>Ga0307299_10000811_pt1 | contig 10385 bp, 10 predicted proteins | sample ER_DNA_159_FD_194466 | JGI IMG/M metagenome (GOLD analysis project Ga0307299, IMG submission 194466) | Bulk soil microbial communities from the East River watershed near Crested Butte, Colorado, United States - ER_DNA_159 | ecosystem: Environmental > Terrestrial > Soil > Floodplain | place... | reverse complement strand
GCAGCCTGGCACTGATTTCTCCGATGCCGCGCGCGCGGCACACGAGCTGCGCTCGGTATTGGAGGACGCCGGCTTGGTGGGTTTCCCCAAGACCAGCGGCGGCCGTGGCGTACACGTCTTCGTGCCGATCGAGCCGGCGTACGGCTTCATCGAAGCCCGGCACGCAGTGATCGCACTCGGTCGCGAGCTGTCCCGGCGGATGCCCGACCACGTCACGGTGAGCTGGTGGAAGGAGGAGCGGGGAGCCCGCATCTTCGTCGACTTCAACCAGATGGCTCGCGACCGGACCATCGCGTCTGCCTACTCCATTCGGCCCACGCCGACCGCGTTGGTCTCGGCGCCGTTGACGTGGGACGAGCTGAGTGATGTCGCCCCCCACGACTTCACCGTCAGCTCCATGCCCGCGCGATTTGCCGAGGTCGGCGATGCGTGGCACTCCTTCTATGCAACGAAGCCGCGCAGCATCGATGGTGCGCTCGAGATGTACGCCCGCGACGAGCGTGAGCTGGGCACCGGCAAGTACGGCGGTGCGGAGATGCCATACCCACCGGACTATCCGAAGATGCCCGGCGAGCCGTCTCGGGTTCAGCCGAGCCGGGCGCGTTCGGACAATCCCGACTTTGCCTGACGATGCTGGGCCGTTCAGCCGCTGGGCGCGCCCTCGTGTGGCTCCGCTCTGTTCAGTCGATAGTTGGTGAACAGCGCGCCGTCGTCGGCGTACAAGGCATGGTGAAGCTGGAACGAGCTGGGCACGGCTAGCGCCGCGCCACTGGTGGATCGCAAGCCCTGACCCCCCACGACAACGGGAGCGAGGGTGAGGGCGACCTCGTCGACGACCCCCGCAGCAAGCAGGTGGTTGTGCAAACGGGGACCACCCTCGCAGAGCAGCCGTGGCAGGCCAGTGCCTGCCAGCTGATCAATGATCATGGCCACATCGAGTGCACTGCCTTCCCCCTCCAGTACGGTGATCCCCGCAGCTCTCAGCGGCTCAAGATCACCCTCTGGCTTGCCGGCAGTAGTGATGATCATGACGCCGCCGCCGGTCCCCTCGGCGGGTGTCGCGATCACTGGATCAAGATCGACACTCGCCGAGATGATCACTAGGACAGGATACGGGGCGAGACCTTCCTGCTCGCGGATCTGGAGCTGCCAAGGTTCAAGATCGATAGCGCGGTAGCCCTCATAACGAGCCGTGTTGGCTCCGACCAGCACCGCATCGGCCAACGCGCGCTGCAAGGCGAAGACATGACGATCGCTTGCGGTGTTGATGGTGCCGGAGCGCCCATCGGGACCTTGTACCGAACCGTCGAGCGACATCACGAAGTTGCTCCGTAGCCAGCCACGGCCCTCAGGAGCAGGTAGCCGGTACAGCTCGATCAGGTCAGCCTCATCGACAGTCCGAGGTGTCCCACCGTCGGGACTGAAGATCAACTGCACGGCACCATCGTCGCACGTCGGGCAGCGAAACCGATCCATCCGGAGGCGTACATGCGGCACAATCGGCCCATGGGGAAGAAGACCAAGCAGGACGACGGATCGCTGATCACCGAGCCGCTGAGCACGCTGCTTCGGCTGCCCGCCGGTCCGGTTGCCATGGAGTTGCTCGATCCGGCCGGTACGGCAGGCTTCCCAGGCGACAAGGACGATGCGCCGGCGATCACTGAATCTCTTGCGCCCGAGCTCAGCGATCTTCAGGAACGTCTGTTCGCCCTGGGCCGCGTCGCTGATGGCACCAGTCCAAAGATCTTGGTCGTGTTGCAGGGCATGGACACCTCGGGCAAGGGTGGAGTCATCCGCCATGCCATCGGCATGGTCGACCCGCAAGGCGTGAAGATCAAGGCCTTCAAAGCCCCGACCGAAGAGGAGCGCGCCCATCCGTACCTCTGGCGTATCGAGCGTGAGCTGCCGCTGCCGGGCTTGATCGGCATTTTCGACCGATCCCACTACGAGGATGTTCTGGTGGTACGGGTTCACAACCTCGTCGACGAATCGGTGTGGCGCAACCGCTACGACGAGATCAACGCTTGGGAGCAGGGCTTGGTCGACCAAGGCACGGTATTGATCAAATGCTTTCTCAACATCTCATCGGTCGAGCAGAAAGCCCGGCTGATAGCCCGGCTGGACGACCCGACCAAGCATTGGAAGTACAACCCGGGCGACGTCGACGAGCGCGCCAAGTGGCCCGTCTATATGCAGGCCTACCAAGCTGTGCTGGAGCGGTGTAACTCCGAGCATGCGCCCTGGTACGTCATCCCGGCCGACCGCAAGTGGTACCGGAACTGGGCCGTCGCGCAGTTGCTCGTCGAGCACCTGCGAGCGCTCGATCTTCGCTGGCCGCCAGCCGAGTTCGACGTCGAAAAGGAGACAGCCCGAGTCGCTGCGAGCTAAGAGCTACGCGCTGACCACCGACAGGTGGCGCACCGGAGCCGGCTCGTGATCCGCCGTCTCGAGTTCGTGAAGATCAACAAGATCCATCGCGGCGATCACATAACGGATCAAGGCGACCTCAGCGATCTCCGGCTCGCCACCCATCGGAGCGGAGACCGCGACCGCGCCGGCCTGCAAAGCGAGGTCGGCTTGCCGGGTGTAGTGCAGACCTGGTGCGAGGAACCAGCTACCGACGGCGATGTGCCGCCTACCTTGGCCGCGGAGGGTACGAATCGCTTCGGATGTCGAGGGTCCCGAGCCGGTGGCAAAGGCCGTCACGCAGGGCAGCCGGTGATGTGTCGCCCATTGCCTGGCGCGTCGCGCAACGAGCGCATTGCTCCGGATGTCGCAGCTGCCGGTGGCCGCAAACACCAGCCCGTCCAGCTCCGCAACGTGCCGAGCGCGCAACGCGGCACGAAGCCGCCGATCGATGATCGACAGCAGTTGAGCCTCGGGTCCAATGGGCCGGGAGGCAATGACCCGCAGCTCGGGGAAGCTGGCCTGCACTTGGGCGAGCAGGGCTGGTACGTCGGCTTGGACATGGAAGGCATCCGACAGCAGCAGCGGCACGAAGACGATTTCCTCGACCCCGCGGCTGACCAGTTTGTTGACGACCTGCATGCCACTTGGTGTGCAGTGATCCAGGAAGGCGACGTGGATGTCGAGCTCAGGCCGGATAGTCAGCAGACCCTCTCGGATCTGATGACTGACCTGCGGCACCTGAGGGTCGTTGCTTCCGTGGCCGAGGAGGATCAGTGATGGAGCGGTCATGATGGCTTTCCTTGTCGTGCTGTGTGGTGCTGATCAGTGCTAGGAGTCATGCGTGCCGAGCTGGTCGAAGCGTGCCTTTCGACAGGCTCAGGGCGCATATTGTCTGTGGTCTTGGCGCTAAGGGGAGTGGAGCCGGCGAGTCCGGCGCCGAGTGTCCAGCCGTCGGCGTCGTCGACGAGAATGAACGCTCCGGTGGCGCGGTGCTCGCGGTAGGAGTCGATCGGCAATGGCGAGGCCAGAGTCAGCCGGATGCGGCCGATATCGTTCAGAGCAAGTGAGACGGTCGGCCGCCAGCACGGCACGGTTCCGGACTCGAAGTCGAGATCGAGCACACCGTCGATGGACTTCACCAGGGCCTTGGTGAGCGAGGTGCCGTGTTGGACGAGTACCCGGGCGCCTACCGTAAGTTCGCGTTCGGCGAGCCAGCACACTGTCGCCGGGAGATCGCGAGTCGGCGCCGGCGGTGCGTCGGTGGCCGCGAGAATGTCGCCCCGGGATACGTCGATGTCGGTGTTCAACCGCATCACCACGGATTGTCCCGCCACCGCGAGATCAAGGGGCCCGTCGGGTGTGTCGATCGCCTCGATGACGGCATGCGAACCTCGAGGCAGGACGACGACCTCGTCGCCGGGGCGTACCCGGCCGGACTCGATCTTGCCCGCGTACCCCCGGTAATCCCCGTCCACCTCCGGAGCACGAGCCGCCCATGGGGCGTGAGCCGCGGACTGGGGTCGGATCACATGTTGCACTGGGAACCGGAGATCGGCGCCTACTGCGAGCCGGGTGTCGTCGATGTTCTCCAGATGGCCGAGCAGGGTCGGGCCGTCGTACCAGGGAGTGCGGTGTGATCGTGTCACCACGTTGTCACCCTCGGTCGCTGAGACCGGAATGCAGTGAGTCTCCAAGACGCCGAGGCTGCGAGCCAGCAGGGCAAAGTCGGTGGCGATTGCTGTGAAGGCGTCCTCGGAGTAGTTCACCAAGTCGATCTTGTTCACCACCAGCACGACATGCGGCACGCGTAGTAGGGATGCCACGGCCAGGTGTCGGCGAGTCTGTTCGACCACGCCGTTGCGCGCATCGACCAGCAGCACGATCACATCCGCGGTGGAGGAGCCGGTCACGGTGTTCCGGGTGTACTGCACGTGCCCAGGGCAATCGGCAAGAATGAATTTCCTTGCTGGCGTTGCGAAGTAGCGGTATGCGACATCGATGGTGATGCCCTGCTCACGTTCGGCGCGCAGGCCGTCGGTCAGCAGAGCAAGATCAGTTCGATCCAACCCCTTGCGCTTGCTGACCTGCTCGACATGATCAAGAGTGTCCGCAAACACCGAGTTGGTGTCGAAGAGCAGCCGACCGACCAGGGTCGACTTGCCGTCGTCAACCGACCCGGCGGTCGCCAGCCGGAGCAGGGTACGACCACCGGTGAGTTTGGTGGCGGGAGACAAGACGGGGGAGCGCTGTTGCATCAGAAGTAGCCCTCCCGTTTGCGATCTTCCATGGCGGCTTCGGACAGCCGGTCGTCGGCACGTGTCGCGCCACGCTCGGTCAGCTGGCTAAGCCCGACCTCGGTGATCACGTCGTGCACGGTGCTGGCGGCAGAGAGTACGGCTGCGGTGCACGACATGTCGCCGACCGTGCGGTAACGGACGGAGTGCACCTCTACCGCTTCGCTCGTCCGGGCCGGCGTGACGTCGGTGATCGCGATCCACATGCCATCCCGAAAGGCGACTTCACGTTCATGGGCGTAGTAAATCGTCGGCACGCTGATCTTCTGCGCCGCGATGTAGTCCCAGACGTCGAGCTCGGTCCAGTTGGAAAGCGGAAAGACGCGGACGTGCTCACCGGGTAGGTGGCGCCCGTTGTAGAGCGACCACAGCTCCGGACGCTGGTTACGCGGATCCCACTGACCGAATCCATCCCGCATGCTGAAGACCCGCTCCTTGGCGCGGGCTCGCTCTTCGTCGCGGCGGCCACCACCGAAAACGGCATCGTGCCGGCCCTCACTGATCGCATCCAGCAGCGGCAGGGTCTGAAGTGGGTTACGAGTACCGTCCGGTCGCTCACGGAGCCGGCCGTCATCGATATAGTCCTGCACTGCTGCGACCTTGATGGACGCCCCGTAGAAGTCGACAGCCTCATCGCGAAACTGCAGCACCTCGGGAAAGTTGTGTCCGGTGTCAACATGCAGCAGCCCGAAGGGAATCGGAGCAGGCCAGAACGCCTTCGCCGCCAGGTGCAGCATGACGACTGAATCCTTGCCGCCGGAGAAGAGCATGATCGGCGAAGCAAAGGTGGCCGCAACCTCACGGATGATGTGAATCGACTCGGACTCCAGCGCCTGGAGCTCGCTCAATGGTCGTAGCTGATCAGTGGTCACCCGAAGTCCCTCTCCACGATCACCGAAAGCAGGGCCTTCGACATCTGGACTGCGGTTTCCAGATCGACACTCGCGGTATCGACTACGAGCTCAGCCTGGGCCGGCACCTCATACGGGTCATCGACACCGGTCAGACCTCTCAGCTCTCCACGGCGTGCTCGAGCGTAAAGACCTTTGACGTCGCGAGCCTCGGCGATCTCGAGCGATGTGGCGACGTGCACCTCGGCGAACGGCACCGCGACCCGGCCATGATCATCTCGAACGGCGTCGCGGGCGTCGGCGTACGGAGCGATCACCGGTACGAGCACGATGACCCCATGCGAGGCAAGCATCCGCGCCACCCAGCCAATCCGGGTCACGTTCACGTCGCGGTCCTCGCGGCTGAAGCCCAGGCCGGCGGAGAGGTGCGGTCGCACCTCGTCGCCGTCCAACACCTGCACCCGCTCGCCGGCACCATGCAGGTCGCGAGCTAGGGCATGGGCGATGGTTGATTTCCCGGCCGACGGAAGCCCGGTGAACCACAGTGTTGCGCCTCTTCGGGCGGGATGTAGCCGCGTCACCTCGGCCTGATCGCTCCGGCTTGCCGCCGCGGCAAGTGCGGTCCTGGCGGTCACAGGTTGATCCCGCATTCGGTCTTGGCGAATCCAGCCCATCGGCCCGCCCGCGGATCGTCCTTGGAGGCCTTGGTGGTGCAGGGCTCGCAGCCGACGGAGGTATAGCCGTCCTCGAGCAAGGGATTGATCATGAGCGCATTGATCTCGATGTATCGCGCTACATCCTCATCGCTCCACGCGGCGAGTGGAGCGATCCTGATCAACTTCCGGGTCGCGTCCCACGACACCAGCGGGGTGTTGGCGCGAGTTGGTGAGTCGGCGCGTCGCACTCCGGTGGCCCACGCCGCGTACGGTTCGAGTGCCTTGCCGAGGGGCGCGACTTTGCGGAGCGCGCAGCACTGGTCAGGGTTGCGGGCGAACAGATCCTTGCCCCAGGTCGCGTCCTGCTCGGCCACGGTCTGTTCGGGCGTCACGCTGATCACGTTGACGTTGTGTACGAGCTGGACGGCGTCACGGGTGCCGATGGTCTCGACGAAGTGATAGCCGGTGTCGAGAAAGATCACGTCAATACCTGGAGCGACCTGCTCAGCCAGATGGATCATCACGGTGTCGGCCATCGATGAGGCAACCACGAGCTTGGCACCGAACTCCTCATGGGCCCAGGTCAAGATCTGCAGCGGCGAGGCACCCTCAAGATCACGATTGGCTTGAGCTGCGAGATTCGACAGATCCACCGTTGTGCTCACGTGGACTCCTGGCCGGCCGTCGCCGATCCTTCGATGCTGCCGCGGGAGGCCAGGCCGAGGAACGTCACCGAGAACGCCCGCATGCAGCTGCGGCACTCCCAGCCACCCGTCTGAAGGGGGAAGAGAGTCTCCTCGGCGCAGTAAGGGCAATAGAGCACCGCCTGCCGGGTGGCGTGCGAGGTCTCCGCGCTCACGCCAGCACCACCTCATCGGCGCGTGCGACCCACTGGGCGAACCGCTCTCCGTCGCGTCTGTCAGCGACGAAGTTGCGAGCCAGCCGTTCTACGTAGTCCGGCAGCTCGGCGGCTGTCACCTTGTGGCCCCGTAGCTTGCGACCGAATCCCGCATCGAGCCCGAGGCCACCGCCCAGGTGGACCTGGTAGCCCTCGACCTGATTGCCTTCCGGACCCACCACAAGCTGGCCCTTGAGACCGATATCGGCGACCTGGATTCGGGCACAGGAGTTCGGGCAGCCGTTGATGTGGACGCTGATGGGGGAGTCCAGTGCGCCTAGCCGACGCTCAAGCTCATCGACTACACGCGCCGCCTGAGCCTTGGTCTCGACAATGGCGAGTTTGCAGAACTCGATGCCGGTGCACGCCATCACCGAACGACGCCAGGCATCCCGGCGTGCAGACAGGCCGCACTCTTCGACACTGACTTTGAGCGAGTCCACCTGCGCCTTCTCTAGATCAAGCACCAGCAGCTTCTGCAAGGGAGTCGTCCGAATGCGCTGAGAGCCGTGGGCTTCCGCCAGGTCGGCCAGCCGGAGCAGGTTGCTGCCGCTGATCCGCCCGGCAACCGGTGACAGCCCGACAAAGTACTTGCCGTCTTTTTGGCGGTGGACTCCGACATGGTCGCCAGGCTCGCTCGGCACTGCTGGGGCAGGGCCATCGATCAGCGGTCGCTTGAGGTATTCCGTCTCGAGCACGTCGCGGAACTTCTCGGCACCCCAGTCGGCGATGAGGAACTTGATGCGGGCGCGGGTCCGCAGCCGCCGATAGCCGTAGTCGCGGAACACAGCGACCACGCCGGCCCAGACCTCGGCCACCTCCTCACGCGGCACCCACGTGCCGAGGCGTACGGCGAGCATCGGATTGGTCGACAGGCCGCCGCCTACCCACAGATCGAAGCCAGGTCCGTACTCGGGATGCACGACTCCGACGAAGGCGACGTCGTTGACCTCGGGGGCGACGTCGTGCACCGGATGACCGGTCAGTGCGGTTTTGAACTTCCGCGGCAGATTGGCGTACTCCGGGTCGCCGATGTATCGGTCGACGATGTCGCGGATGGCGGGGGTGGGATCAATGATCTCCTCATCGGCAATGCCAGCAACGGGCGAGCCGAGGATGACGCGCGGGCAGTCACCGCAGGCCTCGGTGGTTTCCAGGCCGACCGCCTCGAGGCGGCGCCAGATCTCGGGAACGTCTTCGATGCGAATCCAGTGCAACTGCACGTTCTGCCGGTCGGTCACATCTGCGGTGTCGCGGGCGAACTCGACGGAAATCTGGCCGATCACCCGGAGCTGCTCGGTGCTGAGAGCGCCGCCATCAATGCGAATACGCAGCATGAAGTACTCGTCATCGAGCTCCCACGGCTCAAGAGTCGCGGTCTTGCCGCCGTCGATACCCGGTCGGCGTTGGGTATACAGCCCGTACCACCGAAAGCGGCCCCGCAGGTCGCTCGGATCGATGGAGGCGAAGCCGCCCTTGGCGTAGATGTTCTCGATCCGCGCCCGGACGTTGAGCGGGTTGTCGTCCTTCTTGGACTGCTCGTTGGGATTAAGCGGCTCCCGGTACCCCAGCGCCCACTGTCCTTCGCCCTTTTTACGACGTGGCTTGGTCGCCTTGGGCGGATTGGCCGCCCTGGCACGCGGCGCCGTTGCGGTGCGGTTCCGGCCGGCCCTCTCGGCAGCGGTCTCGGTCGTCATGGGTCCTCGTTCTCCTAAGAGCAGCACGAGCCGATCTGGCTGAGGCGGGCAAGCGGTGCCAGGCGGATGCTGCGGGCCAGTGAGATCAGGCAGCGCAGCAGTGACACATCATCGACTTCGTCCGGCCAAGATCGACGAAGCGTCGCGCGGTCAGATCGAAGGTCCGACGAGCAGGCGAGAACGCCGGTCCTACCGGCGGCAGCCACGCATGCAGGGGTTTCGGAGCGATGCGCACGGACCCACACTCCGCTAGTCGCGGTGATCGAATCAAATCGTTTCTCAGAATGTGAGAATGGTGTCCGACTACTGAGATTTTACGCGTCGACGGGCACGTGCGGCGGCAAGCGTACGGCGCAGCGAGTTTTGGGTTGCAGGAGCAGCGCCGTCGGTACCGGACGTATCGGTGCCGGACCTGTTGTGGTCGAGCGCATTGCGGTCAGTTGACTTGCGATCGACTCGGTTGTGATCAATTCCAGACAGCTTCGGGAAGATGTCGTCGATGCTGGAATTGAGGGCCGCACCGATGAGGACAGCTATGGAAATCACGTACAGCCAGATCAGGAACGCGATGGGAGCCGCCAGGGGGCCGTAGATCGTGGTACTGCCGACAGATTTGATGAGCACGAAGCGCAACAGCACGCTACCCCCGACCCACATGGCGACGCTGACCGCGGCTCCGGGAAGATCGGCTCGCCATCGGGTACGAGCCGGAACGGATAGGTGATAGAGGCTGGCCAACAGGCAGACCGAACCGAGCAGCACGACTGGCCAGTACAAGTACCCGATTGTCCGCAAGCTGAGCGGCAGTACCCGATTGACGAGCGTGGGTCCAACAAGGATCAGCGGTAGCAAGATGATCCCGGCAAGGAGAAAGATCAGGTAGAGAACGAAGGACAGGGCCCGGGTCCGCACAATGCCGCGCCTGCCGGCCATGCCGTACATGATCGTTGTGGTGTCGATGAAGACATTGAGTGCCCGCGAGCCTGACCACAGGGCCAGCAGGAAACCGATCGAGATCACTGCTGCTTGGCCGCGGGACAGCACATCGTCGATCGTCGGTTGGATCACGCTCTGTACCACGTCCGGGGTCAGAACGCGGGCGGACAATTCGAGCAGCTGCTCACGAAACCCCGCGATGGTCCGGATGTCCAACGCGCTGGTTACGAAGCCGACGGCACCGGCGAGCCCGAAGATCAGCGGTGGCAGCGAGAGGACTCCGAAGAAGGCCGCCTCAGCAGCGAGTCCGGACACCCGATAACGCACACAGGTGGCGGCAGTTGCTTTGATCACGTGCCACGCTCGACGTGGCCGGCTGAGTGTGCCAGGCGCCGACTCGAAGCGATCGGAGGCGCCCTCAGGATCGCTCGGCGCACTCACGCCCACAGCCTAGGGCGAGCGACCGACTTTGCCGCTCCTTCGTTGCCGTTGTTCCTGGCCGTTGCTGGAGGTCGACACCCCGCCCGCCGGAGCCCCTGCCGGAACCCTCTGACCGAACCCTTGACAGGATTGGGCAATGCGACGCGGCCGGTCGGCTTTGGTGACTGGTGGCGCGCGCGGAATAGGCAGAGCCATAGCCGAAC
>Ga0307299_10000808_pt1 | contig 10411 bp, 7 predicted proteins | sample ER_DNA_159_FD_194466 | JGI IMG/M metagenome (GOLD analysis project Ga0307299, IMG submission 194466) | Bulk soil microbial communities from the East River watershed near Crested Butte, Colorado, United States - ER_DNA_159 | ecosystem: Environmental > Terrestrial > Soil > Floodplain | place: USA... | reverse complement strand
AAGGATCCGCTTCAAAAGCAGCGGGCGATCGAGGAGTTGGACGCCGAGCTCGCCACCGTCCTCGACCTGAGTGCAGACGCGATCGTCTGCGTCACCGGAGATCACGCGACTCCTGCTTCGCCCGACGTGATCCATTCAGGCGACCCGGTGCCTCTTCTCGTCGCCGGACCCGGAGTGCGTGCGGACGCGGTCTCGAGCTTCGGCGAGCTTGAATCCGTCGCCGGGCTTCTCGGTCAGCTCCGCGGGTCAGATCTGATGCCGGTGCTCTTGAATGCCGCTGACCGGCCCCTGTTCCTCGGCTCTCGCCCCACCCCGGTGGACGGAGCAGACGGCTATCCGGACCGGGAGTTGCTCGACCCGCTCATTTGATCCCGAAGCGGATCCGGTAACAGAGCAGAAGCGGCCACGAACGCTCGCCGAGCACGCGCTTGGCGGTCACCCGCAGGCGTTCGAGCGACTCGCCGACCTCGGGCGCCTGCTCGCTGAAGATCCCTCGCGGCCCGCCGATGCTCTCGGCGAGCCCGACGACCCGCTCGGCGTCGGTTTGCCACCACCCGTGGGAGACGACTTCCCGGGCGTGGCGGAAACGGTCGCTGTCGCGGATCTGTTCGAGGTGACGGTCTTTGGGCCACGTACTTGCTCCAGCCGGCAGGTTCAGCCGTAGGCGCGCCTCTCTTCGCGCGCGCAAGAGGGCGTCGAACGCCGCATCGACCTCCCGCTTGACGAGCGGTGGGACGTCGTAGTCACAGGACGCGAAGACGCCGCCCTCACGAAGGATTCGTGCCGCTTCGGCAAGAGCAGGCTGCGGCTCCATCCAGTGGAAGGCCTGGAAGCAGGTGACCAGGTCGGCCTCTCCTTCGGGCAGGCCGGTTTCCGCAGCGTAGGCCTCGACATAGCGCACGCTCGGCTCGCGCGTGCGCTCGCGCGCCTGCTCGATCATGCGCGGGTTCGGCTCGACGCCGACGACCGCGTCGGCTCGTGCGGCCCACGCCCGGCTCGCGAGGCCGGTCCCGCAGCCGAAGTCGACGACGAGCTTCGGTTGCTCTACCCCGGCGAGGAAGGTGAGGACCTCGAACACTGCGTCCGGTGGAGAGGGTCGAAAACGGTCGTAGATATCGGCGAAGCCGTCCGTCAGGTAGCCGGACCGGCCGATCAGCTGTTGCGAGAAGTCGGACATGAGTAGGCTGATTCTCGTGCACGTCGAGTCAACGACGACGGGCCGAACGGGGTCGTTCGTGCTGGCGCCGGCCTGGTTCTTCCGCTTTGCGGCGCTCGAGTTGTTCGCGCTTTGGGTGATCGTCGTCACCGGCGCCGCGGTACGGCTGACGTCGTCGGGGCTCGGCTGCCGTCACTGGCCGGGCTGCGAAGCGGGTCATCCGCTGCCCGCGAAGGACTACCACGCCTACATCGAGTTCGGCAATCGGGTGGTCGGCGGGGTCACGATCCTGATCACCCTGCTGGTGGCGATCCTCGCGCTTTCCTCTCGGCAGACGCGGTTGACGCGCCGGCTCGCAGTCGCGCTCTTCCTGGGGACACTTTCCCAGGCGCCGCTCGGCTACCTCGCGGTGAAGACCGACCTCAAGTGGCCGGTGGTCATGGCCCACTTGCTGCTCTCGATGCTGCTGCTGGCCGGCGCGGTCGTCCTGGCGATGGTGGCCCGGGAAGCTGTTGTCGGCGCCGGTGAGCCGGTCGTTCCACGCGAGTTGCGCTTGCTCGGAATCGGCGTCGCGGTCGCCGGCCTCGCTCTCCTGGTCAGCGGCGCACTGGCGACGGCCGCAGGCCCGCACTCGGGCGGCGGCACGACGCAGGTGCATCGGCTCGCCCGCTTTGAACCGGTTCTCTACGCGCACGCTGCGGTCGTCGCCGTCTTCGGCTGCTCCTTCCTCTTCCTGCTCGGCTATCTCGCGGCTCGACGCTCACGGGCGCCGCTCTTGTTCGTGGCCGCACTCGGCGTGCTCGCGGTGCTGGTGGTCCAGGTCGGTCTGGGGGAGCTCCAGTACCACCTGCACCTCCCGTGGTATCTCGTCTTGCTGCACGTCGGCGTGGCGGCGACAGCCTGGGCTGCCCTCGTCGCGCTTGTCACCGCCTTCTGGCGCCCGCCGGCTGGGCTGGCCCCCGGCGGCGCGTAAACTTCCGGGATGGCAGAACCGGAGCTTCGGGTCTCCGCCCGGCCTGAGCTCACGCGGCCGGTGCTCGTCGCAGCCTTTCGGGGCTGGAACGACGGTGCTCAGGCGGCGTCGCTCGCCGGGGGCTACCTCGCCAGGCTGTGGGGGGCCGACGAGATCGCGGACATCGATCCGGAGGGCTTCTTCGACTTCCAGGCGACGCGGCCGCACGTCTCACTCGTCGACGGGATCACCCGGCAGATCGACTGGCCCGAGACGGCCTTCTACCACGCGAAGCCGCATCGCTTCGACCGAGACGTCGTTCTGCTGCTCGGGATCGAGCCGAACGTTCGCTGGCGCACGTTCAGCGACCTGATCGTGCAGCACGCGCAGGAGCTCGGCGTGGAGCTCGTCGTGACTCTCGGCGCCCTGCTCGCCGACGTTCCGCACACGAGGCCCTCGCCGGTGACCGGCAGCGCCTCCAGCCACGACCTCGTCAAGGAGCTCGGGCTTTCGACCTCCCGGTACGAGGGGCCGACCGGGATCGTCGGTGTGCTCCACGAGGCGTGTAACAAGGCGGCCATTTCGTCCGCCAGCCTCTGGGCCGCGGTGCCGCACTACGTCTCGCTGACGCCGAGCCCGCGTGCAGCCGCAGCCCTTTGCGAGCGGCTCGGCAGTCTGCTCGGAGTGCAGATCGACACCGCGGAGCTCGATCAGGCCGCTGAGACCTACGAGGAGCAGGTCAGCCAGGCCGTCGCGAGCGACGAGGAGACGGCCGCGTACGTCGAGGAGCTCGAGCAGCGGGCCGACACTGTCGAGGAGGATTTCGAGCTTCCGTCAGGCGATGCGCTGGCCGCTGAGCTGACCCGGTACTTGCGCGAGCGCGAGGCCGGCAACGGCGAATCGGGCCCGCGCGGGCCCGCGGGCTAGCCCTCCCCTTAGCCGAACGTGAACGAGTAGATCGAGACGCCCGGCGTGAAGCTCAGGCTGAGTTGGCCGTCGAGCAAGCTAGGCCTGCTCACCACGCTGTAGAGCCTGCTGATCCCGTTGACGGTGATCGGCGAAAGCTTGTGGCCGTCGACCGAGACGCCGACGCGGCCGTGCCCGCCCATGACGAGGTAGACGTCCTTGGCATGGAAGTGCAGGGCCAGCCCTGCGTCCCGACCGGCAGTCGTGTGTTCGGGGCCGAGCCGCCAGCTTCCGGACAGCGCCCACCCGTTCTGTGATGGCTCCGCGGGCGATTTGTAGCTGGCGAGCTTGCCCGGCGCCGGTTTCGACCCGACGTAGTCGACGAGCCCGTGCTGGGACCCGAGATAGGTCTCGGGGGTGGTGAGCTCGGTCGGAGTCATGTCGGCAAGCTCCGCCTGGGCTGCGCCGGGCTCCCCGAGCAACTGGCGAATCAGCCGCTCGGTGCGGTCGTATTCGCCTTCGCCGAAATGCTGGTTACGGATGTCCCCGTGCTTGTCGATCAGGTACTCGGCGGGCCAATACTGGTTGTTGTACGCCTTCCAGGTCTCGTACTTGGGGTCGAGCGCGACCGGCCATTTGACGCCGAGCTGCTTCGTCGCCGCCCCCACGTTGCCGGGCTCCGCCTCGAATGCGAACTCCGGCGTGTGCACACCGACGATCACGAGCCCCTTCTTGCTGTAGTCGCGCCACCAGGCCTTGAGATGGGGCAGCGTCCGCAGACAGTTGATGCAGGAGTAGGTCCAGAAGTCGACGAGCACGACCTTGCCGCGTAGCTCTCGCATCGTCAGCGGCTTGGAGTTGAACCAACTAGTGATGCCGCGGAAGTTGGGCGCCGCGCCGAAGTCGGCGAGCTGGGCGGTCTCGTGGACGCAGCGGCCGCTGAAATCGCGTTGTGCCGTGCAGCTCTTCTGGGCGTCGAGGAAATGCCATGGATTGCCGACGTTGGCGAGCGTCCGGTCGACGTTGAAGGTGATCAGGAGCGCGAACGCGGCAACGATCACTCCGAGCGCCGCTCGGACCTGCCGCGCATGAGCACGGAACAGCTGCAATCCGCCGGCGGCCCGCCGCCCCCCGTAGGCGATCAGCAGCATCGGCAGCCCTGTGCCGAGCGCGAAGGCGATCGCGACTGCAGCCCGGCTACCGCCGCCCAGCGTCGCGGCGTGGGTCGTGATCGCGGCAAGCACGAGGCCGCCGCAGGGAACGAACACGAGCCCGAGTGCAAGCCCGAGCACGAAGCCGCCACCGAGGTCTCCGGCCGACCGGCGGGAGAAGCGCGCCAGCGGACGTTCGAGCACCTGCCCGAACTGCGGGACGATCAGACTCGCCGCCACGACGAGCAGCAAGGCGATCGAGATGTTCCGGAGCAGGTCCTGCGGGAGGTGCAACTGCCGCAGGATCCAGGAGACCGCGAGCAGAGAGCCGGTGAAGCCGACGACGACGCCGGCGATGATCGCGTAGGGCCGCCGCCGGCTTCCGCTGGCGCCGCCTGCGAAAACAATCGGCAGGACCGGAAGGGCACACGGCGAGACGGCCGTGATCACGCCGGCGAGGAAGGCAATGCCGAGCTCGACTGGCAAGTCCATCGCTCTATGGTCCTTCGTGCGGCCGGGGCGTTACGGTTCTTGCGCGGGCGCCGGTTCGGGTTGCTTCTGCTCGGCGCTCTGCTTTGCCCCGGCTTGCGGCTGTCCGTTCTGCGGCTGTTGCTGTTGCGCGGCCTGGCCTTTCTTCTTGCGCCGCCGCCGCCGGCGACGAGAGCGTCCGCTCGGCTGTTTCGGCGCCGGCAGGTTCTCGGCGAGGGCATGCGCGACCTCGGGCAGCGTTCCGAGCTGCTCGCGGGCTGCATCGATCAGCTGGTTCGCCCGCGGCGTGTAGCCCTCCGCTGAGGCGAGGAGCGCGGCACCGACCTCGAGCGGCTGCGCTCTCGCGGCGTTGACGAGCTTGGCGGCGTTCTCCTCATGCCGGTGCCCGCGGGAGTTGGCAAGCGCGCCGAGCAGCCGCTTCGCCTCGGGGAACTCGGAGCTGGCGCGCCGGTCCTGAACCTTCCGCGTCGCCCGCGCGAGCCGCCAGGTCCAGCGGCCGAGAATCTGCTCCGGCGCGTCGGCCTTGCCCTCGCCGATCGCCCGCAGCAGGATCCGGACGCCCTGGACGCGGTCTTTCTCCCACGTCGGCGCCTGCGTGACGAGCGTGACGAGATCGTCGAAGTCGGCGCGCTCGACCGTCATCGAGACGCGGTCCGCGAGTGCGGTCAGTCGTAGGCGCCGGTTCGGGTTCTCCGCCGCACAAACAGCAAGGAACGTCTCCATCGCGGCTTTCGAGGCGCCCCCCTCGACGAATTTCTTCGCGAACTCGACTCGCTCGTCGAAGCGGACGTTGCGGCCGGCGATCGTCGCCCAGTACCGCTGCTCGTCCTCGTCGAGGAAGCGCGGGTCGACCCGCTGCCACTCCCGCGTGATCACGTTGAGGCGGCGCTTGACGTCGGCTGTGACCGGAACGAGCCAGGGCGCCGGTGAGAGCTTGCGGCGCGCCCGCCGCTGCTGGCGGCGCCGCGGCGCCGGCGTCACGCGTGCGCCCTCCCGGTAGAAATCGGAGTCGAGCAGGCTGTGCAGCGAGACAACGCGCTCGTTATGCGTCGCTGCCTTGGGGACGAAGTCGACGACGACACCGGCTTCTTTGCGCGGGTGGATCCGCATGATCCGGCCGATTCGCTGCTGGTAGACGCGCTTGCTCGCGGTCGGCGCGAGGTGCATGCAGACGGTCGCGCGAGGCGAGTTCCAGCCCTCGGCGAGCAGCATCGCGTTGATCAGGACATCGATCTCGCCGCGCTCGTAGGCGGCCAGGATCTCCGCGAGCTTGACCGGCGGCGTGCGGCCGCTGACGGCCTCGGCCTTGAGGCCCGCGGCGCGGAACTCCTTGGCCAGGTTGTAGGCGTGGTCGACGCCGGCGGCATAGACGATCCCGGGTGTCGAGTCGAAGCGGTCTCGATAGAGGCTCGCGGCTGCCTGGTTGAGAGCTTGATGGTCGAGGGCCTGCGCGAGTGCGCGCTCTTCGAAGTCACCGCCGACGATCGGCACGGTGTGGATGGCGGCCGCCGGCGGCACCCGAAGCGAGCGCAGAGGCGCGATCAGACCGCGCCGCGCCGCGTCCGCGAGCGGCAGATCGTCGACGGAGGCCGGGAAGACGTCCGAGACCTGTTTCGCGATCAGCTGCTCGGTCGCGGTCATGCCGATGTAGATCGGATTCGTGAAGCTCCGGATTGCCGCGCTGGTCTTCTCGCCTAGGGCGGTGTGCGCCTCGTCGGCGATCACCAGGTGGTACGCATCGGGATTCAGGTCCTGCCAGTGGCGAGCGAACCAGGCGTAGGTCTGGATCGTCAGCGGGTTCGGCTTCGGGGGCTGCTGCCCGCGCTCGACGGCATCGACGAGCCGGTCGGCGTAGCCCTCTGTCGTCAGGTCGCGGTTGAACTGGGAGACGAGGAGGCGCCGGTGGGTGAGGATCAGGACACCCAGGGTGCGCGCGGCTTCCACGAATCCCGCAGCGGCGATCGTCTTCCCCGAGGCGGTCGGGTGCCGGAAACGGAAGCGCCGAACAGCGCCCGGGTCCTCTTCCGCGGAGAGCGGTAAGGGAAGCTCGTCGGCGTCGCCTTCAGCCACGGGCGCGACGTCGAGCTCGTCCTCTTCGTCCTCTTCGACCTCGGCGTACCCATTCGCCTCGCCGTTCGCGTCTCCGTTGGCCTCCTGCGCCTGCGCTGCGGCAATCAGCTCGGTGAGCATGCCGGCGAGTGCGTCGATCTGGTGGCGACGCAGCTCGGTGCCGGACGCCAGGTGCGGGGGCCGGTCGGAGAGAACACGCTCGAGCCCGAGCAGCAGCGCATAGCGCCGCTTCCATTCATATGAAGGGGCGCTACGCCCGGCATCCATCTCCTCGACCGCGTCGTCGAGAGCGAGCCTGCGAGCCGTTCCCGGAGCGAGTACGACGGCAGGGTCTTCGTCGGCGCGGAGAAATGGCTCTCCGGCCCAGTCTTGGGCGCGGGCGGCGGCCTCGCTGAGACCGTTTTCCGCCTCCGGCGCTAGCGTCGGCTGCTCGGTCGTCTCTTGCATCGACGCAGCACTCTCCGAGTGCTGCAACCTCGTAAATGAGAAGCGAGCTCGCGTCCAACCCCTTGGCGAGCCTCGCAACGCGAAGCATACCCCATTTCGGGGCTGTTGCGGTTGCCTAGAGAGGCGTGCCGGCTCCCCCGAGGCCCCCGAAAATCGCGAACGGGTTCTGCGGCAGAGCTTCGTAAACGAGTTGGCCACTGGCTTCCGGTACGCCGTGGAGGCGCTTCGCCAGCTCCTCGGCTTCCTCCTCGGAGGTGGCGCCGACGATCACATATCGGTGCCGGCGAAGGACTCCGAGCCCTTCGTCCTGAAGCTGCTTCGCCAGCCGTTCAGCCTCCTCGGGCGATGAGGCCTCGATGCGGACCTCCCAGGGGGCGAGGCCGTGCTCGAGCACCTCGCGCTCCGCCTCGAACCGCTCGGGCGGCTCGTCGTCCCAACGGTCCTCGTCTGCGAGCCAGTGCTCGATCGTCCCGACACGTCCCTCGAGGTCGGCCTCGCGCAGCTCGGCTTCGATGATCTCTCGAGCACGCTCGGCCTCGGCGCGCGAGCCCGCGTAGACGAAGAGCGTGTCATCGTCGCGCGAGACGGCGAGCCGGCGTCCCTCGAGGTCCTTCGCCAGCTCGCGGGCCTCCGAGCCGAGGTCGAGCCCGAGCCGTTCGAGCAGGCTCTCTGCATGCTCCTCCTCGAGGTCGATCCTGATGCGCCAGTCGTCATTCATGTGCCCATTCTCGCCGAGATGCCCACAGCTTCGAGGTGCCTGGTGATTCCGCCCAGCCAGAACGGGAAGCCGGCGCCGAGGAGCAGCGCAGTGTCGACATCCTTCGGGCTCGAGACGACGCCCTCCGCGAGAACGTGATCGATCTCGTCGGCGATCGCCTCGAGCGCCGCCTCGAGGATCTGCTCGTCGGAGAGTGGATCGTGCTCGGCGACGACGATTTCCTCGCGGCCGCTCGCGTAGTTCGCCAGCGTAGGGGACAGAGGGAAGCGCTCGGGATAGGCATCGTGCAACGTCTCCAGCACGTGCTCGGCCACCCGCGGGCCCACCATCTGCAGGAGCACGGAGGGAGCCATCGGCAGCCCGAGGCGCAGGATCGCCTCATCGGTCTCCGCGACCGAGTTGCCTCGCTCGAGCGCGCCGAGGACGACCGAGAGGAGGCGGGTCAGGATCCGGTTGACCACGAACGCCGGCGCGTCCGCGACGAGCACCGGGCGCTTGCGTAGCTTCGTCGCCAGGTCATAGGCGGTCGCGAGTGTCGTGTCGTCGGTGCGCGGTGCGCGAACGAGCTCGACGAGCGGGAGCAGCGCGACCGGGTTGAAGAAATGAAGGCCGACGACGCGCTCCGGCTGCGCCAGCCCCTCGGTCATTGCGCCCACCGAGAGCGCCGAGGTGTTCGTCGCGAGCACGCACTCTGGCGAGACCATGGCCTCGAGCTCACGAAAGATCTTCCGCTTCAGCTCGAGTTCCTCGAACACCGCCTCGAGCACGAGGTCGCAGTCCGCGAACTCCTCCAGGCCTGAGGTTGTCTGCACGAGCGAGGCGAGGAAGCGCCCCTTCCCCTCGTCGTAGCGTCCCCTGGCAACAAGGCCTGAGAGCTCGGCCTCGATCGCGCCGCGCGCCCGCTCGAGTGCCTGCTCGTCGACGTCCGTGATCACCAGCGGCAGCTCCAGTCGGCGAAGAAAGAGCGTCGCGAGCTGGGTCGCCATCAGGCCGGCGCCGACGATGCCGACCCGGGACACGGGCCGCGGCTCGGCGGCGAAGGCGGGCGGCCGCTTGGCGCGGCGCTCGACGAGGTCGAAGGCGTAGAGCGAAGCCTGGGCCTGCGGGCCCGGCAGCAGCTCCGCCACCGCGTCCTCCTCTGCTCGGTAGCCCTCCTCGAGGCTCCAGCCCGCGAGCGAACCCTCGATCAGGTCGAGTGCCCGATAGGGCGCTGGAGCGGCACCATGCACGGCATCGTCCAGCTGTGCGCGCGCCCGGCGCAGCGTGTCCTCGGCGGGCGTGTCCTCTTGGCTGGCACCGGGGCCCGGTTCGGCGGGACGGGTTGCAAGCTCGACGGCAAAGGCCAACGACTCGTCCACGAACTCGGGCGGCTCGAGTAGGCGGTCGGCGAAGCCGAGCTCGTGCGCTGCGCGCCCGTCCAGCATTCGGTTCTGGCGCAAGGGGCTCTCGACGATGAACTTGACCGCGGTCTCGGCCCCGACCAGTCGCGGAATCAGCTGGGTCCCGCCCCAACCCGGGATGATCCCCAGCAGGCACTCAGGACACGCGAAATGCCGGACCGCGGTTGAGATCGTGCGGGCGTCGCAATGCAGGGCGAGCTCGACGCCGCCGCCCAGACAGGCCCCGTTGATCGCGGCGACGGTCGGAAACGGCAGCCCGCGGACGCGCCCGAAGAGCTCATGTCCGGCGTGGCTTCCTGCGCGGGCCAGTTCGGCTGTCGCGCCGGAGAATTCGCCGATGTCCGCGCCGGCAGAGAAGAAGTAGGGCTTACCGGTGATGACGAGTGCGGCCCAGTCCTCCGACTCGAGCTCGTCCAGCACGCGCTCGAGCGAGCGAAACGCCTCACGGCCGAAGAAGGTCGGCTTCGTGTGGTCGGCGCCGTTATCGATCGTCACGAGCGCGAGCGGCCGGTCGACCTCCGGCAGCGTCACTCGCGCAAGCTTGAGCTCGGTTAGAGGCTCAGACACGCTCCCACAGCAGCGCCGCGCCCATGCCCATCCCGACGCAGAGCGCCGTGAGGCCGTAGCGCGCGCTCGGACGCTCGCGCATCGCATAGGCGAGCTGAGCGACAAGCCGGACGCCGGTCGCAGCAAGCGGGTGGCCGCACGCGATTGCGCCACCGTAGGGGTTCAGCCGCTCGTCGTTGGGCGAGACGCCCATCCCGTCGCACCAGGTCAGGACCTGCACCGCGAAAGGCTCGTTGAGCTCGAAAGCGTCGACGTCATCGATCTCGAGGCCGGCCTGCGCAAGCGCCTTCCTGGTTGCCGGCACCGGTCCGACGCCCATCAGCTCGGGCTCGACTCCGGCGAACGCGAAGGAGACGAGCCGCAGCTTCGGCTCGAGACCGTGCTCCTCGGCCGCTCGCTCGGACGCCAGCAACGATACCGTCGCGCCGTCGGTCAGACCCGCCGAGTTCCCGGCGGTCACCCGCCCGCCCGGCCGAAACGGCGTCGGCAGGTCGCGAATCGCCTCCAGCGAGGTGTCCGGCCTGAGAAACTCGTCACTGTCGGCCTGCCGCCAGC
>Ga0307299_10000801_pt1 | contig 10452 bp, 7 predicted proteins | sample ER_DNA_159_FD_194466 | JGI IMG/M metagenome (GOLD analysis project Ga0307299, IMG submission 194466) | Bulk soil microbial communities from the East River watershed near Crested Butte, Colorado, United States - ER_DNA_159 | ecosystem: Environmental > Terrestrial > Soil > Floodplain | place: USA... | reverse complement strand
AAGCCGCCCTGCCTGATCAGAGCCGGAATGTCCCGTGTCAGGTACAGGCCTTGGAACAACCGGTAGTAAACCGGCTCCAGTCGTTTCTGCCAGCGTTGCACCGCTGGATCGGGTGAGAGCCCCAGTTCAAAAAAGATGAGCGTGCCGTCCGCACGCAAGATGCGGCCAAGGCCTTGAATGGCCGCCACGATGCCCGGAATCGTACACAACGTGAAAGTACTCACCACCGTGTCGACGCTGCCCGCGGCCAATGGGATGCTTTCTCCCGGCAGGTCAAGAAACTCGACCTTCAGCTCCGTTCCATGCCTCCGCCTTTGGGCGAGCCGAATCACCCCAGGGTTGGGTTCAAGCGCGTACAGCTTGCTCACTCTTGCCGGATCGTAGTGTGGGAAGTTCGCGCCAGCGCCGACTCCGATCTCCAGCACGGTTCCCTGAGCTAAGGGGATGATCTGGCGGCGAACGTTCTGGATGGGTGGCGGATCGCCCAGCCTATCGACTAGATGTGGATAGATATGATCTCTATAGTAGGGCATGACTATTTCATGTCGTATTGAGTGGTGAAGACCTCATTCCACAATCTCCGCGTGGCGTCAGCGGCCCTGGCGCTCCTCCTGGCCGCCGCCGGACCGGCCGGACTGTCGGCCCAACAGAAGGACATCATCCTCGCGACCACGACCTCCACCCGCGACGCTGGTCTCCTCGATTCCCTGCTGCCCGTATTCGAGCGACGAACCGGATACCGTGTCACGGTGATCGCCGTCGGCAGCGGGCAGGCGCTCGAAATGGGCCGGCGCGGCGATGCGGACTTGGTTCTCGCTCACGCCCCCGAGGCGGAGCGGGCGCTCACCGACTCGGGCTACTTTGTCCGGCGCCGGCTCGTGATGCACAACGCGTTTCTGATCGTGGGGCCGCCCGACGATCCGGCCGGCGTACGCGGGCTGCGCGACGCGGTCACTGCCTTCGAGCGTATCGCGGGACATCAGGCACCGTTCGTATCACGCGGCGACAGGTCTGGGACACACCAGAGAGAGCTGAGCTTGTGGCAAGGAGCGCACATCACACCGCCCCCGCCAAGCGGTTGGTACATCGAGGGAGGTCAGGGAATGGGCGCGACGCTGCAACTCGCGAGTGAGAAGAACGCCTACACGCTCACCGACGACGCTACGTACTTGACCTGGCGCGACAAAGTCACGCTCGTTCCTCTGGTCGAAGGGGACTCCCTCCTCTACAACGTCTACCATGTGCTGGAGGTGAATCCAAGGAATGCGCCTCGCGTCAACGTCCAAGGGGGCCGCGCCCTGGCAGACTTCCTCGTGGCTCGAGAAGCCCAGCAGCTCATTGGACGATTCGGCAAGGCGCGCTTTGGTCGAAGCCTCTTCGTCGCCGACGCCGGAAAGCCGGACCGCTGGTAACCGTCATGCGTGTCCCGCCCAGGTCGTCTCGCCGGGGGTGTACGGTACGCACGGCTCGAAGCGCCCGGGCGTCTCCTCATAGCGCATCGCCTGCGTGCAGCCGATCTCCGAGGTGAAGTACCCTAGCAACGTCAGCTCCTTCATCAAGCGGAAGTAGTGGGCCGGCGCCCCGCGTTGCCGCGCGTCCATGTGGGCTTTCTGCTCCCGGTCGAGCTGCTCCAAGCGCGCCAGACGTTGCGCCGGCGTCGCCGCCATGAACCCTGCGTCGTTCAGCGCCTTCAAACCGTCCCGGAAGATCCCCTGCTCCCGTTCTTCGTACGTGTCGGTGACCATCAGCGCCATGAACGCGCCGACATGCGCGGCCTTCGCCCCGGGGGTCTTCGTCTCCGGGAGGATCGTGTCGGCGACTTCGTCGAGCAGCGCGATGTCCTGCGCGGTAAATGTCCCCACCTGCAGGCGCGACGACGCGGCACGCGCGTGGGCCCGCTCCACCGCGACGACGAGGTCGCCGCCGCCGATGAGCGCGACGCCACCGAGCAGCGCCGTCACCCTCTGGATTGCTTCGCGTCTATCCATCGTTTTCATGATGGGGGCCCCTTAGAGATTGTTGCGCTTCAGCTCGTTGACGGCGAAATCCGCCGCCCGGGCCGTGAGCGCCATATAGGTGAGCGACGGGTTCACGCACGCCGCGGATGTCATGCAGGCGCCGTCCGTCACGAAGACGTTCGGGGCATCCCACACCTGATTGTGCGCATTGAGCACCGACGTCTTGGGATCGCTCCCCATCCGCGCCGTCCCCATTTCGTGGATCCCCTGCCCCGGCCAATAGCCGCTGTCGTTGGTCCGGACGTCCTTCACGCCGGCCGCTTCGAGCGACTCCGCCATGTCGTTCATCATGTCCTTGCGCATCAGCCGCTCGTTCTCGCCGGTGGCGCAGTCGATCGCCAGGACGGGGAGGCCCCACTTGTCCTGCTTGACCCGATCGAGGGTGACGCGGTTGGCCGGATTCGGCAGCATCTCGCCGAACGCCGTGGCGCCGATCGTCCACCCACCCGGCTGCGCCATCGCGTCCTTGAACGCCCCGCCCACACCCAACTCGGCGACCGCGCGCTGCCACCCCTGCCGGCTGGCGCCGCCCTGGTACCCGAACCCACGCAGGTAGTCGCGCTTGTCGCCGAACAGATTGCGGTAGCGGGGAATGTAGAAGCCGGTGGGGCGCCGCCCGGCATAGTACTTGTCATTCAACCCTTCGATGTTGCCGGACGCTCCCACGCGGAAGTGGTGGTCCATGAGGTTCTGGCCCAGCGCGCCGGAGCTCGAACCGAGCCCCCCCGGCCAGACGCTGGTCGCGGACCGCAGCAGCAGCCACGTCGAGTTCAACGTGGATGCGCACAGGAAGATGATGCGCGCGGTGTAGTCGATGGTCTGGTCGGTCACGGCATCGAGCACGCGCACGCCCGTCGCACGTTTCTTGTCGCGGTCGTACAGGACTTCGGTGACGATCGCGAACGGCTTGAGCGTCAGGCGTCCCGTCGCGACAGCGGCGGGCAACGTCGAGGACTGCGTGCTGAAGTACCCGCCGTAGGGACACCCCAGCCAGCAGGCGTTACGGAACTGGCAGGGCGAGCGTCCCGGCAGCGCCAGCGTGGCATTCGCCGGGCGCCCCGGAATGATCCGCCGCTGACCGCCGAAGTGCTGTTTCAGTCGCCCCGCAATCAACTCTTCGCCGCAGTTGAGCGGCATGGGCGGCTGGAACTGGCCGTCGGGCAGCTGGGGCATCCCTTCGCGGGACCCCGAGATGCCGGCGTGTCGCTCGACGTGATCGTACCAGGGTGCGATGTCCTTGTAGCGGATCGGCCAGTCGACCGCGATCCCCTCGCGCGCGTTGGCCTCGAAGTCGAAATCGCTGTGGCGATAGCTCTGCCGACCCCACATCAGCGAGCGGCCGCCCACGTGGTAGCCGCGGTACCAGTCGAAGCGCTTCACCTCGGTGTAGGGCGAGTCCTGGTCTGACGCCCACCAGTCCAGGTTCGTTTCGTTGAGAGGGTAGTCGCGTCGCAGGACCGGGTAGGCCGCTTCCATCGCCTTCGTGCGCCGGCCGCGATGGGCATACTCCCAAGGTCCCTTGGTCGCATTCACGTAGTCTTTGACGTGCTCGATGTTCTTGCCGCGTTCGAGCAGCAGGACGCGGAGCCCCTTTTCGGTCAGCTCCTTGGCAGCCCAACCGCCCGAGATCCCGGAACCGACCACGATGGCATCGTAGCTTTGAGACTGCACGCGTCCCTCCCCATGGTGAGCCAGCGTTCCCAACCCTGAAAGAAATCGCTCACGCGGAGCGTGACGTCAACCTCCCCGATTTGCAACGAGACGGCGATATTCTCCGCGTGCCTCCTCGCTCGCCAGGCGCCGTTGCCGCCGCTCCGGCGCCCCCGGCCGCGATCATTTCGCCCTTCGTGGACACGCTCTGCACCGGCGGGCTGTCGCTGCTGGTGCTGGTGCCGTTGCTCGTTGCCGGACGGTCCGATGCGCTGATCTTGAGTCCCGGCGTGCAGGCGTGGATCGGCGCGCTGGTCAACATGCCGCACTTTCTCGCGTCGTATCGCATGGTGTACCGGACGAAGGACAGCATCCGGGCACACCCCTGGGCGGCGATCTACATCCCCACCCTGCTGGTCGTCTGCTGCATCGCGTCGGTCGTCGCGAGTCGCTGGACCGACATTCCGGTCTCCGCACTGCTCACGATCTCGAGTACGTACCTCGCCTGGCACTACACCGGGCAGGCGTGGGGCATGACGGCGACGTTCACGTTCTTGGACGGCAATCCGTTTGCGCCCCGCGAGCGGCGCCTCGTGCGCGGCTCGCTCATCATCCTGATGGCGTGGCACGTGGTGTGGTTCTACCACCTCGGCTACGAGCAGTACGTCGACATCACGCCGCTCTATCAGGGACTGACGGCCCTGACGGCCGTGGCGCTCGTGATGGGGCTCGCGGGCTTTGCGTTCCACAAGCAGCGCACCGGCCGCATCGGGCCGCTCCGGGCGTGGATTCCCTGGATCGCCATTTTCGTCTGGTACGCCGCGATGGCCCGGGTGGGCCTGCCGGCGCTCTTCATCGTGCAGATCGCCCACGCGCTGCAGTATCTGATCTTTCCGGTGCGGGTCGAGGTCAACCGCACGCAACGAACGTCGTCGCGCGACGCGGTGGTGACGCATATGGCCGTCTATCTGTTCGCGTTACTGGCGGGCTCGATCGTCGCGGCGATCCTGCTGCCCCTGGGGGTGATGGCGGTCGTGACCAGCTGGCTGGGATCTCGACCGGGCCAAGTCGTGGGATTCGCGATCAGCGCGTTCTTCAATATCCATCACTACTTCACCGACGGCGTGGTCTGGAAGCTGCGAAACCCCGCGGTGCGGGAAGATCTGTTCGGTCACCTCAAGAGGGCGCCGGCGCGTCCTTGAACTCCCCCTCCCACCGCGCGACCACCACGGTGGCGAGGCAGTTGCCGATCACGTTCACCGACGTCCGCGCCATGTCCATCAGCTCGTCGATGCCCAGGATGGCGAGAATCGGCCATTCAGGAAGCCCGAACGACGCCGCTGTGCCGAGCAGAATGACGAGCGTCGCGCGCGGCACGCCCGCCACACCCTTGCTGGTGAGCATCAGGGTGAACACGATGCCGAGTTGGTGGCCGAACGTGAGGTGAATCCCGGCGGCCTGCGCCACGAAGACCGATGCGAGCGCCAGGTAGAGTGTCGAGCCGTCGAGATTGAAACTGTATCCCGTCGGCATGACGAAGGCGACGATCTTGCGCGGCACGCCGAACTCTTCCATCCGCTGCATGGCGAGCGGCAGCGCCGCCTCGGAGCTCGTCGTGGCGAATGCGATGGACACGGGCTCGGCGATCGCGCGCACGAACTTGCGGAGCGGCACGCGCACGAACAATGCGACGGGCAGGAGCACGAACAACAGGAAGGCGATCAGCGCGACGTACAGGGTGGCAAGCAGCTTGAAGAGGTTCACCAGGATGCCCAAGCCCATGTGTCCGACGGTGTAGGCGATCGCCGCCCCGACTCCGATGGGGGCGAAGTACATCACCAGCTTGGTGAACTTGAACATCACCTCCGCGAGCCCCTCGCAAAACGCCAACACCGGCTGGCGCTTGGATTCGGTCACGAGTGCGAGCCCAATGCCGAACAGGATGCTGAAGACGACGATCTGCAGCACGTGACCCTCGGCGACGGCCTTGGCGATGTTCTCCGGAAATGCGTTGAGAATCGCCTCCGCCGCGGTCTGCTTCACACCTGTGACTCCCGCCGGCGTAAGCTGCGCGGGCGGCGTCACGCCCACGCCAGCCCGTGAGAGGTTGATGGCGGCGAGCCCGAGGAACAGGGCGATCGTCGTCACGACCTCGAAGTACACGAGGGACTTGAGGCCCATCCGCCCGACCTGGCGCAGGTTCGAATGACCCGCGATGCCGACCACGAGGGTGGCGAAGAGCAGCGGCCCGATGATCGTCTTGATGAGCCGCAGGAAGATCTGGCTGAGGAGGCGCGCCGATTGACCGGCGGCCGGCCAGTCGTGGCCGATCTCGGCGCCGATCAACATCGCGACGAGGATCCAGGCGGTCAGCGAGCGCCGGCGGACGGCGTAGAGCACCGTGCCGATGAGGGCCACCCAGCGGCCGAGAAACCCAAGCGCGGCGTGGTCCAACGGCCAGGCGACAGCGGCGACCAGCGCGCCAACGGCGATGAGCCCGTAGCCGGCGACACCGAGTCGGTTGACCAGGGGTGAGGGAGCGGCGCTCGTATTAGTCATGAGAGTCCGCGACGCTAGCGCGGGCCGTGCGGCCCGTCAAGCACGCTAGATTCCGCCCCGTGATCGTCCACTTGGTTGACGGTACCTACGAGCTGTTCCGGCACTTCTACGGGGCTCGCCGGGGCACGCAGGGACAGGACCCGCCCTTCGCCGCGGTGATTGGTGTGCTCGGCACCGTGCTGCAGCTCTTCGAAACGGGTGCGACGCACGTCGGCGTGGCGACCGATCATGTCATCGAATCGTTCCGCAACCACCTCTGGGCCGACTACAAGACCGGCGACGGCATCGAGCCCGCCCTGTGGGCCCAATTCCATCCGCTGGAAGAGGCCTTGGCCGCCATGGGCGTGGTCGTGTGGGCGATGACCGAGCTGGAAGCCGACGACGCGCTCGCCTCCGCGGCGCGGATCGCCGCCGCCGACAAACGCGTCGAGAAAGTCAGCATCTGGACCCCCGATAAGGACCTCGCGCAGTGCGTCGCCGGCGACCGCGTGGTGCAGATCGACGGCCGCCGCAAGATCATCCGCAATGCGGCGGGCGTGCGCGAGAAGTTCGGGGTCGAACCACGCTTGATTCCCGACTTCCTGGCCTTGGTGGGTGACGCGGCGGACGGGTATCCCGGCATCGCGGGGATCGGCGCGGTGACGGCGGCGCGACTGCTGAATCAGCACGGCGCGATCGAAGCGTTCCCTGCTAACGTCCTCGGCGACAAGCGCGCTGACGCGCTGCTATTCAAGAAGCTGGCGACCCTTCGGACCGACGCGCCGCTGTTTCAGGATGTCGAGGAGCTGCGGTGGCGGGGACCAACAAGCGGGTTTGCGGCCTGGACTGACAAGATCGGCGCCCCTCGTCTCCTCGAGCGCAGCCGCAAGACCTACACGCCGAGCGTGAACAAGAACGTCGCGCCCTGATCGGGCTTCGCCTCGGCCCAGACGCGACCGCCGTGGCGCGTGACGACGCGGTTCACCGTCGCGAGCCCGATCCCCGTGCCCTCAAAATCGCTCGCCGCATGGAGCCGCTGAAACGGCGCGAACAGTTTCGTGGCGTGCTCCATCGAGAAGCCCGCGCCGTTGTCGCGCACAAAGAAGATCGTTTCGCCGTTGCGCGTCTCCGTGCCGACCTCGATCGTCGCCGCCGGCTGCTTCGAGGTGAACTTCCACGCGTTGCCCAGGAGATTCTCCAGCATCACCGTGAGCAGGCGGGGGTCGGCCTGCGCCACCAGGCCGTCGGCGACGCGGGTCTCGACCGTGCGCTGCGGGTCCCGTCCACCCAAGTCCACCAGCACCTTGCGGGCGACCTCGGTCATGTCCACGGGCCGACGCTTGAGCTGCGCCCGAGTGATTTTCGAGAGGCTCAGCAGGTCGTCGACGAGTTGTGCCATGCGTTTCGTGGCGCCCCGCACGCGCTCGAGGTAGCTGTGTCCCTGCTCGTCGAGCTGACCCGAGTGGTCGTCGAGCAGCGCCTTACTGAACCCGTCGATCGCCCGCAGCGGGGCGCGCAGGTCGTGTGAGACCGAGTAGCTGAACGCCTCCAGCTCGTTGTTGGCACGTTCCAGCTCCTCGGACCACTTCGCCTCCGTCTCGTACGCCCGGACCTTGGCGAGCGCGTTCGCCACCTGATCGACGGTCCTCCGAAAGAAGCGGCGATAGCGATCGTCGAACGCGCGATGTGGACTTATCCCTGCCACGAAGAACACCTCGGGCGCCGCCTGACCGACTCGGAACAGCGGCAGCACGATCGCGCGTTCCGATCGCGCGTTCCAGGACCCTAGTGGCGGGAGCCGCCCCCCCAAGTGTGCGGAGAGATCGTCGATGACGACTTCTTGACCGGTGCGGACGACCTCGGCGAAGGGCCAGGACACCGCCTGGGACTCATCCGGCCTCCAACGGCTCGCACCGACGAGCCGGACGTCTTCAGACTGCTCGTGCCGGGCGTACAGCAGCACAAATGGGAGATCCAACTCGTTCGCCGCCAGCACCTCGGCGACCAGGCCGTACGCCTCCGCCTCGGACTTCGCGTCGGAGGCCCGCGCCGACAGATCGTGCAGCATTTGGATCTGCCGTTCGCTCTGCACCTTGGCCGTCGTTTCCTGAACCGTGTTCAAGAGACCGCCGACTCGTCCGTCGTCGCCGGGAACCGGGCTATACGAAAACGTGAAGTACGTCTCTTCGGCCATGCTGCCGCTGTTGATGAACAGCTGCAGGTCCTCGATCCACGTCGCCGGACCGCCCTCCTGGACGCTCCGCGCCATGGGTCCGGCGACGTCCCACACCTCGGCCCAGATCTCCGCGGCCGGAGCGGCCAGAGAGGCGGGGTGCTTGTCTCGCAGAATGGGACGGTAGGCGTCGTTGTAGAGATGCAGCAAGTCGGGACCCCACCATAGCAGCATGGGGAAACGGCTGCCGAGCACGACGCCCAACATGGTGCGGAGACTCTTCGGCCACGTTTCCACGGGCCCGAGCCTGGTCTTCGACCAGTCGGTGGCGCGCATGAGGGCCCCCATCTCGCCCCCGCCGGCGAAGAGATTCACAGGTCTAATTTGGGAGCCTTTGCACGCTGGCGCATCGGGGATGAGATTCAAGTCATGGTACGTTTCGAAGGCAACCGGCGGTTGAGCCTGCTGATGATCGCGGCCGCGGCGGCCGGCCTCGCGACGGTCGTCCCCGCCTTGGCGATCGGCCGAGGAACGCTTGGTATCGAGCCGCTCCCCCCCGTCGATACCGGCCTCGGGTTGACCACCTTGGCTTCGACCCCCGCCCACCTCCAACAGCGCGGGCTCGACACGCTCACCGGCATCACGCTCATGCTCGCGATTGCGACGGCAGCAGTGTGCCTGATCACACTGGTCGCGTTGGCAGTCTCGAGGGCGGCAACGCTGCGCCCGGAGATCGCCGTCCACCGCGCCGTCGGTGCTTCACGGCGCCACCTCGTGTCAGGCGGCGCGATCGAGGGCGGCGTCATGGCGCTTATCGCGGCAGCGGCGGGAATCGGCGCGAGCCTGATCGTCATGCGAGCCGCCATGGCGGCTTGGCCGGGGCCGATCGGCACGCCCGCGCTCCGTACCGCCGCCCTCGCGGGGCTCGGCCTGACGGTGGTGCTGATCCTCGGCGTGATGCTGCCAACGTTCACCGCGAGCCGCATGTACGCGGCGGCGGCGCCCAGCAAGGTTCCCCCCGGCCTGACAGTCGCCGGACTCCAGCTCGCGATATCCTTCGCGGTCCTCCTCGCTGCGGCACAGATCGGCCGACAGGCTGTCCTCCTGGTTGGGCAGGGCGGCGCGGAAGCCAACGGTAACGGTCAGATCTTTCGGATCGACACGTCCGGGAGCCCCGCGGAGCGCGCCCGTCACCTCAGTGCCTTGATTCGGCAATCCGGGCTCGGCGACTTGCTGGACGTCACCAGCGTCAGCAGTCCGGGTGCCCTGGAGGGACTGGGCACCGTTGACCTCGCGATCACCGATTGCGGGCGCTGCTCGCAGGGTGGAATTGCGACACCGCTGCGCGCCGTACCCGTCGCATTGAGCGTCGTGAGTCCGGACACGTTTCGCGCCTTGAGCGTCCCGCTGATCGAGGGTCGCTCGATCGCGGCGATCGATGACTGGAAGGCGCCCCGCGCCGTCGTCGTGAATCGAGCGCTCGCGAGTGCCCACTTCGAGAACGGGAACGCCGTGGGGCGCCACATGCAGATCGGGCAAGGGTCGAACGGCTGGTTCGAGGTCGTCGGCGTGGTCGATGACCGGAAGCCGGCGTCACTCGGGGGAGCCCTGCAACCCCCATACGCGGCTTACGCGAGCGTGCTCCAATTCCCACCCAGCACAGTGGAAGTGCTGCTTCGTCCTGGTGCCGGACACGCCATCCCCGAGGGACCGGTGCGCGCGGCGTTGAGCGCCGTGGGGACCGTCGGTCAAGTGATGACCGAGGCGGCATGGTGGGCGCGGAGGGCGTCGCCGCTGCGCTGGTTTGCAAACGCCTTATGGATTGGCGGGGGTCTGGTTCTGGTGATGGCGATTCTGGGAACGGGAGCGGTGATGTATGAATGGGTTGCGGCGCTGATGCCGGAGCTGGCCGTGCGTCGCGCCGTTGGCGCCCGGCGTCGGGACGTCCTATTCCATGTGCTGTCGCGGGCGGTGATCGTCGCGCTGGCCGGCGCCGGCTTGGGTCTCGTGCTGAATGACCTGACCTCCACGCCCCTCGCAGCTCTCGTCTCCGGCGTACCGGGCATTGACGTC
>Ga0307299_10000800_pt1 | contig 10466 bp, 10 predicted proteins | sample ER_DNA_159_FD_194466 | JGI IMG/M metagenome (GOLD analysis project Ga0307299, IMG submission 194466) | Bulk soil microbial communities from the East River watershed near Crested Butte, Colorado, United States - ER_DNA_159 | ecosystem: Environmental > Terrestrial > Soil > Floodplain | place... | reverse complement strand
TGACGGGGCGTCGGCAGGTAAAGGGGGCCGGAGGATGGGGCGCAGCACGAAGTAGGTCACGCCTGTGGCAAGCAGGATCCCGACGATCAGCTCCAGCATCTCCAAAATGGCGGCGTCAGCTCGGGAGGCGCTCGAGCTCGCGGCGCAGCCGCTCGAGCTCGGCGGAGGAGGCGTCGACGTGACCGGTCACCGCCGGCCCAGCCGCGACCGCCTCGGCGGCGGCGACGCGCGTCCAGCGTCTCAGCGTCACGAGCAAGAATCCCGCGGCCACGAGGACGAGGACCGAAGGGAACAGATAACCGACCAGGTTGAAGCCGCGCCGAGGCGGCGCCATCAGGACCTGCTGTCCGTACTGCGCCACGAACGCGTCGATGATCTGCTGCGCCGTCTTGCCTTCCTGGGCGAGCGCCACGACGTGGGCGTGTAGCCCGGGGCTGTAGGTGCAGTTGAAGTCGGTGGTGCGGCAGGTGTAGATGTCGAGCCCGCAGCCGCAGCTGCACTTGAGCTGTTTCTCGATCGCCTGGTACGCGGCGTCGATATCCGCGGCGCTCGTCGGACCGAGGGGGCGCCCGGCGCTCGCCGGATCCGCGACCTTCCCGGCGGGACCGGAGCCGGCGAGGCTGTCCTGTACGACCGCACCGAGCGTCGCAACCACAGCCACGACGAATCCTCGACGGTCCACGTTCATTGTTTCGACTCCAGCTTTACCGCGTACCCCGCCTGCGTCCGCCGCACGGCAGGCGATCCGCCGCCCGGCCACAGCACGATGAGGCCACCCCCCACCAGCACAAACCCGCCGAACCACACCCACCAGACGAGAGGATTGATCGTGAACCGGTACACGGCCTGCTCCGTTCCGTTCACGAGGCCGCCCAGCACCACGTAGAGATCCTCGCGCAGACCGCTCCGGATCCCGACCTCCGTCGACGCCTCGAAGGTATTGCGACCGAGGGCGTCCACGTGCTGGCGCTTCTCGGTCTTGAGACGGCCCACCGGTTTGCCGTCGCGACTCACGTCCACCAGGGCCGCGGTGACGCGCCGGTTCAACGCGTCGTACTGCGAGATGCCTAGATGGGTGAACGTGTACACCTGCCCGTAGGGACTGCGGAGCGTGGCCGATTCGCCGGGTCGGAGCGTCGCCTGGGTCTCGGTCTTGAACGCCATCCCCGCGAACGCGACGAAGAGCAGGACCATCCCCATATGGACGATGTAGCCGCCGTAGCGCCGCCGGTTGCGCGCGACGAGCCGCAGCACCGCCAGCACCAGGGGCTCCCCGTACTGGCGGTGGCGCGCCCTCGCGCCGCGGCCGAACTCCTGGAACACGGTCGCCGTGACAAAGCCCCCGAGCCCGATCGCGATGAGCGGGCCGATCTCGCGCATCCCTGCCACGAGCAGGATGAGGAGGACGAACAGGCCGGTGACCGCCGGCACCGCGAACTGGCGTTGCAGGTTCGGGATCGATGCGCGCCGCCACGCGATCAACGGTCCGATGCCGGTGAGCGCCAACAGGGCGAGGCCGAGCGGAATGTTCACCAGGTTGAAGAACGGTGGCCCGACCGTGACCTTGGTCCCCTGCAGCCACTCGGAGAGAATCGGGTAGAGCGTGCCCCACAGCACCGAGAACGCGAGGCCGATGAACAGGAGGTTATTGAAGAGGAAGCTCGCCTCCCGACTCACCATCGACTCGAGCGTCGCCTCCGCCTCGAGCAGCGGCAGCCGAATCACGTAGAGCACGATCGTCGAGCCCGCAGCGAGCAGGAGAAACCCCAGGAAGAAGTATCCGACCGGGGACTGCGTGAACGAGTGCACGCTGGCGATGACGCCAGACCGCGTGAGAAACGTGCCGAAGATCGACAGCAGCCAGGCGCCGAGCACCAGGGCCAGGTTCCACTTCTTCAGCATGCCTCTCTTCTCCTGAACCATGACCGAGTGCAGGAACGCGGTCATGACGAGCCACGGCAGGAGCGCGACGTTTTCCACCGGGTCCCACGCCCAGTACCCGCCCCAGCCGAGCTCGACGTACGCCCACCACATCCCAATCAGCAGCCCGATCGCGAGGAAGAGCCACGACACGAGCGTCCACTTACGGATCGCCACCAGCCAGTCCACGTCGAGCTTTTTCGACAGCAGCGCCGCGATCGCGAACGCGAACGGGATCGTGATCGAGATGTAGCCGAGGTAGAGCATCGGGGGATGGAAGACCATCCCCGGGTTCTGCAACTGCGGGTTCATCCCCGAGCCGTCCACCGGCGTGTAGGCGAGCCGCTCGAACGGATTCGCCGCGAACACCATCACCAAGACGAAGAACGTGGCGACGGTGCACGTCACGGCGGCGACGAACGGCAGGTAGGCGCGATGGCGCCCGCTCGTGAGCACCTGTGCGAGGGTGGCGAACAGACTGAGCACGGTCGCCCAAAAGAGCAGGCTCCCCTTTTGGCCCGCGTACAGCGCGGACCAGAGATAGAATGTGGGGAGGTTGCGGCTGGTGTAGGCGGCGACGTACTGCACGTTGAAGTCGTGGCGGAAGATCGCGACCTCGAGGCAAATCGTCGCGAGCGCAAGGGCCGCGAACATCGCGAACACCGCGTGCCGCGCACTCTGCTGCAGATCGGCCCGGCCCTGGAGACCCCCGGCAAAGCCGGTGATCGCCCCCCACAGGCCCACGAACAACGCGAGCCAGAGGGAGAGGTGGCCGAGCAACGTCATTTACGCCTTGGGAACGGCTTCGTATCGCGACCCGCACTTCGCGAGCACGTCGGTCGCATGGATCACGCCGTCTTTTTGCAGCCGCCCCTCGACCACGACCTCCACCGAGTCGGTGAACGTATCCGGCGGGAGGCCCCGGAAGACCACGGGATAGCTCACGGTGCCATCGGTGATGTGGAAGCGGAGCGTCTGGGTCGCGATCTCCTTCTCCACCGTGCCCGGTACTACGCGGGCACCGACTTTGAGCCCCAAGTTGTAGAAGGACGGGTCAGCGGAGATCCTCTGGGCAAGCTCGCTCGGCGTGAGGAAGTACTGGCCGGTCGCCTTGATCCCCGAAGCCATGAGATACCCCACGGACCCGACGATCAGGACCGCACCTACTGCGAACTTCGTCCCGGCGTTCATGCTCTAAGTATACCACCGTTCCCTATTAAGGAGCCGGGTCGGCCGTGAAGGGAGGCTGAACCAAGCCCCGGTCGGTGAGATACGCCGTGACGTAGCGCGCCGGCGTCACGTCGAATGCGAAGTTCAGCGCCGCCACGCCCGGTGGCGCGATCGGGCGCCCCGCCATCATCGTGACCTCGTCTGCGGGACGCTGCTCGATCGGAATCAGGTCGCCGTCGGCGAGCGCGGGATCCACGCTGGACCACGGACCCGCGGCGTAGAACGGCACCCCGTGGTGTCGCGCCAGTACGGCGAGGCCGTAGGTGCCGATCTTGTTCGCGAAGTCGCCGTTGGCGCAGATCCGGTCGACGCCCACGAGTACCACGTCAACCTTTGCCTGTCGCATCAGCATTCCGACCGCGCTGTCGGGGATCAGGGTGCACGGGACCCCGGCATGGGTCAGCTCCCACGCGGTGAGCCGCGCACCCTGCAGCATGGGGCGAGTCTCGTCCACGTAGACATGGATCTTCCGACCCGCCTCGTGGGCCATGTAGATCGGCGCGAGCGCCGTGCCGATGCCGCCCGTAGCCAGGGCGCCGGTGTTGCAATGGGTCAGAACATTGGCGCCGTCCGGGACCAGGGGCAGTCCGTGCTCACCGATGCGACGGCACATCGCGCGGTCTTCTTCCCAAATCGCGGTCGCCTCGGCGTGGAGCCGCTCCCAGAGGGCCGAACCGTCTCCGGCGGTCGACGTCGCGACGTGCGCCATCCGGTCGAGCGCCCAGCGCAGGTTCACTGCCGTCGGGCGAGCAGCGCCGAGGATGTCGACGAGCCGCGCGAGCCGGGCCAGGAAGGCTTCGCGCGCGCCACCCCGCAGCTCTCGCGTGCCGGCCACCAGCCCCATCGCTGCAGCGATCCCGATCAGCGGCGCGCCGCGAACCTCGAGGTGACGGATCGCGTCGGCCACCGCCTCCGCACTCTCGAGGTCGCGTTCGATCCGGGCCTCCGGCAGCGCGCGTTGGTCGAGCACGCGCACCGCGCCCGAAGGCGTCCAGGAGATGGCTTGTACGCTCACGCCGCCGAACGTAGCATTGAGCCTCATGACCTACCAGACCCTGCTCTTCGACATCCGGGACCGCATCGCGTTCGTCACGGTCAACCGCCCCGACAAGCTCAACGCGTTGAACGATCAGGTGATGGCCGAGCTGGGCCACGCCGCCGAGCGGATCGCCACCGAAGACACGATCCAGGGTGCCCTGCTCACCGGCGCCGGCCCCAAGGCGTTCGTGGCCGGGGCCGACATCGCCGACCTCGCCAAGCAGGGGCCCTTTGACGGCAAGGCTCGCGCGCAGCGCGGCCAGGCGGTGTTGCGCCGCCTCGAGACGTGCGGCAAGCCGATCGTCGCCGCCGTCAACGGCTTCGCCCTCGGCGGCGGCTGCGAGCTGGCGATGGCGTGCCACATCCGCATCGCCAGCGAAAACGCCAAGTTCGGCCAGCCCGAGGTCAAGCTGGGCATCGCCCCCGGTTACGGCGGCACCCAACGTCTCCCCCGCCTCGTCGGCAAGGGCGTCGCCCTGCAGCTGATCCTCACGGGCGAGATGATCGACGCGCAGGAGGCGTACCGTATCGGACTCGTCAACAAGGTCGTGCCCGCCGCGGACCTGCTGGCCGCATCCGAGCAACTGCTCCGGGGTATCCTGACGATGGGCCCTCTGGCGGTGCGACTCGCGCTCGAAGCAGTGGATCAGGGGCTCGAGATGACGCTCGACGAGGGACTCCTGCTCGAGGCGAACCACTTCGGCTTGCTTGCCGCCACGCAGGACATGAAGGAAGGACTGACCGCATTTCTCGAAAAGCGATCCGCCAAGTTTCAGGGGCGCTGATCCTCCTCCTCCTCGTCGCCGCGTCGTGCCTCGAGGAGCGGCCCAGGCCCGGCCCGCCGTTGCTCACCTTCACGCTGGACCGCACGACGGTGCGGTCGAACAACCCTCCCACTCCTCCCGATACCCTCTCGGGCACGGTGCACGCCGAGGATACCGATGGCCTCGACTCGGTGTGGGTCACCGTGGACTCGGCGGTGGCTGGTGAGGACGGCGGGTTCGACCAGGCGTTCACCTCCACCTTCCGGTTCCTCATCGGACCCGGCAAGACCCCCAACACCGTGCTGCCCATCCAAATCCGGGCGCGCGACATCGCCGGATTTCAAGTGATTCGGGACACGAATGTGCTGGTCGTGCCGTAGCCCCATAGACTTAGTAAGTGTTGACAGGACAATGACTTCGGGGTATCTTTCAGTCCTTCCATGAGTGATCGAAGTGATCGACCCAAGCGCGGCCGGCCGGTGGCGGTTGGCGAGGCGCTGACCGGGTACCTGACGCGGGCCGGGCTGGCGAAGCGGGTAGCGCAGGCGCAGGTGATCCCCGATTGGCCGGGACTCGTGGGGCCGCAGATCGCCACGGTGGCGACGCCCGAGAGCGTCACACCCGACGGCGTGTTGTTCGTGCGGGTCACGACGAGCGCTTGGATGAACGAGCTGCAACTGATGGCGCCCGAGATCATGGCCCGTCTGAACGCCGGCCGCGGCTCCGGACGCATCACGACGATACGCTGGCTTCTCACACGCTAGGAACGCATGGCCAAGAATAAACCGGCGCCCGCTCCCAAGGATAAGGGAAACGGCGATTACCAGGCCGATTCGATCCAGGTTCTGAAGGGTCTGGAGGCGGTGCGGCGGCGGCCCGCGATGTACATCGGGTCGGTCTCCGCCCGCGGCCTGCACCACCTCGTGTACGAAGTGGTGGACAACTCGGTGGACGAGGCGCTCGCCGGCTACTGCACGGCGATCAGCGTCACGATGCACGCCGATAACGCGGTCACGGTCGTCGACAACGGCCGCGGCATTCCCGTCGACATCCACAAGACCGAGAAAAAGCCCGGCGTCGAGGTCGCGCTGACGATCCTGCACGCCGGCGGCAAATTCGACAAGAGCAGCTACAAGGTGTCGGGCGGTCTGCACGGCGTGGGCGTGTCGGTCGTGAACGCGCTGTCGGAGAAGCTCGAGGTCTGGGTGGACCGCGACGGCAAGCGGCATCACATTGCGTTCGAGCGCGGCGAGACCAAGAAGAAACTCGAGGTCGTCGGCAAGGCCAAGGCGACCGGCACGACGGTGTGGTTCAAGCCCGACGACAAGATTTTCACCGAGACGCGGTTCGATTACGCCACGATTGCGAACCGGCTGCGCGAGCTCGCGTTCCTGAACAAGGGCCTGACCATCACGCTGAAGGACGAGCGCAAGGGCCAGATTCGGGAAGAGGCTTTCCATTACAAGGGTGGCCTGGCCGAGTTCGTGAAGTGGGTGGTCGGCAACCGGCGGCCGCTGCATCCGAAGCCGATCACGTTCGAGGCGGCGCGCGAGGGCGTGGAGGTCGAGGGCGCCGTCCAGTACGACGATCAGTACAGCGAGAACACGTTCACCTTCGTCAACAACATCAATACGCACGAGGGCGGGACGCACCTCACCGGCTTCAAGTCGGCGCTGACCCGCACCATCAACGAGTGGGCCAAAAAGGACGGTCTCCTCAAGAAGGAAGAGTTCACGCTGTCGGGCGACGATGTGCGCGAGGGCTTGAATTGCGTACTGCACTGCAAGGTGAAGAACCCGCAGTTCGAAGGCCAGACCAAGACCAAGCTGGGCAACTCCGAGGTCGAAGGGATCGTGAAGAGCGTCGTGAACGAGGCGCTCGGCGACTTCTTCGACAAGACACCCAGCGTCGCGCGCGCCATCATCGCGAAAGCCGTCAGTGCGGCGCGGGCACGCGAGGCCGCCCGGAAAGCGCGCGAGCTGGTGCGCAAAAAGAGCGGCCTCGATGCCGGCATCCTTCCCGGCAAGCTCGCGGACTGCTCGCTCACCGACCCCAAGTTGTGCGAGGTCTATCTCGTCGAAGGTGATTCGGCGGGCGGGTCGGCGAAAATGGGACGCGACCGGAGCTACCAGGCGATCCTGCCGCTGCGCGGCAAGATCCTCAACGTGCAGAAGGCGCGCATCGACAAGATCCTCTCCAACGAAGAAATCCGCACGATCATCACCGCCATCGGCACGGGCGTGGGCGAGGATTTCAAGGTCGAAGAGGCCCGTTACCACAAGATCATCATCATGACCGATGCCGACGTGGACGGCGCCCACATTCGTACGTTGCTGCTCACCTTCTTCTACAAGGAGATGAAGCAGCTGATCGACGCCGGCTACATCTACATCGCGCAGCCGCCGCTCTTCCGCGTCGCCAAGGGCAAGGAGGAGTTCTACGCCTACGACGAAAAAGAGCGCGATGCGTACGTCAAGCGCCTCTCGGGCAACGGTGGTGAGGCGGGCGCGCCCAGCGGGCGGAGCACCGTCGGCATCCAGCGCTACAAGGGTCTGGGCGAGATGAACCCGGACCAGCTGCGCGACACGACGATGGATCCCAACAAGCGCACCCTGCTGAAGGTGACGATGGAGGATGCGATCGAGGCTTCCCATCTGTTCGAGACGCTCATGGGCGACGAGGTGGAGCCGCGCCGCAGATTCATCGAAGAGAACGCGAAGTTCGTGCGCAACCTGGACATCTGATGCTCGGCGTGATCGCAGCGCTCGCGGCGCTGCTCGCCCTGCTCGCGTGGTTCTTCTGGCCCGCGGCCCACACACCGAACCAGCGAACCCCGGGGCCACGGCCCGGGGTTGACGAGGCCGAACTCGCGCAAGCCGAGCGTGAGGTGCAAGAAGCCCCCGACGCGGAAACCGTACGTGATTGGGGACCGGGAGTGCAGAAGCCGCCAATCTAGAAACGTGATGGCGGTCACGTGTCGCGCTGCCGCCACGGTTGACAGCGGAACCCTGCCCTTTCCATCCTGTACACCACGTAGCACAACTCATGCATTCTGGCCCCGTTGCGCCCGCGATCGGCCGACGGGGCTTCGTGTCTTTAACAGAATGGCGGCACCATGGAAACACGCACGCTGCTGGATAACCTCGATGTAGGCGTTGTGGCGATCGCCCCCGACTGGACGATCGTCGAGTGGAGCGCGCCTGCGGCCCGCATCGCGGGGCTTCCCGCCGACCGCGTGCTGGGCAAGGGGTTCTGGGTGGCCTTCCCGACCGCGAAAGGCACGCACGTCGAGCAGATTCTTCAGGACGTGATGTTCGACGGCCGCCCGCGGGCCTACCTCACGCCGGCGCGCGCGCCCGAATTCAAGGGCAAGGTGTTCGAGACCCACGTGACGCGCGGGCCGCGCAATCACCTGTTCCTGATGTTTCGGGAGATGCGCGCCGAGCTGAGCCCCGAGTCGCAGGCGGGCCACATCCTCACCGCGTTCGAGCACGAGCGGCGCTTCTATCGCCAGTTGTTCGACGCGCTCCCCAGTCCCGCGCTCGTCTTGAGCCTCGACGGCCAGATCCTCGAAGCCAATCCACAGGCTGCCGAGCTGCTGGGCGCCGCCCACAGCGACTCGCTGCGCGGCCGCCAGCTGGGCGACTGGACGGCCGCCACGGAGCGACCGACCTTCGCGACGGCGCTGCGCGACGCATTTCGGCAGCGGCAACGCATTCGCATGTCGATCGAGGCGGGAGGCGAGTCGACGCGCGAAGTGGAGGCGGTGATCGAGAACGTGGACCCGGCGCATGCCGAGGACGTTCCGCGCCTGCTGTTCCTCGCCGTCGACGTGTCGCGCGAGGTCTTGCTGCAGCGCAAGCTGGTGCAGGCGGACCGTCTCTCGCAGCTCGGCGCGCTGGTGTCGGGCGTGGCGCACGAGCTCAACAACCCCCTGGCGGCGATCGCCGCATTCGCCGAGCTGCTGACGGTGGACGCCAAGGACCTGCACCTGCGGGAGAGCGCCGACATCATCCACGCTGAGGCGATGCGCGCCGGGCGGGTCGTCCAGACGCTGCTCGACTTTGCCCGCCAGCGCCCGCGCGTGCGTGAGCCGGTCGACCTGCAGGACGTCGTAGAGCGAGTGCTGGCGCTGCAGCGCAGCGCCCTGAAGCGCGCCCGCGTGAAAGCGGTCGTGACGATGCCCGACGACCTCCCCGCGGTGATCGGCGACCCGCAGGAGCTGCAACAGGTCGTCCTCAACGCGGTCGTGAACGCGACGGATGCGATCGAGGCCAGCGAGCGCCCGGGCACCATCGACATCCGCGCGCGCCGGACCGACGGCCACATCAGCTTCACGGTCGAAGACACCGGGCCCGGCCTGACGCCCGAGGCGTTGGACCGCGTGTTCGAGCCGTTCTTCACGACCAAGGGCGACCGGGGCACGGGGCTCGGACTCACCATCAGCCTCGGGCTCGTCAAGGCGGTGGGGGGGCGGCTCTGGCTGCAGAACGTCGAAGGCGGCGGCGCTCGGTTCACGGCCGAGCTGCCGGCCGACGTGGCGGCCAAGGAACGCGAGCCGCGCGGCGGATTCCGGCGCGCCGGCCGCCGGTTGTCGGTGCTCATCGTGGACGATGAAACGAGCGTGCGCCGCGGGATGACGCTGATGGCCGAGCGCCTCGGGCACGAGGTGCGGACGGTGGGTGCCCTAGAGGAAGCGCTCGCCAGCCTGCGCGCGCCGGGCAGCCGCTATGACGCGTTGCTGGTGGACGTGCACCTCGATGAAGCGCACACGGGGTTCGACCTGTTCGAGGAGCTGCTGCAGGAAGGGCGCGGCCGCGAGCGGCACGTCGTCTTCACGACCGGCGACTCCGTCTCCGCGCAGACGAGGGACCGGCTGCAGCGCTCGGAGCGGCCTGTACTGAAGAAGCCGTTCAACCTCGAGGAGCTGCGCGAGATCCTGGAGCGGGTGGCGGACTGAGCTCCTCGACGCCCGCGCGCGTCACGCGGTGCGACACGAGCGGGAGCGCCTTCTCGGTCAGCTTGTCCCCGATCACGATCGCCGCGGCGAGCGCCTCGAAGCCGGTGCGCACGCCGTCGGCATCCTTCGCGAACACCGACGCGATCGGTTCTCCCTCCAGGACCTTATCTCCCGGCTTCACCGTGATCACGAATCCCACGGTGGGATCCACCGGGTCGTCCACGACGCGGCGACCGCCGCCGAGCGCGATGATGGCGCGGCCGATGGTGCGCGGCTCGACGCGCTGCACGACGCCGGTGCGCGCCGCGGCGTAGACTTCCACCGCCAGCGCCTGGGGCAGCACGGCCGGGTCCTCGACGCACTTGGGGTTTCCGCCCTGCGCTTCGATGATCTGCTCGAACTTCTCCGCGGCCAGCCCAGAGTCGATGGCGGTCTCGAGCTTCTTGCGCGCTTTCTTCGTGTTGGTCTCGATGCCCGCGGCGAGCAGCATCTCGACGCCCAGCGCGTAGGTCACCTCCAGCAAATCGGCCGGCCCTTCGCCCCGCAGCGCGAGA
>Ga0307299_10000798_pt1 | contig 10477 bp, 6 predicted proteins | sample ER_DNA_159_FD_194466 | JGI IMG/M metagenome (GOLD analysis project Ga0307299, IMG submission 194466) | Bulk soil microbial communities from the East River watershed near Crested Butte, Colorado, United States - ER_DNA_159 | ecosystem: Environmental > Terrestrial > Soil > Floodplain | place: USA... | reverse complement strand
GGCGCCGTACGTGGTCCGCTATTTCGGGCGCGGGATCGCGCCCCCGGCCGGCGGCGTCAGCATGGGGTTGTGGTTGTCCTGGCAGGGGGCGCTCGCCGTGACGGCCATGGCGCTCATCCTCCTTGCGGCGGCCTTGGTCCGCGGATCGACGGAGCCGTCGCGCGTACCGTGGTCTCTTCCCGCGGCGTGTGGGTGGGCGGGACTCGCCGCGGTCAGCGGCCTGTGGCTGTGGAGCCCGTACGGGGCATGGCCGGAGTGGTACACGTTCCTCTGGTTGCCGGCGCTCGGAGGAGTGATTCTCCCCGCGCCCCGGCGCTGGGCGCTTCCCGGGATCGCCGTCGTCGCGGGCACGGCAGCCGCGTTGCTCACGTGGGGTGCCGCGGTCGAGGGGCGGCTGCAGCTCGCCGAGCGCGACGCGCAACGGCTCGGGCGCGAAGGCGATGAGATCGCCGTCGCCCTGCTCGAGCGTCTCGGCCAGCAGATCCTGGCCCGGGCACAGCCCCACACCGCCGGCGATCTCTACGCGCTGTGGGTCGGCTCCCCGCTCGTGGCGGAGGATTATCCCGGGGTGCTGCAACTGTGGGACCCGAGTGGCCGAGCGATCGCCGAGCTGCCGCTCGCGACCCTCGAGCTTCCGCAGGCCGTGCCGGCTGCCTTCGCGGCATCGCCCGCGACCGCCGCGGAAAGGGCGGCGGGGCCGCGCATCGAGCGCGTCGAGTGGGTGCCGGGGGTGCACTATGTGCTCGTGGTTCCGTTCGCCGGCGGGGACGTGCTCACGGTGGCGGTCGGGCCCCGCACCCGTTTGCTCCCACCCGATCGCACCGCGCTCTTCCTGCGCGGCGATCCAGGCGTCGAGGCCCCCTACGCCATCTCCCTCTCGCTCCCTGACCCGCGCTCGGCACACCCCGCGGGGGCACGGCTCACGTGGCGCCGTGCCGGTTGGGCGGCGCGGGGAGAGCGACGCGTGGATCTCCCCGAAGGAGTGCGCCACGTCCACGTACGCGTCGACCTGCGCGGTCCCTGGGCGTTGCTGGTGCGCGGCGCGCTGGTGGTGCTGCTCGACGTGGCGCTGCTCGCCGGTGTCTGGCTGTTCGCGCTCGTCGTGGCGGAGGGCTGGCGACCGCGCGTGCCGGCGATGCTGGCGACGCTCCGCACCAGTTACCGCGCGCGTCTCACGGCCGCTCTCGTGGCGTTCTTCGTGTTGCCGGTGCTCGGCTTCGCAGCCTGGAGCTTTGCCCGCCTCGGCGACGAGGCGCGCCGCTCCGGCGACCTGCTGATCCGCCAGACCCTGCGTGACGCGGTGGCGAGTGCTGGGGCCATCGCTAGTGACCGCCCCGACGCGATCCCACGGGCCGTCGTCGAGCTGGGAAGCGGGCTCAACGCGGAGCTGTGGCTATATCGTCGGGGCCGCCTCGTCGGTACGAGCTCGCCGGTGTTGAGCGAGCTGGGCCTGGTCGACCCGTTCCTCGCACCGCCGGCGTTCCTCCTGACCCTCGAGGACGAGCTCGAGCTCACGACCGACGCCCGCACCGCCGGCCGGCCGACCCGCGTCGGCTACCGCCTGGTGTCGGGGGGCCCGACCGGCGAGCAGGCGATCCTCGCCGCGCCCCAGTTGGTGGACGACGAGCGGGTCCGCCGCCAGCAGGAAGACCTCGCGCTCGCGCTCGTGTTCTCCACGCTCGTCGGGTTAGTGGCGGCGGTGTATCTCGCCGGGCTGGCCGCGGCCGGGTTGGCGAAACCGGTGGCGGCGCTGCGTGACGCGGCGCTCGCGGTCGGGCGCGGCAGCGAGCCAGCGGCGTTTCCCCCCGGGGCACCGCGCGAATTCGAGCCGGTGCTGTCGGCGTTCGGTCGCATGGCCACCGACGTGCGGCGCAGTCAGGCGGCGATCGAAGAGGCGCGCCAACGTACCGCCCGGGTCCTTGCCAACGTCGCGACCGGCGTCATCGCCGTGGACGAAACGCTGCGGGTCACGATGGCGAACGCCCGTGCCGCCGAGTTGCTGGGCGAGTCGCTCGCGCCGGGCGACGAGCTGCCCCTGGCGGCCCCCGCGTGGGCGGCGGTGTGGCAAGCGGTCAACGCGTTCGTGGCCGCGAAGGGTGACGCGATCGAGGAGAAGGAATTCGAACTTGGGGGCCGCCAGATCCGCGTTCAGCTCGCACCGCTCGGCCCCGCCCCCGACGGCTGCGTCATCGCGCTCGACGACGCGACCGCGTTGACCCGGGCGGCCCGGGTGCTCGCGTGGGGAGAGATGGCGCGCCAGGTGGCTCACGAAATCAAGAACCCGCTGACCCCCATCCGGCTCGGCATCCAGCACCTGCAGCGCGTGAAGCGAGGTGGTGGAACGAGCGGCGCGGCGAACTTCGAGGCGACGCTGCAGGAGACCGCGGACCGAATCCTCGTCGAGATCGACCGGCTCGACGGGATCGCGCGGGCGTTCTCCCGGTTCGGGGCGCCCGCCGCCGAGCAGCTGCCGCTCGAGGCCGTGGACATGGCCGCGGCGGCGCGAGAAGTGGTGCAACTCTATGGATTGGGCTCGGGCAAGCGCCGTGGAAAGGATGAGGCGCGATTCGAGGTGCGCGCCGCCGACGGCGGGGGCCTCGCGCTGGGGCGCAAGGACGAAGTGAAGGAGGTGTTGGTCAATCTGCTCGAGAATGCGCGCAACGCGGACGCGAAGCGCGTGACGGTGAGCGTGCGGGACGCGGGACGGACGCTGAGCGTCGCGGACGACGGCCGCGGGATCGCGCCGGACGTGCTGCCCCGCGTGTTCGAGCCGACCTTCTCGACGACGTCCAGCGGGTCGGGTCTGGGGCTGGCCATCGCCCGCCGCCTCGTCGAGAGCTGGGGGGGTACGATCGCGCTGGAAAGCGAGCCGGGGCGGGGAACGACGGTCACGCTGACCTTGCAGGGGAGTGACGCTGCTCACAACCCGCAATAGTTGGCAGCGCGAACATTATATTGTTGCGGCCTTCTCCCCGTTTTGAGGTGACCCGTGAGAATTGGAGCCGTTGCCCTCGCGCTCGTCGTATTCGCAGCCGCCTCCCCCCGGCCGGTGCGCGCCCAGTTCTCGTTCGACGCGCGCCGCATCGGGATGGGCGGCGTGTCGCTGACGCGTGACGGCAACCTGCGGCGCTACAACCCCGCCTACCGGGCCGTGAAAGCCCGTCCCGGCACCGGGAATGCGAAACTGACCATCCCGGTTCCGCTCGGGCTGATCCAGTTCTTCCACGATCATCCGATCAACAAGTTGAGCCGCGATCCGATGTTCAACCCCGACTCGACGGCCTTCAATCCGATCGAGGTCGTGAACCTCATCTTCAACCTGCCGATTTTCCTCGAGGTCAAGAAGGCGCCGACGCCGACCAACGATGTCACGTTCACCCTCGGGCGGAACGCGTTCGTCTTGGACCTGGGCGCCGCGCAGGTCCTGATCCCCGAGGGTGAGTTCGGACTCGGGGGCTCGAGCCGGCTGCTCGACATGGGGTTCGGCATCAAAGGCTTCCGGTTCGGCGTGCAGGGGTTCGAGAACCACGATCTGGGGTTCCTGCTGGGCGACTCGCTGCGCGCGTTCCTCAAGGATGCGGACTCGGCACGCACCAATACGACCTACAACGTGCTGGGCGACGCGATCGTGCAGGCGGGTCTCGCGCCCACGCTGAGCTTCTCCGGCCGGGTCACCGGCGGGGGGAGCGATAATGAGGACGGCATTTACCTCGGGGCGGCCGTGCGATCCTATTTCGGCGCCGCGTACTTCCGGGGCGTCGGCTCGGGCGGATTCACCACGGGCGATACGCTGTTTGCAGGCCCGAACCCCGTGACGCCGCAGCTCGATGCGTTCACCTATCGCGACAACGACGCGACCAAGACGTTCGGCCGAGGATTCGGCGGGGACGTGGGGGTGGTCTTCATCTCCGGTCCGCTCGAGGTCGGCGCGGGCGTGAACGACATCGGCGCCGAGCTGACCTGGAAGGACACGAAGGTCGAGCGCACGCTGTTCGACACGGCGGGCGACTCGCTGGCGACGACGCTCGTCGCGAATCACGTTGAGTCCAAGACCAAGCTGCCGATTACGTACGTCGCCAATTTCGCCTTCCGGATGGGCACAGGAACGACGGTCGGCGGCGACATCGTGAACAACGGTCGCGGGACGATCATTCACGTCGGCGGCGAGCAGCGCATCGGCATGCTCGCCCTGCGCGGCGGCGTGTCGCGCGACCAGCGCAAGAAAATGCAGTTCGGCTGGGGAGGGGGCGTCCGGCTCGGTCCGCTCGGCCTGGACGTGGGATTCTGGACGCACAGCAATTCATTCGCCGATAAGCGTGGCATCACGATGGCCACGTCCATCTCGCTCTATTAGGGAACCGCCATGAAAGCGACAGCTTCCGCCCTCGTCGTAGCGGCCGCGCTGCTCTCGGCGGCCTGCGGCGAAGGGCGCGCCATCTTCATCGTGGACGTGCTCAGCTTCATCCAGCCGTCCGGCAAGGACACGATCCACTACAACCTGCCGACCGTAGTGGCCTTCTCGGCCGACTCGTTCATTACGCCGCAAAAGGTCAGTCTTCCCCCCGGATTGGGGAAATCGAGTGTGGACAGCGTCCAGGTGACGGCGGCGGCGGTCATCGAGAACACGACCGGGACGGGGTCGATCCAGTTCCAGGTCTATTTCTCCAAAGATTCGGCGAACGTCTACACGACCACGCCCTACATCACGGCCAACGGGACGATCTCGGGGACGCAGCCGTCCACGGTTCCGCTCCTGCCACCCACGTCGGTCTCACTGTCCGACAGCGTGTTCAACGCGGACCAACTCTGGGTCGGCGTGCACGCGGGCATCGCCAAGAACGCCGGAGCGGACTTGGTGGGACGCGTGCGGCTCACCACGCTGTCGCTCCGCGTCGTGCTGCAGGACAAGATCTTCTAAGACCGGCCGCCGGAGGTATATTTGCCTCCGTGAACACCCGTCGTCCCACCGTCACCGTGGACGTGGGGGGCGTGGCGGTGGGGAGCACCCATCCGATCGTCGTCCAGTCCATGACCAACACCGACACCGCCGACGTGGCGGCGACGGTCGCGCAGGTCCGGGCGTTGCACCAGGCCGGGAGCGAGCTGGTGCGGGTGACGGTCAACAACGACGCCGCGGCCCGCGCCGTCCCCGACATCGTCGAGCAGGTCGACGTGCCCGTGATCGGGGACTTCCATTACAACGGCCATCTCCTGCTCACGAAGTACCCCGCCTGCGCGCGCGCCCTCGCGAAGTACCGCATCAATCCCGGCAACGTCGGCGCCAAACGGCGCGACGACAACTTCCGCACGATCGTCACGGTCGCGCTGCATGAAGGAAAGCCGGTGCGGATCGGCGTGAACTGGGGCAGCCTCGATCAGCAGCTCCTGACGGAGATGATGGACGCGAACGCCGCGCTCGCGGAGCCACGCGACGCGCGCGACGTCACGATGGATGCGATGGTCGCAAGCGCGACGCGCTCCGCGGAGCTCGCCGAAGAAGTCGGCCTGGCGCACGACCGCATCATTCTCTCCGCGAAGGTGTCGGGCGTGCAGGACTTGGTAGACGTGTACCGCAAGCTCGCCGCGCTGTCCGATTATCCGCTGCACCTGGGGCTCACCGAGGCGGGGATGGGCACCAAGGGAGTCATCGCGAGCACCGCGGGCCTCGCGATCCTGCTGCAAGAAGGCATCGGCGATACGATCCGCGTATCCCTGACGCCGCGGCCGCAGGGCGATCGCACCGAGGAGGTGCAGGTCGCGCAGCAGGTCCTGCAGTCGCTCGCGATCCGCAGCTTCACGCCCCAGGTCACCGCGTGCCCCGGATGCGGCCGCACGACGTCGACGTTTTTCCAGGAGATGGCCGAGCAGATCCAGGCCTACCTGCGCGAGCAGCGCCCCGTGTGGAAGGAGCGCTATCCTGGGTCCGAAGCGCTGCACGTCGCGGTCATGGGCTGCGTCGTGAACGGGCCGGGAGAATCGAAGCACGCCGACATCGGCATTTCGCTCCCCGGCACGGCGGAAGAACCCCGCGCGCCCGTGTATGTGGACGGCGCGCTGAAGCTCACGCTGAAGGGCGACGCCATCGTCGCCGAATTCCTCAAGATCCTCTCAGACTACGTGGAGGCACGTTATGGCGCCCGGACCCACGCGATCGCGGATCGCTGAGATCCTTCTTTTGGCCACGGCGGTGGGGATCCTGGTCCCCGCCGTCGTGTCCGCTCAGCTCGGCACCACGTTCGAGTTGGAGGACCGTCAGGCCGCCGTGGGTCGCGTGCCGCTCGGCAAGATCATCCGGTTGCGGCTCACCGATGGAGGGCGAGCTGCCGGTCCGGTGCTGCGCTGGGACTCGTTTGCGGTCACGCTCGGTCCCTACATGGGGTACGCCGAACAGGATACGTTCGTCGCGATCCAATCGATCGATACGCTCTGGCTGCGCGGCCGATCGACGCGGCGCGGCGCGATGTACGGCGGCATCGCCGGACTAGCCTTGGGTGTCACCATCGGGTCGAGGGCGGCGTCGCTGTGCCCCACGGCGGGCGGGACCCAGGCCTGTGCGCAGGGCGCGGTGACGAGCGCCGTCGCCGGCCTCGTGGTGGGCGGGTTGCTGGGCGCGGTGGTCGGGTCGGGAACGCCGGATTGGCGGCGGCTCCACCCGCGCGGCCATACGGCCCTTGCCGCAGACCCCAATGGACGGCAAGTGATCCTCGAGGCGCAGGACGCGTCCACGGACCCCGACCCGCGCGCGCTGGCGCTCGTGCGCACCCGGCCGGGGTCGCTCGTCAACCTGCGCATCTCCAGTCGCCCCGACCTCGCCGGCTACGTCGTGCGCGCGGGATTTCGTCGCGTGGCCATCGCCCCGGTGGTCGGTGCCGGCACGATCCCTGACGGGCCGCTCCCACTCACCGCAGTTGAGGGCATCTGGGAACGCGGTTCGGCCGCCCGGACAGGCTCGGTGCTCGGCGCGCTCGTGGCGTTCGGCGCGGGCGTGTATGTGGCGGGGCAATCCACGTCGTGCGATCCGTCGAACGACTGCACCACGACCATGGTGGCCGACGGCGTGCTGGGCGGTATCGCGGGGTGGCTCGTCGGTGGCCGGATCGGCTCACTCTTCCCGCGGTGGCAGCGGCGATTCTGAGTCGCCGCGCCGCTATCTGAGTGGCGTGCCCAAGGGCACGTCGCGGTCCGGTTGCACCAAGACGATGTCCCCGTCGCCGAGAATCACGCCGAGCGTCAGAACTTCGGAGAAGTAGGTCGCGATCTGACGCGGCGGGAAATTGACCACCGCCAGCACCAGCCGATCCTTCAGATCGCTCGCCTGATAGTGCTTGGTGATCTGGGCGCTCGAGGTCTTCACGCCGAGCTCGGCCCCGAAGTCGATCCGAAGCTTGTAGGCCGGTTTCCGGGCCTGCGGGAAATCGTCGACCTGGACGATCCGCCCCACACGGATATCGACCTTCGCGAAATCGTCATAGGTGATCTGCGCCATTCCCCCTCCCAGAATGTCCCCTTTTGAGGTCAAATGGAGCCCGTTAGCCAGGGCTCACAATCCGCAGCAAACGTAGCATCTGTGAGGCTTTTCAGGGCCCGGCGGTGGTTGGCACGTGCGTTGCCTTACCCAGGGGCGTCGGCTCAATCACTCCTCCACCCGGACGGCCTTATGCGGCGCATCATCGGATTGGCGCTCACGCTTGTAGCGGCGACGTCTCCCCTGTTCGGGCAGCGCTCGGGGCATCCGTCCGGGCTGCGCGAAGTGCGCGATGAGGGCAGTCTCGGCTTCACGCTCGTCGTCGCCCAGCCACTCGGCGAGTTCCGCCGCAACAGCGATGTCGCGGCTGGGCTCACGGGGTTCGCCGTCGTCGGGCTCGGCAGGTCGTCGGGCGTCGGTCTCCGCATCGATGGCACCTACCTGGTCTACGACGCCGATTACCGAGGCTACGGCATCTCGACCACGTCGTCGATCGGCTCACTCGCCATCGGACCCCAAATCACGCTGGGACAGGGTCCGATCCGGCCTTACGGATTCGCCACACTGGGTGGTTCGCTCTTCTGGACCTCGCTCACCGACGACAACTACTGCGGCTGCTACGACAGCGATGTGTTCTTCCTGAACGGGCGCTTCACGACCGTGTCCCAAGTTGGCGCCGGCCTCCTGATTACGGTGTCGCGGCGCCGCACACCCGTCGCGCTGGACCTGGGCGTGCGCGACGTCCGGCACGATCGGGTCCGCTACGTGCCCGCGGGCGGCATCACGGAGAACTCAGACGGGAGCTTCAGCGTCCAGCGGGTCGAGACTCCCGTCCGGATGCGGGTGTTCCAGATCGGCGTGTCGGTCGGAATCCGGTAGAGGGCCTAGTCCGCGGAGACCGGTTCAGGCATCGGCGCCGAGGCGAACCGCCGGCCCAACCGCTGCTGCAGGGCGTCGAGGTAGGTGTAGAACACCGGCGTCACGTACAACGTGATCAGCTGCGAGAACGCCAACCCGCCCACGACGGCGAGTCCGAGTGGCTGCCGTGATTCGCCGCCCGCACCCCACCCAATCGCGATCGGAAGCGTCCCCATCAGTGCCGCCATCGTCGTCATCATGATCGGCCGGAACCGTACGCTGCACGCCTCGAGGATCGCATCGCGCGGCGACTTGCCTTCGCGCCGCTCCGCCTCGAGCGCGAAGTCGATCATCATGATCGCGTTCTTCTTGACGAGCCCCACCAGCATGATGATCCCGACGAAGGCGTAGACGCTCAGCTCCGTGCCGAACACGAGCAGCGTCAACAACGCGCCGAAGCCCGCGAACGGGAGCCCCGACAGGATCGTGAGCGGGTGAATGAAGCTTTCGTACAGAATCCCCAACACGATATAGATCACGGCCACAGCGAGGATCAGCAGGAAGAACAAGCCTTGTTGGCTCGCCTGGAACGCCTGCGCGGTGCCCGAGAAGCCGGTGCTGATCGTGGACGGCAGGATCTCGCCGGCCGCGCGCTGGACTTCGTCCACGCCGGCGCCGAGCGCGACGTTGGGCGCCAGGTTGAACGACAACGTCACCGAGGGCAGCTGGCCGCTGTGGTTCACGGTGAGCGGGCCGAGTCCCGGCGACACGCTGGCCACGGAGGTGAGGGGGACCAGCGTCCCTTGTTGAGAGCGGATGTAGAGGAGGCGCAGGGCGCTGAGGTCGAGTTGGTACTCGGGCAGTAGCTCCTGGATCACCCAGTACTGGTTGTTATCGGTGTAGATCGTCGAGACCTGGCGCGATCCATAAGCGTCGTACAGCGCCTCCTCGATCTGCTGGACGGTCACGCCGAGGCGAGCGGCGCGGTCGCGGTCGATCTGGACCTGCACCTGCGGATTCTTGATTTGTAGGTCGGTGCTGACATCCTGGAGGGTCGGCACCGTGCGCAATCTGGTCTCGAGTCGCGCCGCGCTCTCATAGAGCTCAGTGATGTCCGCGCCCTGCATGGTGAATTGATAGGGGGCCTTCGCATTGCGCCCGCCGATGCGGATCACGGGGGGCACGTTCAGGTAGCTCTTGACCCCGGGGATCGCCGCCAACTGGGGCTGGAGTTGCCGCACGATTTCGTCGGCCGACGGACGCTGGCTGCGCGGCTTCAGGCGCAGGGTGATCTGCCCCTGATTCGTCGTGCCTTGCCCGACGCGCGACATGTAGTGGTCGACGTACGGATTCCGGCCGATCACTTCAGCGACGGCGAGCTGGTGCTGCACCATGGCGTCGTAAGAGCTGCCCTCGACGGTTTCCGTCGAACCCTGGATCGTTCCTGTGTCTTCCGTTGGGATGAAGCCTTTTGGGACGAGTTTGTACAACCCGGCGGTGCCGAGCAGAATCGCGAGAGAGAAGGCGAGGCTGGCGGGCCGGTGGTCCATGACCCACACCAGGCTCCGCTCGTAGGCGCCGAGGACGCGTTGGTACACGCGTTCAGTGGCCTCGTAGAACCGCCCATGGCGTTCGTCGCGGGAGGGGCGGAGAAAGCGGCTGCACAGCATCGGCGTCAGCGTAAGGGAAACGAAGCCCGAAACGAGGATGGCAATCCCGATCGTGACCGCGAATTCGTTGAACAGCCGGCCGATGAGCCCGCCCATGAACAACACGGGAATGAACACCGCCGTCAGCGAGAGGGTCATGGAAACGATCGTGAACCCGATCTCCTTGCTGCCTTCGAGCGCCGCCTGCATCGGCGGTTTCCCCATCTCCATGTGGCGCACGATGTTCTCGAGCATCACGATGGCGTCGTCCACCACGAAGCCCACACACAGCGTCAGGGCCATCAGCGACAGGTTGTCGAGGCTGTAGTTCAGCAGGTACATCACCGCGAAGGTGCCGACGATCGACAGCGGTAAGGCCAGGCTCGGAATCACCGTCGCCGAGAGGTTGCGCAGGAAGAGGAAGATGACGAGCACCACCAGGACCAGGGTGATAAACAGCGTCACCTTCACGTCGTCCACGGACTGGCGGATCGAGAGCGACCGG
>Ga0307299_10000797_pt1 | contig 10489 bp, 10 predicted proteins | sample ER_DNA_159_FD_194466 | JGI IMG/M metagenome (GOLD analysis project Ga0307299, IMG submission 194466) | Bulk soil microbial communities from the East River watershed near Crested Butte, Colorado, United States - ER_DNA_159 | ecosystem: Environmental > Terrestrial > Soil > Floodplain | place... | reverse complement strand
GTCCGTGGTGCGTAGGAAGGCGAGCCCCGAAATCCACGCACCACTCACCACGCACCACGCACACGTTTCTAGACGCCAATTCCTCGCCCGCGCGACCTACGCCTACGCCGCCGCCGGGCTCGGGCTGTCCACGTACGGGATCTGGAGCGCCGACCGGCTGCCGGTCATCACGCGGCGCACGCTGTTCTTCCCCGACCTCCCGCCCGGTCTCGACGGGATTCGGATTGCGCACCTCTCCGACGTGCATGCCGGAATCCATATGGAGCGCGAGAAAATGGAGGCGATCGTCGCGCAGACGAATGCCCTCCGGCCCGACCTGATCTGCCAGACCGGCGACATGATCGACATCGCCGCGTCGTTCATCCCCGACTACGTCCGCGCCTTCCGTGACCTTCGGGCGCCCCTCGGCGTCGTGACGGTACTCGGCAATCACGACCGCTACACGGGGGAGGACGCCGTGATTCGCGGCGTGCGCGACGCTGGGCAGGCATTCGTGCAGAACGGCGCGCACGTCGTCGAGCGCAACGGCACGCCGCTGGCCCTCATCGGCATCGACGACCCGCGCGCCTGGCGTGCCGACGATCCTCAGGACGGGGATGTCGACGTGGCGCTGCGGCGCTCGCCCCCCGAGGCTTTCACGCTTCTGCTCGCGCACCGGCCGGGCGCGTTCGACGGCGCGGCGCCGCGCGGGATTCCGCTCACGCTCGCCGGCCACATCCACGGCGGCCAGATCTACTTGCCGGTGATCGGTTGGTCGGCCGGGCGGTTGATCACGAAGTACGTCATGGGACACTTCCGGCAGGGCGCGAGTCAGCTATACGTGAGCCGCGGCATCGGCGTCGTGGGCGTGCCGATTCGGATCTTTGTGCCGCCTGAGATCGCGTTGTTGGAACTGCGGCGGGGGGGGGGGGACGGTCAGGGCGCTCGTAGCGCTACGCGCTAATTGCCTCCCATGCCCCCTCAATCACCAGTCCAACCGCAGCATCGGCCGGTTTCCACTCTTTGGCGACGATCTTCTCCAGCGCGTGGCTGACTACTGACAGCCACACTGCCGCCCAAACGTCCACCGCGCCCGCCCGCACCGCCCCCTCGGCCTTCCCCTGCGCGATCACCCGCTCCAGCCCCATCCGGAATTCCCGCGCGGTCTTGCGACTCTCGTCGTCCAGCACACCTTCGTGGCGCTCGAGCAGGCCCAACTTGAGCATGGCGGGATCGCGGACGGCCCCTTCGATGAACCCCTGCGCCACGAGCGCGAGGCGGGCCCGCGGCGTGGCGCCACCCGAGTCCTCCACGGTCTTGGCGGCCCAGCGTAGCGCCGCCCGATAGAGCTCGTTCAGCAGCTGCTGTTTGCTCGAGAAATGGCGGTAGATCGTCCCTTCGGCCACGCCCGCTTTCTTGGCGATCTGGGCGGTGGTGGTGTCGTGGTAGCCTCGGCTGCTAAAGAGCTCGAGGGCGGCGCGGATGAGGCGCTGGTGGGTCAGGTCGGCAGCCGGAGACATCGCGTGCGAATCTAACTACCTTTCGCGGCCTTCAAACAAGAGCATGGTCGATGCGGATGCTGGTGCTGGGGGCAGGGCTGCAAGGTTCGGCTTGCGCGTACGACCTGTTGCGGCAGCCGGAGGTGGAGCGGGTGACGCTCGCGGATCTCGATCCGCACCGGCTGCCTGCCTTCCTCAGGAAGAAGATCGGCAAACGGCTGGCGCTGGCGCGCGTCGACGTGAAGCAGACCGCTCGGCTGCGCGCCCTGATGCGGGGTCACGATGCCGTGATGAACGCGTCGCCCTACCACTTCAACTACGCGGTGTCGAAGGCGGCGGTCGCGGCCGGCCTGCACTGCGCGGATCTTGGTGGCAACACCGAGATCGTGCAGCGCCAGAAGACGTTGGACGGCGCCGCCCGGAAGAAGCAGGTCTCGATCATCCCCGACTGCGGGCTCGCGCCCGGGATGGTGAACATCCTCGCCGCCGAAGGGATCCGCCGCGTCGGCGATGCCGACAGCGTGAAGATCTTCGTTGGCGGTCTACCGCGTCATCCCGAGCCGCCGCTCAACTACCAGATCGTTTACTCGCTCGAGGGCGCGCTCGACTACTACACGACGCCGTCGTGGGTGCTGCGCGACGGCCAGCCGGCGCGCGTGGACGCTCTCTCCGAGCTCGAATCGGTGGAGTTCCCGGCCCCTGTCGGCACCCTCGAGGCATTCCACACCGGCGGCGGCATTTCGACGATGCCGTGGGCCTACGCCGGCCGGGTCCGGAGCATGGAGTACAAGACGCTCCGCTACCCGGGCCACGTCGCGATCATGCGCCCCGTCCGTGAGCTGGGTCTGCTCGACGTGAAGCCGCTGATGGTGAAGGGAACGAAGATCGTGCCGCGCGACGCCTTCATTGCCATGGTGTCGCCGAAGCTCACGAAGCCCAACGCGCCCGATCTCGTAGCGCTGCGCGTGGAGGTGACGGGGCGCGGCGGCCGTCGCGTCGCCTGGCAGCTGCTCGATTACTCCGACGACAAGGCCGGGATCACTGCGATGATGCGGACCACCGGGTACTCACTCGCGATCACCGGCCTGATGCAGGTGGATGGGCGGATCAGTGCGACGGGCGCTCACACGCCGGATGAAGCGGTGCCGTTTCGGCCGTACGTGGATGAGCTGAAGAAGCGTGGCGTGGAGATCGTGGAGCTCGGTCAGTAACTCCAGGTCGTTCCGAAAAGCAGCTGGGCTCCCTCAGAGCCCTTGCCGAAGCCCAGCACGAACAGCGTGTTCCGCAGCAGCGCCACGGCAACTTCGCCGCCGGCGCTGTGGTGCAATCCGTCGCCCGTGAACCGGACCGCTTCCCCCGCCGGGAAGACTCGGCCGCAATCGTAGAAGGCCACCAGCTTCAGTTCGAGCACCCGTGGCGCCCACAAAAGCGCGTATCGCACCTCCACGCCGGCGGCGATCTTGCCGGGGCCGACGAAGCGCGCATCGTAGTAGCCCCTGAGCGAGCGGTAGCCGCCGAGGCCGACGAAGGGCCCCTCACTCGACTCCATCGTCATTTGCGCACCGACGGGCGGTGACCCGGTCATGCGCTCGCCCGCGACGCGCGCCGCCACCATCACCTTCTCGAACGGATGCAGGTACACCCGTGCCGCGGCCGTAGTGCGCGTGTAGCCGCGCCCGCGCCCAACCAAGCCCTCGACGAACACGCCGCGGTGGGGGTCGATCTCCTGGTCGCGCCAGTCGACGATGACGCCGCCGCGCAGCACCCGATCGCCGAATGGGACCTCCTGCGGCGTCACCACACCCGCGACGCGGTCGCGCTGGAAACGACTCTCGCCTGGCAGCTCGCGGAAATCGGTGTGTTCGAGGGTGGCGCCGGCGAGCACGCGGAGCGGTCCGGCGATCCGGCGCTGGACCGTGAGGCGCGCGGCGCGGGTGGTGCGGCTCACTCTGTAGAAGTAGGGCCGGGCCGGCGTGATGCTGTCGGCGTCGTACGGAGAGTCGTTCCCCTGGCCGTAGTAGCCGAGGCGGTTGGCGCGGACGGCGGTCAGCGAGAGCGCCAGGCGCCACCCGTCCCAGTAGGCGGGCGCGGCGGCGTCGGCGCTGAGCAGATAGCTACCCTGTGTGCTGGCGGCGGCGTCGAACTTGATGCTGGCGAAGTTCGGCTCGGGACGCTCGCTGAACCCCATCGGGCTGTACCAGCCGTACCGCCCGGCGATCCAGAACCCGTCGATCGTGCTGTAGTAGGCGTAGGGATAGAGCTGATCCACCCAGGCGCCGCGCTGCGCCGCGAGCACAGCCGGAGCAAGCGCCGCCGCAAACAACGCCGCGCTGGCCCGCCGCATCTCGATCAGGCGCTCTCGAACATGTGGGCGCAGTCGCGGACTTTGGCCTCGGTACCGTCGTGGGCTGCAAAGCTCGCCGGGAACAACGACGCGGACCCGAACTCGCCCCGCTTGTTCACCGCGTAGAAGATCAAGCCAAACTTGGGCCGGCCACGGGCGTCGAGCAGCCGTGGTTCGGTGGTCGCCATGACGCGCTTCAGGGTCTCGAGGCAAGCGTCGGTCGGCTTCATGCCGCGGCGCATGTACTCCACCGTGAGGAACCCGCCGCAGACCTTGATGTTCGATTCGCCGCGACCGGTCGAGCCAGCGGCGCCGATCTCGTTGTCGGTGTATTGTCCGGCGCCGATGACTGCGGAGTCACCCACTCGGCCCGGGATTTTCCAGGCCAGCCCGCTCGTCGTCGTCACCGATGAGATCTCCCCGCCCGGCGTGACGGCGTTGCAGTTGATCGTTCCCGTGGGCCGGACCACCATGTTCTCCGATTCCGGCACATCGAGATAGTCGTCGGTGGGGCTCAGGTTGGCGCGCCACGCCAGCCATTTCTGGCGCGACCGCTCGGTGAGAAGGTCTTCCTCCTTGAAGCCGTAGGAAAGGGCGAAGCGCTTCGCCCCCTCGCCCACCAGGAAGACGTTGTTTGTGTACTTGAGGACGAGCTTCGCGACCTCGGACGGCGTCTTGATGTTCTCGAGGCACCCGACGGCGCCGGCCCGCTTTGTCGGTCCGTGCATGCACGACGCATCGAGCTGCACCACGCCCAGGGCATTCGGGAGGCCACCGTAGCCCACGGAGTCGTCGTTCGGGTCGAGCTCCTGGATCTTGACGGCTTCGATCGCCGCGTCGAGCGTGTCGGCCCCTTGCAGCAGCAGGTCGAACGCTTTCTGGACGCCGCGTATTCCGTTCGCGCTCGCCACGGCGACGGGCTTTGACGCCCACCGGCTCTCCGCGGGCAGCGGCCGCAGGGGTCGCATCGGATGGGGAATGCCCAGGACGGCGCCGGCGGCCAGGCTGCCGGTGGAGAGGACGAACTCGCGGCGTGACAGCGCCTCGGACACGGACGGCTCCGATGTAAGGAAGTGCTAGGGTTTTACCCACTCGTTTCGCGCCTGTCAACTTGCTCGGCGCGAAGCACGCCTCTACGTTCCCCCATCGGTGAGACCGAACGCGTCTGAGCCCCCGAGCCTGCCTGAGCTTTCGCTCGTCATCCCCGTATACAACGAGCGGGAGAACCTGTCGCCGCTGCTCGCCGAGATCGCGGGGGCGCTGGACGGTGCAGGCCGGAGCTACGAGGTGGTGGCTGTGGACGACGGCTCGACCGACGGTTCGCTCGACACGCTCAAGGCGCTGAAACGCGACCACCCGCAGCTGCACATCGTTTCGTTCGAGCGGAACGCGGGGCAGACGGCGGCGTTCGCCGCCGGATTCCGCGCCGCCCGAGGCCGGGTCGTGATCACGCTCGACGCGGACCTGCAAAACGACCCCGCTGATGTCCCGCGGGTGGTGGAAGCGCTGGAGCGCACGGGGGCGACGGCGGTGGCAGGGTATCGGGCGGCGCGGCACGACACGGCGTGGAAGCTGCTCCAGAGCCGCATCGCCAACGGAGTGCGGAACTGGCTCAACGGTGAGTCGATCCGTGACACCGGCTGCTCGCTCAAGGCGTTCCGCGCCGACGCCGTGCGGGATCTGCCGCTGTTCAGCGGCATGCACCGCTTCTTGCCGACGCTCATCAAGATGTACGGCGGCACGGTGGCGGAAGTCCCGGTGGGGCACCGGCCGCGGCGCTTTGGGGTCACGAAGTACGGCATGTGGAACCGGGTGTTCCGTTCGCTGGCGGACGCCTTCGCGGTGCGATGGATGCAGCGGCGTGCGCTCAATTATCGAGTGCGGGAGGAGCTGAAGTGAGCGACGGTCACGAAACGTGGCTCAAGCAGATCGATGCGGAGCTGGACGGCGAGCTGTCGCTCGTCGAGCGGGCGGCGCTTGCCAAGCACCTGGCCACCTGCTCGCACTGCGCCGGCGCGCGCGCGAGCCAGCTCGAAGTGCGGGTCGCCCTGGCGCGCTCCGCCGGTGATCCCCACGCGCGCGTGGTCCCGCGGCCGACGATCCGTGGCCGGGCGCTGGCCTTCTGGGCGATCGTGGCCCTCGCCCTCGGGATGGCCGCCGGCTGGTTGTCGCACGGCCGTTGGGGCGGGCCGGGGGGATCGTTGGAGGACTCGCGTGCGGCGATCGTTGTCCATTAGCGCCTTTGGGACGCTCGGGGCCGCGGCGTTGATCCTCGGGCTACAAGGACCGGGTACTCGCGTCACCTACCGCGTGCGGGTGGTCGAGGACGGTGTCCTCGAGCTCGCGCGCGGCTCGGTGAGCGGCCCGGCCGGAACCGATCTGCGCCTCTCGTTGCGGACCGACTCCACCGAGATCGAAGCTCTCTTCCAGATCGTCCCCGCGGGCAGCGGCGACACGGTCACGGTGGGCGCCGAGTTCTTCACCAAGCGCCGGCTGGGCCGCTCGCGTCGCGGTCTGGGGCTCTGGGAGCAGGACGACTACCGCCGCGCCGTGCGACTCGCGTGGGGAGACACCGCCCGGGTCCACCTGTTCGGGCGGCCGCGGGCCACGGCGCCGCGCGGTGCTGGGCTCTGGATCGAGGTCGCGCTCGAACGAGGGTTCTCTGGCGGGGAAGGCCGGCCCGCGGAGGAGCTGCATGTCGCGGATTCGGCTACGGACATCCGGCTCGAGGCTGTGGTGCGGCCGCGCCGCGCGCGCGTCGTGCTGAATCTGGTGCGCGGCGACACCGTCAGCGGCCCGCGCGGGTTCGACCTCGTCCCCGAGGCACCGGCCCGGCGGGTGCAGCTGGCCATGGCGGGGCGGACCACAATCCTGGAGGTCGGGCTCGCCCGGCCCGAGCCGGCCCGCTCGGCGCGCGACCGCGTGCTGGCACTCGATGCGGACGTCGTTTGTCTGCGAGTCGTCGGCGCTGGCCCTTCCGCGGGGGAAGCGGAGCCGGTCGGCGTCGTGTGCGGACGGCTCAACGACGTTGCGCGTCGCTTGCCGCTCCCGGGCGGCGACACTCTGGTCGCCACGTTCGCGTGGCCCACCGGCCGATGACGCGCCGCCAGCGGCTCGATCCCTCGATCTTCCACCTGCCGGTCGAGAAGATGCGCGAGGGATACTACTCCGACAAATACTTCGTCCGGGCCCGCGAGCTGCTGCGCAAGGATCGCCACCGGCCGCGGGTCACGATGCAAGTGTTCGGCAAGCAGCACGCCTCACTCGGCGGGATCGACGAGGCGATCGCGATCCTGAAACTCTGCGCCGAACGCTGGGATGAGCTCGTGGTGCACGCGTTGTACGACGGCGAGGAGATCGACCCGTGGGAGACCGTGCTCTTGATCGAGGGTCCCTACGACGCCTTCGCCAACCTCGAGACCGTGTACCTGGGCGTGCTCGCGCGGCGCACGCGTGTGGGGACCAACACCCGGCGCGTCGTCGAAGCGGCGAAGCCCAAAGAGGTGATGTTCTTTCCGGCACGCCACGACCACTGGCTGGTGCAGACCGGCGACGGGTACGCCGCGCACATCGCGGGGGCGATCGGCGTTTCGACCGACGCGCAGGCCTCGTGGTGGGGTTCGGAAGGAATCGGGACGGTGCCCCACGCCCTGATCGCCGCGTACGGCGGCGACACTGTGATCGCGTCGCGCAAGTTCGCGGAGCAGATGGACGGATCGATCCGGCTGATCACGCTGGTGGATTTCGAGAATGATTGCGTCGGCACGTCGCTCGCCGTCGCGCGCGCCCTGGGGAACCGGCTGTACGGCGTGCGGCTCGACACGTCCGAGACGCTGGTGGACAAGTCGGTCATCCCCCAGATGGGGACGGTCAAGCCCACGGGAGTGAATCCGCAGCTCGTGTTGAACGTGCGCCAGGCCCTCGACCGCGACGGTTTCAAGGACGTGAAGATCGTGGTGTCGGGCGGCTTCACGGTAGAGAAGATCCGACAGTTCGAGGAGCAGGGCGTACCGGTGGATGCCTACGGCGTCGGGTCGAGCCTGTTCCAGGGACGCTTCGACTTCACCGCCGACGTGGTGATGCTGGAAGGGAAGCCGTGCGCCAAGGTGGGGCGGTCGTACCGACCCAACCCGAGGCTGGAACGGGTCACGTAGGGGCACGGACCGGTGATGTAGGGGCGCAGCATGCTGCGCCCCTACTTGCGGTGGCAACCCCTCTGTATATTATTCCGTCAGAATGAATAATCATACATCCGTACCCGTGGGCGTCCTCGGGGCCTCCGGCTATGTCGGCCAGGAGTTGTTGCGACTCCTGGCGCGGCATCCAGGGGCCTCGGTCGCTTTTGCGACGGCCGAGTCGTCCGCGGGCGACTGGATGGAAGGTCACCAGCTCATCAAGGCCGACGACGCGCCGTTCGCCAGGGCGGAGATCGTGTTCTCGGCGCTGCCGCACGGGGTGTCGGCCCGCTACGTCCACGAGGCTCGCGCCGCCGGCAAACGCGCCGTGGACCTCTCCGCCGACTTTCGACTGTCGCCCGACGCGGTGTACGGCCTCACCGAATTCACGCGGCCCCAGCTCGCGGGCGCCGATCTGGTCGCGAACCCGGGGTGCTATCCGACGGCCGCGTTGCTCGCCCTCATTCCGCTCGCGCAGCTCGGTCTGATCGATCCGTCGCGCGAGGTGATCATCGACGCGGCCTCGGGCGTTACGGGGGCCGGACGAAACCCCAAGCGGGAGCTCCTCTTCGGCGAAGTGTCCGAGGACTTCCGCGCCTACGCGATCGGCAACACGCACCGCCATCTCGCCGAGCTGAGGCAATCGCTCGCCCGCGAGGGCGGCTTCACAGGTGACCTCGTATTCACGCCGCATCTCCTGCCCGTCAAGCGCGGCATCCTCGAGACGATCCACGTCCCACTCACGCGCGTGCTCGACCAGGCGACAGCGGAGGGGCTGTATCAAGCCGCCTACGACGGCGAACCGTGCGTCCAAGTGATGCGGGGCGCGCTTCCGTCGCTCAAGGACGTCGTCTATCGCAACCGCGTCGCCCTGGGCGTGGTGCCGGTCGCCGATGTGCGCCGGCCGCGCCTCACCGTGATCGCCGCGATCGACAACCTGGTGAAAGGGGCCGCCGGGCAGGCGGTGCAAAACATGAATGTGATGCTCGGGCTCGCCGAGACCGCGGGGCTCGTGTGCTAGGGGTGCGCGTCGTGAAGGTCGGGGGCAACGAGCTCGATCGCCAGGCGTGGGTCGCGCAGTGCGCCCGCGCCCTCGTGGCTGCGGCCCCGGTCGTCGTCGTGCACGGCGGGGGCCAGGCGGTGAGCGCCTGGTCGCGGCGCCTGAGCCTGCCCGTTGAAAAGCGTGACGGGCTGCGCGTCACGACCCCGGAGATCGCCGAAGTGGTCGAGATGGTGCTCGGTGGGCCGGTGAATCGTCTGTTGGTCGGCGCGCTGCGCGCGGCGGGCCTCGACGCCATCGGACTCTCCGGTGTGGACGGCGGCCTTCTCGCGGCGCGGCCCGCCGCGGGCGGACTCGGCCATGTCGGCGAGATCGCCACGGTGCGTGCGTCGTTGCTCGAGAGCCTACTGCTCGCAGGCCTCACGCCCGTCGTGGCACCGATCGCGCCCGCCGCGGAGGGCGGGCTGCCCTTCAACGTCAACGCCGACCACGCCGCCGCCGCCATCGCCGCCGCGCTGCACGCGGACGAGCTGCTCTTCGTCTCCGACATCCCCGGCGTCGAGATCGACGGGGTCGCCCAGCCCACGCTCGCCGCTTCGGAGGTCGAGGCGATGATCGAGCTCGGCGTCGCGACCGACGGCATGGCGGCCAAGCTGCGCGCCGCGGCGCAGGCCTTGGCAGCGGGCGTCAGGGCCGTTCGCATCGGCGATCTCGACATGTTGGAGAGCGCCACCGCCGGCACCCGCCTCCTCGCCGCTCCTCCAGCGCCCGCGACTCAGCCGGCGTGACCGCAGTCCAGTCGGACGCTTCGGCGCTGCTGGGCGTGTATTCCCGGGTCGGCCCCCAATTCGTAGCGGGGGAAGGCTCGGAGTTGATCGCCGAAGACGGCACCCGCTACCTCGACTTCGTGGCGGGGATCGCCGTCAACGCCCTCGGCTACAACCACCCGGTGATCCGCGAGGCCATTCTCCGCGCCCTGGACACCGGGCTGGTCCACGTCTCGAACCTCTACCGCACGGAGCCCGGCGAGCGGCTCGCGGTCGAGCTCGTGGCGCGTGCCTTCAATGGTCATGGCCAAGTCTTTTTCTGCAACTCGGGCGCCGAGGCGAACGAGGGGGCGTTCAAGTTCGCCCGCAAGTGGTCCAACAAGCAGTCGAAGACGGGCATCGTCGCGTTCAGCGGTTCGTTCCATGGGCGGCTGTTCGCGTCGCTGGCCGCGACCGATCGACCCGACTACCGCAAGCCGTTCGAGCCGCTGCTCGCCGGGGTGCAGATCGTGCCTCTGGGCGACCGCGCTGCGGCGACGCGCGCCGTCACGGATGCGACCGCAGCGGTGATCGTCGAACCGCTCCAGGGCGAGGGTGGCGTGCGGCTCGTCGAGCCGGCGTTCCTCGCGTTCTTGCGAGACCTGTGCGATGAGCGGGGCGCCGCGCTGATCTTCGACGAAATACAGTGCGGGCTCGGACGCACCGGCACGCTGTTCGCCTGCGAG
>Ga0307299_10000794_pt1 | contig 10503 bp, 13 predicted proteins | sample ER_DNA_159_FD_194466 | JGI IMG/M metagenome (GOLD analysis project Ga0307299, IMG submission 194466) | Bulk soil microbial communities from the East River watershed near Crested Butte, Colorado, United States - ER_DNA_159 | ecosystem: Environmental > Terrestrial > Soil > Floodplain | place... | reverse complement strand
CCGTGGTCGGCTCGTCCGTGCGGCTGGCCGTTTTAGTTGGGCCGGACGCGCCGAGAGCGGAAGCAAGATCAGTCGGTCCGAAACCGCCGTACGTCACCGCCTGGGTCAGCCGTCCAGCACGTACCACGGCACCGATTTCGGGATCGCCCAGCGCGGTTTGCAGCGTTTGTCCGACCTCCTGCACAGCTCCATCCGGCGCGGTGTACCCGTGCTCGAGGCCTAGTTCGATCGCTCGACGGGCCAGAGCGTCGACCGCTTGACGTCGTTGTACCGAAAGCTGGCGCAACTCATCGCCGGCCATCCGCTGCTGCGCGTCCTGCAGTGCGGTACCGAGCTCGAGAAGCTCACCGAGGTCGCCAGTGGCCTCCCGAGCGAGGACGTTGATCAGCCAGGCGCTGCGGGTGGGTCGTCGAAGCTTGCCGATCTGGGTGGCGAGCTCGCGATTCCGGGCTTGCCTTGCGTCGGCGACGAGCTCTTTGCGTCGCTCGATGAAGTCATCGGGCGGGAGGGCGTACAGCTCGTCTGCGGCAGTGTCGAGGTCCACGAGATAGGGCTTCGTCGGTCAGGACCACGGTGGCGGCGAAAAAGTGATGATCGTGTTGTCGATCAGCCGTGTGTCGCCCACTCGGGCCGCCACCACAAACGTCGCCGACCCTACGTGATCATCTGCAACTTCGGTGAATGTTGCCGGATTGACGATGGTGGCGTAGTCGAGCTGGAAGCACGGCTCGGCCTCCGCGCGATCCAGTACCTCGTAGGCCGCTGCTCGGGCCGCCGGGACGGAGCTCTGAGTTGCCGCCTTCTCCAGTGCCGCGGAGATACTGCGCGCCACGGAGCGCTCGGTCGCGGTGAGGAAGACGTTGCGGCTGGAGATGGCGAGTCCATCGGGTTCTCGGACAATCGGCGCGCCGACGATCTCGACGGGGATGTTCAGGTCGCTCACCATGCGCTGGATACAGGCCAGCTGCTGCGCGTCTTTTTGGCCCAAGATCGCGATCTGTGGCCGGACGATGTTGAACCACTTGAGGACTACGGTGAGCACTCCGTTGAAGTGCCCCGGCCGCGAGCGTCCTTCTAGCACTGATCCCAGGGCGCCGGCGTCGAGGGTTATCTGTCGCCCGGGCGGATAGAGATCGCTGACGCTCGGCACGAGCACGACGTCGACGCCTTCCGCCTCGCAGACCTCAAGATCATCATCGAGGGGTCGCGGATAACGGGCATAGTCCTCACCAGGCCCGAACTGCAGCGGATTCACGAAGATGCTGACCGCAACCACATCGCCAAGTGATCGTCCCAGTTTGATCAGGGAACGATGGCCCTCGTGCAAGGCGCCCATCGTTGGCACGAAGGCAAGCCGGGGAGCAGCAGGCCCTTCGAGGGTGTTGCGGAACGCGTTGTATTCGGTGATGCTCTGGGTGATCTTCATGACTTGGCCTCAGGATTCGGAATGGTCGAGGCGAACGTGTGCTGCTCACTAGGGAACGTGCCATCCCTGACCTCGTCGATGTACGCGGTGGCCGCGTCGCCGATGATCTTGGCCAGGTTCGCGTACTGCTTGACGAAGCGCTGCACTCTGCCGCGTCTCAGACCAAGCATGTCTTGCCAGACGAGAACTTGCGCGTCGCAGTCCGGGCCCGCGCCGATGCCGACCGTTGGGATCTGCAGTTCGGCGGTCACTTTGCTCGCCAGATCACCTGGGACCATTTCCAACACCACGGCGAAAGCTCCGGCGTCTTCGACGGCGTGAGCGTCATCAAGCAGTCGTTTCGCGTCGTCGCCGCGGCCCTGCACTCGATAGCCGCCGAGCTGGTGCTCGCTTTGTGGGGTGAAGCCGATGTGACCCATAACCGGGATGCCGGCGTCGGTGACCTTGCCGATCTGCTCTGCAACGCGTGCCCCACCCTCGAACTTCACCGCGTGGCAGCCGCCTTCCTTCATGAAGCGGATCGAGGTCTCGAGGGCTTGGGACGGCCCGTCCTCGTACGAGCCGAAGGGCAGATCGCCGATGACAAAGGCACGCTTGGTGGACTTGACCACGGCGCGAACCAACGGCAGCAGCTCGTCCACTGTGACGGGCAGCGTGGTGTCGTAGGCGTAGACATTGTTGGCAGCGGAGTCGCCGACAAGCAGTGCCCAGACCCCGGCCTCATCGAAGAGCTCGGCAGTGTACTGGTCGTAGCTGGTCAGCATGGCCCAGCGCTCGTGTTGACGCTTGGCGGTGTGGAAGTCGGTGACGCGAATGCGGCGCCCCGGCGCCGCCCCCACACGGCCTGACTCGACAGGAGGACTGGTCTCGGTCACTGCGGCAGCCTCACTCTGTTGAAACTAACGCATGCCTCCATACGGTGGGCCGCGTCTCGGACACGCGAAGATTGGGCCGGATCGTGCGACATATCGGTGATGCACGTCGGAAGCATCTTGACCCGCAGCGAGATCGTTCGGTGCGAGGCGGATCTGTGGACGATCAGTCAGTCAGCGTGGCGACCGTCTGTTGATGTCGCGGGTTCTCAGAGTCGGGAGAGAACGAGCGAGGATCGGGTGCGAGCGACGCCGGGATGGTTGCGGATGATGCCAAGGACCTTCTCGAAGTGAGTGGTATCGGCGGCGCGGACCCGGAGGATACCGTCCGCCTCACCCGTCACGGTGTATGCCTCCGCCACCTCAGGAATAGTGCTCACCATCTCCCGCATCCGTTCCGGCGGCACCCGTCCCTCGCAGTAGACCTCGACGAAAGCCTCGATCGTCCAGCCCAGCGCGGCGGGCTCAATCTCGGCTGTGAAGCGCCTGATGACGCCGCTCAGACGGAGCCGATCCACCCTCCTTTTGGTAGCCGCAGTTGACAGTCCGATGTGGTGCCCGAGCATGGCGAAGCTCTCTCGGCCATGATCGGTGAGACGCGCAAGGATCTTGTGATCAATTTCATCAAGACGCAATAGAGTCTCCTCGTTTTCGTTGATCACACTATCGGACTTGCGCCATTTCAGACCCTACCCTTCAAGAGTGACAACAACTGTGCTGAACCTGATTGGGCGCCCTATGCGGCGCGCGAGGCTTCGGCACTACCTCATGTGCCCGCCGACCTATTTCGACGTGGTCTATTCGATCAATCCGTGGATGGATCCGAGCGGTCAGGTCGACCGTAGGTTGGCCATCCGCCAGTGGTCAGGGCTTGTCGAGGCCTATCGCTCCACCGGCCATCGAGTGGACCTTCTGCAGCCACTGCCAGGCATGCCGGACATGGTCTTTGCCGCAAACGGCGCGACCGTGGTGGATGGTCACACCCTTCCGGCCAAATTCGCCAATAAGCAACGCGCGGCCGAGGTTGTTGTACACGCAGAGTGGCATCGTCGCAACGGGATCTTGTACGGCGGCGGGAACCTGCCTCGGCCGAACGCGGTCAATGAGGCCGAGGGCGATTTCGCCGTCCTGTCGCGGAGAATCCTTGCCGGCTACGGCTTTCGGACTTCTCTGCAGGCTCACCGCGAGCTCGCAATACTGACGGGCCGCGAGGTTATCAGCCTTGAGCTCATCGATCCGCGTTGGTTCCATCTTGATCTCGCGCTATCGGTTCTCGACGACGAGCGTGATCACATTGCCTACTACCCCGAAGCGTTCAGTCTGCCAAGCCGGGAGCTGCTAGCCGAGCTGTTTCCTGATGCATTGATTGCGAACCAGCATGACGCGTACGCCTTCGGACTCAACGCGGTCAGCGATGGACTGCATGTCTTCATCCCCTCCGGGGCCCGCCAGCTACGCGAAGATCTAGCCGCCGGTGGGTACTGGCCGATCTCAGTTGACCTCAGCGAGCTGATCAAGGGTGGCGGCAGCGTGAAGTGCTGCACGCAGGAGATCAGGCCTGCGCTCATCGCGCTGCGCAACACAGTCGTGCTGCGCAACACAGTCGTGCCGCGCAGCACAGTCGCGCTGAGTGACGACGTCTCGAGTCTCGTCCCCACCATCCCATCCCAACGGTCGGCAGGAGCATCATCGTGATCACCATGGACCACACCACTCTCAGCAGCGCCAGCCAGTTGTTGCAGCTCGAGGACGAGCATGTCGCTCACAACTACCACCCCCTCGATGTCGTTGTGTCAGGCGGATCGGGCGCGGTGCTCACCGACACCGAGGGCACGCAGTACCTGGATTTTCTCGCGGCGTACTCGGCCAACAACTTCGGGCACCGCCATCCGACGCTGGTCGCCACGGCAAAGGATCAGCTCGATCGTCTTACGCTCACCTCGCGGGCGTTCCACCATGATCAGTTGGCGCCGTTTGCCGAGGGGCTGGCGACCCTGATCGGCAAAGACATGATGCTGCCCATGAACACCGGCGCGGAAGCGGTCGAGTCGGCGATCAAGGTTGCCCGCAAGTGGGGCTACGAGGTCAAGGGCGTGCCGGACGGCCGGGCAGTGATCATCGTGGCCACCGGCAACTTCCATGGCCGTACCACCACGATCGTCAGCTTCTCCGATGATCCGTCAGCACATGATCACTTCGGACCGTACACTCCGGGCTTCGTGATGGTGCCCTACGGTGATCTTGAAGCTATTCGTGAGGCGATCACAGACGATGTCGTCGCGGTACTACTGGAGCCAATCCAGGGTGAGTCGGGGGTACGGATCCCACCCCGCGGCTATCTGGCTGGAGTACGTGAGCTGACGAGCAAGCATCGGGTGCTGTTCATTGCCGATGAGATCCAGTCAGGACTCGGCCGTACCGGCCGTACCCTCGCTTGCGAGCACGAGGACGTCATCGCCGATGTCTACCTGCTCGGTAAGGCGCTGGGTGGCGGGATCGTGCCGGTGTCGGCAGTCGTTGCTGATCATGATGTGCTGGGCGTGCTACGGCCTGGGCAGCACGGCAGCACATTCGGCGGCAATCCACTCGCCTGTGCCCTCGGTCTGGCCGTTGTTCAGCTGCTCGAGACCGGCGAGTATCAGGAGCGCGCCACCAGGCTCGGCTTGCAGCTGCGCGAGCGGTTGGATCGCATGATCGGTCGCGGTGTGATTTCTATCCGATCCCGGGGCTTGTGGGCAGGAGTCGACATTGACCCTCGGCTTGGCACGGGACGCGACGTTTGTGAGGCGCTGGCGCGACGGTATGTGCTGGCCAAGGACACACACGGGTCGACCATTCGCCTGGCGCCGCCCTTGGTGATCAGCGAAAGCCAGCTTGATCATGGTCTGGACCAGCTCGAGCTGGTTTTGAAGGACTTGAACTAAGCCCCATTACTTGGTGAGCTGCTCGCGTATCTCCGCTGCTCGCAGCTCCTACGAGTTGGCTGCTGTCGCGGTCGGTCAAGATGGAGCCATGACGGCACAGGGGCCTGACGACGACGCGCGGCGACTGTCAGGGGATGCCTTCCGCGAGGGCGATGCGACCGGCTGGTTCGAGCGGCTGTATGCCGAGGCGGCCGACGGGCGCGCCATCGTGCCCTGGGATCGCAGAGCACCGCACCCGCTGCTGGTCGAGTGGATCGAACAGCAGGTCGGCCTATCGGGAGGCCGGACCTTGGTGGTTGGTTCGGGGTTCGGGGATGACGCTGCGTATTTGGCGGCGCAGGGATATCGCGTGATCGCCTTTGACATCTCGGTGTCCGCGATCGAGGCCGCGCGGCGCCGTTTCCCGGCGAGCCCCGTCGACTTCCGGGTGGCCGACCTACTGAATCCGCCCGCCGAGTGGCGCCACCACTTCGACCTCGTCGTGGAGACCTACACCACTCAAGCTCTGCCGGTACGCCTTCGTCCGACCGTTACGCTGCATGTCGGGCACTTCGTCGCGCCGGGGGGCATATTGCTCGTGCTTGCCGTCGCGCGCGACGCCGGCCAGTCGGTTGATGGTCCGCCCTGGCCGCTCACTCGGGCCGATATTGAATCCTTCGAGGTCGAGGGCCTGGAGATGGTGAGCGTGGAGGAACTTCGTGATCCGCCCGGCTCGCACCGTTGGCGTGCTGTCCTTGCCCGTCCACCCCGCTGACCCTCTAGGGTTGGCGAGCGGAGCAATCAAATACAGATCGCCCGCGAATACGGATCGCGCGCCGCCGCGCTGAGGAGGAGTGAGGGTGAGTTGGTGAGCAAGACCGTGATCACCTTCGGCACATTCGACGTATTCCACGTCGGCCACGTACGGGTGCTCAATCGCTCGGCGTCCCTCGGTGACCGGCTGGTGGTCGGGGTCTCCTCGGACAAGCTCAACTTTGCCAAGAAGGGTCGCAATCCGGTGTTCAGCCAGGAGGAACGGCTCGAGATTGTTGCCAATGTCAAGGCTGTCGACGACGTCTTCATCGAAGAAAGCCTCGAACAGAAACGTGAATACGTCCTGGAACACAAGGCCGACATTCTGGTGATGGGCGATGACTGGCAGGGCAAGTTCGACTACCTCAACGACATCTGTCAGGTCGTCTACCTGCCACGTACGCCGTCCGTGTCGACAACGGCAATCATCGAGCAGATCGTCGGCAGCTCCTGACCGAGCCGTCGCTCGGCCGAAAATGGCGGCCCACCGCTCTGACGAAGACAGATGGGCCGAGGGTCAGCCTGACAACGCACGAGCTCACCGTGGCGGCCAGGATTCGTGTTCTCGCCAGGTCCGATGTTTAGGCCCCCCGCGGCCGGGGTTTTAAACACACGGGAGTGTGAAACATGCGCGCTGAGGGATCACGATGACGGACCGACGGACAGCGGACATCGAGGCTGACGCCGACCCGACGGACGGCCGCGACGAGACTCTGAACGAGCGGATGGACCGCAATTGGGCCGAAATTCTCCAAGAGCTGCGGGTCACTCAAACTGGCACTCAAATCCTGACCGGCTTCCTGCTCACTATTGCCTTTCAGCCCAAGTTCGCCGACCTGACGTTGTTTCAGCAACGGGTCTACCTCATCCTCGTTATCGCTGCCGTCGTGACGACTGCGCTCGGACTCGCGCCCGTGAGCTTGCACCGCGGTCTGTTCCGCAAGGGTGCGAAGCAGACCATCGTGCAAACCGCACACATCATCCTGCGGATCGCGCTTGTCGGGGTTGGCATGATCTTGGTCGGGACTGTGCTGTTGATCTTCGATCTGGTGGTAGGCCGGGTCGCTGCGTTCGTCTTGGCGGGTCTCACGCTGCTCGTTGTGATCATCATCGCGGTGCTGCCAGTGATCGTGCGAGTCAATCGACCGGTGCAGAGGAAGTCGTCAAAAAAGCGGACCAGCTGAAAGGAGAGAATCATGTCTGGCAAGAAGAAGCCGGGTCCAAGTGTCAAAAACTCCAAAGTTTACGAAGAGATCCGAGAACAAGGCGGGTCGAAGGAGAAGGCAGCTCGGATTGCCAACGCGGCGGCGGCCCGCGGCCAATCCTCGGTGGGAAGCAAGGGTGGCCAGTCCGGCTCGTACGACGACTGGGCCGTCCACGACTTGCGTAAGCGCGCCAAAGACCTAGGCCTGTCCGGCTACTCCGGCAAGAAGAAGTCCCAACTGGTGTCCATGCTCCGCAATCACTGATGGGGTGAAATCCCACCTGCGCCGAGACCGCCATCTCGGCCGAAATGTGGATTGGAGGCAAGTCTGGGTGCGCGCCTGGACGTGGGCAGCCGGTCTCACCCTTTCGGTATGCCTTCTCGAGGGCTGCAGTCAGCAGGCCGCGGCGACCGATGATCTCATCCATGCCTTGAGCGAGTCGCACAGCGCCATTGCAAGCAGTGTCCTTGCTATTCGGCTCTACGCGCAGCACCGATCGACCCGAGCCGCGACCGAAACCGTGCTCGGAGACATGGCTGGGCAAATAGTAGATGCCGAGCGCGCCCTCGAGCCGGTCAAGATCGACAGCACGCAGCTGCAGTCGGACCGCGATGCGGCGTTGGGCGCCATCCATGCCGGCGTTGCCGCGCTACTTACCAGCCGCGACGAGCTCCAGCGGCACGGCACGGTGGGCAGCGCGGCGGGCTTGGAGTCGGCTGGCGGCCAGGTGGACGGCGTTCTCGGCGAGCTGAGGGGCAGCCGATGAGGAAAGTGCTCGGCCTCGCGCTGGGCATTCTGACCGCGATCGGCGGCTTCCTCGACATCGGGGACTTGGTCACCAACGCCGTGGTTGGCTCACGATTCGGGCTCTCGCTTGGGTGGGTAGTCGTGGTTGGAGTCATCGGCATCTGCGTTTTCGCTCAAATGGCAGGGCGGGTGGCCGCCGTGAGTGGCCGGGCCACATTTGAACTGATCCGAGAACGGCTCGGGCCGCGCGTCGCTGTGTTGAACCTCGGCGCCTCGTTCTTGATCAACTTGATGACGTTGACGGCCGAGGTCGGGGGTGTGGCGCTCGCCATCCAGCTGATCACCAGCGTCTCCTACCTGCTCTGGGTTCCTTTCGCGGCCGTGGCTGTGTGGCTGGTGATTTGGCGGGTCAGGTTCACGATCATGGAAAACGTCGCCGGGCTTGTCGGGCTATGCCTGATCGGGTTCGCTGTGGCGCTCTTCTTGCTCAATCCGGATTGGAGCGACTTGGGGCGGCAGGCGGTGCAGGGCGTGTCAACGGGAACCGAGAAGGTCTCGACGTATTGGTTCTATGCGGTTGCCCTGTTCGGTGCGGCGATGACTCCCTACGAGGTCTTCTTTTTCTCCTCTGGAGCCGTCGAGGAGGGCTGGACAGTCAAGGATCTAGCGCAATCGCGGGCCAACGTATTGGTGGGGTTTCCGCTTGGCGGAGCGCTCTCACTGGCCATCGCCGGCTGCGCGGCGGTCGTCCTGTTGCCCCAGCTCATCGCGGTGACAGCACTGTCCCAGGTGATGCTTCCCGTCGCTGAAGCCGGCGGCAAAATTCTGTTGGCTTTCATCATTCTCGGAGTGGTCGCCGCAACTTTCGGGGCAGCGCTGGAGACAACGCTGTCCGCTGGCTACACGATTGCGCAGTTCTTCGGCTGGCCCTGGGGCAAGTTCCGGCCACCGGCCAAGGCGGCCCGCTTCCATCTGCTCATGATTGTTTGCCTGATCCTCGGCATCGGGACGTTACTCACGGGTGTGGACCCGATTACGGTGACCGAAATCTCAGTGGTGTTCTCGGCAGTGGCGCTGCCGCTGACCTACCTACCGATCCTGATTGTGGCGAATGATCCTGAGTACATGGGCGAACATGTCAATGGCCGGACGCTGAATGGCATCGCACTGGTCTACATGGTGATCATTCTCATTGCCTCGATTGCGGCGATTCCGCTGTTGATCATCACTGGAGCCGGACAATGACAACTGGGTCAGCTGATCAAGGTAGCCGCTTCCTCGATGCTCAACTGCACCTACTCGACCGGCAGGTGCTGGACGTCGCCGGGATTCCTGTCGCGGTGGTCGATGATCTTGAGCTATCCGATGTTCCCGCCGGCGGGGAGCTGCCGGTCGATACGCCGCCGCCGGTGATTACGGCACTGCTCAGCGGACCCGTGCTCGGCACTCGGATCTTCGGCGGGCGCCCACCGAAGTCGCGGCGACACCGTACGCCCTGGACCGCCGTCAGCAAGGTGGGTGTCGTGATCAGCTTGGCCATCCCCGGGGAGACGACGGACCTCACCTGGACCGAGCGTTGGGTCCGAGACCACGTCATCGCACGCATCCCCGGGGGACGCCACGATCCAGAGCGGAAGCAGAACGACGGCTCGACGAGCAAGGGAGGCGGCTCGTGATCATCACCGATCTGCTCGGCGCTCGGGTCCTCGGGCCCGATTTCCTCGGTTTCGTGAGTGACGTGCGGTTCTGGCTCGACACGAAAACGATAGGCCAGCCGGCCCAGCTCTACGGAATCGTTGTTAGTCCGCATGCCCGGTCCTCATCGCTGGGCTACGAGCGTTCGGGCGTACGCTCCCCTTGGCCGATTGCGGCTCTGGTGCGGTGGCGGCATCGCGGCTCGTTCCTGGTGCGATGGGACGACATCGAGCGGCTCGACGTACGCCGGATCAATCTCCGGTCGGGATTCACTAAGGTCTCATCGCAGTTGCCGTGATCCGCCGATAAGAAGGAGAACCGCATGTCGATCGAGGATGTGATCGAACGCGCGGTGCGCGAACTCGATCTTGCAGCCAAGGTCAAGCTGTTGACCGGTGCGGCGGCCTTCTCGCTGCATGGCAACGATGCTGTCGGACTGCGTCCGATGATCTTCAGCGACGGACCAACCGGTGTCCGTGGCAGCGAGTTCGTTGGTGGCAAAAAGGTTGCGCTCTTCCCCAACGCCACGCTGCTGGCCCAGTCGTGGGATGAGATGGCCGCGCAACGGGTCGGCGAGATGCTCGCCGCGGAAGGCCGTTCCCAGGGCGTCGATGTGGTCCTCGGTCCGACCGTCAATCTGCACCGCTCGGCGCTCGGCGGCCGGCTCTTTGAGGCGTACGCGGAGGATCCGCTGCTGAGCGGGCGACTGGCGGCGGCCTATATCCGGGGTATCCAGCGGTACGGCGTCGGGGCCTGCGTCAAGCACTATGTCGCCAATGAATCCGAGACCGACCGCCACACCGTGAACGCTCAGGTCGCGGAAGTGGCGCTACGCGAGCTTT
>Ga0307299_10000792_pt1 | contig 10507 bp, 9 predicted proteins | sample ER_DNA_159_FD_194466 | JGI IMG/M metagenome (GOLD analysis project Ga0307299, IMG submission 194466) | Bulk soil microbial communities from the East River watershed near Crested Butte, Colorado, United States - ER_DNA_159 | ecosystem: Environmental > Terrestrial > Soil > Floodplain | place: USA... | reverse complement strand
GCTCGCGGAGGGCGCGCACCCGCTCGACGCACTCGCGGTCACGTTCCCGGCCGGCACGGTGACCGGCGCACCCAAGCGCCGGGCGATGGAGCTGATCGCCGAGCTCGAGCCGACCGCGCGCGGTCCATACGCGGGGGCGGTCGGCTACTGCACGTTCGCGGGCGACCTCGACTTCTGCATCACGATCCGGACGGCGGTCGTCGCCGACGGCACGGCGTATGTGCAGACGGGCGCCGGTGTCGTCGCCGACTCCGACCCGGACGTCGAGCTCGCCGAGACCAACGCGAAGGCCGCGGCCCTGCTGCCCGCGATCGTGGACGCGGAGGCCTTCGGGACCGGGGAGGAACCGTGATCCTGGTCGTCGACCACTACGACTCGTTCACGTACAACCTCGTGCAGCTCCTCGAGAGCCTCGGGAGGACGACCGAGGTCGTCAAGAGCGACGCCGAAACCGCCGAGGCCCTCGTCGCGCGCCGGCCCGACGCCGTCGTGCTGTCGCCGGGCCCGGGCCGGCCCGAGGACGCCGGGTGCTTCACCGAGCTCCTGCGGATCCTCCCCGCCCCGACGCCGGTCCTCGGCGTGTGTCTCGGCCATCAGGCGATGGGCATCGTCGCCGGCGCGCGGGTCGAACGCGCGACGCCGGTTCACGGCAAGGCGTCGCTCGTGCACCACGACGGGACGGGGATCTTCGCCGATGTCCCGAACCCGTTCGAGGCCGGGAGGTACCACTCGCTGGTCGTGACCCGCGACGGGTTCCCCGACGAGCTCGAGCTGACGGCGTGGAGCGACGACGACCTCGTGATGGCGGCCCGTCACCGGACGCTGCCCAGGGTCGGGGTTCAGTTCCACCCCGAATCGATCCTGACGCCGGACGGCCCCACGATCGTCCGGAACTTCCTCGCGCTGCTCGGCTAGCTGGGCGCGCGCGCATGCGAAGGGCCGAAGCCTTCGGCTCCGGCCCTTGCTTGGTCGCTTGCTCGTCGTTCGCTCAGCCGCCGAACTTCGGCCTCAGCTCGCCACCCGGGAGCTGGACGAACCCATCGGGGATCTTCGGGGCGACGACCCCTGCGTTCTCCTCCACCGCGATACCCGAGTACGGCCGCGGCTGCAGGCCCCCCTTGATGAGCCCGGAAACCTGCGTCGCGGCCTGGCGGGCGGTGACCGTGGCCACGTCCGAGGATCGCGCCGGTGCGGTGGTCCCGTCGCCGGACCCGATCATCGTCCCGACCCCGAGCGCAACCGCCACCAGGACGATCGCGATGAACATGATCCAGACGGCCTTCGGGGCCGGCCTGCTTCCTCCGAGGGTCTCGATCCTGGTTGCCATGCGGCCTCGCCTCCTCCGTGTCCACCCCACCGTAGGCCGGCGAGGAGAGGGGTTCGGTGCTCGGTGCCACCAGGCCGAGGTGGCGAACGTCACGGCGAGCACGCGGAACGCGAGAACCGCGCGCCGAGGGCGTCGGCGCACGGTCCCGCGTTCGGTTCGCTCAGCAGGAGGTGGTGCTTCCCCCTCCCGGCCCGACGTCGCAGGAGTCGGGCCCGGGCCCGCCCTGCAGGTCGTCGTTGCCGCCACCGCCGAACAGATCGTCGGCCCCCGGCCCGCCGAGCAGCGTGTCCGGCTTCCCGAGACCCTTCAGCACGTCGTCGCCCTTCAGCCCGACGAGGACGTTCGACTTGCTGTCGCCGGATGCCGTGTCGTCCTTCGGGCCCCCGATGAAGCCTTCCATCGACGTCAGGACGTCGGCGCCCTCCCCGTTGGCAGTGCCCTGGCCGAGGTTGACACGGATCCGCTTGGTGGCGAAGTCGTACCTCACGAAGTCGAACCCTCCCCCACCCTCGATGTCGTCATTGCCTCCGAGACCAAGGAGGTCGTTGTCGCCGCCGTTACCGATGAGGTGATCGTCGAACGCCGTGCCGATCCCACCCTCGATCTCCTGGAGCGTGGCCGAGAGCCCTGGCGCGGTCGCGGTCGCGGTCGCGGTCCCGGCCCCTAGGTCGATCGTCCCCCCACCGGACGCAGCCTCCAGCGAGACGAAGTCGAAGCCGTCGCCGCCGATGATCATGTCGTTGCCGCCACCGGTGACGAGGACGTCATTACCTCCCTCACCGCAGATCACATCGTCGCCGGCCGTTCCGATGAGGACCTCCCCGACCCCGGTCCCATCGATGGTGCACGTGCCGGGCGGCGGCGTGGTCGTGGTGGTGGTGGTCGTCGTGGTGGTGGTCGTGACCCCGAGCGCCGAGATCGACGCGGGGAGGTCCAGTCGGTGGTAGCTCTGTCCCACTAGGCTGTCGGGGATCAGGGGTCCGGAGCTCCGCAATGCGGTTTCGACCAACGAGATCGTCGCACCCGGCGAGGCGTCGAACAGCACGGCGACACCACCCGCCACGTGCGGCGTCGCCTGAGAAGTCCCCGCCTGTTGAATGCCGGCCGCGAGGATGAACGCGCCAGGTGCAAGCATCATCGGGTTAGCCCAGACCTGCGAGAAACACGTGATCTGGTCCGCAGCCGTCGTGGCGTCGGTGCACCCCGCAGGCCCTCCGCCGGAGACAGCGCCGACATTACTGTCATAGACGGCTCCCACTGGGAATGCGCCCGGGATGCAAGCCGGACTCGCTATGCCGACGTGATCGATTCCATTGAGGTGCCGGTTGTTCCCGGTGGCGACTACGGGGATGATTCCTGCAGCCCGGGCGTTCGCGAAGGCACTGAGCCGTGGATCCGAGGGGTTCGAACAAGGCGACGTGTTGAATGTCCCCCCGCCCAAGCTCATGTTGATGGCTCGGATGTTGTATGTGGCCTGATTGGAGATTGCAGCGTTAATCCCAGACACCTGGTCTGCCACCGTGGCGACCAAGCCGTTCTGAGTGACAGCAAAGACGTCGTACACGAGTAGCTTGGCGTCGGGAGCGACTCCGACGACGATCCCCGAGACATTCGTCCCGTGTCCATTGTCGTCAAGGGAACCGTCATTCGGAGCGATTTCCTGGGAGACGACGACCTTGCATCCGGGAGCGCCGGGTGCCCCACAACCGCCGAACGCAGCACGCGTGTAATCGACGCCTGTATCCAAGACCGCGACGGCCGTGCCTGCGCCCGTGAACCCTGCGGCGGCGGCGGCCGGCTGGCCGATCAGCGGGAGGCTCTCCGCCAGTGAGGCCTTGTCCCGGCGGTTTGCCCCGATGCCAACCACCGACGGGTCGGCCTGCAGACGCGCGAGCTCGGCCCGAGAGTCCAGACGGACGAACAGCACGGGGAGGGTTCGGTAGTCCTGCAGCACGGTGAGCTCGGGCACGCGCGTGCGGAGACCCGCCTTCAGCGTTCGGTACCCGGGGACGGTCGAGCGCATAAGCGCCCCCGAGTCACCGCCCGACGAGGATCGCGCGCTCGAGAGCGTCGATGCGCCGGCGAGCGTCACGAGGACGTCGACGTGGCCGCGACGTGCGAGACGCTTCGTGACCAACGGGTCGACGCTCGCGCCGCCGCGGTACGCGGCCGGAAGGACCGCAGGCAACCGCGCCGCCGAACCCCGGGACCCGCCGGATCCGAAGGCTCCGGCGAACGCGGTCGTCGCGAGCGCCGCGACGACCAGCAGCGCGGCTCCGAGACCCAGGCCGCGACGAACCGAACGTGATCTCATGACATCCCACTGCTCGAAGGGCCCGATGATGGGGGTTGTTCACCGGGAACACAACCCCTCCTGGACGAGCTGGACCTACGTCTCGACCTCGGCCTCGCGGGTGGCCGCGATCTTGCGAGCCTCTTCGATGACCCGCTCGACGAACCGGTCCTCGGGGATCTTGTCGACCACCTCGCCCTTCACCACCAGGAACCCTTGGCCCTTGCCGGCGGCGATCCCCAGATCGGCCTCGCGCGCCTCGCCGGGGCCGTTCACGACGCACCCCATCACGGCGACGCGGATCGGGACCTTCAGCCCCTCGCGCTCGATCGCCTCCTGCACCCGCTTGGTGAGGCCGAGGACGTCGACCTCCGCGCGCCCGCACGAGGGACACGCCACGAGGTCGAGCCCTCGCTTGCGCAGGCCGAGCGACTGGAGGATCCACGTCCCGACCTTGACCTCCTCGACGGGGTCGTCCGTGAGCGAGACGCGGATCGTGTCGCCGATCCCCTCGGACAGCAGCGCGCCGATCCCGACCGCGCTCTTGACGCCCCCCGCCGGCATCGGGCCGGCCTCGGTGACGCCCAGGTGCAGCGGGTAGTCACATGCCTCGGCGAGCAACCGGTACGCCTCGATCATCACGCCGGCGTTCGAGTGCTTGACCGAGATCTTGATGTCGAAGAAGTCCTCCTCCTCGAGGATCCGCGCCTCGTCCAGCGCGCTCTCGACGAGCGCCGCCGCCGTGGGCGCCCCGTGCTTGGCGAGCAGGTCCTTCTCGAGTGAGCCCGCGTTGACGCCGATGCGGATCGGCACGCTTCGGGCCTTGGCCTCGCGCGCGATCAGCCGGACCTTGTCCTGGTACTTGATGTTGCCGGGGTTGATCCGCAGCCCCTGGATCCCGGCCTCGAGCGCGGCGATCGCATACTTCCACTGGAAGTGGATGTCGGCGACCACCGGGACCGTCGACTTGGCCGCGATCGCCGTCAGGGCCTCGGCGTCCTCCCAATGCGGCACGGCCACCCGGACGATGTCGACGCCGGCCGCGACCAGCGAGGCGATCTGCTGCAGGGTCGCGTTGATGTCCGCCGTCTTGGTGGTGGTCATCGACTGGACGCGGATCGGCGCGTCCCCGCCGATCGTCACGTCGCCGACGCGCACCTCGCGGCTCTTCCTGCGTTCGGTCAGCACGGTTCCAGTCTCCCAGCCCGCGCTACTCGCCGAACACGTGGAAGACGACCTGCCGGTCCTTGGGCTCGTCCATCTCGAACAGGATCAGCCGCTGCCAGCGTCCGAGCATCGCCGCCCCGCCCGCTACGGGGATCGCGTGGGAGGAGGCAGAGAGCAGCATCGCCTTGACGTGCGCGGGGCCGTTGCGGCGCTCGTGGGACTCGTCGAGGTTCTGGGTGCGTCGTACCTCGTCGTCATGCGCGTAATAGAGGTCGTCGGGGACCAGTCGCAGCATGCGTGCCCGGAAGTCCTCGAGCGCGCCGTCCTCCCACTCGTTGACGATCAACGCGCACGTCGTGTGCGCGCAGAACGCCACCACCGAGCCGTCGGTGACACCCGAATCCTTGATCGCGCGCTCGAGGTCTTCGGTCAGGTCGAGGAACGCGTACCGCTCCCGAGCCGAGACCTCGATGGTCGTGGTTGCGGATGTCATCCGTCCCTCCTTGTCTCCGTGGCCGGCGTCGCGCCGCCCGAGCGAGCGCGCTCCCCAGGCGAGGATGCCACCGGCAGCTCGAACGTGAATGCGCTCCCCCGGCCGGGCTCGCTGTCGGCCCAGATCCTCCCGCCGTGCGCCTCGACCACCGAACGCGCGATCGCGAGCCCGATCCCGGTCCCGCCGTCGTCGCGCGAACGCGACGCGTCCACGCGGTAGAAGCGCTCGAACACGCGGGGGAGGTGTTCGGCCGAGATGCCGGGGCCCGTGTCGGCGACGACCACGTCGACCGAACCGTTGTGGCTCGACGCGGTCACCGTGACGCGCCCACCGGTCGGCGTGAACCGCACCGCGTTGTCGAGCAGGTTGAACAGGACCTGATGCACGCGTTCCCTGTCGGCGAAGACCGGCGGCAGATCACCCGGGAGGTCGTCGGCGAGCGTCACGCCCGGGTCGGGGCGCGACACCTGGATCTCGGAGAAGACCTGCGAGACGAGCGGCGCAAGCTCGACGCGCTCGCGTTCGAGCGGGACGTCGCCCGACTCGAGCCGCGACAGGTCCAGGAGCTGGTCCACGAGCCGGCCCAGCCGCTCGGACTGCACGAGCATGATCTGCAGCGTCTCGGGGTCGGGTTGCTCGACGCCGTCGAGCAGGTTCTCCAGGTGCGCCCGCAGCGCCGAGATCGGCGTCTTGAGCTCATGGGAGACGTTCGCGACCAGCTCGCGGCGCAGCAGCTCGAGCCCCTCGAGCTCGGTGCTCATCCGGTTGAACGCGTCTGCCAGCTTGCCGACCTCGTCGCGCGAGTCCGTCACGATCCGCTGCGAGTAGTCGCCCGTCTCCATGCGTCGGGCCGCCCGGGCCATGTCGCGCAGCGGCTGCGTCATGCCGCGCGCGACCCACCTCGCGATCACGAGCGCGATCCCCGCGCCGAGCACCCCGGCGAGCAGGAGCTCCCACCAGTGGTCGCCGATCGTGAAGACATCGAACACCACGCCGAGGATCAGGTTGACCAGCAACAGGGTCATCCCGACCGCGAACACGATGACCGACCCGAGCTTGGACCGGATCGTGGGCAGCCGCTGCAGGAGCGTCATCGGCCGGTCACTCGTCCCCGAACGCGTAGCCGACGCCGTGGACCGTGCGGACGAACCTCGGCTCGGCGCCGTCCTCGCCCAGTTTCCGCCGGATGCGCGCGACGTGCGAGTCCACGACACGCCCGCCCGCGTAGTCGCGGTAGCCCCAGACGCGGTCCATCAGCTGCTCGCGGCTAAGGACGACGCCGGGCTCGCGGGCGAGCGCGAGCAAGATCTCGAACTCGAGCGGGGTGAGCTGCACCTCCTCGCCGTCCACGCTCACCTTGCGTTTGGCCGGGTCGACGGACAGGCCCGCGTGTTCGATCGGGTCGGTCGAGGGTGGCGACGTGATGCGTTCCACGCGCCGCAGGATCGCCCTGACCCGGACCGTCAGCTCTCGCAGGCTGAACGGCTTGGTCAGGTAGTCATCCGCGCCCACCGCGAACCCGGCCACCTTGTCGGCCTCCTCGGTCCGCGCCGTGAGCATCAGGACCGGCACCCACCGCCCCGCCTGGAGCCTGCGGCACACCTCGAGGCCGTCCATCCCGGGGAGCATCAGGTCGAGGACGACCAGGTCGGGTTCCTCGGCGCCCGCCAGCTCCAACGCCTGCGGGCCGTCGGACGCGACCAGGACCCGGAACCCCTCGCTCGAGAGCCTCGCGCGGACGGCTTCGGCGATCGCCGTTTCGTCATCCACGACCAGGACGGTCTGCTCGGTCATCGGCCCATCGTAGTCGTCGGGCCTCCGCGACCCTCCGGCAGGGTGTTGAGAAATCGTGGCGGCGCCGGTTCGCGACCGATGGCGTCGCCCGGACGCCCCAGGCGTCGCGCCCGGCAGAGGCCTCGGGTCAGGCGGGCGCCTCAGACGGGCGGCTTGACCAGGTCCACGTAGACGACGGCGACCGTGAAGACGATGAAGAACGCCGCGACCGCCGCCGAGACCGGGACGACCCTGCGCATGTCCACCGGGCGGCCGCGGACCTTCTCGATCGCCAGGACCGTCAGGTGCCCGCCGTCGAACGGCGGCAGCGGGAGAAGGTTCAGCAGGCCGACGAACACGTTCACGACGCCGAACAGGAACAGCAGGTCGCCGAACTGGTCCTCGGATGCGAGGTTGCCCGCGAGCCGTCCCACCCCCACCACGCTCGCCGGGTCGCTCGGCTGGCGGGCCTCGTCGGTGAAGACGAGGTCGAACAGGCGACCGATCCCCTCCGGCCCGAAGACCCGCCCGACCCCCTGCACGGTGAGGACGGCCTGCTCGCCGACCAGGCCGACGGCACCGGTGACCGAACCGACGGGCCCCTCTGTCTCGCGAGCGATCCGGCGGGGCTGCACCCCGACGCCGACCCTCCCGATCTGCTCGCCACCCACCTGGGACAGGACCGGCGCCATCACGGCCTGGAAGGTCCTGCCGTCGCGCTCGATCGTGAAGGTCACGGGCTCGCCGGCATGCGCGGTGGTGAACGCCACCAGCTGGTCGGCGGACGGATCGTGCAGGCCGTCGACGGCGACCACCACGTCGCCGGCCTGCAGTCCGGCCGCCGCGGCGGGCGACTCGACGCCGTGCAGGCGCGGCACCACCGAATCGATCATCACGCCCTTGGCCACCGGCTGGCCGACGAACCCCAGCCACACCGCGAAGCACAGGAACGCCAGCACGAAATGCGTCGCCGGGCCCGCGAGGATCACCAGGGAGCGCTGCCAGATCGGCTTCGCTCCGAAGGTCCTCGGCAGGTCCTCGGGCGCGACCGTCTCGTACGGGTTCATCCCTGCGATCTTCACGTAGCCCCCGGCGGGGATCGCCTTGATGCCGACCTCGGTCTCCCCGCGCATCCGCGACCACAGCTTGGGGCCGAAGCCGACGAAGAACTCGGTCACCTTGATCCCGAACGCCCGCGCGACCGCGAAGTGCGCGGCCTCGTGGATCACGATCACCAGGATCAACGCGAAGAAGAAGGCACCGATGCCGAGCGCCGCCATCGGGCGAACTCCTACCGAGCCTCGATGATCTCGGCGGCACGCCGGCGGGCCCAGGTGTCGGCCCGCTCGAGGTTCACCACCGAGACCACGCTCGAGGGCGCCTCGTGCTCATCGACGACGGCCGTGACGACCTCGACGATGCGCGTGAGGGGGATCTTGCCCTCGAGGAAGGCCATGACCGCGACCTCGTTGGCCGCGCTCATGACCGCGGGGAAGGTCAGGCCGAGCTCGCCGACGCGATAGGCCAGGTCGATCGCGGGGAACGCCTCGCGATCGACGGGCTCGAACGACAGGCGGCTGTCGGCGAGCGGGACGGGCCCGACGCCGGCCGGCAGGCGCTCGGGCCATGCGAGCGCGAGCTGGATCGGAAGCCGCATGTCCGGGACCGCGAACTGCGCGGTCATCGAGCCGTCCCGGAACTCGGCCAGGGCGTGGACGATGCCCTCGGGGTGGATCACCACGTGGATCTGGGAGTAGTCGAGCCCGAACAGGTAGTGCGCCTCGATCACCTCGAGACCCTTGTTCATCAGGGTGGCCGAGTCGATCGTGATCTTGGGGCCCATCTGCCAGACCGGGTGCGCGAGGGCCTCCCGGACCGAGGCCTTGGCGAGCTCGGCGTGCGTCCAGCCCCGGAACGGGCCGCCCGAGCCGGTGAGGATCACCCGCTTGAGGTCCTCCCGCCGCTCGCCGCGCAGACACTGGGCGAGCGCGGCGTGCTCGGAGTCCACCGGGACGAGCCGTTCGGGCTCGCCCTTGATCAGGTCGACGACGAGGTCGCCCCCGACCACCAGGCTCTCCTTGTTGGCCAGGGCCAGCATCTTGCCCGCCTGCAGCGTCGCGAGCGTCGGTCCCAGCCCCGCTGACCCCACCAGGGCGTTCAGGACCATGTCCGCCTCGGAGTCGCGGGCGAGCGTCTCGGCCGCCTCGGGGCCGACGTGGACCTCGACCCCCTTGATCCCGCCGATCTTCTCCTGCAGGTCGGCGGCGGCCTCGTCGTTGGCGATGGCCACGTGGGGGGGCAGGAACTCGCGGATCTGACCCACGAGGAGCTCCTGGTTGGTCCCCGCGGACAGGCCGACGACCTTGAACCGGTCGGGGTTGTGCCGCACGACGTCGAGCGCCTGCGTCCCCACCGATCCCGTCGAACCGAGGATCACGAGCGAGCGCATCCCACCAACGATACCCCGCGGCGCCCACAAACCACGGAAGGCCGGGTGACCCCGGGTGAGAGGTCTCAGAGGAGGATCAGGCGGAGGTAGATGAATGCGGCGGGGGCCACGAACAGCACCGAGTCGATCCGGTCCATCACGCCGCCGTGACCGGGCAGGATCCCGCCCATGTCCTTGATCTCCAGGTCGCGCTTGAGCAGCGACTCGGCGAGATCGCCCAGCGGCGCGAACAGCGCGACCACGACCGCTAGCCCCACCGAACGCCCGATCGTGTCGAGCAGCGTGACCGACGACCCCACCACGCCGACGGCGACCGCGATCACCACGAGCGTGGCGCCGATCGCGCCCTCCCACGACTTCTTGGGGCTGATGTTCGGCGCGAGCGGTCGGCTCCCCCAGAAGTAGCCGACGCCGAACGCCGCCGTGTCGTACACGAACGTGAGCCCGATGATCGACAGCGTGAGCCCCTCGCCGTCGGGGAGCTTGAGGACCGCGAGCGCGTACGCGGCGAGCAGCGGGATGTACGCGACGCCGAGGGTGGTGATCGCGATGTTCGCCACGACGTTGCGACGGTGTTGCGCCGGAACCGTCATGTACCACAGGAAGGTCGCGAACAGGGACAGGGCCATGATCGCGAGCATCGCGTTCTCGCCCCGGTAGTACCCGGCACCGAGCACGAGCGCACCCGAGACGAGCCCGAGCGCCGTCGCCGGCTGGTAGTGCCGCTTCTGCATCGCCAGGTAGAACTCGCCCTGCGCGAACAGCACGACGATGCCGGCGTAGATCGCGAACGCTCCCGCGCCGATCAGGATCGCGCCGACGGCCAAGCCCGCGAGCACGGTGCCGGTGATGAACGCCTTCGGGACGTCGCGGCCCGGCCCCGCGCGTTCGGATTCGGCGCCGACCTCGATCGCGGTCGGCTCCTGCCAGCTCGGTCCGCCGAACCCCTCGGCCCCGACCCGGACGGTGCGCGTGGTCTCGGCGTCGCCGGTCGCGCCCTCCTCG
>Ga0307299_10000791_pt1 | contig 10525 bp, 10 predicted proteins | sample ER_DNA_159_FD_194466 | JGI IMG/M metagenome (GOLD analysis project Ga0307299, IMG submission 194466) | Bulk soil microbial communities from the East River watershed near Crested Butte, Colorado, United States - ER_DNA_159 | ecosystem: Environmental > Terrestrial > Soil > Floodplain | place... | reverse complement strand
ACTTCCCAGGCCGCGTCCGCGCCGAGCCGCGTGAGCGCCGCGACCGATTCGCGATGGGGGAAGCTGCCCAAGGCGCGCGCCGCCTGAATCCGGACCTCTGAGTCCGGGTGGTCGGCGAGGGCGGTCATCCGCTCGCGCAGCGCCGGATCCGCCAGGCGCACCGCGAACTCCGCGAAACGCGGCAGGGCCGGATCGTCATTGCGCCGCAATCGCTTGAGCAAATGCTGGATCACCACGGGGCGCGAGCGGCGCAACATCCCTGCGTAATAGGCTTGGACGGTGGGAGCGAGCTGGGGGAGCCGCTCGAGCGCCGCGAGCGTCAAGGGCGTGCTCTCCATCCGCTCGAGCGACGCCACCGCCGCCACGTGCACGGCGGCGTGCGGGTCGTTGATCAGGCGGGTCAGCCGGGCGACGTCCCCCGGCATTGCGCCGACGCTGAGAAACCGCGCGCACTCGAGCCGTTTCCACCAGCGCGCGGAGCTGCCGTTGGTTCGGACGAGGCGCGCCCACCACTGGTGCTCCAAGGCCGCCGCGAGCTCGCGCCAGCGCTCCCCCGGCACCCGGGCCGACCAGCCGACCAGCGCGTCGATCGCGAGGGACGCGGGCAATCGGGCCAGCCCAACCAGTACCCCAGCGAGCGGCGTACCCCCCGCGGCCCAGCGTCGCATGGCATCGTCCACCGCCACGCGCCGGGGCTGGAGGTGCGCACTGCGCCGCAGTCGGAACCAGCGATTCAGGATGATGAGCGCGACGAGCGCGCCGAGGAGCACGCCCTGGACCAGCGCCACGACGAGCAGAAACTGGCGGCTCGTCACCTCCCCACCCAGCGGCGGATCTTTTCGAGCGCCACTCGCAGGCTCATCGGCTTCACCATGTAGTCGATCGCACCGGCCTCCAGGCCGCGCAGCTGCTCCGTCTCGCTGCCGTGCACGGTAGTGAACACCACGCGGAATTTCCCGGGGTAGTCCTTTTGCAGCGCTTCGAAGATCGAGTACCCATCGAGCGCGGGCAGGTCGACGTCGAGCAGGAGCAACGGCACCGTGCCACCCGTGTCCAGGGCGCGCAGGTGGTCGAGCGCCTCGCGGCCGTTGCGGTAGTGCACGAAACGGTATCCCCGGGCCTCGAGCCCGAACGTGAGCAGGTCCGCCAGCGCGGCGTCATCTTCGACGACGATGACTTCGGGGATGTCGCCTGGGGATGGGTCGTGCGTGGTGTGCGTGGTGCGTGGTGCGTCGTGCGTTGACGGAGCTGCCGCGATCGCTTGCTTGGTGAACAGGGCGGCGGCGAGACGCCGAACGAATCCACGGGCTGCGGCACCGCGCGTGGCCGCGCCGTCCGCCGGCTGCGCCAGCCACTGTTTGGCGGCGTCCTCCAGCTCGGCCGCGACCACAGATGCCTGCGCGAACCCGAAGGAACCGGCCGAGCCGCGGAGCTTGTGCGCCTCGTGGCGCAGGCCCTCGATCGCCGCTTGGTCGTCGCCCGAGTCGATGAGTCGCTCGGCCAGCTCGGCGATCCCTCCCAGCTGGTCACGCGCTCCCTGCAGGTACTCGTCCCGAAGGCCGGGGGGGAGCCCGAGGTCGTCGACTTGGCTCACGGCCTCCAAGATACAGCTACCTTCTTCTTTGACCTAATGACCGATCCTGTTCCTGCGGGCGCCGTGGGGCTCTGCGCCACCTGCCTTTGGATGCGCATTGTGTCGAACCGGCGCGGCTCGGCGTTCTATCGGTGCGGGCGGGCAGACGACGACCCTAGCTACCCGCGCTACCCCCCATTGCCGGTGCTCTCGTGCCCGGGCTACGAATTGACAGCTGCACCGCGATCATGATGAGGGCGAGGATGTCCAGCACTTCGGCGATGGTGTGGGCGAAGAGAAAGTGCGTCAGGCCGGCGTGGTAGGTGATGTAGGACAGCTCTGCCAGCACGAACAGTAGGAAGCCGTTGGCCTTGGTCTTCCGCGACAGCCAGAACGCCACGCAGATCAGCGTGCTGTGAATGATGATGAAGCCCCAATGCGGGAGCGCTTGCATGAAGGTCCCGAATGGGGCGACAACCTCGTCTTCGTCTTGTAGGAACCTGAGTAGGGTGAGCATGACCCAATCTAGCCTTCATGGGGCCGGCCCTAAGGCGCTGCGGCCGGTCCCCGCCCCCCCTACAAGCGAATTCCGTGCCGATGCGGCGCGCGCGCGTATCTCGCTCATGGTGCGTCGCTTAGAGGGCATTCGCGCGTCAGTGTGACCTCGCTCACGCTTGCAGTCTGCCGGTCCATTCCCCACTTTGATTCCCGCGCGCCCCCGACGTCCCCTGCCACGAGGTGCCAGTGGTCCAGCCGCGTTCATTGGAGCGCGCGAAGCAGTTCTTCTTTCAGTACTTCGAGCGCATCTTCGTCCTCCTGCTCGTCGCCTCTCTGCTTTGCATCAATTACCTGATCGACCAGAAGTTCGCGTTCCTGAGCTTCTACTACTTACCGATCATCCTCGCAGGATTCTTCGGGGGACGCCGGTTCGCCGTGTTCGCGGGCGTGTTTGTCGTGGCGCTCGTCTTCTTCTTCCAGGTGTTCGAGGGACTGGGGATGGAGGCGGGGCTCACCGAGGACGCATCGCTCACCCTGATTCCGTGGGCGGGATTCCTGATCCTCACGGGCTACGTGGTGGGTGGTTTGGCGGAGCAGCGCGCCGCGCGCCTCGCGGATTTGAAGAACGCGTACCTCGCCACGCTCGAGGTGCTCACCTTCCATATCGAGGCCAGCGAGCGGCACCAGCAGGGGCATTCGAACCGGGTCGCCGAGTTGGCCGCTGCGATCGGCAAGGAGATGAGGCTGTCGGAGACGGAGATCGAGAATCTCCGCATCGCTTCGCTGCTGCACGAGGTGGGGACGGCGGACCAACGGTTGTTACGCTTGTTGTCCCGCTCCGTCACCGACGAGACGGTGATGGTGGCGCGCGCCCTGCGCGGTGCCGCGCAGATCATCGCCGAGTACGCGCACTATTACGAGATCGTGGGCGACGACTGGGACATCGAGGCGCTCCCGATTCCGCTCACGGTGAAGGTGCTGGCGGTTGCGGATGCGTTCGAGACGTTGCAGATGGCGACGCCCGTGCGGCCGGCGTTCACCCGCTGGAACGCGCTGGAAGAAGTTGAGAAGGGAGCGGGGAAGACGTTCGCCCGTGAGGCGGTGCGCGGCCTGCGGGTCGTGGCAGGCCGCCCGGAGAAGGAGCTGGGCCGGCTAGCCGGCTGACCCCGCGCCGTTGGGATCCGAGCGCCCACTGGCGACGCCGCTCGCCACGCCAACCCCTAACGCGACTGCGGTGCCCACGGTGACGATGGGGAGCAGGGCGAAGGGAAGGGCAGCCACGGCGGCGGCGGCCGCGCCGGCGATGAGCGGAGCCGACGGTTTCTGTATGGCGTCCACGTAGCGCAAGCGACGCCGGACGAAGTTGCGACTCAAGACGTACCCGCCGATGAGCGCGGCAGCGGCGACAGCCAACCCGAGCAACATTGCAGCCTCCTGACAGTTCCGACCCCTACGCAACTTGCGGGGGCGGCGTTTCATACGCAAATCTTCTCAACTATGACCTCCCGAACGCTGTTCCGACTGGCAACGGTGCTGCTGTGTGCCGCGTCCCTTGCCCCAAGTACGTCGAGACTGGCAGCCCAGGCTGCCGCCCCGCTTCGCGTCCCGTACGAGACGTTCACGCTCCCCAACGGCCTGCAGGTGATCGTCCACGAGGACCACTCCGTCCCGGTGGTATCGGTGAACATCTGGTACCATGTCGGATCGGGCGATGAGCGCGTCGGCCGCACCGGGTTCGCGCACCTGTTCGAGCACATCATGTTCATGGGCTCGCAGCACGTGCCGACCGGGGAGTTCGACAAGCTGCTCGAGGCGGCGGGGGGCGACAACAACGGCTCCACCACCGAGGACCGGACGAACTACTTCGAGGACGCTCCAGCCAATGCGCTGCCGCTGATGCTGTGGCTCGACTCGGATCGCATGGGCTTCCTGGTTCCCGAAATCACCGCTGAAAAAGTCGACCTGCAGCGGGGCGTGGTGCAGAACGAGCGGCGCCAGAGCTACGAGAACCGCCCGTACGGCCTCGCCGAGGAGAACATCCTCAAGCGGCTCTACCCGGCGACGCACCCGTACAGCTGGCCGGTGATCGGATCGATGGCGGACCTGTCGGCGGCGACGCTCGAGGACGTGCGCAACTTCTTCCGCACGTACTACACGCCCAACAACGCGACGGTGTCGATCGCCGGGGACGTCACGCCGGGCGAGGCGCGGCAGCTCGCGGTGCGGTACTTCGGCGACATTCCCCGGGGGCCGACCGTGACGCGGCCCACGCCGCCGCCCGTCCTGCTGACGGCGGACGTGTACGCGACGCTCGAAGATCGCGTGCAAACGCCGCGCGTCTACAACGCGTGGCACACGCAGAAGGCGTTTGCGCCAGACGACGCCGGGCTCGACGTGCTCGCCAATGTGCTCGCCGGCGGCCGGTCGTCGCGCCTCTACCGGCGTCTCGTGTACGAGCTGCAGATCGCCAGCGACGTCGTCGCGTTCCAGGACGGCAGCCGGCTCGACGGAAAGTTCGAGCTGTGGGTCACGGCGCGGCCGGGGCACACCCTCGGGGAGCTGCAGCGCGTGGTCGATGAGGAGGTGCGCAAACTGGCCGATGCCGCCCCGACGCTGCGGGAGGTGCAGCGCGCGCAGAATACCTTCGAGGCGCAGTTCCTTTCGCGCATGGAGCGGGTGGGCAGCTTCGGCGGCAAGGCCGACCAGCTCAGCTTCTACGCCTATTTCGTGGGCACGCCCGACTACTTCCAGCGCGACCTCGACCGGTATCTGAAAGTGACGCCGGCCGACGTGCAACGGATCGCGCGCACCTACTTGGCCGACGCTCACCGCGTCGTGCTGAGCGTCGTCCCGCAAGGCAAACCGGAGCTGGCGGTGCAGCCGGCGGTGCAGCCATGACCGGCGTCGTCCTGGCGCTGCTGCTGCTGCAGGGCGTCGATCGGACCAAGCCCCCCACGTTGCCGCCGCCTCCGGCCCTGAAGCTGCCGGCGGTACGGACGGCGACGCTGCCCAACGGGATGCAACTGGCGGTGGTCGAGATCCACAAGGTTCCCGTGGTGGATGTCTCGCTCGTGCTCGATGCCGGTGCCGTGCGCGACCCCGCGAACCTGCCGGGCCTCGCGACGTTCACGGCTACGATGCTGCAGCAGGGAGCGGGCCGGCGCAGCGCGCTCGACATCGCAGACGAGACGGCGTTCCTCGGCGCCCAGCTCTCGAGCAATGCGGGGTTCGACGTCGCGACCGTAACGCTCCACGTGCCGAAGCGGCGCCTCGCGGCGGCGCTCGATCTCCTGTCCGACGTCGTGCTGCGCCCCACCTTCCCCGATTCGGAAGTGACGCGGCAGCGCGAGCTGCGGCGGACGCAGCTGATCCAGCAACGAGACGAGCCGGTGCAGGTGGCGAATGTGGCGTTTCCGGCGATCGTGTACGGGGCGACGCACCCGTACGGCCGCCCGCTGGCGGGGAACGACAGCACGGTCACCGGGCTGTCGCGCGAACGCGTGACCACGTTTTACGGAACGTTCTACCGGCCCAACTCCGCGCGCTTGCTCGTGGTGGGGGACGTGACGCTCGAGGAGGCGCGCCAGCTCGTGTCGGCGCGCTTCGGCGCGTGGGCCCGCGGCGATGCGCCGGCTGCCGCGGTGGGTGCCGCGGCGCAGCCGTCTCCGCGCACGATCTATCTCATCGACAAGCCCGGGGCGGCGCAGTCGGTCGTGCGGATCGGCCACGTGGGCCCGCCGCGCGACACGCCGGACTATTTTGCCCTGCAAGTGCTGAACACGATCCTCGGCGGTGCGTTCACGTCGCGCCTGAACCAGAATCTGCGCGAGACGCACGGCTACACGTACGGCGCCGGCTCCGCGTTCGCCATGCGCCGCGCCGGCGGACCGTTCCTCGCGCAGGCGTCGGTCGTCACGGCCAAGACCGACAGCGCACTCATCGAGTTCCTGAAGGAGCTGCGGCGCATCCGCGACGTGCCGGTGCCGGCGACCGAGCTCGAGAAGGCCAAGCAGTACATCAATCTCGGCCTGCCGGGAGACTTCGAGACGACGGCGGGCGCGGCGTTCCGCTTCCGCGACCTGCTGGTGTACGGGTTGCCGCTCGACTACTACGGGGGCTTTGTCTCCGGCATCAACGCGGTCACGGCGGCCGACGTGCAGCGCGTCGCCCAGCGCTACATCGATCCGGACAAGTTCGACATCGTGATCGTCGGCGACCGGAGCCAGATCGAAGCGGGTCTCAAGGCACTGAACGAGGGGCCGATCGTGTACCGCGACCTGTGGGGGCAGGTCTTGCCGTAGACAACCCGATGCCGCCGGGCGCGAGCTTGCCGAGCTTAGGCCCTCGTCGCGCTGAGGATTGCCCCGGCGACGCTGGGCAACGGGAGCACCTGGTCCGCCGCGCCGCGTGCGATCGCCTCCTTCGGCATGCCGAACACCACTGAGGTGCGCTCGTCCTGTGCCACGGTCGCCGCGCCGGCGCGCTTCATTTCGAGCAGGCCGGTCGCGCCATCGTCGCCCATCCCCGTCAGCAGTACGCCCATGGCGTGGGCGCCCGCCGTCTGGGCCACCGAACGAAACAGCACGTCCACACTGGGCCGGTGCCGCGACACCCGCGGACCGTCGGCCAGCTCGACCTCGTAGTGCGCGCCGTGGCGCCGCAGCACGAGGTGGCGGTTGCCTGGCGCGATCAGGGCGCGGCCCTGCTGGACGCGATCCCCCGATGCGGCTTCCTTGACTTCGATGCGACACAGCTGGTCGAGCCGCTGCGCGAATGCCGCCGTGAACCGCTCCGGCATGTGCTGGACGATCACGATCCCCGGGGCGTCTTCCGGCATGGCGGTGAGGATCGTGCGCAAGGCTTCGGTGCCGCCGGTCGAGGCTCCGATGGCCACGACGACGTCCGTCTGCCCCGGCCGGCGGTCGCTGCGGCGGCGCTGCGGCGTAGACGGGGCGGGCGGCAGCACGACATCGGCGCTGTGGCGCGGCAGCACTGGTGCCGCGACCTCGCGCCGGCGCACGCGGACCTCGGCCGCCTCGCGGATGACCTCGATTAGCGCCGCGGCGGAGTCGTGCAGGAAGTCGCGCACCCCGAGCTGCGGCTTGGCGATGACTTCGACGGCACCTTCCTCGAGCGCCCGGATCGCGATCGCGGTGCCACGGGCCGCGAGGCCCGAGCACACGACGACAGGGATCGGATCCTCGGTCATGATCTTCCTGAGGAATGTGAGGCCGTCCATGCGGGGCATCTCGAGATCCAGCAGGATCACGTCGGGCCGGGAGCGCCCCATTTTTTCCAGCGCGATGTAGGGGTCGGCCGCCACCGTGACGACGATGCCGGGGTCTTGCGACAGGATCGCCGTGGCGGCCTGGCGCACGACGGCCGAGTCGTCGACGACGAGGACGCTGAGGACGCGCTTCGCCATCGAGGTCTAGCGCAGGGTCCGCGAGTAGACGGTGGGGATGATCGCGCGCGGCTGATCGCGCATGCCGGTCAATGATTCGGCGTGACCCAGGAAGAGGAGACCCTCGGGCGCGAGGCGTCCCAGCAGCCGGGACACGACGTGCTCCTTGGATGCCGCATTGAAGTAGATCAGCACGTTGCGACAGAAGATCAGATCGAAGACGTCACCGACGGCATACGTGTCGGCGTGCAAGTTCACCTGCTGGAAGCGGACGGTGGCTCGGATCTCCGGTCCCGCCTTCATCTTGTTTTGCTGATCGCCGGTGCCGCGCAGCATGAAGCGCTTGAGATAGGCCGGCGGAATCTGTCCTGCCCGCTCGATGGGCCAGATGGCCGCGCGCGCCCGATCCAAGACGCGCGTGGAGATGTCGGTGGCCAGGACCTCGACGGTCCAGCCCGCGCTCGCGGGAAAGTGGTGCAGCAGGCTCATCGCCAGGGAGACGGGTTCCTCGCCTGAGGAACACGCGGCGCTCCACGCCCGGATGTGCTTGGGGCGCGTGCCCGCTTCGGCGTCGGCCCGCCAGCGCGGCGCCAGGGTCTGCTCCAGAAACTCGAACTGGCGCGGTTCCCGGAAAAACTGGGTCTCGTGCGTGCAGATGTTGTTGATCAGCTCGACGCGCTCGGCCGGATGCGCGCCGTCGACGACGTGGCGGTAGTACGCCTCGAAGCTCTCCAGGCCGAGCTCACGGATGCGCCGCGACAGCCTGCCGACGAGGAGCGCCTTCTTCACCTCCGAGAGGAAGATGCCGGCTTCCTTGTGGATCAGCGCCTGGAAGAGCTTGAACTCCCGGTCGTTGAGTGGGCGAATACCGAGACCGGCGCTAAGCAAGGGCCGCGATCCTGAAGTATCCGACCACGTCCCGCAACCCGGTCGCCTGACCCGCCATCTCCTCGGCCGTGGACGCGAGCTCCTCGGCCGCCGAGGCGGCGCGTTGGGTGACTTGATCGACGCTCGTCAGGGCGCGGTTGATCTGCGAGATCCCTGACGCCTGTTCACCGGACGCCGCGGCGACTTCCTGCACGAGGTCGGCGGTACGGCGGATCGCCGGCACCAACGCACTGAGCAGTTTGCCGGAGCGCTCGGCGACCTTCACGCTCGACGTCGCCAGTCCGCCGATTTCCTTCGCGGCCGTCTGGCTGCGCTCGGCGAGCTTGCGAACTTCGACGGCGACCACGGCGAAGCCCTTGCCGTGCTCGCCGGCCCGCGCCGCCTCGATGGCGGCGTTCAGCGCGAGGAGGTTCGTCTGGTAGGCGATCTCCTCGATGATCGAGATCTTCTCGGCGATCGTGTTCATCGCGTGGACGGTGTCGATGACGGCCTTGCCGCTCTCTTCGCCATCGCGCGCGCCCCGAATCGCCGTTTGCTCCGTTTCGCGGCTGTTCTCGGCGTTCCGAGCGATCGACGCGCTCATCTCCTCGAGGCTCGACGTGGTCTCTTCGACCGACGCTGCCTGCTCGCTCGTGCCTTGGGACAGAGCGGTCGACGTGGCGGAGACCTGTTCGGAGGCGGAGCTCAGCGCGGCAGCGCCGCGCTTGACCTCGCCGATGACCTGGGAGAGCCGCGCGACCATCTGCGCCAGCGCGTTCCCCAACGTGTCGCGGCTCGAACGAGGGACGATCTCGACCGTGAGGTCGCCGCCCGCCACGCGGGCTGCGGCGTCGGCCATCGCTTCGGTGGTGCTGATGACGCTGGCCATCGAGCTGAGCAGCTGGCCGACTTCGTCCTCCGTCTCGGCGGCGACCTTGAGCGACGTGTCGCCCTCGGCGAGGCGTTCCGCCACGGCGACGCTGCGCCGCAACGAACGGGTCACGCCGCGGATGATCACGACGGACAGCGCGCTGCATGCGAGCAGCGTGACCAGGGTGATCAGGAGCGTCCCCGACTGGGTCCGCGTGTTGAGCTGCCGCGCGGCCGCGAACTCCTGCGCCACGTCGGCGGTCCGGCGGGTGGTGGCGGAGTCGAGCGCCAGGCGCAGCGCCGCAAAGCTCGCGCGCATGGTCTCGAGGTTGCCGGAGAGCGCGTCGTTGGCGCTTCCGGAGATCAGCGTCTCGGTGGTGCGCCGCGCGACGTCGTAGTAGCTGCCGAACTGATCGCGTACGCGCTTCACTTCGACGCCCGAAACGACGGGGTTGGCTTCAGCCCCGGCGAGCGCACGCTGAAACTCGTCGCGCAGCGAGTCCGCCTCCGCCAGGCCGTCGAGATCGCTGGCCGCCGCGGCGTCCTGCAATCGCCGCTGCAGCGAGCCCAGCAGTCCTTGGAGGCGCTGCTGCGTTTGCAGGGCAGGGTAGTACCCGCGCTCGATGCGCGACAGCGCCCGGCGCTGCGCACCGCCGAACAACACGGTGGCCGCGAGGATCGCGGTCAGCGCCAGCCCGGCCAGCGCCGGCGCTAACGCAATCTTTCGGGCGAGCGTCCAACGACGAAGCACGGCCGCCTACCTGACGACCGCGATGACGCGGACTTCACTGGTGAGCGCGGTCGACGCGGAAACGTAGCCGACGGCGTACGGATGCAGGCGCACGAACTCCAGCACGGCGGCGTCGGAGTCGAGCGCCGGTGGAGGTACGGCCCGCCCCGAGAACACCTGCTGCTGCCAATAGCTCTTGACCGAACCCGTGTCGCGGTTCAAGACGCGAGCGGTGAAGCGCCGGCGCAGGTTGGATCCTTCGGGGTGATCCACGGGCTGTGCCGCCTGGCCGTTGCTCCACGTCCCGCTCTTCTTGAGGAAGATGCGGGACAGATCGTCGGCCCGGATCGTGACGAACGGATTGAACGCGTTCACGATCACCACGAAGTCCTTGTCCTGGGCCTGCAGGGGCGCCGTGAAGGCCCCCGCCAGGAGCGCCAGTGCCATCAGTGTTCGGGTCATACGGTCTCCATTTCTGCGTTGGCCGGTGTGGGCAGCGTGACGTCGCCCAACAGCCGGTCTATGTCGAGAATCAAGACGAACTTCTTGTCGTCGAGCTTGCCCATCCCCACCAGATACTCGA
>Ga0307299_10000790_pt1 | contig 10526 bp, 12 predicted proteins | sample ER_DNA_159_FD_194466 | JGI IMG/M metagenome (GOLD analysis project Ga0307299, IMG submission 194466) | Bulk soil microbial communities from the East River watershed near Crested Butte, Colorado, United States - ER_DNA_159 | ecosystem: Environmental > Terrestrial > Soil > Floodplain | place... | reverse complement strand
GTGTTCAAGGGGCAGCGCGACAGGCCGTCGACCGACGCGTTCGTCCGCAAGTTGGATGGTCTGGACGGCCAAACGCTGTGGACGAGGCAGTTCGGGACGCGAGCCGCCGATTACTGCAAGAACGCCGCCCTGGTCGTCGGCGAGATCGCCTGCGTGGGCAACACCTATGGCGTGCTTGCCGGACAGACGTCGTCCGGCGGGTACGACATCTTCGTCAAGACCTTCGACGCATCCACGGCCGAGCCCGGGTTCACGCTGAGCTTCGGCGGCCGGAGCTATGAGGCGCCTCGTGGGGCAGCGACGTCAACCGGTCGCCTCTATGTCGCCGGCTACACGGAAGGACGATTCCCTGGTCAGAGCTCCCTCGGTGATGTGGACGCATTCGTCACGGGGATTGACCTTTCCGATTCTTGACGCACCGGCTCGCCGTGCGGCGCGGGCTCCCGGTCCGCCCAGGAGGTCTCCTTCCTCAGGTGTATACGCATAAGGAGCTTTATAGGCCGATCGAGAGGTTGTCCGGGTTTCAGCTCGACGCGCGACTCGACTGAGGACGAACGTCTCGGGTGAGCGCGTAGTGACTGCCGAGCGTAATCAGCGTTGCAGCCGCGACGCCGCGGGAGCCCTGTGCGCCAGGAGCGTTTGGGCGTATCAACGAGTGGGTAGTCTCGCTTTTTCGCTGCCAGCGGCCGCCCCAAGCGGCCCGAAAGGGGGGTGCAGGCCATGGCTGCGATGTCACGGCTCTGCGACATCGATCACGTGCGGCCGGCCGTGGGATCGATCCAGGTCATCCGGCCGGGTCAACCTCCCGAGACCCTGTACCTGTGCGAGGAGCATCTCGCCGAGCGGCGGCGGATGGGATCCGGCCTCGGCTCGGGCTTCGGCGGGCTGGGGATGTTCGACGACTTCTTCTCCCGCTTTTTCTCGGATTCGGCCGTCGGAGCAGGCGGTGGTGTAGGCAGCCCCGGCGGCACCGGGGGCGCTCCGGCGCGGCGCGGCGTCGAACAGATCGACTGCCGCGACGTGGGGGAGCCTCGATCTTGACACGGATCACCTTCTGATCGGAGCCCTCGGCGACGAGGTGGTCATGAACCTGCTCGAACAGGCAGGGGCGGACCCGAAGTCGATCGCCGCGGAGATCGAGGACGCGGCCGAGAAGGGTCAGCCGCTCGATGTGGCGCCCTCGCTCGCGCCGGACGCCAAGCGCGCAATCCTCGGGGCGTACGAGGAGGCGATGGAGCTCGGCGCCTCGTACATCGGCCCGGAACACGTCCTGCTGTCGCTCGCGCGGGACGAGGACGCCGAGGCCGGCGCGACCCTTCGGAAGTTCGGCCTTTCGCACACCAAGCTTCGGGGCCTGGTGGTCCGCGGCGTCGATCGCGAGGGACAGGCGAGGGAACGGAGCTCCACCAAGACGGTCGACGAGTACAGCCGCGACCTCACCGAGCTCGCCCGCGAGGGCAAGCTCGACCCGGTAATCGGACGTGCCGACGAGATCGAGCAGACAGTCGAGATCCTCTCCCGGCGGACGAAGAACAACCCCGTGCTGATCGGCGACCCCGGCGTCGGCAAGACCGCGATCGTTGAGGGCATCGCCCAGCGGATCGTGAACGACGAGGTCCCCGAGACGCTCGCCGGGCGCCGACTCGTGGCGCTCGACCTGGCCGGGATGATCGCCGGCACGAAGTACCGGGGGGAGTTCGAAGACCGCCTGAAGTCCGTGATCGACGAGATCCGCGACAACGGCGACCAGATGATCGTCTTCATCGACGAGATGCACACGGTGGTCGGGGCCGGTGCCGCCGAAGGCGCGATGGACGCCTCGAACATGCTGAAGCCCGCGCTCGCCCGCGGCGAGCTCCACGTGATCGGCGCGACAACGATTGACGAGTACCGCAAGAACGTGGAGAAGGACCCCGCGCTCGAACGCCGTTTCCAGCCGGTGCTGGTCCGCGAGCCGACCGTGGACGAGACGGTCATGGTGCTGCGGGGCCTGAAGGACCGGTACGAGGCCTTCCACCGTGTGCGGATCCCCGACGAGGCGATCGTCGCGGCCGCCGAGCTCTCCGACCGCTACATCGGCGATCGGTTCCTCCCGGATAAGGCGATCGACCTCATCGATCAGGCCTCCGCACGCGTCCGCCTGCGGGCCAAGACCAAGCCGGTCGACACGAGGGCGATGGAGGAGGAGATCGGTCGCCTCGAACGTGAACGCGATCAGGCGGTGGGTGCGGAGGACTACGCCAAGGCGAACGAGCTGAAGCACACCCTGCAAGAGAAGGTGGACGCGCTGTCCGGACAGAAGCACCCGCGCCAGCGGGCGCCGGAGGTCACCGTCGAGGACATCGCGGAGGTGGTCTCACGAGCCACCGGCATCCCCGTCTCGCAGCTCACGCAGGAGGAGCGCGACCGGCTCCTCAAGCTGGAGGAGCGGCTGCACGAGCGCGTTGTCGGTCAGGACGAGCCGGTGGTGGCCGTCGCCGAGGCCGTTCGCCGTGGCCGGGCCGGGCTCGGGGACCCGAAGCGCCCCGTCGGGAGCTTCCTGTTCCTTGGGCCGACGGGCGTCGGGAAGACGGAGCTCGCGAGGACACTCGCCGAGGTCCTGTTCGGCGACGACGACCTGATGATCAGGTTCGACATGAGCGAGTTCCAGGAGCGGCACACCGTGAGCCGGCTCGTCGGGGCGCCGCCCGGGTACGTGGGCTACGAAGAGGCCGGACAGCTCACCGAGGCCGTCCGGCGTAAGCCGTACTCGGTGGTGTTGCTCGACGAGATCGAGAAGGCGCACCCCGACGTGTTCAACCTGCTCCTGCAGATCCTGGACGACGGACGCCTCACCGATGCTCAGGGACGCACGGTGGACTTCAAGAACACGGTCGTGATCATGACGAGCAACCTCGGTGCCGAACGGATCCAGGCGCACGCCCGTCGGAACGAGGACTTCGAGGAGCTGAAGGAGGACCTGATGCAGCTCCTGCGGTCCCATTTCCGGCCCGAGTTCCTCAACCGGATCGACGAGATCATCGTGTTCCGGGCGCTCACCAAGGAGCAGGTCATCCAGATCGCCGAGCTGCTCCTGGACCGGGTTCGCCGGCGCCTGCGCGCCCAGCGGATCGAGCTGACGTTCACGCCGGACGCTGAGGCGTTCATCGCCGATCGCGGGTACGACCCCGAGTTCGGGGCCCGCCCGCTCCAGCGGACGATCCAGCGGCTCGTTGAGAACCCGCTGTCACGGATGCTGCTGGACGGGGCGATCCGGGAGGGTGACGCCGTAACCGTCGGTGTGGTCGACGGAGGGCTGGACTTCGACGTTCGAAGGCCCGTCGGGTCGGGCGGGAAGGACACCGAGACGGAGGAAGCCGAGACCACGTCCTAGGGATCCCCACCGCTTCGCTGCGCTTCAGCCGTCTACGGGGTGGATCGGGAGCGGAGCGTTTAGAGGCCAGCCCGAGTCAATGTGAGCGGTGGGCTACGCCTTCACGCGTTCCCCTGATGCCGCGGACCTCTCGATGGCCGCGATGACCTCATGGCGCCTGACGGCGTCGGCGAAGTCCGGCACGGTCTGAGTCACGTTGTCGGTGTCCGCCGCGAACGCGGCGTAGGCACGCCCGACGTTGTAGGCGGGCGCTCCTTCCAGGCCGATGAGCGCGGGCCATCTCTGTGTCAGCGCCGCCGAGACAACAAGCTTGGCGGGCTCGTTCCCTCCCTTTGCTGCCGCGACGGTCAGGGGAAAGATCTGAGGCTGCGCGGCGGCGGCGGTGATCTGGAGCGTTCCATCGGTTCCGTTGATTTCCCACAGGAACCCGGTACCGCCGGCCACTGCCTCACGGACGTGGATGCTGGCGGCCGCCCCGGACGTGAGGGTGCCGATCACCGCGATCTGGTCGGCTGCCGTCTTTGTGATTTGCTCGCCTGTCTCTTCGATGGTGATGAGCGGCCTCCGAAGATCCGACACGGCCGACAGATCGGCGAACTCGCCCAGTACGTGGTTGAGGATGTCCAGGCTGTGGCCGACGGCGATCGTGAGCACGTTGGCCCCGTTCGTCCTGTCGAGCATGTAGGCGTTGGGCTGGCCCACGACGTCGCCCGGGACCGACAGCCCGACCATGGTCGTTGACATAACCTCGCCGACGTATCCGTCGCTGAGCAGCTCCTGGACGAACTCGATCGCCGGGGCCTGGCGGGCCTGCAACCCGACGACCGTGCGCACCCCGTGCTCGGCGGCGAGCGCGGCCATCGCTCGAGCGTCATCGAGGTCGCGGCCAAGTGGCCACTCGCAGTAGACGGCCTTGGCGGCGGCAAGTGCGGCGGAGACGAGCTCGCGATGGTGCGGGACCTTGACCGTGACAGCGACCATGTCGATGTCTGGTTGGGTAACCAGCTGCTCGTGGTCTGAGAACACCGCGCTGACCCCGAACGCTTCGCCTGCCGCACGCGCCAACTCCGCGCTGTGAGCGCTCAGTGCCCTGATCTCGTAGTTCGGCAGCGCGCGCAGTGCCGGGATGTGGGCGGTGGCCGCCCAGCCGCGGGCGGGGCTGACTCCGATGATCCCGACACCCAGTGTCGATTCAGGCATCTTGGTCGGAGATCAGGACGCCATCAGCGGTCCCAGGCGATCTCGCATCCCCACCTCCGCCTTCTGTCTCTGCGCCATGTGCTTCTCGGATCTGCGCGGCCGGACCGTCATGCGGCTGTCGCGACGGCGGTGCGCGCCTCTCGGGCGTCGACCACCTTCCCGTTCAGTCCTCCGAATTGGTGCAGGGCGCCGAAGGACTCGATGCTCAGGGCGGCGTTCACTCCGCCCGCCTTCACCGGGTCGAACCCGGCTGCCGAGATGAGCCGCTCGATCGCGGCGGCAGCCTGGTCGTCATCGGTCGCGTAGAACAGCACCGCGCGCGGGGTCCGGTTGGCCTCCGAGGCCAGTGACTCGGCGCCGAGGGTGCCGAACGCCTTCACGAAGTGAGCCTCGGAGGGGAGCAGCCCGGCGACGACAGAGCCCGAGGACCGACCATCGGGAAGCGTCCGGACGAACCCGCCGTTCGTCCCCTGCGCGACCGGGTTCGAGGGATCGACGACGACCTTGCCCCTGAGCAGGTCTGCGTGTTGGGCGATCAGATCCTTGAGCGTGTCGAGCCAGACCGCGAACACCACGACATCCGCGTCTGTGATCGCCTTCTCGACCGAGGTGGCGCTCGCCAGTTCGCCCAGTTCGTTCGCCAGCGCTGTCGCGTTCGATTCGTCACGCGCGGATAGGACCACGCGCTCCCCGCCCTCCACGAGATCCCGCGCGACCGACGTGCCGAGGTTGCCAACACCGATGATTGCGGTGGTCATTTGCTTCCTCCTTGAACTCCAAGAGACTCAGCCCACGCGATGCGCCTCGACCTCGATCTCGAGGTCGACCTTCTTGCCCACTAGGAAGCCGCCCGCCTCGACGGCCATGTTCCAGGTCATCCCCCAGTCCTCGCGGTCGATCGTCGTCTTCGCCGACGCGGCGAACATCGGCTCCGCTTCCATGTCAGGCCCCCACCCGAGAAACTCTCCCGAGAGGGTGACGGGCCTCGTGATGTCCTTGATCGTGAGGTCGCCGTCGAGCTCGAACGAGGTGCCCCCCGTTGGCCGCACGGCGGTGCTCGTGAACGTCAGCACCGGGTGCTGCTCGGTCTCGAGGAAGTCGCCGCTCATCAGGTGCTGGTCCCGCTTCTCAGTGTGCGTCGTGATGCTCTCGGTCTTGACCTCGACCTTGACGCGCGAATCCTGCGGCGAGTCGCCGACCTCGATCGTTCCGGCGAACTCCGTGAACTGACCCCGCACCTTCGACAGCATGTGTCGCGCCACGAACCCGACCACGGTGTGGACAGGGTCGAGCTCGTACGTTCCGGGGGGCGGGGTCGACACCCCTTGGTACTCGCGACCCTGGACCGCCGTCTCCGTCATCTCGAACCTCCTCGTGCCCAGCCCCCGCCCACCGCGGGAGCTATACTTGCACGTGCAAACACACTCTCGGCCGAGTTTATTGCATATGCAAATAGATGACCGCCCAGAAACCGACGTCGCGGGGCTGCTCGACCGGCTCGTGGCGGCTGAGCTGCCTGAACGGCGCGGATTGGACGCCTGGGTCTCGCTGCTGGAGGCGCACGCCACGCTTATGCGCCGACTCGAGTCCGACCTCGAGCGAGAGACCGGTCTGGCCCTTGCGGACTTCGACGTGCTCGCTCAGCTGGCGAGGGCCGGTGGTGAGATGCGGATGACGGAGCTCGCGGCCCGGGCGCTCATCTCGCGATCGGGCATGACCCGGCGGGTCACTCGGCTTGTCGAGGAAGGTCTCGTCCGAAGAGCCAACGCCGACGCGGATGGCCGTGGCGTCGTGGTAGCACTGACCGACGCGGGCCTCGCCCGCTTAGCTGAGACCGCGCCGGTCCATGCACGCGGTATCTCGCAGCTTTTCGTCGCGCAGCTCGATGATCAAGAGCTCGCGATCCTCGAGCGCGCCTTGGGCAAAGTGATCATCGACTGCTCGTTCGGCTGAGCGAGCTAGGGCTCGCTTCTGCAACCGACTTCGTGAGGACTTGTTCAACCAGCTCGTCGGGCCCGGGGACCGGGTTCTCTCCGTTGGATCCCCTAGTGGTACGTTCAGCACCCGGGTCTCTCCATCGCGAGGGGGCAACCATGGCCAACAAGGACAAGGGCGGTTCGAAGAGCTCGAAGACCACGGCCAGCAAGTCGCTGAAGGAAAAGCGCCAGGCGAAGAAGGCGAAAGCCGCTCGTTCGGGCTCTTCCTCGATGGGAACCTCGACCAGCAGGTAAGCCCGCGGAGTCAGACCGACGGGGTTGTTTGCCGCTTAGGCTCTCGTCGACGCCCGCCGGCCCGCGGGGCCGCGCATGATGGCGCGTGGCCAAGACCAACAAGGACACTCTCCGTCGACCAGCTCTGCGACGCGGGCAAGTTACGTTTGGGGGTGTTTCTCCATCTCACGGCCTGGCAACAGTTTGGCAACAAACCTGGCCGTGAGTCGAGAACGAAACAGGATGGGTTGGGACCGGAACGCGCCGCCGAACAGACACGACAGCACAACTCAGGATGACTCCGTTCGTCGCGGAACGCAGGAAACGCCCCTCTCAAGGTGGAGACACGGGTTCGAACCCCGTTGGGACTACCAGGCAAAATGTCTTTGTACGAGGCGCCTCATCCGCCGGATATCCACCTTCATCGCTCGGCCCGCTTGAGTAGGTCGTAGACGGCCTGGCGGGTGATCCCGAGCTCTCGCCCCAGGTCGGTCATGGAATAGCCCTCGTCCAGGAGTTTGCGCAGCCGACTGCTACCGTCCTTCACGACATGAGCGTGATGCCGCAGGCCCGGATCCTCGTGTACGCCGACGAGGTGCCGGACGAGCTCGTCGCGTCGCATCGGAGCAGCATCGAGGCTTCGGGTATGCGCGTCCTCGGGGAGCCGGAGATCCGCAGGGTGCCGAACGACGGATACATCACGACGCCGGACGCCCCAAGCGAGTGCTACCTCGTGATCTTCCAAGTCGGGCCGGCGGAGTCCCTTTAGACCGAGCGTGAGGGTTCTAGCGCTCGTCGGGGGGGGATCTCGTCGTACAGCGCCACGAAGTCTCCGGCCTGCAGGGAGCCGATCGTTTCCACCAGGCGGTACGCGCGGCCGTCGATCTCCACTTCGGGCGGAGCTGGGTCTCCCACCTCGCGTTCGATCTGTGGGACCTTTTCGCTTCGGAAGCGTCCTTGCATGCCACTCATCTTAGTCCCCGCAGACGTTTCTCCGCCGTCCGCGCCCGCATGGGCCGATTCAACAGAAGCAGGTGGGGAGGGACCCGCAGCGGAGGGGAGCGGTGACCGCTGTGGGGGAGCCTCCGAGCGAGTTAGGGAAGGCGGCGAGATGAGCGGTCTAGTTCGATGGAAGTGGTGGGGGCTCGACGAGAGCTGGACGACTGCGAGGAGGATCGGGTTCTCCGCGCGGTGCTGGTCGGGATGTTGCGGGAGGACGACCGCTAGAGCAGTAACCGGGCCACCGGGGTCACCGGAAGCCGGCGCCGCACGGCGAGCCGGCGGTCTAGCCAGGGACTCCGGTCCCCGACCGCGTTGCAGCCGGTCCCAGCCTCCGAACAGCCAGCGATCCTAGGTCGGGGTCGAAACGGCGACGATGTTCGGATGAGCCAGCACGCCGCTGTCGTCAAGGATTCGCTCGGTCATGTCCGGTTCAGTCGGCAACGAGCGATAGACGATCCGAAGCAGCCGCTGCTGCGTCGCGAGATGATCGGCGAGCCCTACCAGGAACTGGACGGTCTGCATATGCGCGACCTCTGCTCGCTGCAGGTCCAACGTCACGGGACCCACATGGCTCTCGACGGCGCTGCGGATCTCGTCCTCCTCCTTGGACTGCGGGAGGCCGGAGACCAGGACTTCGACCGACCCGCCCTCCCTCCCGCGCGTTTCGACCTTCGGCGGCGACATCTCCGACACCCTACGGCGAGCGAGGGATGGTGGTCGAGGCCCTCGGCCCGCTAACCGAGAGCCCCGACCCATGATGCGCAGACGGACCTTCACCATCCTTCATTGGATCGCCGAGCTACTGATCGACTGCGAGGAGAATCGGACGCTCCGAGCGGTGCTGGTCGGGATGTTGCGGGAAGGCGACAACACCCTTGGCGCTGAGGACTCCATAGGTTTCTGCACGTCGAGGGTGGGAAATAGCCAAAGTCTCGAAACAAGGAAGGCGTCCGCCCTCGGCACCCCCCAGGCGGACGCCTTCCGTTTGTTAGGCCAAGGAGGCCCCGATGAGCATCGAACTGCAACTCACCACGGGCGATGAGGAATGGACGTTCAACATGACCGAGTCGATCGTCCCAAGCTATGTGCGTGACTTCCGGGTAGCGGGCAGGAGGATCACACTCCTTCAGGGCGAGCCTGTTGGATCAGTCATAGTCGGCATCGACTTGGAGCCGGCCTGACCAGAACGGGACTCGCGCCGGCCTGTCTCCGGGACTACTCGGGCATCGGGAGCCCGCGCCGCACGGCGAGCCGGCTGTCTAGCCGAGGAAATCGAGCGTGCACAGCGGCGTGGAACGGCTGAGAGTCGTCCCCCGAGGCCGCCGCCCAAACTAGCCGTTCGGCCAATCGCGTTCGTGAGGCCGTCCGGCCGATACCGCCCGAACTAGCCGTTCGGCCAATCGTGTTCATGGGCCGTCCGGCCGATACTGAGCCCATGAAGCTGCTCAGGGTTCTTCTCATCGCGTTTGCCGTGCTCATCGTGGGCACGCTCGCCAACGCCGCCACCGGCGGCGTCCACGGCAAGCCCACGCCAAGCCCCTCGGCGGCCGTCTCAGACGCGCCGGAGCCCACCGAGACCGAGGTCCCCGAGGCAGAAGCGACGACCTCGGGCAAGAGCGGCACCGCACCGGACTTCTCCGCGTGCGACGGCCGGACCGGGCTCGACAATGCGATCTGCCGTCACGAGGCGCTACTGAAGGTCAAACCAGACAACCCTGGCCTCACCAACTCCCTCGCGCACCTGCAGGCGAACCTCGCGGCGCATGCCGCCAAACAGGCGGCGAAGGATGCAGGCACGCACGGGAACTCGGGCACTCACGGGAACTCCGGGTCGCACGGCCCGTCGGGTTCGTAGCGAGCGCGGTTCGAGCTAGCGAAGAGGCCGGGAACCCCCCTTACCCCGGCCTCTCGCTCTCTATCGGCAGACCATCCCTCGACGACAAGGTCAAGATCTACCCCGAAGCCCTCGTGACGTTGGGCACGGCTCTATCCGATGCAAGGAGTGAGAGGGAGAGCCGTCGCGCCCGGCCGTGACTTTTCCGGACGCATGGGATGCATCGGCAGCGACGGCCTCCCGCTTGAGAGCAGCCCCTCGGAGCGATGTCCCGCCGACGCTACTTCCCCTTCGGCGTTGGATGCGGCCACGGCGTTCGTGGGCGCTCGGTCGGTGACGGCTCGGATGCGGTCACGCTCCCCGAATACATCAACGCGCAGTTTGACCCATCTCTCTCCTGGGCTGACGTGGAATGGATGCGCTCGATCTGGTCGGGGCCGATCGTGATCAAGGGGATTCAGGGTGTGGAGGACGCTCGTATCGCGGTCGATGCGGGAGTGGACGCGATCGCGCTCTCGAACCATGGTGGTCGTCAGCTCGACGGCGCCCCAGCGTCCCTCGAGCTCCTTCCGTCCGTCGCCGATGCCGTGCTGCAGGGAGCGATCCCGATCCTCTGCGATGGCGGCGTCCGGCGGGGTTCGGACATCGTGAAGGCTGTCGCGCTCGGGGCGACGGCGTGCATGGCGGGGCGTGCGTACCTGTATGGGCTCGGGGCAGCCGGGGAGTCCGGGGTCGACTTTGTCCTTCGGCTCCTGGCCGAGGACGTTCTTCGGACGATGAGGCTTTGCGGACTTTCGTCAATCTCGGAGCTCACGAACGAGCGCGTGCGCTATCGGTCGAGCCTCGACGAAAGCTCCCAACACGGCCTCGGGAACCCGCGTGCTTCGGACGTCTAGTAGGCGGCGTG
>Ga0307299_10000784_pt1 | contig 10539 bp, 9 predicted proteins | sample ER_DNA_159_FD_194466 | JGI IMG/M metagenome (GOLD analysis project Ga0307299, IMG submission 194466) | Bulk soil microbial communities from the East River watershed near Crested Butte, Colorado, United States - ER_DNA_159 | ecosystem: Environmental > Terrestrial > Soil > Floodplain | place: USA... | reverse complement strand
TCCTTGTCGCCACGGACCGTGCCGCCGTTGAAGCGCCCGAACGCGGTGAGGACGAAGCTGCCAGGATCGAACTCGACGACGGCTGGCAGGTCGCTGGCGTCGCCCTGCTCATATGTCATGCCGTCTTGCGACACGGCGATGCGGTTGTCACCAGAATTGGGTCCGGTTGTGATGCGAACGCCGATAGTGAACGGCTCAGTGTCTTGTGTGGCGCGTATCGTCCCTGCCCAAATCCCGAACATGAACGGCACGAGCAGGTCCGCCACATCGCTGTGCAGGCCGTGTTCACGTCCAATGCCTTCGCGAATGTCCCAGGAGTGAATCCCGTAATCCATTAACTGGAACGCCGGGTAGAAGAACGCCGGCACCGGGCCCATATAGAAGTGCGGCACCATCAGCCCCGTCCAGTCGTCCGGCGTAAGGGACTCGAAAATGCCCGTCATCTTGTCGAAATCGGTGCGCAGTCGGTCGACCATCTCTTTTTGGGGTAGCTCCCGGAACGACTTGCCCTGTTCCTCGGCGCGTTTTGCCATACCGACCAAGCCATAAGCAGGATCGACCTCTGCGTGACTACGGGCTGCAGCGAACCCCTCGAAGTAGGTCTCCGTGGTGTCGACGATGTGCCCAACGATGTCACGCACCTCCCACTGCGGGCAGGCCGTCCCAGCTGTCCAGGTCTCCGGCACCTCCGCCAATGTGAAGAAGCCATCGGCCTGGTCTCGCACAACTCGAAGAACTGTGTCTTTGCCCTCGTACGTCATCGCGTTCCAATTCATTGCTTACCGTCCTCCCATGTGACTGTGGCTGTGGCCGTCCTCGCTCGTCGGGCCCTCCGAGCATGTTCGTATAGCGAACAGTTGTGCGCATACCATTCAAAGCGTCTCGCCGCAGCAGAACGCTGTCAATGACGTCTCGGCGGATGCCTGTCGTAGTGTTCGGCATGCGAACGTAGGTAAGGAGGCTTCATATCTCATGGCTGAGTCCATCGAGCGGCCAGTGGGCTATGTCCAGTCCCTCGACCGCGGTCTTGCCGTGATCCGCAGTTTCTCGGCCGAGCGACCACGACTCACCTTGTCGGAGGTGGCACGTCAGACTGGGCTGTCCCGGGCCGCCGCGCGACGTTCACTGATCACGCTCCAAACGCTGGGCTACGTCGGCAGCGATGATCGGCACTTCTACCTGACTCCGCGCGTCTTGACCCTGGGCTACGCGTACCTTTCGTCGCTGTCCTTCGCCGATGTGGCACAAAGCCATCTCACCGACCTCGCCAACGATGTGCATGAGTCGTGCTCGGCGTCGGTGCTGGACGGCTTCGACATCGTGTACGTGGCGCGTGCGGCCACCAAGCGCATCATGACCATTTCCTTGTCGGTGGGCACGCGGCTGCCTGCCTACGCGACGTCCATGGGTCGGGTGCTGCTTGCCGCTCTTCCTGGCGACCGACTGGAGTCCTACCTCGACACCGCAACGCTTGCGCCGCTGACCGAGCGCACGATTGTCGATCGGGCCCGGCTGCGTGCGGAAGTGGAAAGGACCCGCGCTCGCGGATGGTGTCTGGTCGACCAGGAACTCGAACACGGCGTCCGCTCCATCGCGGTCCCCGTACGTGATGCAGCCGGCCGAGTGGTGGCTGCCGTGAACACCAGTGCCCACGCGACCAGGGTGCCGCTCGCGACGCTACAAAGGACCTTCCTCCCCAAGCTCCGAGACTGCGCTGCCGCGATTGACGCCGAGCTCCGGACGGTCCGCTGACGGATCCGCCGGGGTGTTATGCGGTCTGAGATAGGTGGGCTTTGGCATCCTCGTACGTGCCCACGGGAGCTGATTCGGCCGGAGTGTAGATGAGGTACAAACGCCGGTCGTGAAGGTCTGGGAGGGACCAGCCGTAGCGGGAACGGAGATTCGCCCTCGTCGAACAGGCGCATGCCCTTGCGTACGGCGATTGGGTGGACGAGCAGGTGTAGCTCGTCGAGCAGACCGGCGGCGAGCAGTTGACGAACGACGGAGACGGATCCGCTCATGGCGATGTCTGTCACGCCCGGCTCGTTCTTCAGCGTAGTGACGGCCTCAACGAGGTCGCCCTTCAGCTGCTCGGAGTTGCGCCAGCTGAACTGGAGATTCCGATTCGAGACGACGATCTTGCGTGCATCGCCCAGCGCCTTGCCCATGGCAGCGTCTTCCTCGCCGGCGGCCGCGCGGTCGGGCCAGGCACCGGCGAAGCTGTCGTAGGTCTTGCGGCCAAGCAAGAGCGTGTCGGCGGTGGCCAGCTGGCTGTCGACGGCCGCGCCCATCTCGTCGTTGAAGTACGGGAAGTGCCAATTCTGCGGATCCTCGACGACGCCGTCGAGTGAGATGAACAGACCGGCGGTGATCTTCCGCATGGAAGCTCCTCCTTGATCATCTTGATGAGGTGTGTCATCTGATCCGACCATGGTCGGCGCGGCAACTCGTCGCGAGGGGCAGGAATTGTTTCGAGACGCGCACTGATGGACCCGACCCGACCACGCTCTGGGCGCAGATCCGGGCAGAATTCTGAATGGCTACAGCAAGCAGGTCGACAAGGTGCGAGGTCCGGCCCCTGCGGCGACAAGCAACTCGCCCGGCGACGTCGTGGCACGTCTGCGACGGCATCGATGGTTGTGGGCATCACTGGAGCGCTCGGCCGCGCCGATTCACATCGTGGTCGCGGCGCGCTTGATCGCCTTGCGGATCCGGCAATACGTACCGCACCGGCACACGTTCATGATCTGGTCGATGTCGGCGTCGGAGGGGCTCGGCTTGGACTTGAGGAGCGCGGCAGCCTGCATGATCTGCCCGGGCTGGCAGAAGCCGCACTGCGCCACGTCCTCCTCCACCCACGCCTGCTGTACCGGGTGGAGGCCACCTTCTCCAGCCATGCCTTCGATCGTGGTGACCTTCTTTCCTACGACGTCGGCCGCAGTGAGCATGCACACCTGAACCGCACTTCCGTTCACATGACAGGTGCACGCTCGACACACTCCAACGCCGCATCCGTACTTCGGCCCGGTCACGCCGAGCAGGTCGCGCAGGACCCAAAGAAGAGGCATGTCGGCCGGCGCGTCGACCGTGACGTTCTTGCCATTGAGCTTGAATGCATAGCTGGGCACCGGGGTACTCCTCAGAAGTTGATCGGGAAGCTACGGGGCTTGCTGCCGGTCGCGCGGGCGTAGGCGTTCGCCACCGCGCCGGCTGCAGCGGGAACGGACAGCTCGCCGACTCCACCGGGCGACCCGGTTCCGCCGATAAGGTACACGTCGCACTGCAGTGGCGCGTCCGCCTGGCGGGCGTACTTGAAGTCGCTGTAGCTGCCCTCCCGGAACGCCCCGTCATCCAGATGATTACCGGCCAGCAGCACGGTGCTGATCCCGTCCATGAGGCTGCCCATGGCCTGGGCCCGCAGACCGCTCGGATTCACCTGGCGCCCAACGTCCAAGGCCATGACGGCTTTGGTGACCCGCGGCTTGGCGCCGTTGCAGTTGATCTCGACCAGGCATGCCGCGATCGATCGGTACTCGGCGTGCAGCGCCACGCCCTGCGCGGTCCCGGACGACATAGCTCTGCCCCAGTTCCCTTCGGTGGCGACCTTGTCGAGGACGGCGCGGGCATCGGCGGTTTTGAGGAACTTCCGGCGCATGGCGACGGGGTCGGTTCCCAGCGCCTTCGCAATGTCATCGACGAGGATCTCCTCGGCCGTACGAGCCTGGGCGGAGTAGACCGAGCGCCATGCAGCGGTCGGCATGTCGTAGGAGACCTCGGCGAGGGTTTCGCTGACAACTCCAAAGTTGTACGGGCAGGCCTCGCTGATGTGGAAGAACGCGGAACCGATGGTCGGGCTGACGTAGCCGGCGTCGACGAGTGCCTGCCCGGTGCCGCTTCCCAGGTCCAGCTCTACGCACGACATGCGGTGCTCGTAAGAGAGGACTTCGCCTTTCGCGTGCACGGCACGCAACTGGTGGTGGCTACGCGGCCGTACCCGGCCATGGCGCATGTCATCGTTGCGAGTCCACATGAGCTTCACGGGCTTCCCGATTGCCTTCGACACGCGCGCTGCCTCGACTGCCGGCTCGTGGTAGATCCGCCGCCCAAAAGAGCCGCCGCCCCGGATCACGTGCAGGGTCACGTCATCGGCGTCGAGTCCGACGGCGTCGGCGACCGCAGACTGAGCGCCGCTCGGCGACTTGCTCGCCACCCAGATCTCTGCTGACCCAGATTGGACATCCGCCACCGCGCTGCCGACCTCCATCGGGGCGTGGTTGACGAATGCGAACGAGAAAGTCGCGTCAACCCGTTCGGTCAGCGGAGGCGCTGGCGTCATCGACGGGATCGCTGCCGCGAGCCGGGCCTTGATGTCCGCATCGGAGACCCCGTCGACAGTGCCGGACCCCCAGGTCACCTTTACTGCCGACCGCGCCTTCAGGGCCTGGTCGAACGTCTTCGCGCTCACCGCCACCCCGCTGGGCAGCTCGGTCACGGCGACGACCCCCGGCATCTTGAGAGCCGCTGATGCGTCGTAGGCCTTGACCTTGCCCTTGAGAGTGGGCGGTCTCATCACGACTGTCGGCAGTGCGCCCGGAACATCGACATCAAGCGCGTACTTCGCCGCCCCGGTCACGATGCTTCGTGCGTCGATCCTGGGCGTCGCCGTGCCGATGAGACGGTACTCCGACGAGGGCTTGGGGTCGGTGGATACCGCTGGCACGGTTACCTTGGCAGCCGCCTCGGTGAGCGACCCGTACGTGGCGGAGCGCCCGTCAGCAGCCCAAACCTTGGTGTCCCGCGTGGTCAGGGAACGTGCCGGCAGGTTCCACCGCTCCGCTGCCGCGGTGACGAGCCGGGCGCGCGCCTCCGCCGCAACCGAGCGCACCGGGCCCCACAGTGAGCGGACACTGGACGACCCGCCGGTGGACTGCGCAGTTCCGAGATCTTGGCGAGCGTCCTCCAGCGGAGCGTCGACGTCAACGAGGCGCGCGTCAATCTCATCGGCAACCACCATCGCGAGTGCCGTCGTGATGCCCTGCCCGACTTCCGCGCGAGGCACCCGGAAGACGATCTTGTTCTCCGGCGTCACTTCGAGTACGAGAAGGTGCTGAGCTGCCCTCGTTGCCGCCACCATAACCTCGCCCAAGTCGGCGATGTTCTCCGGCTGCGGCGGGCTCGGCACGACGGCGTACGCCTTGTCGGGCGTTATGAGGGCGCCAGCACTGCTGGCGGCGACGGTGAGCACCGGGGCTGCGACGACGTAGGTGAGGAACCAGCGTCGAGTCAGCGGCCCACCACTGGCCGTACCCTCCGACATCACGGCGTCTTGCGAGGCGTCTGCTGGCATGGAAGATCCTTCTCAGCGGGTTGGTGTCCGGGCTGCGTCAGGTCCATGTGCGACTTGTGCGTCGGCCCACGCGGCAGCGTAGCTTGCCAGCCTCGACCCCGCAGCCGCTCTGGCGGAACTCTGTGCTGCACTGCACCGGCCCGATGCCGGTCTCCGTACGGGATTTGAAAACGGCGGGACTCGAGCGGTCGAGCCTAAGGATCAGATGCGCTCCGAGGACTGGCCAGCAAAAGGGCGGATGCTTCTCACTTAATTTGCCGCCGCTCAGGATTAAGCGGTCCCTAAGTGTTAGTTAAGGGCTGCCTGCCATGGTGATCACGCGAGCGGGCTGGTCCAATGTGACGGTGGCGACCTTGCTCGGGTTGACAACGTCGGCTTGTTCTTCCTATCGACCCACGGCTACCACATCGACACCGATGCCGCCGCGCGCTGCTAGACGACCGTCGCCGGAATTCACCACAGAGCAAGAGGCGGAATCATGAGCTGCAAAGACGTGTTTCAAACTCACGTAGAAGTCACCGCCCGCCAACTTTGGCGGAGAAAATGGGACATTTCAGGTACCAGGCGATGAGTGCCTCGTCATTGAATACTTATCTGCCGAGGCCTTCATGCCGCAGGGTCAGAAGGCGCTGTTCGGAATCATCACGACTGCAGGAGGTGTGCAGGTCCGCCATTACCTCGGTACGAACGCCGTAGGCGCCTTCGGTAGCGCGGATTACTTTGGGTGAGTACCCCTGCAAAGATCTATGCCGATCCCGGTACAACAGTGACACTTCGCGCGGACCGCGACGTTGCGACCGGTACCAGCACATTCCGCTTCGCCATCTCCGGGCGGTTCCGGTAGCAACCGGCGCGCGATCTCGCACCTGGTTGAGTCGGGTTGTCGATCACTATGCGCCAGGTCTGGTCATCCTGCCGTCGGTAAGCGGCTTGCGCACCCATACGGCCGTCATCATCCAGCACTGCGTCCAGTAGTCCGGGTCGTTCAGCAAGGCCGAGGCTGCGTCGATCGTTGCCGCGTCGAGCCGCCCAGCAGCAATGACGCGGTCGCGCACCTCGGCCAAGAACAGTTGAAAATAGAGCGCCCCACGATCTCGGCCCCGAATGTTTTGCACGTCGGTCTTAGCCTGCGGATGCCCGAGACCCAGGGCGGCCACCAGGCTGGGCAGCTTGCGGCCTACGAGCCAGTCGATTCCATTGGCGTGTCCCCACTCGATAAGGCCCTCCCAGGTGCGCGCCCATACCTCGGGCTCGGTGGTCGGCGCGAGGTGAAAGTCCGGCTCTTGGATCAACAACCAGCCGCCGGGCTTGACGGCCTCGGCCATCCGCACCAACACCTGCGGGCCATACTCGGCGATCTGGTGCAACAGCGCGCGACACGTCACCAAGTCGTACGACTCCGATCCCAAGTCGCCCGCGCGCACGTCCATCTGCTGCACCGACAGGTTCTGTGCAGGAAGCAGTTCGAGAAGCACCGGGTTGATGTCGATCGCGGTCACGCTTCCCGAGGCACCTACCGTGGCGGCGAGCCACTCGGCGATGCTGCCGTTACCGCCGCCGAGCTCAAGGCAATGCCAGCCCTTGCCGACGCTGAGCATGGTGAGGTATCCGCGTGTCCAAGGATCCAGGATCTTCGACATCAGGTCGAGCCGTTGGTACTCGACGGCCGCGGCGTCGTCCAATATGTAGGGCTGCACGGTGCTCCTTGCTGTCTCTTCGATTTTATGGATCTCGTACGCGTGACTGAGCGCCCGAATGTCTCGAAACGGCGGACTGAGCGCTTTAATGCGTCGCCAACTGCGATCAGTCGCGCGAACAGGACAAACCTGAGAGAGAACAGGACAGCGCAATGCACTCGCACCCTTCTGACGACCGCCGCCTGATCGAGCTGCAGGCACCGCGGCGGAACCGCTACTTCAACGGCAAGCTGCTCGCCCCGTCGGACCTGGCGCTGGAACAGGACTACGGCCGCGGCTCGGACGCGCAACTGGCGAACCTGGTGCTCGGCGCGGGCGTGCTTTGCGGGCTGGACGTGACGGCGGTGTCCAGCGGGTCAGAGCTCGGCGTGCACGTGTCCCCTGGCGTCGCGCTCGACGGCTGGGGACGTCGGATCGTGGTGCCCGACGACGTTGACATCGTGCCGCTCAAGGTGACCGACGAGGGTGGGGAGCCGCTAGGGCTGGACGCGCCGGTGCCGCCAGAGCTTGTTGTGAAGCTCTGCTACCGCGAGTGGCAGGCGGAGTCGATGCCGGCACTCGCGTCCGATCCGTCCGCCGAGGGCAACGAGGCCACCGAGGCGGGGCAGTGGATCGAGAGCTATCGGATCGATGTTCGTGCGGGAGCGGTCGGTCCCTCCGGGCTCGCCTGCACCGACCGCGTCCTCGACCTGATGCGAGCGGGCGACCTGACCCGTGCGCTGGCCGTACTCGCGCAGGGTGCGTGTGCCGAACCGCCGCAGGATCCCTGCATCGTGCTTGCGACGCTCAGCGTGAGCGACGACGGCGGGCTGACGGTCGATGCGCTCGGACCGCGCACGGTCGTTCCGACGAACCTCATGCTGATGCGGATGGTCGCGTGCCTCGCGGCGAGGATCGAAGAGTGCTGCGCGCACCCAACGCCCACACCGTCTCCCTCGCCCTAGCTGTTGCCCCGCCGTCGCGGGCGGCTTCCGCGCCGTCAGGCCAGGAGTCAGAAGTAGGCGAGGCGTCAGCCGGGTTCGTCGCCGGTAGGTGATGTCCCGGCGGCCTCCGATGCAGGGGTACGCGTCGTGGCGCTCCAGGTGGCCAGCAGCTTGAGCTGGTCCTCGGCCTGGCTGCCCGGTTCGGCGGAGTAGGCGATCATGGTCAGCCCGTCGCCGGCCAGGTCGAGGGCGTCACCGGTCAGTTCAATCTCCCCGACCACCCGGTTGGCCAACCGTTTGAGGGCGGTGCGGTGCAGCCGCACGTCGTGTCGGGCCCACCGCGCGGCGAAACTGTCACTGCGGGTCGCCAGCTCCCCGATCAGGTCGCTCAGGCCGCGGTCGGACGGGTCGCGGCCGGCCTGGGTGCGCAGGGCACCGACGATGTCCAGGGCAACCGTGTCCCAATCCAGGAAGAAGGCCTTGGCATAGGGGTCGAGGAACACGAACCGGGCCAGGTTGAACGGCAAGTCGTCTTGGACCAGGACGCCGTCATAGAGGGCCAGGCACAAGTCGTTGGCGGCCAGGATGTCCAGCCGGGCGTTCCGCACGTATGCCGGTGTGCCGGTCATTCCGTTCAGGATGCTGAGCACGGCGGGCCTGACCCGGGTCACCGGCGGCTTGGCCGGACGCGGCCGCGAAGCTGGGACTGACGCCGTCTTAGCGAGGTCGAACAGGTGCTGCCGCTCCGCCTCATCCAACTGCAAGGCCCGGGCCACGGCATCCAGAACCGAATCCGAGACCCCCGACAGGTTCCCACGCTCGAGGCGGGCGTAGTAGTCGAAGCTCACCCCGGCCAGAGAGGCGACCTCCTCACGCCGCAGCCCCGGCACCCGCCGCTTTTCGCCGTAGGTCGGCATCCCCGCCTGCTCCGGGGTGATCCGGGCCCGGCGGCTGACCAGGAAGTCGTGCACGGCTTGGCGGTCCACAGCTCGACACTACGAGCCGGCGACCAGGCTAAGGAAGGTACTGCCAGTACACGCGTCAGCAGGCCCTAGCATTCAGCTGCCCGACGCTGATGGCATGGCATCTATACCCCAAATCGCACCGACGCCCAGCCCACAAGTTCGCCGAGAGGACCACGATGACGCCACCCGACGAAGCCGCACGACCAACCGACTTTGACCCGCATCGCGGACCCAGCCCCCTCATGGCCCAGAGGATGCGACACACCGATGCCTGACACCAACGAACGCAGGATCCTGCTCGCCTACTACTCCCGAGCCGGGGAGAACTACCACTACGGAGGCCGCAGGACCCTGAAGGTCGGCAACACCGAGGTGCTGGCTGGCATGATCGGCCAGCTCATCGCGTGCGACCTCTACCGGATCGAAGCTGCCGACCCCTACTCCGACGACTATGACGCCACCGTCGATCGCAACGTGCGCGAACAGAACGACAACGCTCGACCCGGCATCGCGAACCTGCGGACCTCGATCAGCGACTACGACACGGTCCTGGTCGGCAGCCCGATTTGGAACAACCGAGCGCCAATGATCATGTCGACCTTCGTGGAGAGCTTGGACTTCAGCGGCAAGACCCTCTACCCGTTCGTCACCCACGCGGTGAGCGGCCTGGGTTCAACCGAACGCGACTATGCCGCCTCGGCACCCCGCGCCACGATCGGCGATGGTCTCGCGGTACACGGCGAAGAGGTCCAATCAGCCCAGGCCCAGTCCGCGGTGTGGCTGCGCCGGATCCGCCTACGGACCTGAGCGCGCGCATAGGTCATGAGTTGCCGGTATTGGCGTGTACTGGCAGTGCCTGTTTCATCGTCCGGTTGAGTTCTAACGTCGAGAAACGTGGATCGCCGCAAAGATGTACACGAAACGAGGGAACGAGGTAGATCATGCCGAATGTCTCAACAGTGGCGCTGAACAACGGCGTCGAGCTGCCCGCGCTGGGTCTGGGCGTGTTCCAGACACCCGCAGAGGAGACCCGTGCCGCGGTCGACGCGGCGCTGTTGGCCGGTTACCGGCACATCGACACAGCCGCTGCCTACGGCAACGAGCGGCAGGTCGGAGACGCGGTCCATCGCTCCGGGCTGGACCGCTCCGAGGTGTTCTTGGAGACCAAGATCTGGATCAGCGACTACGGCTACGACAAGACGTTGCACGGCTTCACCAAGAGCGCCCGCAAGCTCGGAGTCGACCAGATCGACCTGCTGATCCTGCACCAAGCGCTGCCGTCGGACTTCGAGGCGACCCTGGATGCCTACCGGGCCTTGGAGACGTTGCTCGGCGACGGGAAGGTACGAGCCATCGGGGTCAGCAACTTCATGGTCGAGCACCTCACCACGCTGCTCGAGCGCACCGCCGTGGTCCCGGCACTCAACCAGATCGAGGTCCATCCCTACTTCCAGCAGAGACAAGTGCAGGCCCTGAACGCCGAGCACGACATCTTGACCCAGGCCTGGTCCCCGATCGGCGGCATCACCTTCTACCGCGATGGGCAGCACAGCAGCACCCTGCAGGACCCGGTCATCGGCGACATCGCCAAGGCCCACGACAAGACT
>Ga0307299_10000782_pt1 | contig 10556 bp, 7 predicted proteins | sample ER_DNA_159_FD_194466 | JGI IMG/M metagenome (GOLD analysis project Ga0307299, IMG submission 194466) | Bulk soil microbial communities from the East River watershed near Crested Butte, Colorado, United States - ER_DNA_159 | ecosystem: Environmental > Terrestrial > Soil > Floodplain | place: USA... | reverse complement strand
CGCGTCGAGCGCGGCTTCGAGCTCTCGCAGCTCGGCACGGGCGCCGGGCTCGTCGATCGCCCCGAGCAGGCCGAGGGCCTCGAGCCGCTCGACCGCGATCGCGGTCAGCTCGTTGCGCGCGCCCTTCTCGATCGCCGCCTGCCGGATGCGCGAGCGGGCGCGTTCCGCCCGCGCCGAGAGGCTCGCCGCCTCGCCGGCGAGCGCGTCCGCGTAGACCGCGAGCTCGACGGCGCGCATGGCTTCAGCCTAGGCGCCGAGCTGTGACGCGACCGTGTCGGCTTCGACCCGACTTGCAGGACAGAGGTCGTTCAGGACGCAGAGCTCGCAGCGCGGCGAGCGCGCGAGGCAGATCCGCCGCCCGTGCTGAATCAACAGGTGCGGAAAGACGTTCCAGTACCGGCGAGGCACCAGCCGCATCAGGTCGCGCTCGATCTTGACCGGGTCCTCGTGCCCGGTGAGGCCGAGCCGTTGCGAAAGCCGACGCACGTGCGTGTCGACGACGATCCCTTCCGCCTCGCCGCGCTCGGCGACGACGACGTTGGCCGTCTTGCGGGCGACTCCCGGGAGTTGGAGCAGCTCGTCCATACGCGCGGGCACCTGTCCGTCATGCCGCTCGAGCAGCAGCTTCATCGTGCCGCGGATCGCCTTGGTCTTCTGGCGGAAGAAGCCCGTCGAGCGAATGTCGTCCTCGAGCTCCTCGGGCGGCACGGCGAGGTAGTCCTCTGGCCGGCGGTACTTGCGAAAGAGCCGCTCCGTGACGCGATTCACGTTCACATCGGTGGTCTGCGCGGAGAGCATCACCGAGACGAGCAACTCGAGGTCGTTGCGGAACCGCAGCGCGATCGTCGCTTCGGGGTACTCGGCGAGCAGCCGTTCGATGATCGGCAGGATCCGCTCGCGCTTCGGCCCGACGCGCCGCCGCGCCTCGGCGACGTAGCTGCGGACCATCAGGCGATGTGACGCAGCCGCGGGCCGGCGCAGACGAGGTTCAGCGCCGGACAGTCGGCGCAGACGAACTCGTCGGGGGTCGGGCGGAAGTCATTCGCCTGGATCCGGGCGATCGCTGCAGAGAGCTCGGCCTCCAGCGCGGGGATGGCCTCGCGCGTGAAGCTCGTCGCAACGACCGCGTCCGGCCGTTCGAGGAAGTGGTAGACGACCTCGACCTGCTCGGCACCGGCCCGGAAGCAGGCGAGCGCGTAGACCAGCCGCTGGAGGTTGTAGTCGTGCTCGACGATCTCTTCCGGCGTGCCCTCGGCAAGCGAGTTCGTCTTGTAGTCGAGGACTAGCGCGCTCGTTCCCTCGCGGTGCAGGACGTCGATGCGCCCGTGCAGCAGAACGCCGTCGTGCTCGAACGCAAACGGCAGCTCGGGTGCGGCTCCGTTCAGTGCAGCGATCCGCGCACCCAGCTCCGAGCCGCAGTAGGAGGCGACGAAGGCGCGGATGCGCTCCAGCTCCTCGTCGGTCGCTGCCGGATAGCGGGCGCGGACGAGGTCGACGAGATCCTCGGGCACGGACGGCGCGGTCAGATCGATGCGCTCGAGCAGCGCATGGACCGCGTCGCCGATCTCGGTCGCTGCGAGCCCCGTCTGCCCGGGCACGGAGCCCGATGCGTCGGCGGGCCGCAGCCCGACGACCCGCTCCGCGAAGTACCGGTACGAACAGCGCTCGAAGAGCGAGAGCGCGCTGTACGAGAGCCGCCGCACGCGGTGGAGCGGCGGCGCGGGAACCTCGGACAACGGCGCCAGGGCGACGGCAGGTTCGGGGGGCGCGCCGCCGTTCTCGGTCACCTCGAAGAGCTCGAGCTGCACGACGTCTGCCGACGCAGGCTCGACGGCCGCCTCGGGCCTGTGCCGATCGAGCCGGATCAGCAACCGCGCTCCCCCGCGCTCGATCTCGACGGGCGTATCCCCGGCCTCGTCGAGCTCGTTCGCGTCGAGCCGGTCGAGCACCCAGCCGATCGGCGTGTTCGCGTCTGCCTTCCGGTCCTGGTCGATCGCGCCGGAAACGATCAGCCGGTCGATCGCGCGGGTCATGGCCACGTAGTAGAGGCGCAGCCGCTCGGCGCCCTCGGCGTCCTGCTCGGCGGTCTTCACGGACTCGTACTCCGAGGTCGAGAGGCGCTTGCCGGTCGAAGGCTCTGCCACCCGGAAGCCGAGCCGTCCGTCCGGCAGGCACAGGATTTCGTCCGCATCGTGGCGCCCGCGGTCGCGGCCAGCGTCAGCGACCACGACGACCTTGAACTCGAGGCCCTTGGCCGAGTGGATCGTGAGGAGACGGATCACGTCGGTGCCTTCCTCCTCGGCGACCGCTTCTAGCTCGGAGGCGCCCACGGCGTCCTGCTCGGCCACAAACCGCACGAAGCCCTGGACGTTGGGGCCCCGAAGCTCCTCGTACGAGCGCGCCAGCCGCGCCAGCTTGCGCAGGTTCGCGTAACGGCGCCGCCCGTCCCACTGGGCGAGCACGGCGAGGTCGTAGTCGTGCGCGCAGACGATCTGCTCGCAGAGCCGTTCGAGGCTCAGCGCGGGCGCCTGGGCGGCCAGGCGATCGAAGCGCTGCTTGAACGCCTCGAAGAGCCTGAGGTCGGTAGCCGAGAGGCCCTCCGGCATTCCCTTCTCGAGGCCTGCGAAGAGGGGCCGCTTCGGCGCGGCGCGACGGAGCAGGACGAGCGCGTCGTTCGAGGCGCCGACGAACGGCGAGGCCAGCACCGTCACGAGCGCCTCGTCGTCGTAGCGGTTGTGGAGCAACCGCAGGTAGGCGAGCAGGTCGACCACCTGCTGCTGGTGGTAGTAGTCGCGGCCGGTCGCCCGGAAGGTTGGCAGCCCGAGCGCCCGTAGCTCCTCCTCGTAGAGCCTCGCGTCCGTCCCTGCGGCGAACAGGAGCACGATCTCGCCGGGGGCCGCTTCGCCCGTGTCGACCAGGTCGCGAACGCGTGCGGCGATGTGCCGAGCCTCGGCCTGACGCCAGTGCGTGCCCGTCTCCGCGTAGCTCGCCTTGTCGGTGACGAGCAGCTCCACGGCGGCCCCGAAGGCAGGGTCGGAGAACCGTCCAGCCGCATCGAGCGGCTGGAACGTCTCGCCAAAGTCTGCTGCGAAGAGGTGGTTGATCACGTCGAGCACCTCGGGCCGCGAGCGGTAGTTCTGCGTCAGGGCGAGCACGCCGCCGACCTGCTCGCGCCGCTCGCGGAAGACCTCGACGTCCGCGTGTCGGAAGCGGTAGATCGACTGGAACTCGTCGCCGACGAAGAAGAGCTCCGCGTCCTCGCGCGCAAGCAAGTCCACGAGCTCGCACTGGAGGCGGTTGGTGTCCTGGAACTCGTCGACCATGATCGACTTGAAGCGCCAGCTCTCGCGCTCGCGGATCTCCTCGTTGTCGCGCAGCAGCTCGCGCGCCAGCAGCTGGAGATCCTCGAAGTCGAGCGCCGACTCGCGGTCCTTCGCGGCCCGGTAGGCGCGGTCGTAGGCGAGCAGAAGCTCCTGCAGCTGCTCGCGATCGCGGGCGGCGAGCGCCTCGAGCGCTGCCTGCTCGACCGCAAGCCTCGCCTCCTCGTAGGCCTCCGCGGCCTCGCTGCGGTCGCTCAGCTCGACCAGGTCGAGCAGCGTTTCCGGGCTCGGCGAGGGCTCGAGCAGCCGTAGGGCCTGCACAGCCTGCTCGCTCTGGAGCCCGCGGGCGGCGATGCGCAGCTCCTCGATCCGCGCCTCGAGCTGCGGGTCGCCCGGCGCCTCGAGCTGCAGGTCGAGCCCCGAGGAGCGCAGCGTCTCGTGGACGCCCGTGAGCATTCGGCGCAGCCGCTTGCCGCCGTAGGAGGCGAGCAGCCGCAGCCGCTCTTCGTCGCCACCCTTGCAGAACTCCTCCAGCGCCTCGCGGAAGGCCTCGCCCCGCAGGACTCGCCCCTGGCTGTCGTCCAGCACGCGGAAGCGTGGGTCGATCCCGGCCGCGAACGGGTGGGCCTTCAGGAGCCGGTGGCAGAAGCCGTGGATCGTCGAGATCCAGGCCGCGTCGAGGTCGCGCGCCAGGTCATGGCGCTCGAGCTCGTGCAGGCGGCGCCGGATGCGCCCACGCAGCTCGCCGGCGGCCCGCTCCGTGTAGGTGATCACGAGGATCGAGTCGACGTCGAGGCCGCGCTCGCAGACCGCGCGGCAGAACCGCTCGACGATCACCGTCGTCTTGCCGGTGCCCGCGCCGGCCGAGACGAAGACAACACCGGACTCCTCGATCGCGCGGAGCTGCTCCCGGTTGGGGGCCTCGACCGCGCCTATGACCGCTTCACCCGGCACATCGTCCAGAGGCTGCACCACGTCGGGCACGGGAACCCGCCCTTCGGGTCGTGCTTGACGTCGCCCTCGCGGATCCTCGCGACGGCGGTACGCGCCCGCTCCTGAGCCCCCTCGACCTGGCTCCAGAACGCGTCCTCGTCGAGGTAGTCGTTCTTCTGGAAGCCGGGCACGCCGTCCTCGCGCAGCTCGGCGCGTAGGAGCCCGCGCGCCTTGCCGTCGCCGGCGAGAGCCCGGTAAACGCCGCCAAGCGGCTCGATCCCGACAAGGTCGCGCAGGACGAGCATGTAGAGCGGGATCTGCAGCAGGTGGGCGCGCTCGATCTCCGCAGCCGAGTGCGCGGTGCGGCCCGACTTGTAGTCGACGACGATCCCTCGCGCACCGAACGGGTCGCGGTCGATCCGGTCGATCTTGCCCGAGACCGTGAAGCCGCCCAGGTCGAGCCCCCGCTGAAGCTCCGGGGCCGAGCGCTCCGAGCCGAACGAGACCTCGAAGCGATCCGGAACGAGCGGCGACTCGGACTCGGCCTCGCGGCGGACGAGCTCATCGAGGTCGCGCGCGAGACTCTGCTCTAGCTCGCTGCGCTCCAGCTCCGGGACGTCCACGCGCACGTGCGCCTTCATCGCGTCGGCGAGGCACTCGCGCAGGAAGACCAGGGCGTCATCGAGGTTCTCGGGCTGAACTCGCTCCGCGCCCGTGCGCTTGGGAAGGCCCTTGAAGAACGAGAACAGCGCCTGGTGCGCGACGGTGCCGCGGAGGCGCGCGTCCACCTCGGCGTCAATGCTGCGCGGCGAGACGACCCGCTCGAAGAGCCACATCGACGAACAGTCGGCGAAGCGCTCGAGGTCGGTGACCGAGAAGCTCGCCTTCTGGCGCAGCTCCTCGAGCACCGCCGGGTGCGTCAGGCGAGTCGGTCGGTCGAAGGCGCCGAGCGCCCGCTCCAGACGCCGGTCCCAGCCATTCGCGCGCGCGAGTGCAGACGCGGGCAGGCGATCCGAGGAGGCGAGCGAGGCCAGCGCGCGCAGGCGCTCCCGCTCGCTCGGCGCCGCCTCGAGCTGCCAGGTCAGCGCGGCGAGCGGGCGTCGCTTCGTCCAGCGCTCGATCTCGTCGGCTGCGAAGAGATCGTGCACCTCGTCCCAGAACGGGCTCGATTCGCGCGGGGAGCCCTCGTCGCTGGCGGCCTCGCGAACGAGGTAGAGCCGCCGCGTCGGGCGCGTGCAGGCCGTGTAGAAGAGGTAGCGGTCGCGCGAGACCGGGTCGGTGCGCAGGAGCCGGCCGGACCGCGACGAGCGCTCGAGCTCGGCCTTCTGGTCCTCGCCGAGGAACGGCGATCCCTGAGCACGGCGCGGCAGGTGGCCCTCCTCCAGGCCCAGCACGAACACGACCTCGAACCGGCGGGTGCGAGCGCGCAGCAGGTCGAGCACGGCCACGCGCCCGGCCTCACCCGCGCTCGCCAGTCGCACGGGGGCGTTGTCGAGCAGCGCGAAGGCCTCCTCACGCGTCACCTCGCCTCCGAGGTCTCGCCAGCCTTCGAGCTCGGAAACGAGGCTCGCCACCTTCTCGTGGGCTCGCAGGTCGAGCCGAGCCGGCCCGCTGGTCGGAGGCGACTCGAGCCCGTGGGCAGCCCTCGCCATCGCGCGCGCGAGCTCCTTGACGGCCGCGAGCGGATCGGCCGCGCTGCGCACCGCCTCGAGGTGCGGCAACGGCTGCCCCCGGAGCTTGGCGACCTCCTCCTCGACGCGGGCTGCGGCGGTGACCCCGCGGCCGCGCAGGCGGCCCTCGAGGAAGTCCACGTGGTACCGCGCGAGGCCCGAGTAGGGGGAGCGCAGGAACGCGAACAGGTCGCGCCGCTCGCCGTCCAGCCACGCGTAGCGCAGCAGCGCGAGCAGCGCCTGGCCGAACGGCGTCTGGCCGAGACGCAGGCGACCCTCGAGTGCGTAGGGGACGCCGAGGGTCGTGAAGGCCGTGTCGAGCGGCGCGCGCCAGCGCTCGAGCGACGGGCAGATGATCGCGATCTCGCCGGCGTCCGTGCCCGAGCGCAGGAGCGCGAGCACCTCCTCCGCCACCAACTCCAGGGTTCCGCGCAGGCCCGCGCCCTCGAGGAAGCGGATCGACCCATCGAGCTCAGGCGCGCCTGCCGGTTCTCCAAAAAGCGCGCGCTCGAGGTGCGCGAGCGGCGCCGATCGTGCGCCCGGGTTCGCCGGCAGCTCCTCGATGATCTGCGCGAGGGCGTTCAGGTCGTCGGAGGTACGCGAGAGCGAAGCGAAGGCAGCGCGACCCGGCTCGTAGGGCAGCGACACGGTCACGTCCGCTCGGGCAGCCAGCGCCTCCAGCAGCGCCCACTCCGCACCGGTCAGATCCTCGAAGCCGTACGCGAAAACGGGTCGGGGGCTCCATGCATCGAGGTCGCCGCCGACGCGCTCGGCGGCGTGGCGCCGCTCGAGCTCACGGTCCCAGAGCCCGAGCCTGTCGAGCTCTTCCCGATAGGCGGCATAGAGCGCGGCGAGCTCGCCTTCGAGCTCAGCGGGCTCGAGCAGCGCGGACTCGAGCTCGGCGACGGTCGCTCCGAGAGCATCGGCGAACCCGCCGAACCGCGCCGAGCGGCCTAGCGTGCCGCCCGCTCGGGCCACGACCCGCCGCAAGAGCAACGAGCGCTGCGCTTCGGTGAGCACGGGGCGGTGCGCCCCGTTCCCCCTGGCGATCCGCTCGAAGAGGTCGTCGAAGGTGCCGATCGAGCCGCCGACCAGCGCCCCCGTCCGCGTCAGCAGCTCGCGCTCGGCCCGGTCGACGTCCGGCCGGTTCGGCACGATCAGGATCGGGTCGGACTCGAGCGAGCCGAGATAGCGGTCGAGCAGAAGCGCGACCTTCCCCGCGTTCGCAGGCCCTGCGAGCAGGCTGAGAGGCACTGGCCCATCCTAGCCCTGGGGCACGACGGTTCCTGCCCCGCGAAAAGAACGGGGCGGGTTGCCCCGCCCCTCCCTCGTCCTAGGCCATCGCCGACTTGGGTCGCCGGCCTCGCCGGGCGACCGCGTTCCCGGGCATTTCCGCAGCACAGTTGTCGCAGAGATCCGCCTGCTTGGAGCCGCGGCGGGCGTCGGAGAAGTTCAGGCGCATGGTCGCGCCCTTTCCTTCACCGACTTCCCTGTTGCAGTTGTCGCAGACGAGCACAGTCTTGCGCGCCAAGTCTTCCTCCTCTTTTTCGAACAGATTGCGTCCAGCGTAACCGAAAGAGCGCGATACTATGCGGCCCGGCGCGCGCGGCGAATTCTCCAGGAACGCAACAAGCTGAGCAACGCTTGCTCTTCCAGATCGAGGCCCATATCGCGGGCTCCGACGACGCGTAAATGCCCGGGGCGAAAATCATCCACCGTTCGACCGTCGAGATACTGCTCGACAACGGCCGGGCTGACGTATGAGGCGCGCGCAACTGCAGGTGTGTTTCCGAGCCGCTCGCCGACCGTCCGCATGACCGCGGCGACAGCCCGTCTCTGCTCGATCTGCGTCTCGGCCGGCGCGCGCTCGGCAAGCGCGACTGCGGCGAGCAGCGTGCCGCCCCAGGTGCGGAAGTCCTTGGCGGTGAAGTCCTCGCCCATGTGCTCGCGGATGTAGTCGTTCAGCCGGCGCGCGCTCAGCCCGACGAGCTCGTCGTTGTGGCGGTACCGGAAGAGGGTGCGCCCGCCGGGCGCCGCCAGCAACTCCTTCATCGCGGCAGCGAGCTCGGAGTCGACCAGTCCGGTGTGCACGAGGATCCGGTGCTTGGCGCGGAAACGAAAGGCGATCCGGCTGCCGCGCACGCGCACATGGCTCTTGCGCAAGGTCGTGATCCCGAAGGTGCGGAACTTCCTCGCATACCGCTCGTCCCCGACCCGGAACCAGCCGAGGTTGATCAGCCGCACGGCCACGGCCGCCGTCCACTCGAAGCTGAGTGGCTCTTGCTCGATGTGCTCGGCCATCGCCGCGCGCAGGTCGGGGAGTTTCTCGGCGAAGCTGACGAGCTTGTCGAACTTCGCCTGCTCCTGGCGCGCGCGGAAGTCCGGGTGGTAGAGGTACTGTCGCCGGCCGGCCTTGTCGATGCCGGTCGCCTGGAGCTTCGCGCCGGCGCGCGGCGAGATCCACACCTCGCGCCAGGCCGGCGGAATCGCCAGCGAGTCGATCCGGGCGAGAGCGTCCTCGTCCGTGATCCGGCGCCCGCGCGAGTCCTCGTAGCGGAACCGTCCGCGCGAGCCGAGCCGCTTCCATCCTCCTCTCCGGGCCATAGAGTTTCCGGTGTAGCCGCGGGCGCGCGGTCCTAATCCACGGAGGAGGCTGATGGCAGGGAAGACGATCGTGGTCCTCGAGGGCGACGAGACCGGGCAGGAGCTGCTCGACCAGGCGCTGCGGGTGCTCGCGCCCGAGGTGACCGGGCTCGAGCTGAGCTTCCCGCGCTACGACCTCTCGCTCGAGTCGCGCCGCACGACGAAGAACGCGATCGTGCACGAGGCTGCGGCCGCTGTCCGCGAGGCGGGGCTCGGCCTGAAGGCGGCGACGGTCACGCCCGAGGGTGCCGACGACGTGGGCTCGCCGAATCGAATCTTGCGAGAAGAAATCGGGGGACGCGTGATCGTGCGCACCGGCCGGCGCATCCCGGGGATCGCCCCGTTCGGCGGTGTGCACGCGCCGATCTCGGTCGTGCGCATGGCGGTCGGCGACGCCTACGGTGCCAAGGAATGGCGCGAGGGCGAAGGCGAGGACGAGGCGGCGTTCCGGACCGAGCGGATCGAGCGGCGCATCTGCCGCTCCGTCGCGGAGTTCGCGTTTCGCCTCGCGGGGGACACCGACGCGAAGGTCTTCGGCGGCCCCAAGTACACGGTCAGCCCCGTCTACGAGGGGATGCTCAAGGAGGAGATGGACGCCGCCGCGGGTCGGCACTCCGACGTGCCCTACGAGCCGCAACTGATCGATGCCACCTTTGCGCTGCTCATCGCCTCGAGCGGCGACCCACTCGTGATCCCCGCGCTGAACCGCGACGGCGACATCCTCTCGGACCTCGTCCTGCCGCTGTTCGGCTCGATCGCGGGCTCCGAGTCTCTGGTCGTCGGCTTCGGCGACGATTACGTGCCGACCGTGGTGCTGGCCGAGGCGGCGCACGGCACCGCGCCCTCGCTGGCAGGCAAGAACGTGGCGAACCCGATGGCGATGATCCTGGCCGGGGCGGCGGTGCTCGCCTACGCGGGTGAAGAGGCTCAGCAGGTTGCGCGGGCGATCCGGGAGGCGTGCCTCGAGGCCGTCGCCGACGGCGTGCGCACCGCCGACCTGGGCGGCGACGCGGGCTCGAGCGAGTTCACCGACGAGGTGATCCGCAGGACTCGCTCGAAGCTCGAGGTCTGGGAGAGTCTCTGAGGCGCCGCTTGCGGTGCCGTCCTCAGAACGCGCCGGCTTTGCCGGCGGGTTCGTCTGAACTGACCGGTCGAACCGCTTGGAGTCTCACGCCTCCGGCCTAAGAGGCAGCCGCGGCGGGAAGCTCGGCTTCGCGGAAGACTTCGAGAAACACGCGGGCGATCTTCGGGTCGAACTGCGTGCCGGCGCAACGCTCGACCTCCGCGAGTGCCTCCTCGTGCGTGAGCGCGCTCCGGTAAGGCCGGTCGCTCGTCATCGCGTCGAATGCGTCCGCGATCGCCAGCACGCGCGCCTCGACCGGGATCTCCTTCCCCGCCTTCCCGGAGGGGTAACCGGTGCCGTCCCAGCGCTCGTGGTGGTAGAGCACGTACGGGATCGCCTCGCGCAGCGTGGTCACCCGCAACAGGATCTTCGCCCCGATCTTCGGGTGCTCCCGGATCTGCGCCAGCTCGTCATCGTCGAGGCGGCCTTCCTTGCAGAGCACCTCGTCGGAGACCGCAAGCTTGCCGATGTCGTGCAGCGGCCCACCCACCCGCAGCGACGCGATCTGCTCCTCGCTCCAGCCGAGCCGGCGCGCGATGGCCTCGGCCAGCACGGTCACGCGAGTCGAGTGGCCCCGTGTGTACGGGTCGCGGGCCTCGATCGCCCGGCTCAGTATCGACAGCATCGCCACGAGTGCGAAATTTCAAGCTCGAGGCTCGGATCCCTCTTTCGGGTGAGAGGAGATTTCAGCGCCAGATTCCGGTGACCGGAGCCACGCGTGCCGAGCGACCGAGCCGCGGCAGCCCCCAAGCGTCCTCGATCGTCCGCAGGAGCCCGTAGTGCGACATCGCCGGCGCGAACCTCGAGCCCGGCCGGACGGCTGGCCCAAGCGCCAGCGCCGCCACCCTCGGATCGGTCGAATCCGAC
>Ga0307299_10000780_pt1 | contig 10569 bp, 8 predicted proteins | sample ER_DNA_159_FD_194466 | JGI IMG/M metagenome (GOLD analysis project Ga0307299, IMG submission 194466) | Bulk soil microbial communities from the East River watershed near Crested Butte, Colorado, United States - ER_DNA_159 | ecosystem: Environmental > Terrestrial > Soil > Floodplain | place: USA... | reverse complement strand
TAGCCGGCGTCGATGAAGGTCGTGGACCGGATCGGCAGGCCCGTCACGGGATCGATCAGCAGTTTGCCCTGATTGTTTCGCAAGTAGAAGAGACCGGTCAGGGCCATGGTGGACTGGTTGACCAGGACCCCGTTGCGCACGTTGCCGTACAGCCAGGTGTCCGAGACGTAGGATTCCGGCACATTGGGCAGGCCCGTCACCCAGCTGCCCGCGCTCGTCCAGTTGACCGTCGCATCCCAAGAGAACGCGGGGTTCCGGATCGGCGTGGCGCGCACGGTGAGCTCCAGACCATGGCTGATCGTCGAGGCGCCGTTCAGGTTGAAGAGAATGAAGCCTGTCCCGTAACTGCCGCGGATGTCGTTGACGATCTGGTCCTTCGTCGTCGCCCGATAGGCGGTCGCATCGAGCGCCAGGCGACCATCCAGGAAGGACAGCTCCACGCCCCCCTCGACCTCCCGTTTGAACTCGGGCTTGAGCGCGACGTTCGGGCCCGTGAATCCGTAACCGTATCCGCCAAACGACGTTGTCTTGTACTCGAGCGAAGGACGATACGCATATGGCCGGGCGTCCTTGCCGACCTCGGCATAGCCGATTCGGACTTTGCCGGTCACGAACCGCTGCACGCTCGGAAACGCGTCGGAAAAGACGAAGCTCGTCGCCACGGAAGGGTAGAAGAACGAGTTCCGTCCCTGCGGGATCGTCGACGTCCAGTCGTTCCGGCCGGTGACGGTCAGGTACAGGAAGCTGCGGTAGTCGAACACCATCTTCCCGAAGAAGCTCACGAGACGCCGCTGCTCGAGCGTGGTCCGTGTCGACCGAGTGGTCGTGTTGTTCATGGACACGAAGTTCGGATCGAGGAAGCCGATCCCGGTTGCGGCATTGGTCGTCGACTTGAAGTCGTTCACCTGGTTCCCGAACAGACCGCTGACCGCGAGGTTGGGCGTGAGGGAATACGGGTTCACGTTGAGGACCGTCTGCGTGTTGATGTTGCGAGTAATGACGTCGGCCTGGTCGAGGAGACCATTGAACGTATTGCCCACCGCACTCTCCGGATGCCGCAGCAGGAGGTTCTGGTTGGTGTAGTTGTCGGTGCCGATGTTGGTCTTGATGTTCCCCCACGCAAACGGCGTAAGGACGAGGCCGACGTTCGCCATCAAGCGGTTGGTCTTGGAATTGATCTGGTTCTTGGCAACGTTGAAGTAGGGGTTGTCGGCCTCTCCCGCGGGCGTCAGCGCGGTCAGCCGCCGCCGAGTGCCGGCAGGCGTCAGGAAGTCGCGCGCGTCATCGGTCTGCGGCCACAACATCAGGCCGATCAGGGGGCCGATGTCGCCCTTGTACACCTGATCGTTGTTCGCATAGGTGTAGGCCATCGACAGATCGGTGGTCAACCAATTGTTGATGCGGGCCTGGGACGCCCCGGTCACGTTGACGCGGTCGTATCCCGACTTCCGGACGACGCCCTCTTCCTTGTCGAGCGAGGTCCCCAGGCGATAATTGATCGTGTTGTCGGCCGTGGCGCCGCTGAAAGAGATGCTGTGCCGTTGCGTCATGGCCGTCCGCAGGAAGCCATCGACGTTGTCAAAGAATTGGGTGCCGGGGGCGTAGGGCGAGCCGAAGTACTGGAATGAGCCCAGGCCGCTCCCGGTCAGGGTCGTCGGCCCATAGACGCGCTGCAACGACGGCCTCGCCCTGGTCGATTGGAGCCGCACGCTATTGGTGTACTGTATGCCCCCGCCGGCGCGGCCACGCTTGGTCTTGATGACAATGGCGCCGCTCGCCGCATCGATGCCGTACAGCGCGGCGGCCTCGGGCCCTTTCAGCACGGTCAGCGTTTCGATGTCTTCCGAATTCATGTCGGCAGCACGATTCGTGAAGTCCACCCCGCGGTTGCTGAACGCCGTCGTCGCATTCGCGTCCGACGCCAGCTGTTGCGTGTTGACGGTCTTGTTGTCCATCGGCAGGCCGTCGACGATGATCAACGGCTGATTGCTGCTGCTGATGGAGCTGACGCCGCGGATGACGATCGACGAGGACGCGCCGGGCACACCCGACGTGCTCGTCACATCGACGCCCGCAATGCGCCCCGACAACGCATTGAAGAAATTCTCGCGCTGCGTCTGCGCGATCTCGGCTCCCCCGATGGTTTGCTGCGCCGTGCCCAGCGAACGCGCCGCCGCCGTCTCCCCCAACGCCGTGACCACCACCGCATCGAGATCCATCGCGACGCGCCGCAGGACGACGTCGATGACGTCCTCCGTGCCAACGGTGCGCTCCACGAGGCCGGTCCCGATGAGCCGGAACTGCAGCACCTGGCCCGTCTCGGCGGCAATCGTGTAGCGGCCTCCGGCGTCGGTCTGGGTCGTCGTGGGTGTTCGCCTGACGGTGACCCTCACCCCAGGCAGCGGTGCGCGCTGTTCGTTGGTGACGGTGCCGGTGATGGTGCGCTGTTGCGCCGCCGCGGGCGCGGCCAGGGCAATGGCGCCAAGGAGAAGAAGAACTGGATGGGTGAAGCGTGAAGCGTGCACGGGAGTTCCGCTTGAAGGTGACCGGGCAGATTTATCTCGCGAGCGCGAGGTCAGCAAGAGGCTAAAACTTGGGGGCCGCCGGCTTGGCGGCGTAGATGAACTCGTAGTAGTCGCGCATCGTCAGGCCGGCGGCGGCCGCGTCGTCGACGATCACGGTGGCCTCACGGTGCATCTGGATGGCACTCGCCGTCACCATGCTGGTCACCGGCCCCTCGACGGCTTGGGTGATCGCCTTCGCCTTGGCCTTCCCGCTCGCCACGAGCACCAGCCGCCGCGCATCGAGGATCGTCCCGACGCCCATCGTGATCGCATAGACGGGCACATCCTCCCGGCGCTCGAAGAACCGGGCGTTGTCGTCGATCGTCATCTTCGAGAGGGTCTTGAGCCGGGTGCGCGAGCTGAGCGAGCTCCCGGGCTCATTGAAGGCGATATGGCCGTCCGAGCCGATGCCCAGGATTTGCAGGTCGATGCCGCCGCATTCCCCGATGCGCCCCTCGTACCATTGGCAGAAAGCGGGATAGTTGCTGGTCGTGCCCGACGGGATGTTGATGTTGTGCCGCGGGATGTTCACGTGCTGGAAGAAGTGCTCGTGCATGAAGTAGTGATAGCTCTGCGCGTGATTCGGGGGCAGCCCGACGTATTCGTCGAGGTTGAACGTCGTCACGCGCGAGAAGTCGACCAATCCCGCCTGGTGCAGCCGCACCAGCTCTTGATAGAGACCGAGCGGTGTGGACCCGGTCGCCATGCCGAGCACGGCGTTCGGCTTGGTGTTGAGCACGTCGACGACGATCTGCGCCGCCGCCTTGCTCATGTGGTCGTAGTCTCGCTTGATGACGACTTCCATTCAGGGCCTCCTCAGACCGCGTCTTCCCAGCGCCGCGCCCGGTCGAGCGCCTTGCGCCACCCCGCCTCGAGTTGTTGGCGCTGCGCCGGTTTCATCACCGGCGTGAAGCGGCGATCCATCTGCCACTGCGCCGCGATCTGCTTCTGATCCTTCCAATAGCCGACCGCGAGCCCGGCGAGGTACGCCGCGCCCAGCGCCGTCGTTTCGGTCACTTTGGGCCGCACCACGGGCACGTTGAGCAGGTTCGACTGGAATTGCATCAGCAGATTGTTCGCCGACGCGCCGCCGTCCACCCGCAGCTCCGTCAGCCGGATCTTCGCGTCGGCCTCCATGGCGCGCAGCACGTCGCCCACCTGAAACGCGATTCCCTCGAGGGCGGCGCGCGCGATATGCGCCGCCGTCGTGCCGCGCGTCAGCCCCGCGATGAGGCCGCGCGCGTACTGATCCCAGTGCGGCGCGCCCAGGCCGGCGAACGCGGGCACCAGATACACCCCCTGCGGATCGGTCACCTGCGCGGCCAGGGCTTCGACCTCAGATGAGGAATCGATGATGCCCAGTCCGTCGCGCAGCCACTGGACCACCGCACCCGCGATGAAAATGCTGCCCTCCAGTGCGTACTCGGTCCGCTTCCCGATGCGCCAGGCGACCGTCGTCAGGAGATTGTTCTTGGACGCGATCGGCTTCGTGCCCGTGTGCATCAGCATGAAGCACCCGGTGCCGTAGGTGTTTTTCACCATGCCGGGCTCCGTGCACGCCTGGCCGAACAGCGCGGCCTGCTGGTCACCCGCAATCCCGGCAATCGGCACCGCGCGGCCTCGCCCGAACAGCGTCGTTTCGCCGTACACCTCGCTCGAGGAACGCACCGCCGGCAACACCGAGCGCGGCACGCCGAACAACTTCAGCAGCTCGTCGTCCCAGTCGCCGGTCCGCAGGTTGAAGAGCATCGTGCGCGACGCGTTACTCGGATCGGTCACGTGCACTCGGCCAGCGGTGAGATTCCACACGAGCCACGAGTCGACGGTGCCGAAGGCGAGCTTGCCGGCCTTCGCTTTGGCGCGCGCCCCCGGCACGTTGCGCAGAATCCACTCGAGTTTCGTGCCGGAGAAATAGGCGTCCACCACGAGACCGGTCTTGCGCTTGATCAAGGGGGCGAGCCCGCGGGCCTTCAGCCGGTCACACGCCGCTGCCGTGCGGCGATCTTGCCAGACGATCGCGTTGTGCACCGGCTCCCCCGTCTCGCGGTCCCAGACGACGGTGGTTTCGCGCTGATTCGTGATCCCGATGGCGGCAATGTCGGCCGCGGCCAGTGTGGCCTTGATGAGCGCTTCCGTCGCCGTGTGGAGCTGGGTGGCCCAGATCTCTTTCGCGTCGTGCTCGACCCAGCCGGGCTTGGGAAAGATCTGGCGAAACTCCTTCTGCGCCGACGCCACGACGCTGCCGCTGTGATCGAACACGATCGCGCGCGAGCTGGTCGTCCCTTGGTCCAGGGCCAGGATGTGCTTCATGCCGGCCACAGCGCCTTATAGAGGAGAGCCGCGATCACGCCGCCGATGATCGGTCCGGCCACCGGGATCCACGCGTAGCCCCAGTCCGATCCGCCCTTGCCGGCGATCGGCAAGACCGCATGTGCGAGCCTCGGGCCCAAGTCACGGGCAGGATTGATCGCCCAGCCCGTCGGCCCACCCAACGAAAGACCGATGGCGCCCACGATGACGCCGACCAGGCAGGGCCCGAATCCCACGTCCCAGCCGTGCCCAGGGTTCAAGTTCTTCGGCGTCAGGACGGTCAGCACACCCAGCACCAACACCGTAGTGCCCACGATCTCGGTGAACAGATTCGCGGGTGAGTTGCGAATGGCGGGCGCGGTGCAAAAGACGGCCAGCTTCGTGGCCTGGCTCTCCGTGACGGGCCAGTGCGGCCAGTACGTGAGCCATACGACCGCCGCACCGAGGAACGCGCCGAGCATCTGGGCGGCCACATAGACGGGCACGGAGGCCCACGCGAACTTGCCGATCGACGCGAGGCCGATCGTCACCGCTGGGTTCAAGTGCGCGCCGCTGAACGCACCGACGGCGTACACCGAGATCGTCACGGCGAATGCCCAGCCCGCGACGATGACGATCCAGCCGGCGTTCTGGCCTTTGCTCTTGTTGAGCACGACATTGGCGACCACGCCATCGCCCAGGATGACGAGCAGCATGGTGCCGAGCAGTTCTGCGAGGAAGGGGGACATGGAGCGGCGAAGCTACCAGCGCGGCGGCGGCTTGTCCACGGTTTCGGGGCTATGTTATCCCACCCATGAAAGCGCACGCGGAAGCCACGACGGCAGCCTCGCCCGCTCGCAAGCCGTCGGACGACGAGATCGACGTTTACGGCCTCACCCATGCGGGCAAGGCTCGCGCGGTGAATCAGGACAATTTCCTGCTGGCCTCACTGCGCAAGCGCATGGAGGTCCACCAAACCAGTCTGCCGGAGGTGAGTCAGCTGAAGTTGGAGGATGACCGGCTCGCCTTCCTGGCGATGATCGCCGACGGCGTGGGCGGCGGCGAAAAAGGGGAAGTGGCGAGCCGCGTCGCGCTCGAGCAAGTCACGCAGTACGTGACCCAAAGCATCAAGACCTACTACGGTGCCGACGCGCAAGCCGCCTCGTTCATTGAGGTGCTGGAGGCAGCGGCCATGCAGACCCATGAGCAAGTCCTGCAGCGCGCCGCCCAGGACAAGTCGCTCAAGGGCATGGCCACCACGTTGACCGTCTGGATCGGCGTGTGGCCGTGGGTCTATGTGCTGCAGGTCGGCGATTCGCGCTATTACGTGTACCGCGAAGGCGAGCTGCACCGGATCACGCGCGATCAGACGATGGCACAGGAGCTGGTCGATGCGGGCGTGCTGACGCGCACCGACGCATTCAATTCGCGACTGGCCAACGTGCTGTCCAGCGCGATCGGAGGGTCGCAAACCGCGCCGGTGGTGACCCGGCTGCAATCGGATTGGCGCAACACCCACCTATTGTGCAGCGACGGCCTCACCAAACACGTGTCGGACGAGCGCATCAAGGCGCGGCTCGCCACGATGACGTCCGCGAAACAGGCGTGCGAGGCGCTGCTGCAGGATGCGCTCGACGACGGCGGCACCGACAACGTCACGGTCATCGTCGGTCGAGCGGTCCGGAAGGACCACCCCTAGGCGCTCAGCCCGCCGGGGAGGATGCTCTTCGGTCCGTACTTCCCGCGCACGCGGTCGATCGCTGCGGAGAGGGGGTCAGGGGGTGAGGCCGCGAAGAGGGCGAACTGATCTTCGGTTTGGACCGCCGCCAACCCCGAGAGCCGCACCCCCACCAGCCGCGCCGGCACGCGCCGAGTCTTCCTGAGCGTTGCCAGGAGCTCACGGGCCACGCGCAGAATCACGCGGTCCGATACGACCGGCTCGGCCAGCTTCCGCTGCGCCGAGCGGGTGCGGAAGTCGAAGTCGCGCAGCCGCACCGCTACGGTCCGCGCCGTAAGACCAGCGCCGCGTAGGTCGGCGGCCGCTCGCGTCACGAGGCGCAGCAGCTCCCGTTCCAAGTCCCGATCCTCGTGCAGATCCTTCGCGAACGTCTCGTCGCGACTGATCCCCCGGTTCACCTCGCGATGCGCGACGCCCGCCTCGTCGACGCCGTGCACGCGGTTCCAAAGCCACGTCGCCTCCCGAGCGCTCAAGCTGCCCTTCCGCCGCAGTGTCGCGACGTCGAAGGGAAACACGTCCTCCACTGTGATCAAGCCGCGGACCGCGAGCCGCGCCTGGAACTTGGGGCCGACGAGCGGAATCTCGGCGAGCGTGCACGAACGTAGGAACGCCTCCTCCGACCCCGGCTCGACGATGAGCACACCATCGGGTTTGGCGCGGGCAACGGCCATCTTCGCAATTAGCTTGTTGGTGCCGCCGCCGATCGACAGTGTGAGGCCCGTCGCCTCGTGCACCCCGGCGCGGATGCGCTCGGCCGTCGCGGCGAGCGCCTCGCGATGATACACGCCCTCGGTCCCACTCAGGTCGAGATACCACTCGTCGATGCTCGCCCCTTCGACGATCGGCGCGAACCGATGCAGGAGCTTGCGGATCTCCGCGCTCTTCTGCACGCACGCTTTCATCGGCACCGGCACGCACATCGCGTCGGGGCAGAGCCGCAGGGCCCGCGCGATCGGCATGGCGGAGCGCACCCCGAACGCCCGCGTCTCGTACGACGCGGAGCACACGACGCCTCGGCTTTCGCGGGAGCCACCGACGATGAGGAGCGCCGCGCGGCCCGCGCCTTCAGGGTCGAGCGCGCGAGCGACGGCTACGTAGAACGCGTCAGCATCCGCCAGGAGAATCCGACGCATCACCGAACATATCCCGAAGCTACGCGGCCGGCAAGGCGGCGAACTTCCGTCGTTCAGCCTTGTGCGCGCGTAGGTCGGCCGCGGTCTTGAGCACCACCAACAGCACGAGCGCGAGCACCGGCGAGCCGAGCAGCATGACGATCCAACCCCCGAACAGCACCGTGAAGTGCAGCACGAAGACGCGGCCGTACGGTTGCATCATCAACGCGTTCAGGGACGCGCGCTGGTATTCGCCGTTCTTGATGTAATTCCAAAAGAATGAGAGTCCGTGACTCAAGACGAGGCTCGCCACGGCCCAGCCCAGGCGTTGATCGCGGATCACGCCCGGAATCGTTCCGAGAATGTCGAAGGCGTTGGTCCCCTTCGGACCGAGCAATGCCACCACCAACACGCCGTGGACGTAGGTGAATCCCCCGAAATGCACCACGAAGAACGGGACGAGGAACAGTTTGCCCGCCCAGTACGCCGGCTCGCGTGGCTGGGCGAAGAGCAACTTCGCCACGTTGAACCCGCCGACGATCACGTTCTCGAGCCAATACAGCAGGACGAGGGGGAACACGCCCCAGCCGAGGAACAGCACCCCCGCGATCGGGAGCGCGTTCGCCAGCAGGAGGAAGAGCAGGGAGGGGGTCAGGCGAGGTTCATCTCAGGGTTCACCGCAGCGTGATGCCGATCGTGACGTGATAGATCGAAGCGATGACGTCGTCCACCCGCGCCGTCGGGAGCACGACGTCGCCGATCCCCGCGATGTCCCCGCACAGGCAGGTGGTGAGCGCGAACTTCCGCGACAGCTTCAGGTCGTACCCCGCGCCGAACGTGAGGCCGACGCCCGTCCCACGCGTCGTGACGGGCGATCCGCCGCCCGGCGGTGTGACGACGAACGTGCCCTGGGCGGCGCCGACACCTGCCTTCACGAACAGACCGGAGCGCCAGGGATACCACAGCACGACCGCCGAGAGACTCCAGGTCTGCCCGACGCTCGATGTGTCCGCGCGGAAAAACCCCAACATGTCGTCGACGAACCCGAAGTTCTCGATGCCCAACATGACCTTGTCGGACAGGCGGGCGCCGGCGCGCAGGTAGGACACCGACCCCGGTGCGCTCGTGACGACCGTCGACCCGGACGAGGAGATGCGCACGTACCCGAGCCCGCCACCTGCCTCGACCCACACGCCGGAGCGGTGGGGCCGCTGCGCCCAGGCGCCCGCCGCGAGCAGGCCGACGAGGAGGGGGAGGACGGCTCCCGCGCGGCTCGAGCGCTTCGTCACGGCGCGCTCGCCGTGGGTTGCGGCACGCCGGACGCCGGCCACGTCACCTTGGTCCAGGTCAGAAAGATCCGCAGCTCGCGAAACCGGCGAATGTCGTCGGTCCGGTCGGAGTTCACGGTGCGGCGGAGAAACGTCGTGTGGTGGACGCCGAGGCCGACGTTGGTTCCGAATGGGAGCATGATCTCGAAGGAGCCGATGCCGAGGAAGTGATCGGCGCTCGCGCCGCTCACGGCATGGATGTACTCCGACTGGGCGGCGAAGGCGAAGTAGCTCCAACCATACCGCCCGAACGCCACACGAAACCGCGCCCCACCGCCCGGCCCGAAATCATAGTTACGCTTGCCGAACCCCGCGGTCGGCGCATCGATGCCGCCCAGCAGGATCGCGTCAATGTACGCCTCCGTGCGCAGGTTCCAAGGCGTCGGCATCCGCCAGTGGGACTCGATCCCCGCCTCGATGCTCTGCCCGCCGAGCCGGTAGGCGGCGTTGTTGATGTAGTCGAAGCGCTGATTCACGAGAAACAGGTGATCGTGGCGTGTGCGTGGCCCGTACAGGCGGCCCGTGGCGCGCAGCACATTGAGGCCGCGATCTCCGATGATGGCCCGCACCCGAAACGCATCGAATGGCGCGCGGTAGGGTTGCAGAAAGGCGTCGCCGTACCCGAAATCCACGATCACCGCCGGCGTGCCGTTGGACTTTCGCAGGTGCGAATTGACGACGTAGCGCGCACCGGCGTGCACCCGAAAGCTCAGGGCCCCGGGCGCATGCTCCGGAGGATTCGGCAGCGCAGCAGTCCGCTCACGCCGCAGCCGCCGGTTGACCCATCCCATCGGATCGAGGGGCAACGTGGCGATCTCGCGCCACGTTCGGTGGCGGGCCCCGTTGTCCCGGATGGTCGCACCGAGGCGGTGAAACACTTCACCGAGCGCGATGCCGCCGAAGCTCGTCATGAAGAAGTCGTTGAGCGACGGGCGATCGGTCTCGCCGAAATACTCCCAGGTCCACGAGCCCAGGAAGGCGACGGGCGCCGCCTCCCAGAAGCTGAGTCCGTTCGCGCGAGCCGCGTTGAAGTAGAGACCGCCGTGGTAGGGATGCATCAGCAGGTTGGTGCCGAACTGGTCCTCGTCCCATTCCCAGCCGACGCGCAGGTTGCGGGCCCACGTCTTGGTGCCCGAGTTCGCCCAATCCTGGGACAGCGCCCACGCATCCAGGCGGTTCACGGTCACATTGAGGAGGACGGTCTGCGTTGCTGCGAACAGCGGCCGGCGCGGGATGCTTGCGGCGGGGGCCGGCGTGGAATCGGACTGAAAGGCGGCGATGAGAGCAAGGAGGTGCCGCATCACCACCAATCTACACCCGATCGTACCACAGGACGACATTGCCGTTGGTGAACGGCCGCGTCCGCGTGAGCCTCAGCGTCACCCTGCTCTTGACCCCTTCGAACATCGTTTTGCCTTTGCCGAGCACCACGGGATTCACGATCATCTGGTACTCGTCGATCAGGCCGGCCTCCGTGAGCTGCGACACGATGCTGCCGCTGCCGAGGATCACCATGCCCGGGCCCCGCCCGCTTTTTA
>Ga0307299_10000777_pt1 | contig 10599 bp, 10 predicted proteins | sample ER_DNA_159_FD_194466 | JGI IMG/M metagenome (GOLD analysis project Ga0307299, IMG submission 194466) | Bulk soil microbial communities from the East River watershed near Crested Butte, Colorado, United States - ER_DNA_159 | ecosystem: Environmental > Terrestrial > Soil > Floodplain | place... | reverse complement strand
GAGGCGGGGGCGGTGGAGGCGGGGGAGGCGGCGGAGGCGGCGGAGGCGGTGGCGGTGGCGGCGGCGGCGGCGGCGGTGGCGGCGGAGGAGGACCATTTGTCGTGATCTGGATTGGGTTTGGGTCGAGCACACCGCCCGCTTGGCTCACGCGCGTCCCGAAGATATCGACCTGGTTGTCCCAGACGGCCAGGTAGTTCGTGCCGTCGAAGGCGTCCACGGGACTCTGAGCAGAAGACGCGGACACCACGATCCCGTCATGATCGAGGACGGAGCCCTCGCCCGTGACTCGGGTCCCACGGATCCCGGGCACCTCCCAGACGACGAGATACGTCGAGCCGCCGAAGACCACCGACGGCGCGTACTGGTTTCCCGGCGCCCCGGTGATGTAGAACCCCTGCGGGTCGAGCACGGTCCTCTCGGGGGTCACGCGCGCACCCTGGATGTCCGTGTAATACCCCGAGACGTCGCCGTAGAGAAAGACCCAGGTCACGAAGTAATTGACGCCGTCGAACGCGACCGCAGGATCCATCTTCTGGATCCAGACCTTCCCACGGGGTTCTTTCCCCCGGGGGACGCTGCAATACGAGATCAGGAAGCTACCGTCGCCGTCCGGGACCCCGCCTTGGCTGACTCGCCTGCCCATGATGCGGTGGCACGGGTCGTCCTCCCAGACGACGAGGTAGTTCGTCCCGTCGAAGGCGACCGAAGGCAAGTACTGGGATCCTGGGTCCACGGCGATCTCGATCCCTGCGGGGTCGAGCACGGTCCCGGACGGAGACATGCGCGCGCCGTAGACATCGACGGTCCCGCCGGTCGCGTTGGTCCAAGCAACGAGGTAATTCGTCCCGTCGAATGCGAGCGTCGGCTCCCACTGCACGTTGGGCCGCGTCGAGATCGTTATCCCGCCGGGATCGAGCACTGTCCCGCCCGGATCGACGCGCGCCCCGATGATCGAAGCCTGGTTGCTCCAGACGACGAGGTAGTTGGTGCCGTCGAAGGCGACTGTCGGTTCCGAGCCTTCGGCGGCGGAGATCACGAATCCGTCCTGATCGAGCACGGTTCCGCCCGGGCTGACGCGAGCGCCGTACACCTTGGGGTCACCCTCGCGGTAGTCGGTCCAGACGACGAGGTAGTTCGTTCCGTCGAACGCGACCCCGGGCCGCAGGGCCTGACCGCCGAGCGCCCGGCCATGGAGAGCACCCGGAAGCGGGTCTCTCGGCCGAGTCGCGTCGCCGTGCGGGACGGTCTGCGGCGGCGCTGCGCGAACGTCCGGCGCGGGGGCTGCCGCGGAGAGCACGAGCGCAAGTAGGGCAAGACCGGCCGGCCAGATCGCTCGCTTCATCTCTCCCTCCTTCCTCGGAGCCGGTCTTACAGCATCTGCCGGTTCGTTACAAGGCGCGGAACACAGTCTCCGTGCGAGGAGCCAGCCGAATAGATCATGCCCTCCCTCTCGGTTGCCTGACGTGTCGCTGAGCGCCCGTAGGCCGGGGGAAACAGTGCTGGGTCGCACGGGCCGCCGGTTGGAGGGCGCTCAGCGGCGCGAGGCGTGCCCGGAACGCGGCTCCGCCGCGCGGGAGGGTACGCCGGTCAGGGAAGCGAGAGTGCCGGGGGCGGGACTCGAACCCGCACGCCCCCGAGGGGGGCACCTGATTTTAAGTCAGGCGCGTATAGCCAGTTTCGCCACCCCGGCCGGAGAAGCGTACCGCCGAGTTACTGGCCGGGGGCCATGTCCTTCACGGTCGGATAGCGCTCGCCCGCCTTGTTCCGGTGCTTGTCCCGGAAGTCCGACAGGGCGCCCTTGTCGAACGACTTGCACATGAGGACGAAACCGTGGCCCGGATCGACCTTGTCGAAGTTCGCATCCTGGTTCTGCGAGTAGGCCGGCTCGTTCCAGGCGGTGGCGGCGATCTTGCTCCCCAGCTTCGCGTACGGGTCGACGACCAGGCCGTACGGGTCGTCCTGGTACAGCGACTGGATCTTCTGCACGTCGTCCTTGCCGACGCCTGTCCCGTACTGGATGACGATCCCGCCGTGCTCGAGGTTGTGGACGAGGATCGTCTGCTTGATCGAGTCGGGATAGATGCCCCACGGCGCCGGCTGCGCGTAGTGCGGACCGCTCGAGGGCGGGAACGAGTTGTAGTCCACGTTCGCGTTCGGGTTGTTGATGTGCTGGGGCCTGAGGCCCGGGAACTGCTGCTCCGTGCAGGAGCTCGTGTTGATCAGCCCACCGGATGCGCTGCTGCCGCCTCCTCCTCCGAACGCGACCACGGCGAGCACGCCGCCGAGCAGCAGGACGCCGAGAGCGACGAACGCGAGCACGTAGAGGAACGTGCGCTTCTCAGTAGGCGTCCTCGGAGTGGTTCGCTGCTTCGGGGCCTGGACCGGTCTTCGCGGCGGAGGCGGAGTACGGGCTTTCTTGGCCAAGAACGGCGATGGTAGCAACGTCCGACGGCCGCTCTACCGTTTGCAAGTCCCATGTGGATCGCTGTTCTCATGCTGCTCTCGTTCGCCACCTTCGCGGTCGGCGCCGCCTGGTTCCTGCGCAGGCTCCGCGCCGAGCTCGCTGTTCTCCGCTCCGAGGCCGGGGCTCAGCTCGCCGAGCGCAACGCAGACGTCGACCGGCGCCTCGAGGCGATGACCTCGACGCTCGATCGCCGCCTCGAGAACACGTCGCAGACAGCGGGTGAGATCCACCGCCGCCTGGGTGAGCTCGGCCGCGCGAACGAGGAGATCCTGGCGCGCGCGAACGACCTCAAGCGCCTCGAGCAGGCGCTGCGCCCCCCGAAGGCGCGCGGCGGCTTCGGCGAGCTGCTGCTCGAGAACCTGCTGCGCGACCGGCTGCCGGCGACGGCGTTCGCACTACAGCACGGGTTCGCGGGCGGCGAGCGCGTCGATGCCGTGATCAAGGTCGACCGGCTCGTGCCCATTGACTCCAAGTTCCCGCTCGACAACTTCGAGCGCATGCTCGGCGCGGAGAACGACATCCAGCGCCAGCAGTTCGAGAAGCTCTTCGCGCGCGACGTGAAGTCGCACGTGGACGCGATCGCCGGCAAGTACATCCGTCCCGATGAGGGGACCTACGACTTCGCGTTCATGTACCTCCCGTCGGAGGCGATCTACTACGAGCTCGCCTGCGGGAAGACCGGCGCGCTGCTCGCCTACGCGCACGACAAGCGCGTCCTTCCCGTCTCTCCGACGACGCTGACCGCGTACCTGCAGGTGATCGTGCTCGGGCTCAAGGGCCTGCAGATCGAGCAGCACGCGCAGGAGGTCATGGCGTACTGCTCCCGGCTGCAGAGCGACTTCGGGAAGTTCAAGGAGGACTTCGAGCTGGTCGGGACCCACGTGGGTCGCGCGCAGAACAAGTTCATGGACGCGCAGAAGCGACTGGGCCGGTTCGAGTCGAAGCTGGAGCAGGCAGGCGAGGCGCCGGCCGAGCTGCCCGCCGAGGTGCACGAGCTCCCCGGCGCCGACGCTGCCTAGTCGAGGCGTTCTCCCGGTCAGGAAGGCGGGAGCACCTCGTAGTCGTAGTTGATGACTTGCCAGGTGCCGTCGGATGGCTCGACCCAGAGTCGGAGGCGCGCGTTCAACTTCTGAACGCCGCCGATCGGGACGACCTGGCTCCCTGAAATCACGTAGACGAAGCAGTCCTTGCCCGCGTCGACGGCCGGAGCGGACGGGCAGTCCCGGCGCAGCACGCCCGCCTTGCTCACGCGCTTGATCCCGTCCCGTTGGATGTGGGCCTGGAAGCTGCGGAGCTGCGGGGTCAGCTCCGGGCTGACGTCGCCCTCGACTGCATCCCACGTCCCGGCCGCGACGAGCCTGTGCACGAACGAGTCGGCGAAGGGCTTCGCATCCGCGGTCGCCGGCTCCGACTTCGAGCTGCCGCCGCAGCCCGTGACGAGCAGGCCGAGGACGAGCGCGATCGGTGCGAGGCGAGTCAGGCTGCTGCTGTTTGCTCTTGCTTCAGGTAGCGGATCAAGCCGCCTGCGACGACGATCTCGCGCTCCCGAGGGAGCAGGTCGTGGGTGAACGTGATCTCCTGGTCGCCGTCGATCTGGCACGGGATGTCGTCGAGGCCCTCCGCGATCTCCTGCAGGCCGGATAGGCGCCACGTCTGGCCAAGCTCGGCCTGGTCGTAGTCGGCCGCGTCCTTGAACAGGAGCGGGACGATCCCCTGGGCGATCAGGTTGCGCCGGTGGATCCGCGCAAAGCTCTTCGCGATCACCGCGCGCACACCGAGCTGGGCCGGCGCGAGCGCGGCGTGCTCGCGGCTCGAGCCCTGGCCGTAGTTGTCACCGGCGACGATGAAGCCTCCGCCCCACTCCTTCGCGCGGCGCGGGAACTCCGGGTCGCGGTGCTGGAACGTGAACTCGGCGATCGCCGGGACGTTCGAGCGGTAGGCCATCACCGTCGCGCCGTCGGGCGAGAGGTCGCCGGTCGAGATGTCGTCCGGCGCGACGATCAACACACGCAACTCGAGCGTGTCCGGTAGCTCCTTCTGCTCCGGAGGAGGCTTGATGTTCGGCCCCCGCGGAACCTCGATCGACGACGCTTCGTCGGCAGGAACCGGTTCCAGGATGTGACCCTGGACGACAGCGGGCCGCGCGGACGGGCGCGCCGGCACCTCGGGCGGGGTCAGTTCGCGGGGATCGGCGATCTCGCCCTTGAGCATCGACGCCGCGGCCACAGCAGGCGAGCAGAGGTAGACGCTATCGTCGGCCGTCCCGCTGCGCCCCGGGAAGTTCCGGTTGAAGGTTCGCAGCGAGTTCGCCCCAGACGGAGGCGCCTGGCCCATGCCGACGCACGGCCCACAGGCCGGCTCGAGCATCCGGACGCCCGCAGTCAGCAGGTCGACGTAGGTCCCGGACTGCGTGATCTGGTCGAGGATCTGCCGCGAGCCGGGAGTCGCCGTCGCCGAGATCAGCTTCTCGGAGATGCGGCTCCCGCGCAGCGTCGACCCCACGACCGCCATGTCCTCATAGGACGAATTGACGGACGAGCCGACGCAGACCTGCGCGAGCGGGGTCCCGATGAGCTCGTCGACCGGGACGACGTTGCCGGGGCTCGACGGCTTCGCGACGAGCGGGACGAGCGCCGCGAGGTCGATGTGCTCGACGTCGTCGAAGTCGCCCTCGGCGTCGCCGGTCTCGAGCGCCGTGAAGTCGCCGGAGCGCTCCTGCTCGTCGAACCAGCTCTTCGTCTCGTCGTCCGCCGGGAAGACTGCGCCGGTCGCACCCAGCTCCGCGATCATGTTCGCGATCGTCCCGCGCTCGGTGTAGGAGAGCGTCGAGACGCCTGGCCCGGTGAACTCGAAGATCGCGCCGCGACCGCCGCGCACGCCTCGCCGTCTGAGCAGCTCGAGGATCACGTCCTTCGCCTGGATCCACGGGCGCTGCAGCTCGTTCTCGAGAAAGACGCCGACGACCTTCGGGCACGGCAGCTCGAACGGGTGGCCGGCCATGCAGACGGCCACGTCGAGGCCGCCCGCGCCGATCGCGATCATCCCCGCCGACCCCGACTGCGTCGTGTGGCTGTCGGCGCCGACGAGCGTCTTGCCCGGCGTTGCGAAGCGCTCACAGTGGATGTAGTGGCAGATGCCGTTTCCGGGCCGCGAGAACCAGGCGCCGTACTTCGCGGACATCGCCTGCAGGAACCTGTGGTCGTCCGGGTTCTTGAAGTCGATCTGGAGGATGTTGTGGTCGACGTAGACGACCGCGGTCTCGACCTCGACGCGCTCGTGGCCGAAGAGCTCGAACTGCATCATCGCCATCGTCCCGGTGGCGTCCTGCGCCAGCGCCTGGTCGATTGCGATCGCGATCTCGGTGCCCGGAACGAGCTCCCCGCGGACGAGGTGCTCTTCGAGAATCGTGCGTGCGAGCGAGGCCATCGGCCTCAGTATCTCAAGAGGGCGCCGACTCCTCCCACGGGACCGAGATCCTCGTGCGCGGTGACCGCCCACACCGTTCCGCCATGGGCGACGGTCTGGTGCATGGTGAGGTCGAGCCCGTCGTCGCGCCGGTCGGTTTCGGTCCCATCGAGCGGGCACTGCCCGCCCGTGGCGGAGAGCCGTCCGCACGCGGCGCACTGCCAGGCCTCGTGGTCTGCGCCTTCCTCGTAGAGCAGAACCTCGACGCGTGCGTCGGACGCCGCCTCGAGCGTCTCGGCCCAGCCCGAGGCAGCGCGACCACCCCGTCCCGCACCCTCACGCCAACGCTCGAGCAGCGAGGCCTCGTGGCGTGCTCGCGCGGCGTCGAGGATCGGGGTCGTCACGTCGAGCAGCTCCCGCGGCGAGGCATGCGCGTCGGCGCTCGTCCAGCCGACGATCGCGCTCTTCGTCTCGCTCGAGACGAGCTCCTCGAACTCGGCGCGCACCTCCTCCGACGAGACGACGATCACCTTCGGCGTATGCATCCTGCGCACGCGACGGTCGAGCTCCTCGGCCACCTCTTTCAGGTGCTCCGCGACGAGCTTCTCGGTGTGGCGCTGGAATCGGGCCTGCGACCAGCCGCCCTGGTCGTGGCGGCCGGGAACGTCGTCTGTGCGGTCCACGATCTCTTCCAACCGTCCCGAGTGGAGCCGGAACAGCTCACCGCGCTCGCGGCCCAGGAAGGCGACGAGGGCGCCCTCGCCGCGGCCGACAAGCGGAACGAGCGGCGCGAGGTGGAACTCCCGGCCAACCCGGACGCGATCGGGCACCGACTCGATGAGCGCGCGCGGCCGCCAGACGTTGTCCATTCCGGCCGAGAAGACCGCGACGCCGTGCGCCCCGTCGCGCTGGAACTCGTCGGCGAAGTAGTCCCGGATCCGCGTGAAGTCCTTCTTGAGCGCGACCCGCTGGTCATGCGTGAGCCCTCGGTTGTTCGCCTCGGCATGGCGCTCGCCCTCCGTGAGCAACGAACTCACCCGGGTCGCGGCGTCGCCGGCGGTCGGAGTCGTCTTCGGATCGAGGTCGAGGTAGAAGCTGATCGCGCAACCCTTCTCCGCCCGGAATTCCGCGAGCTCGCGGAGCCCGTCCCAGCTCACCGTCTCGGCTATGTCGATTCCTTTCCCGTCAGAGCGGCGATTCTACGCATGTGACTCAGGTAATCCACACGATCGGGCACGGCCGTCGGCCGGTCGAGGAGCTCGTCGAATGCCTCCGAGAAGCCTCCGTCGAAACGCTCGTCGATGTCCGGCGATTCCCTTCGTCGCGCCGCAACCCGCAGTTCAACGAGGCGACCCTGGCCGCAGCACTCGCGGATGTAGGCATCGCGTACGAGCACGCAGTCGAGCTCGGCGGGCTGCGCAGCAACGAGCCGGGCGAGGAGCTGTTCGCGTGTCTCGGCCAGTTCGCGGGCTACGCAGCTCGGATGCGCACGACGGTCTGGCACACCGCGCTGAACGAGGCGTTGACGCATCCCAGGCCGTGCCTGATGTGCGCGGAAACTCCGTGGCAGCGCTGCCACAGGCGACTGATCGCGGAGTTTCTCGTCGCCCGCGGTCACGAGGTCGTGCACCTGATCAAGCCGGGCATCCAGGAACGGCACAATGCCCATCGGGCCGCCGAGCTGCGCGACGGAATCCTCTACCTGTGCGGCGAGCCCGTCGGGGAAGTTTCGAGTGATCCGATTCGTTGAATAACCTGGTGGACCCCATGGGTCCCGACCTTTGGAGAAGATGCCTGTGAGTGACGTGCGTGACCTGATCATCGTCGGCGGTGGGCCGGCCGGATATACGGCCGCGCTCTACGCTGCGCGCGCGAACCTGAATCCGCTCGTGATCGAAGGAATCACCTTCGGCGGGCAGCTGATGATCACGAGCGACGTCGAGAACTACCCCGGCTATCCGGAAGGGGTCCTCGGCCCGGCGATGATGCAGGACTTCCGGCGCCAGGCCGAGCGCTTCGGCGCCGAGTTCATCACCGACGACGTGACCGCGGTCGACTTCTCGGAACGGCCGTTCCGGATCGAGGTCGGGGACGACGAGCACTTCGCCCGTGCGGTGATCGTCGCCACGGGCGCAAGCGCGCGCCAGATCGGGCTCGAGTCCGAGCGCCTGCTCCAGGGACGCGGCGTCTCGTACTGCGCCGTCTGCGACGCAGCCTTCTTCCGCAGCAAGAACGTCGTCGTCGTCGGGGGCGGCGACTCGGCGATGGAAGAGGCGATCTTCCTCACGAAGTTCGCGGACAAGGTGACGGTCGTCCACCGGCGCGACGAGTTCCGCGCGTCGCCGATCATGTTCGACCGCGCGCGATCGAATCCGAGGATCGACTGGATCACGAACGCCGTCGTCGACGAGGTGCTCGGCGAGAACGGCAAGGTCAACGCGGTTCGCGTCCAGAACGTGAACACGGGCGAGAAGACCGAGCTTCCGACGGACGGGCTCTTCGTCGCGATCGGGCACGACCCGAACACGAAGCTCTTCCTCGACCAACTCGACCACGACGAGGCCGGCTACCTCGAAGTGCAGCCGGGCTCGACCGAGACGAACATCAAGGGCGTGTTCGCAGCCGGCGACGTCGCCGACCACACGTACCGACAGGCGGTAACAGCCGCCGGCACCGGCGCGATGGCCGCGCTCGACGCGGAGCGGCTGCTGTCGTCCGAAGAGGCGGAGCCGTTTGTGACGGCTCCGCACGCGGAAGCGGTCTAGCCGAGCTACGCTCGCTGGATCGCGAGTAGCGCCTGGACCGATCTGCTCGACCCCGACGAGGCGCAGCTGCGCGAGCACGTCCCGCACGAGCTGCGCTCCGACGCGTGGGCCGAGCTGGCGCGGCCCGCCGACCCGAACGGCCGGAACCTCCGGCCGAGCATCAAGAGCCACGGCGACTACGTGCTCGGCCTCCTGCTCGCTGCGGTCGCGGTGCCCGAGGAAGACGTCGTCTACTACCAGGAGGTCGACTTCGTCCTCAGCCGGGAGCGCATCGTCACGATCCGCAAGACCCCGGGTCAGCGGCCGCCGTTCGACCCCAGCCACATCAGCAATGTGTGCGACGCGATCGAGCAGGAGCAGGCGCCGGGGATGATCGCCTACTACCTCGTCGACGACGTCGCGGACCGGTACATCGACCTGATCGACGCGGTCGACGACGAGATCGACGAGCTCGAAGAGGGCATCGACACGTGGACGGCCGAGAAGATACGCCGACGAATCGCGGAGCTCAGACACGACCTGCTCCACATCCGCAAGACCCTGGCGCCGACCCGGGACGCGGTGCGCGAGGTCGTCGACGGCCGGGTCGACATCGAGGGACGGACGCTGTTCACGCGCGAGGTCTTCCCCCGGGAGGTCGAGCAGCAGTTCGCGACGACCTACGACAAGCTGCTCCGCGCGGCCGAAGGCGTCGAGTACGCGCGCGACCTGCTCTCAGCCGCCAGGGACTACCAGCAGGCGCGCGTCTCGATCGACCAGAACGAGGTCGTCAAGCGGCTGACCTCGATTGCATCGATTCTCCTGGTCCCGACCTTCATCGTCGGGCTCTACGGCCAGAACTTCATCCACATGCCCGAGTACCGCTGGCACTACGGGTACGCCTGGTCGTGGTTCCTGATCCTGGCGACGACGATCGGGCAGGTCGTGTACTTCCGCCGCAAGCGCTGGCTCTAGCCCCGTCGGAAGACGTACCAGACCGCCAGGCCGACCAGGGCCAGCGCGATCAGCGCTAGGACGACGTAGCCCGCGTCCTGGAGGATCCGCACAGCGACCTGGCCGGCGAGATAGCCGAAGACGCCGACCGAGATCGCCCACGAGATGCCCCCGAGCGCGTTCCAGGCGAAGAAGCGCGGCCAGGGCATGTGATTCGCCCCCGCGAGCCAGGCTGCGGTCACGCGAAGGAACGGCAACCAGCGCGCGAACAGCACCGTCTTGCCGCCGTGGCGCGCGAAGAACGCCTCGCCGCGCTCGAGGAATGCCTGCCGCCGATCCTCGAACCGACCCGGCTGCGAGAGGAGGCGGCGTGCGCCGTGGCGTCCGAGCTCATAGCCGATGTTGTCGCCCACGATCGCCGCGGCAGCCGCCACGGCGATCACGAGCGGGAGCCAGAGCTTGCCTGTGAAGCGAGGATCGAGCCCGTGATCAGCGCCGTCTCCCCGGGCAGTGGAATGCCGGCGGACTCACCACCGATGAGCAGCGCGAGCAGGACGTAGGCGATCCGCGTGGCCGGCAGTGCGATCAGGAGGAACGCGCTCATCGTTGGTCGGCCGCGAGCCTAGAGGGCGTGGCTACGATCCGGCGAAATGCCCTGGTTCATCTGCCCCAACTGCAAGCAGCGCTCGGTCGACATCGATGGCGTCGAAGGCTTCTCCGAGCAGGCTCCGCAGTGCCGCCACTGCGGGTTCGGCTTCCTGTTCGAGCTGATGGACGACTACTACCCCGCGCCGAGCACGGGCTTCGTGGTCTGCGACGCAGAGGCGCGCATCCTCGCCGTCGGCCGCGGCGTCTTCGAGCTGACCGGGTACCAGGAGAAGGACGTGCTCGGGAAGGACGTCATGGAGGCGTTCTCGCTGTCCGGCTGGGACGACGGCAAGAACCCCTCGGAGCTCTCCCGCGAATGGGGCGTTCGCCGGCTCGGCGAGAAGCTCGAGCTGCGGACGCGCAACGGGCTCACCCAGCCGGTGA
>Ga0307299_10000773_pt1 | contig 10615 bp, 12 predicted proteins | sample ER_DNA_159_FD_194466 | JGI IMG/M metagenome (GOLD analysis project Ga0307299, IMG submission 194466) | Bulk soil microbial communities from the East River watershed near Crested Butte, Colorado, United States - ER_DNA_159 | ecosystem: Environmental > Terrestrial > Soil > Floodplain | place... | reverse complement strand
CATCACCCGCTCTACGTCGTGGACGTCGAGCACTTCGCCTGCCCCCATGCGCGCCAGGTCCACGAGCGCCTGCACCACCGGCAGGGCACGCTCCACCGCTTCGGCGGAGCCCGCGAGCGACAGGCTGTCGCCCCGGAGTGAGACGCGCACGCTGAGCCGTTTCGACAACTCGAGCAGGTTGGCGTCGTTCACGCCGGCGAGCGCGAGCGGGTCCACTCCCTCGACGGAGAGGCGCTGGATCACGTCGCTCATGACACCACCCGGATGTGCAGCGCGGCCAGATCGGCGTCTCGCGCAGGTGCCGGGGCGCCCTCGAACAGGGCGCGAGCCGCCGTGGTCTTGGGGAATGCGATCACGTCGCGCATCGACGGCGCTCCGACAATCAACATGACCGTGCGATCGAATCCCACCGCGAAGCCGCCGTGCGGCGGCGCGCCCGCCGCCAGCGCTCCGAGCAGGAAGCCGAAGCGGGCATCGATCTCGGCCGGCGACAGTCCCAAATGCGTGAAGACTTTGCGCTGCACCACCGGATCGGTAATACGGATCGAGCCGGAGCCGAGCTCGTGGCCGTTGTACACGGCGTCATAGTGCAGCGCCCGGCACGCGAACGGCTCACGGTCGAGTTTCGCGACGTCGTCGGGATGCGGCGACGTGAACGGATGATGGGCGAACACGGGCTGTCCCGTCTCCGCGTCGGGCTCGAACAACGGGAAGTCGACGACCCAGCAGAACGCATGCGCCACCTTGGGCGGCGGCGCGAGGCGCCGGATCAGGTCCCGGCGGACCTTGTCGAGCGCCGCCGATGTGATGCGGTCGGGACCGACCGTCATCAGGGCGGCGTCTCCGTCCTTCACGCCGATGGCGCCGAGGGCGTCCGTCGTGAAATGCTTGCCCACCGAACCCGACACCTGGTCGCCTTGGCGCTTGACCCACGCGAGGCCGGTCGCACCCGCGGCCTTGGCGGTCTCCGCGAGCTGATCCACGTCCTTGCGCGAGAGCGCGCCGCCACCGGGCACCGCGATGCCGCGAACCCGCGCACCATTCTTCAATCCGCCCTCGAAGAAGGGCACGCCGAGGGGCTGTACCTGCGCGGTCCAGTCGGCGATTGCGAAGTCATAACGCAGGTCGGGTTTGTCTGTCCCGTACCGCTCCATGGCTTCGTGCCAGGTCAGCCGCTTGAACGCGGGCTCGATCTTGTGCCCCGCTTCGTCCCACAACGCGACCAGCACGGCTTCCACGAATCCGAGCACGTCTTCCTGGCCGACGAAGGCTGCCTCGATATCGATCTGCGAAAACTCGGGCTGACGGTCGAAGCGCAGGTCCTCGTCGCGAAAGCAGCGCGCGATCTGGAAGTAGCGGTCGAACCCCGCCACCATCAGGAGCTGTTTGTAGATCTGCGGCGACTGCGGCAGCGCGTAGAACTCGCCGGGGTGCACGCGCGACGGCACGAGGTAGTCGCGCGCCCCTTCGGGAGTGGGCTTCGTCAGCACCGGCGTCTCGATCTCGAGGAAGTCGAGCTCGGAGAGGGCGCGACGCGCCCGCTGCAGCAGCCGGTGGCGCAGAATCAGATTCGCCTGGAGCTCGGGACGCCGCAGGTCGAGGTGGCGGTACTTGAGGCGCAGCTCCTCGGCGGCGAGCTCCTCGCCCTTGCCGCGGGCGACGGGAATCGCCGGCGTTTCCGCGGGCCCGACGACCTGGATCGCCGTGGCGTGGACCTCGATCTCGCCCGAGGCGAGATCGGCGTTCTTCATGGCCGCGGGACGCGCGACGACTTCGCCGTCCACGACGACCACCGTCTCGCTGCCCAGGCCTTGAGCGGCGGAGAGCGCCGCGGCGGGCGCCCACCCGGGACCGACGGCCACCTGCACGATGCCGTCACGGTCGCGCAGATCGATAAACACGATCCCGCCAAGATCACGGCGCCGGTGCACCCATCCCCCGAGCCGCACCCGCTGCCCTACATGCTCTGCCCGCAGCGCCCCGCAGCGGTGGGTGCGCCAGGTGGTCCGCATCTGCAACGCGCTTATGCTCCCTCCGCTTCGCACAGCGAGCGGTAAAACTCGTCCGGCGTCCGCGCTCCCAGAAGTCGGGCCCGCACCGGCTCCCGGCGCACGAGGCGCGAGATCCGGCTCAACGCTTTTACGTGGGCCCCCGCCTGCGACTCCGGGCCCGCCAGGAGAAAGAACAACCGCACCGGCTCACCGTCGACCGTTTCATAGGGCACCGGTGCCGGCGTCGTCCCCGCCACGACCACCAGGTTCGCGAGCGCCGGAGTCTTGCCGTGCGGCACCGCCACGCCGTACCCGATCCCCGTCGGGAACTGCCGCTCCCGCTCGAGAATCGCCTGAAACACTTCGTCCCCGGCCGCCCCAGCGGCCCCAGCGGCCCCGTTCCCGCCTCCGCCCAACGCCAGCGCGACGAGTTCCCGGAGTACCCCCTCCTTGTTCTGCGCCTGGAGGGGCACCCTGATCCGATTCGGCGTCAGGAGGTCTGAAAGCCGCAATGGAATGTGTCCAAGTGCCGTAACCGGTTGAAGATAGTTAAGTTGAGTTGACAGCGCCACGTGGCTCGGTAAACGTTCGACATGCAACGCATTGCCGTGCTGCTCGTTGGCCTCGCCGCCATTCTCGGCAGCTCCGGCACGGCGCAGCAGGCGGCGGGAACGGCGCTCTGGCGTCTCGCCGCGACGACCCTGCCCCTCCCAGCCGCGCTCGCCACCGGCACCGCCGCCGTGTTTTGGAATCCCGCGCAAATCGAAGACAGCGCCCGCACGCAGCTCGGACTGGAAGGCATCCAGACTCCGGCGGCGATCGGCGCGTCGGGGATGATCGCGGCGGTGCGCGTGCGCGCCGGCTCGGTTGGGCAGATCGGGTTCGTGTATGGCCACGTCGGCTTGAGCGACCTGACTCGCACCGGCGACAGCCCCGATCCGATTGGCAGCTCCGTGCCCGTCTACACCTCCGCAATGGGCGCCACCTGGTCGCGCCGAGTGGCCGGAGCGGCACTCGGCGCCACGCTCGCCTACCACGACACACGGCTCGACGACGCGCACGTGACGCGGTGGACGCTCGACGTGGGCGCGAGTCGACAAGTCGCGCCCGGGTTGCGCATCGCGGCGGCGACGCACTTCTTCTCGTCGCTCAGCGCCAGCGATCCGGCCCAGGATGTGTACGCGGGCGTCGAGTACCGGCTGTGGCAGGGACCGTTGTGGGGCGACCAGGCGGTGGTGCGCGGTCGTTATGGACTGGCGTTCGGCCACGGGTTCGCGGCCGACCATCAACTGGGCGCCGGAGTCGAGCTGGGCCGCGTGGTGGCACTCGACGTCGGCGTGACGCGTGAAGGCAGCTACGGGGCGGAAGGGTGGCGCGCCGCCGCGGGCGTCCGCGTGACGATCGGGAAGTATCGTGTCACCCTCGCCCGCGACGCCGGCGTCAACGAGTTGGGATCGGCGTACCGCGTCGGTGTGGACGCGCGGTTTAGATGACCGAACTGTTGGGCCTGACCCCCGACGCGGCGCGCGCGGCTGTCGTAGAGTGGCTCGCGGCGCGGGGCGAGCCGGAGTACCGGTTGCGGCAGGTGCTGCCGCGTCTGTGGCAGCGACCGGTGGCCACCTGGGCCGATGCCACCGAGCTTCCCGCCGCCCTGCGCACGGCGCTGGCTGACGCCTTCCCGCTGTTTCGCCTGACGCTGGCGACCCGCCAGGTATCGAGTGACGGCACGGAGAAGTTCCTGTGGACCCTCGCCGATGGCGAGGCGATCGAATCGGTCCTCATCCCCGAAGGCAAGCGCCGCACCCTGTGCATCTCCTCGCAAGCGGGATGCGCGTTGGGGTGCGTGTTCTGCGCGACGGGACGGATGGGGTTCCGGCGCAACCTTTCCGTGGCGGAGATCGCCGGCCAGGTCCGCGAGCTGGTGCTGGCGGCCGGGACGCCGAAGCCCACGAACGTCGTGTTCATGGGTATGGGGGAGCCGCTCCTCAACTGGGAGGCGGTCGACCCGACTCTCACCATCCTGAATCAGCCCGACGGGTTCGGGATCGGCGCGCGGCACATCACCGTGTCCACGGTGGGCATCCTCCCCAGTCTCGCCAAGCTGGCGCGGCGGCCGGAGCAGTTCCGGTTGGCCCTGTCGCTGCACGCGCCGACGGAGACGCTGCGTCGCGATTTGATGCCGATCGAGAAGAAGTACAAGCTGCCGGAGGTGATGGAGGCCTTGAAGCAGTTCCGGCGGCGCGTGACGCTCGAGTACGTGTTGATCGGGGGGAAGAACGACAGTTTGGAAAACGCCGATCAGCTCGCGGCGCTCGCCCAACCCATCGGTGCGCTCGTCAACTTGCTCCCGCTCCATCCGGGGGGCGCGCCCGATTTGACGCCCACCGGGCGGGCGCGGATGATCGCTTTTGAGCGGCGGCTCAAGTCGCGTAGCGTCGAGGCCGTGCTCAGGCGCAGCCGCGGCCTCGACATCAGCGCCGCCTGCGGTCAGCTACGGGTGGAAGTCCTGTCGCGGCGCAAAGTCGGCGCCCAGGAGCACGCTGGCGTCGAGTAGCCGCGCGCTGTCGGTCTGCATCTCCACCCGCCCCCTCCCCAACGCCCGCCGCACCCGCTCACCCACCTCCGCCGATCCCCGCCGCACGATGATTCGGGTCGAGTCGATGATCCCCAGGGTCGCCGGCGCGTTACCGAAGTAGACCACATCGATCCCCGCGCGACGCAGCACGCGCGTCCCGACGCGCGCATTCCCCGGGATGCCGCTTGCGTTGAGGACCTCCACCACGATCGCCGGTCCGCGGTCGCCCGGGACGGCGTGCGCGGGCGCGGTGTCGCCGCCACACGCGGCGAGGGTCACGAGCAGCGCTAGACCAACGCGTTCCAGAACGCCACCGTTTCCGGGAGGAGCGGCCACCCCGACCGCAGCACCCATTCGATCCGCCGCCGCGCCACCTCGCGCAGCACGGCATCCCGTTCCGCCGGCACGCGGGCGGCCAGGGCACGCCGTCCGTCAGGATCGAAGTCGCGACCGGGCTCGAGAAAATCGGCGAGGTACAGCATGCGCCCGACGTCGTCCCAGCCGGCGTATCCGATCGTGTGGTAGCGCACCGCCGTGAGGACGCCTGGGTCGCGCTCCCCGTCTTGGCCGGCGCGCTCCGCGGCAGCGGGACCGTGCGCCATCAGGTCCTTCAGGGGAGCGTCACGCAACGCGTCGTGCAGCCACGCGGCGCGCAGCCAGCGGTCGCGCTCGGCCGGCGCCACCCGCATCGCGCCGGCCCACTCGCCCAGCAAGGCGGCGACGCGCTCGACATGACTGCGGCGCGGCGGCGTGACCTGCGCCCACGCCGGCAGACTCACGCGCGCACCGTCGGATCGGCCGCGACACCCTCGCCCAGCACGACGTTGTCGATGAGGCGGGTGGCGCCGATGCGCGCGGCGAGGACCGCGACGGTGCGCGGCGTCGCGCGGCTCACGGGCTGCAGGTCCTCATCCACCAAGGCGAGATACTCCGGCTCGACGCCGGGCGTCCGCAAGACCTCCATGCCGCGACGCTGCAGCACCGCCGGGTCAGCCTCGCCGCTGCGCCACGTCTGCTCTACGGTGCGCAGCGCGCGCGACAGCGCCACGGCGGAACGGCGTTGATCCGGGTTCAAGTAGCTGTTGCGTGACGACAGCGCGAGGCCGTCGAGCTCGCGCACGGTGGGCAGCACGTCGATCGTGATCGCGAAGTCGAGGTCCTGAACCATGCGCTTCACGAGCGTGGCCTGTTGGAAGTCTTTCCGGCCGAAGACGGCCACGTCGGGCGCGACGATATGAAACAGCTTCGCCACCACCGTCAGGACACCGGCAAAGTGCCCCGGACGCGCGGCGCCCTCGAGCGTGTCGGCCGCTGCTCCCCCCGTGACGCGCGCGACCGGCTCCGCCGGATACATGGCGGATCCGTCGGGCACGAACACACAGTCCGCGCCTCGGCCCTCCGCGAGCTCGCGGTCGCGGTCCAAATCGCGCGGGTACTTCTTGAAGTCTTCCTTGGGACCGAACTGGAGGGGATTGACGAAGATGCTCACGACGACCCGCTCGGTGAGCTCCTTGGCGCGCTCCACGAGGCGGAGGTGCCCCTCGTGCAGGAAGCCCATCGTCGGGACGAACCCGATCTTCCGGCCGCGGGCGCGCTCGGCCTGGGACCAGGCGCGCATCTCGGCGAGGCTCCCTAGAACTCGCGCTTCTTCATCTCCGAAAAGAAGTCGCGGCGCTCGAGATCGTCGTCCGTCGTCTCGGCCTGCAGCGTCGGGTCGTATTTACGACGCGTTTTGGGCTTCGCCTTCTCCGCCTTGGCCATGTTCTTCTTGATCAGCTTCGCCATCTTTTCGTCTTCGCTCTTGGACATCGTCCCTTCCTAGCGTTAAGGACTCCCCGAATTTACACTCCCCCCCCGTCATTTCCCAAACGAATGCTCCGGCCCTGGGTACCGTCCCTCCCGCACCTCCGCCGCGAACAGCCGGGCGGCCTCCCGCACGTCCTCGGCCAGGGCGGCGTACTTCTTCACGAACTTGGCCGAGAACTGGTCGTTCAGGCCGAGCATGTCGTGCAGCACGAGCACCTGCCCGTCACAGGCCGGTCCCGCGCCGATGCCGATCGTGGGAATGGTGAGCGCCTTACTGATCTGTGAGGAGAGGGTGGCGGGGATCAGCTCCAGCACTAGCGCGAACGCCCCCGCGTCTTCGAGCGCCTTGGCATCGGCCTTGAGCCGCTCGGCCGCCACGTCTTCCCGGCCCTGCACGCGATATCCGCCCAGCGCGTGCACCGACTGCGGCGTCAACCCGATGTGGCCCATCACGGGAATCCCCACGTCCACCAAGCGGCGCACGGTCGCCGCCATCGGCTGTCCGCCCTCGAGCTTCACGGCGTGGCATCCCGTTTCCTGCATCGCGCGACCGCAGTTGCGCACGGCCTCCTCGGGCGTCACCTGATACGTGAGGAAGGGCATGTCGCACACCACCATCGCCCGCTCCACTCCGCGGCGCACGATCCTGGTGTGGTAGATCATCTGATCGAGCGTGGTGGACAACGTCGAGGGCGCGCCGCCGAGCACCTGGTTCACCGAATCACCCACGAGGAGGATGTCGATGCCGCTCGCGTCGAGCAGGCGGGCGAAGAGGGCGTCGTAACACGTGAGCGCCACGATGCGCTCCCCCTTCTGTTTCATCTCCAGCAGAGCCTGCGTCGTCACGTTAGACATGGATGAGGGTCTCGAGCTCGGCGATCTCGCGGAGCCAGAAGTCACGTCTGGGAAGTTCGGGATGGGGAATCGTCAGACCGGCTTCGTGAACTGATCGCTGGCCAAAGCGCACAATGTCGAGATCGAGCGTGCGCGGCCCCCAGCGCTCGCGCCGCTCGCGACCACGCTCCACTTCGACTGTGCGACACGCCGCCAGGAGGTCCTGGGGCGTGAGGGTCGTCTCGAGTACGACCATCTGATTCAGGTAGGGCCCCTGCGGCACAGGTCCGAGTGGAGCGGTCTCCTCGACGCGCGACGTTCCCACGACGCGTGTCCCGGGGAGCGCCGCCAGACGCGCGCGCGCGTGCGCGAGGTGGGCGGCGCGGTCGCCGACATTCGAGCCGAGGGCCACGTACACTCGTTCGGTCACGCTGGAATCCTACGCAGGCTAGGCAACGCTGGCAAAGCCGCGGGTCAGATCGCGCAGCATCGTGGCCACTTGCTCCAGGTCACGGGTCGCCCGTTCGAGGTCCGTCAGGCCCTGCGCCGCTTCGACGGCGCGGGTCGCCACGTCGTCGGCCTCCGTGCGGTTTTGCCCGGCGATGGTCGCCACGGCGTTGATCCGCTGGCGCAGCCGCGTGAACGCCTGGTCCTGTTCACCTGCGGCTTCGGCGATGCGGCCGGCATGTGCGGTCGCCTCGGCCGTCGCCGCCACGATGGCGTCGAGAGCCTCGAGCGCCGCCGCCGACAACTCCTCCACGCCTCCCACGTTCACCTCGCCGCGGCGCATCTGCTCCACCACTTCGCCCACCTGGCGGTGGATGTCGAGCACCAGATCGCCCGCTTCCACCGCCGCCCCGGCGCTCTGCTCGGCGAGGTGCCGCACCTCGTCCGCCACGACGGCGAACCCCTTCCCGTGCTTGCCGGCGCGCGCCGCCTCGATGGCGGCGTTCAGCGCCAGCAGGTTCGTCATGTCGGCCAGCTCGCGGATCGAGGCGATGAACCCCGTGATCCGGCGGCTCATTTGGCCGAGTTGCTGCACCTTGATCGAGCTTTCTCCCACGAACAATTTCAGCGCCACAAGCCGCTCGATCGCGTCGCGGATCTGGGTGCGGTTGCGGCTGGCGACGTCGCTCGCCGCGCTCGACGCCCGCGCCGCCCCCGCCCCGTCGTCGGACACGCGCCGCGACACGAGCGCCAGGCTCTCGGTGGCCTCGAGCCCGCCCGACACCTCGCCCTCCTCCCGCCGTACCCCCTCGCGGATGATACCGGTCGAGGTGGCGACGGCCGCCGCCGCCTTCTTCAGCGTCTCCGCCGTCTGCGCGATCGTGGCGAGCTGGCGCGTCATCCGCTCGACGGTCTCGACCAGGGGGCGGCGCAGATCCGTGATGTGGACGGCCGTCGCCAGCTGATTCGCGAACGTCGTGATCGTCAGGACGTCCTGGCGCCGGTAGCTGTTTTTTTTGTGGTGCTCGATCTCCAGGGTGCCGATCACCTGGTCGCCGAACTTGAGCGGGACGATCACCAGGCTCTGCACCTCGAGCGGCGCATCGGCCACGCGCTGGTCGCGCGTCACGTCATCGATCACCGCCGTCTCGCCGCTCGTCACAACCTGCTGGCGCAGCGCCGTCGTGTCCTCCGACGGCTCGCCGCGGCCTTCGCGCCCCTGGGCGGAGCGGTGCGCCAGGGCCATGACGCCGTCGTGTAGCCGGTAGATCCGGAAGTCGCCCCAGTCCACCAGCCGGTGCGCCAACCGCTCGATGCGGCGGAACGAGTCCTCGAGACTGATGTTGGCCGTGATGACGGCTTCCATCGCGTGGATCTTGTTCAGCTCCTCGGCGGAGATCGCTTCTTCCACCATCTGCTTGAGGAGCAATCCCAGGAACGTGACGACGAGCCCCACGATCACCCAGGCACCGAGCGACCAGGAAACGACCGCCGTCACGAGGACGGTGGTCGCCAGCACGGTGGCCGCGTAGCCGATCACCTCGTAGCGGATGATCATCATCCGCTCGCCCGGCTCGAGCTTCGCCCGGATGATCAAGCTGAAGTAGAAGAGCAGCCGGCTGAACACGAAGTACGCGAGGGCGTACCCCGCGAACGCGGGCAGCAAGTCGATGGTCAACTCGGGCGTCGCCATGTCGAGCCAATGGAGCACGGTCGCGTACACGCCGTACGCGGCGACGAGCGCGATCACCTCGCGTCCCAGGTTGATCCACGCGGCGCGCAACGGTTTGCGCTGCCACGCGGAGTCGGCGGCGACGACCGCGCCCGCGAGCGCGAGCGCCGTGGCTGGCACGCCGACGAGCAGGCTCCCCAACAGCCCCACCAGCGCCGTCTGCGTCAGGTAGGAGTACTTGCTGAGGGGAATCGTCATGCCACGCAGGGCGACCGCTGCGCCGAACAACACCACGATTTCGGGTGCCTGCCCCAGCCACCGGCGGTCGGCGACGAGGACGCCGAGCAGGACGACACTCCCCGCCCACGCGAGCGCCTGGCTGTACAGCGACACAAACCGCCCGATGTTCATGCGTGCACCGCCGCGGCCAGGTCGCGCACGAGCCGCTCGGCCGCTCCGACGCCGCCCTGCACCAGCGCGTCCATCAGCGCGCTGCCGACTACCACGCCGTCCGCGTAACGCGCGGCGGCGGCGGCCTGCGCCGGCGTGCTGATGCCGAATCCCACCGCGACCGGTAACGGTGTCGCGGCACGCACCCGTCGTACGTGCTGCTCGAGATCGGCCGGGACCTGTTCGCGCGCGCCCGTGACCCCGAGCCGCGAGATGAGGTAGACAAAGCCCTTCGCGCCCGTCAACGCCGCCGCCAGACGCGCGTCATCGGTCGTCGGCGCGACGAGACGGATGAGCGCCAGTGGGCTGCGGGTCACCGTTGACTCTACGGCGGGGTCGGCGCCCGCCGGCAGGTCCGTGAGCAGCAGGCCGGCGGCCCCGGCGGCATGCGCATCGGCGACGAAGCGCTCCACGCCGTACGCCAGGACGGGGTTCAAGTAGGTCATGATGACGACGGGAATCGTGAGCGCGGCCTCGCGGATCAGCTTAAGGACGCCGGCTGCGGTCATCCCCTGCTCCAGCGCGGCTTGCGTGGTGCGCTGGATGGTGGGACCGTCGGCCAGGGGGTCGGAGAACGGTATACCGACCTCGAAGAAATCAGCGCCCGCGGCTTGGGCGGCCCGCAGCACGTCGCGGGAGACGGCAGGCGTGGGAAACCCGGCCGTGACATACGGAATGAGAGCGCGAGCCTTGCCCCGGCCGCCGAGCGTCCGCCACCGCGCGGCGATCGGATGCTCAGACAAAGTAGTCGCTGACCGTGATGCCGTATTTGACGGGGTCGGTGACCTTGACGATGGTGCGCGGGTAGGCGCCCTGCTCATCCTTGTGCGCGAGGTCGAC
>Ga0307299_10000760_pt1 | contig 10726 bp, 10 predicted proteins | sample ER_DNA_159_FD_194466 | JGI IMG/M metagenome (GOLD analysis project Ga0307299, IMG submission 194466) | Bulk soil microbial communities from the East River watershed near Crested Butte, Colorado, United States - ER_DNA_159 | ecosystem: Environmental > Terrestrial > Soil > Floodplain | place... | reverse complement strand
CTCGCGCCCGCTTCGCGCCCCTCGTTGAGCAGCGGGAACACGTAACCGGGCTCGTCGGCCGCCCGGCGGCGCCATGCCTCGGCGACGAGCTCGAGCTCGTCGTCCTCGGCTTCACCGATCGAGCGGATGTGCCGCCTGCTGTGCACGACGACCTCCTGCCGCTCGAGTGCCGGATACAGATTGGGTACGACCCGCACCATCCAGTCGCCCGCCTCGGGGAGCACGAGCGTTTGCGGCGGTGTCATGTCCTCGTGGCCGGCACAGAACGGGCACGAGGCGAGCTCGCCAAGGGTCGGAGGATCGAGCAGGGGCCGTGCTGCGCCGGGACGCTTTGCCCTGCCGGGCGCGATCACCGCGACGCGCCCCGAATCCGGATCGCGGCGGAGGTCGCCGCTCAGATCGGTTCGCCGGCCTTCTTTTCCAGGAAGGGCCGGATCAGATCGACCGGGAAGACGATGGTCGTCGACTGGGAAGAGCCGAGCTCGAGGAGTGTTTGCAGATAGCGCAACTGCAAGGCGACAGGCTGCTCGCCGATCACGGCTGCCGCGTCCTTCAGCCGTTCCGCTGCCTGGAACTCGCCCTCTGCGTTGATGATCTTCGCACGCCGCTCCCGCTCGGCCTCCGCCTGTCGTGCCATCGCGCGTTGCATCGAGGAGGGAATCTCGACGTCCTTCACCTCGACAATGGACACCTTGATTCCCCAGGGTGCTGTCGACTCGTCGATGATCCCTTGCAGGATCCCATTGATTTTCTCGCGTTCCGAGAGCAGCTCGTCCAGTACGTGCTGCCCGAGCACGGATCGCAATGTCGTCTGCGCGATCTGCGAGGTCGCGACCATGAAGTTCTCGATCTGCACGATGGCATCTTTCGGAGAGACGATCCGGAAGTACGCGACCGCGTTCACGCGCACCGGGACGTTGTCCTTCGTGATGACTTCCTGCGGCGGCACGGTCAGCGTGATGGTGCGGAGATCGACCTTGACCATCCGGTCCACGACCGGAATGAGCAGGAAGAGTCCCGGCCCCTTCGGCTGGGGCAGCAGGCGGCCCAGCCGGAAGATGATGCCCCGTTCGTACTCGCGCGCGACCTTGATCGCCGAGAAGAGGAACAGGACGACGAGGAAGACCAGTATGGCGATGACGATCAGCGCGACGCTCATGACAGGATCCTATGGGATGCCCTAGGTCCCCTCGGGACGAACTGTGAGGACGAGGCCGTCGAGGGACTCGACGCGAACTCGTTCACCGGGCCGGAGCTTCTCACCACTCGGCGTGCGCGCCTGCCAGAGCTCGCCGTTGACGAAGACGAGGCCGTTGTCGCGCACCTCCCCGATCGAGCCGGCGATCAACTGCGGTCCAACCTCGACGGGACTGTGACGGACCTGCACGGCCTTGCTGATCGCGAAGACCCACACCGCTCCGAGCGCGACCGCGATGCTGATCACCAGAGGTTTCGACGTGTGCAAGCCCGACGCGTTCTGGAAGAGCATGATCGAGCCCACCGCGAGGCTGATCAGTCCGGCCACGGTGAGTGCGCCGTGCGACGTCACGTGAACGTCGACCACGAGCAGCGCAACGCCGAGGAGCATCAAGAGTAGGCCGCCCCAGCTGATCGGTAGGACCGAGAACCCGAAAAGCGCCGTGACGAGTGCGACCGCGCCCAGCGCCCCTGGCAGGACCACGCCCGGATGAAAGATCTCGAAGCCGATCCCGGCGAGGCCTGCGAGGAAGAGCAGGGGAAGGATGTTCGGATCGATCAGCGTGTTGAGGAGCCGTGTGAAGAAGCCGAGGTGCACGTTGTGAATCTCAGCGCCCGCGACGTGAAGGGTGTAACCGCGCGGCTTGGTCTTCACCCCGTCCGCCTGGTCGAGCAGGGACGGCAGGGTCGGAGCGATCGCGTCGATGACGTTCATTCGCAACGCCTCGGGAGCGGTTGCGTTCGTGGCGACGCGCACAGCACGGTCGGCCCATTGGACATTCCGCCCGTGGCTCTGCGCGAGCGCCCGCAGAGTCGCGGCCTCGTGGTTGATGAGCTTGCGGCGGAGATCCGAGCCGATGTTTGCTCCCCCCGAGTCGATCGGAGTCGAAGACCCGATGTTCGTCTGTGGCGCCATGCCCAGGAAGTCAGCGGCCTGCGCGATCCAAACGCCTGCCGAGCCCGCGGTGGCGCCGTTCGGCCCAACCCACACGAGCACAGGCAGCTTTGCATTCAACTCGCAGAGCACGATCTTGTCCTTCGACTGCAGCAGCCCTCCAGGGGTGTCCAGGACGATCACGGCTGCGGTGTAACCGTCTTTCGCGGCCTGGCTGAGGTTGTGGCAGAGGTAGTTCTGGGTGACGGGATTCACGTCCGCGTCGAAGTGGATCGCGAGAACCCGTGGAGTTGCGGCCGAAGCCGAAGATGCAAACGCGAGGAACGCCCCGACGAGCAAAAGTCCCCGCAAACAGGCGCTCTTCAACTCGTAAGGATTCTATCAGGGAAGGGCGTGCGCACTTGAGGCCGAAGCCGCATACAGGCACCCTGGGCAGAGGGCCGCCGTCGCCATGAAACCTCTTCTCGTCGCCATGCTCCTATTCTTCGCTGCTCCCGCGGCTGCATTCGGAAGCGCGTCGCTGACCATGCGCGAAGTGCCGTTGCACGGTGAACGCAACCTCGCAGCCACGACCACGCAGTTCGACATGGTGGGGCTGCACTGGCAAGGCGCGGGCACGGTGCAGTTCCGCACGCGCTCACTCGCAGGACGGTGGAGCGCCTGGCAGCGTGCGGACCCGGAAGCCGAGGACCTCCCGAATCTGGGTACCGCGGAAGCGCGCGCCGCGCAGGGCTGGCATGTGGGCAATCCGTACTGGACCGGCCCTTCCGATCGGATCGAGTATCGCTTGCATGGAAAGGTCCAGCGGCTGCGCGCCTATTTCGTTCGCAGTCCCGAGGTGCGCATCCCGTTGCGCCGGATTTCGATGACCGGCTCACCGCCGCTCATCGGCCGCGAAGCCTGGGGTGCGAACGAGGCGATTCGGCGCGCCCCGCCGAGCTACGCCACGGCCCTTCAGTTTGCGCTAGTCCACCACACCGCCGGCACCAACTCGTACACCGCCTCGCAGTCGGCCGCGATCGTGCGAGGGATCGAGGTCTACCACGTCAAGGGCAACGGCTGGAACGACATCGGTTACAACTTTCTCGTCGACAAGTACGGGCAGGTCTTCGAGGGTCGCTACGGCGGCATCGACAAGCCTGTCATCGGCGCGCATGCCGAAGGGTTCAACACCGGCTCGGTCGGGGTCGCCGTGCTGGGGACGTACGGCGCGAGCGCTCCACCGGCCGTTGCCCGCACGGCGCTTGCGAACTTGCTGGCCTGGCGCCTCGATATCGCGCACGTCGATCCCAAGTCGACCTTGACCTGGGTCTCGGGTGGGAACGCGCGCTTCGCGTCAGGTGTACCGGTCTTCATCCGCGCCGTCTCCGGGCATCGCGACACGGGCTTCACGACCTGTCCGGGCGCCGCGCTCTATGCCCAGCTCGACGCGATCGCGCGGCAGGCCCAGAGCGCGGGGCTGCCCAAGCTGTACGCACCTTCGGTCCGGGGAGCCATCGGCGGTCCGATTCGCTTCCGGGCTCGCCTCAGCGAGCCGCTTCCCTGGACGGTGACCGTCGCCGACGCGCTGGGCACTGTCGTCGCGACCGGCACGGGAACGAGCCAGGACGTCGACTGGACCTGGGACGCGACGACCGCAGTTCCCGGGTCGTACAGCTGGACGATTGGGGCGGGTGACAACCTGCGTCCCGCCAGCGGAACGATCGGCGCGAAGCCGGTCTCGCTCGCGATCACGTCGGCGATCGCCTTGCCGCGCACGATCACGCCGAACGGCGACGGGCAGACCGACTCCAGCCACATCTCCTACACGCTCACAGCGCCGGCGACCGTCACCGCCAGCTTGCGCGGGCCCGACGGGCAGGATCTTTCCGTCCTCTTCTCGCAAGCGCGGCGACCGGGCAAGCAATCGTTCCGTTTCACGGCCGCCGGTTTGGCCGACGGGCGCTACGAGATCGCGCTCAGCGCAAGTGACGGCCGGACTACCGTGACCTCCGTGTTGCCGGTCCTGGTCGATCGAACTGTCCGCGGCTTCACGGCCGCGCCGCTGGCTGTGTCCCCGAACGGCGACGGTCTCAAGGACGAGCTCACCTTCGGCTTCGAGCTCGCGCAGGTCGCATCCGTGAAGCTCGAGATCGCGCAGGCCGGCAAGACGCTGGTCTCCGTCTATTCGGCGGACCTTGCTCCGGGTGCTCAGACCGTCTCGTGGAATCCAACCGGACTGAAGGACGGCAAGTACGCCGGCGTGCTCAGCGCGACGAACGACGTCGGCATCGTCATGCACACCGTGCTGTTCCGGATCGACACGGTTGTCCCCAAACTCCGCGTGCGCTCGTTCCGCAGCCTGCGCTTCCGTGTGAGCGAGCCGGCGACGATCCGGATGACGCTCAACGGGAGGCTCGTAAGTCGGACCGTACGCGCCGGCGTGTTCTCGTTCCACGCGCCGCGCGTGCGCAGCGTGCGCATTGTCGCGCAGGATGCCGCCGGGAACGTCAGCCCGACGCTGAAGTACCCGTAGCGACCCAGGCGTCGTACCCGCGCTCGAGCTGAAGCAGGATCGCCGCGAGAAGCTGCACACGGTTCACCGGCTCGCCCAGCTCGACGCGGAGTGACGTCGGCTCCGTCTGTGTGTCATCAGGGAGTTGTTCGCGGCTCTGGTTGACGTTGACGCCGATCCCGAGCACGACGCGGCCCTCGCTCGATTCGGCGAGGATCCCGGCGACCTTGCGTCCGTCGATCAGGACGTCGTTCGGGAACTTGATCGTGGGCTCGATCCCTGTCACCTCCACAATCGCCTCCGCCACCGCCCCGCCGGCGACGAGCGAAAGCTCCGGGAGCCTCGCGGGCTCTACGGCGGGACGCAAGAGGACGGAGACCAGCACGCTCGTGCCCGCAGGAGCCTCCCATCTGTGCCCGAGACGGCCCCGGCCCTCGGTCTGCTCCTCGGCAACCGCGATCGCCCCTTCTCCCTCGTCGGCCGCCAGCATCCGCTGTGTCGAGGGGGCGACATCGGCGTAGCGGTAGACATGACCGAATCGGCCACGAAGGAGGGGTTTCACAATGTCCGGGGCGAGCGAATCCGCCACGCTCCTAGACTAGAGCGGAGAGATGCAACTGCCCCGCGGCCGCCGGCGTCAAATCCAGCAGTCCTCCCGTCCGGAAGGGCTCCTTGCCTATGCGCGGCTGAGCGATCCGATCCTGGTGAAAAGAGCGAAAGATGGTGACACGAGGGCTTTCGAGGCGCTCTGCGAGAGGCACGCTCCACGCGTGGAGAAGCTCGCGGGCCACCTGCTTCGCGATCCCGAGGATGCGCGCGACGCAGCACAGGAAGCTCTCGCGAAGCTCTGCGTCAACATCAGACAGTTCCGGGGCGAGTCGCAGTTCGCAACCTGGCTGCACCGGCTGACGATCAACGCGTGTCGAGATGTGGGGAACCGCCAGCGGGCCCGGGCCTGTGAGCCCCTGCTCGAGGACCGGCGCGCTGCGACCGACGCGGATCCTGCGCGGGAAGCGGACCGAGCGGAGCTGCGTGGCGAGCTGAATCGCTGTCTTGCGGAGATCGCGCCCGAGCAAGCCCGCGTCGTCGTCCTCAAGGACGCGCTTGGGCTTTCATTCGAGGAGATCTCCATTGCCGCAGACATGCCCGTGGGAACGGCGAAGTGCTACGCGCATCGCGGCCGCAACCGGTTGCGCGACAAGCTTTCGGACGTTGCATGACCTTCGCTCGCCTCCGGCTCGCTCGAGCTCCCTTCTTTGGGGATCGCCTCAGCTCACGCGCCGCTGAGATCGCCGCGTGTGCTGAGGAGATACAGCGGGGGAACCGCCCGGTTCCCCCCGAAAGCCCCCTCCCCAGTCACGGGCCGGAGGCCGGCCCGTGACCTTGAAGGCGCTGCCTTTCGGCCGTGAGGCGATCGAGGAGATCCTGCCGCACCGCGAGCCCTTTCTCCTCATCGATGAGGTGCTCGAGCTTCGCCCCGGGGAGGGAGCGGTTGCCCGAAAGACGGTGCGTGCGGACGAGTGGTATCTCAGTGGTCATTTCCCGGGGCGACCGGTGATGCCCGGCGTGCTGATCGTGGAAGCGCTCGCGCAAACGGGCGCGGTGGCCGTCCTGAGCGACCAGGAGAACCGGGGCAAGCTCGCCCTCTTCGCCGGTATCGACGACTGCCGCTTCAAGCGCATCGTCGAGCCGGGGGACGTCCTCGAGCTCCGCTGTGACCTCGAGCGGGTCCGCGGCCCGATCGGCCGTGGGAAAGCGGAGGCGCGGGTGGACGGAGAGGTTGCCTGCCGTGCGACTTTGACATTCGCGGTGGAACGATGAGCGTTCTTTGCTCGGCGTTTCACCGCCGGGGAAGGGTCTCGGGAAACCGGGAGGTTTCGCGTTCTCTTCTCCTTCTCACCCGTGCCGATCACATCGGTGCTCGTGCGAAGGCGTACGCCGAAGAAGGGGAGACAGAGGGGAAACATGGTTTCCCCTCTGGGAGTGAGCCGCAGGCGAACGACGCGGTGGAGCGGTGATCGGCAAAGCGCAGGGGCCGCCGATCTCGATCACCGGGGTCGGCGCCTACGCGCCCGAGCGGGTGCTGACGAACGACGAGCTCGCGACGCTGGTCGACACGTCGGACGAGTGGATCATGGAGCGCACCGGCATCCGCGAGCGGCGGATTGCGGCGCCGGAGCAGGCGCTCACGGATCTCGCACTCCCGGCGGCCCAGGCGGCTCTGGCGCAAGCCGGAGTCGAGGGAAAGGATCTCGACTTCCTGCTCTGCGCCACCGTGACGCCCGACATGATGTTCCCGACGTCGAGCGCGCTGCTCGCCGACACGCTCGGCGCGAATGACGCCGCGGCCTATGACCTGCTTGCGGGCTGCACCGGCTTCATGTACGCGCTCGCGCAGGCCTATGGGATGCTCGCCTCCGGGCTGGCCGAGCGAGCGCTCGTCGTCGGCGGCGACGTCCTGTCCCGGATCCTCGACTGGACCGACCGGTCGACCCTCGTGCTCTTCGGCGACGGAGCCGGCGCCGTCGTTCTGGAGAAGGTTGAGAAGCCGGGCTTCCTCGGCTTCGAGCTAGGTGCGGACGGCGGTGGGGGCATCCACCTCTCGCTCCCGGGCAGCGGCTCACGCAGCATGGAGGAGGCCACCGGAAACGGGTACGTCCACATGAACGGCCGCGAGGTCTTCAAGTTCGCCACGCGTGTGCTCGTCTCGTCCGCCGAGGCGGTCCTCGAGCGGTGCGGCGCAGCTGTCGAGGACGTCGACGTCTACATTCCCCACCAGGCAAACGTGCGAATTCTGGACTACGCCGTCCAGAAGCTCGGTATCCCGCGGGAGCGCATGATCGTTAACGTTGAGCGCTACGGCAATACCTCTTCCGGCTCGATCCCGCTTGCTCTGGCGGAGGCGCAGGCGGATGGTCGGCTCAAGGAAGGAGACCTCGTGTTGATGACGGGCATGGGAGCAGGGCTCACGTGGGGCTCGGCTCTGATGGAGTGGACACAATGAAGACCGGTCGGATTGCGTTCTGCTTCCCTGGACAGGGGTCACTCGAGGTCGGGATGGGCCGCGAGATCGCGGCGGCCGTCCCCGAAGCGCTCGACGTGTTCGAACGCAGCAGCGTCGCGTCCGGGCTCGACCTGAAGCATCTCTGCTTCGAGGGGCCGGAAGAGAAGCTCGTCGAGACGGAGATCCAGCAGCCGGCTCTCGTTGCGACGAGTCTCGCCATCTGTGCGGCCGTCCGGGCGCGAGGCATCAAGCCGGACTTTGTCGTCGGCCACTCCGTCGGCGAGTTCGCCGCGCTCGCCGCGGCCGGAGCGCTCAAGGTCGAAGAGGCGATTGCGCTCGTACGCGAACGTGGGCTCGCGATGGCGGAGGCCGCTCGCAAGAACCCGGGCTCGATGGCGGCGATCCTCGGCCTCGACGACGAGGTCGTGGAACGCATCTGCAGGCGCATCTTCAACGTGTGGCCGGCGAACTACAACTGTCCTGGGCAGATCGTGGTGTCGGGAGAGAACCCGGCGGTCGACGAGGCCTGTGCGGCCGCCGAAGAGGCGGGCGCGCGCCGCGCCGTGAAGCTGCGCGTCTCGGGCGCGTTTCACAGTCCATTGGTAGCCCGCGCCGCGGATCGTTTCCGACCCGCACTCGACAAGGCGAAATTCGTCGAGCCGACCTCGCCCTTCATGTCCACCGTGACCGCGCGCATCGAGTCCGCGAAGAGGATGGCGCCGCTGCTCGTCGAGCAGCTCACCGCCCCGGTGCGCTTCACTCACGCGGGCCAGGCCCTGATCAAGGAAGGCGTGCACACCTTCGTCGAGGTCGGCCCGGGCAACGTTCTCTCCGGGCTGATCAAGCGGATCGACCGCAGCGTGAAGACAATCTCCGTCTCCACGCCGGAAGAGGTCGACAGGCTCGAGGAGACACTCCTCTCTGCTTAATTTGCGGCTCGACCGCCCACTCGCGCGGCACCGGGCGGCTGCAAAGCGGCGCCTGGCGGCGTCCTCAGTCGGGCCCGTAGCCTCCGGCTACGCGCCCTTACTGCGTCCTTTCCAGGCTTGCCTTTCGTTCGCCCGGCACTCGCGCGTGTGAACGGCCGAACCGCTGATTCCTTCGCGTCGCTGGAGGGGAAGACCGCCCTCGTCACGGGCGGATCGCGGGGCATCGGGCGTGCGATCGCCCTCGAGCTAGCGCGCGCCGGCGCGGACGTCACCCTCAGCTATCGCTCGGGCAAGGACGAGGCGGAAGAAGTGGCACGAGAGGCGGGGGCACGTGCCCTCGAGGCGGACGTCGCCGACCCGGAGCAGGCCAAGGCCCTCGTCGAGGCGGCGGGTGACCTCGACATCCTGGTCAACAACGCCGGTCTCACCCGTGATGGGCTGATCGCACGCATGTCGGACGAGGACTGGCGCGTCGTCATCGAGACGAACCTCAGCGGGGTCTTCCACACGTGCCGCGCTGTGGCACGCGGAATGACGAAGCGCCGTTCCGGCTCGATCGTGAACATCTCGAGCATCGTCGGCCTCCACGGAAATCCTGGGCAGACGAACTATTCCGCCTCGAAGGCAGGGATCATCGGCTTCACAAAGGCGTTCGCCCGCGAGCTCGGTAACCGCGGAGTGCGAGCGAACGTCGTCGCGCCGGGTTACATCGACACCCGCCTGACGCAGGCGATCGCGGAGGAGATGAGGGAGCTGATGCTCGCCAACACGCCGCTCGGCCGCTTTGGCAAGCCGGAGGACGTCGCCGGAGCGGTACGTTTCCTCTGTTCCGAGGAGGCGTCGTTCATCACGGGCGAGGTCCTGCTCGTCGACGGCGGAATGGGGATGTAGATGGCGACCAACGGACAGAGACGAGTTGTCATCACCGGCATCGGGGCGGTGACGCCGCTCGGCAACGACGCGGAGACGACCTGGCAGCGCCTGCTGGCCGGCGAATCGGGCGCGGGACCGATCACCCAGTTCGATGCGTCCGACTACCACGTCCAGTTCGCCTGCGAAGTGAAGGAGTTCGACCCCTCGAACTGGATCGAGCGAAAGCAGGCCCGCCGCATGGATCGCTTTGCGCAGCTCATTCTCGCCGCTGCGCGCCAGGCGGAGGCCGACTCGGGCGTCGATGTCAAGGCAGACGGCGATCGGGTCGGCGCCTCCATTGCGACCGGGATCGGCGGTCTGAAGTCTTTTCAGGACTGTTACGACACGTTGAAAGAGCGCGGCCCCGACCGTGTCAATCCGTTCGCGATCCCCTGCATCATCCCGAACATGGGCGCGGGGTGGGTCTCGATGGAGCTCGGGACGCGCGGTCCGCTCTCGTCGGAGTGCACTGCCTGCGCCGCGTCGAACATGGCGATCGGGCAGGGCCTGGACGACATCAGGCTCGGTCGTGCCGAGGTGATGTTCTGCGGTGGGACCGAGTCTGCGATCAACCAGGTCGGCATCGCAGGCTTCGGCGCCATGCGCGCCCTCTCGCGGCGGAACGACGACCCGGTCGGTGCGAGCAGGCCGTTCGACGCCGGACGCGATGGGTTCGTCATGGGTGAGGCGGGCGCGGTTCTCGTTCTCGAGGAGCTCGAGCGCGCGCAGGCCCGCGGCGCCAAGATCTACGCCGAAGTTGCCGGGTACGGTCTCTCCTCCGATGCCAAGCACGTGACTGAGCCGGACCCGACCGGAGAGAACCCGGCCCGGGCGATGAAGAACGCCTTCGCGGATGCAGGCGTCGACCCGGCGGAGATCGATTACATCAACGCGCATGGGACGTCGACGCCGTTGGGCGATGCCGCGGAGACACGCGTGATCAAGCTGGCGCTCGGCGAAGAGAACGCGCACAAGACTCCCGTCTCCTCGACGAAGGGCGCGACCGGACACTGTCTCGGTGCGGGTGGCGCCATCGAGGCGATCTTCTCGACGCTTGCGATCCGCGACGGGAAGCTGCCTCCGACGATCAATCAGGAGCTCGCGGACCCGGAGTGTGACCTCGATTACATCCCGAACGAGTCGCGCGATGCGGACGTGCGAGTGACGGTGTCGAACTCGTTCGGCTTCGGCGGCCACAACGCCTCGATCGTCCTGAAGAGGTTCGAGGACTGAGCTCGCGACAGTGGCGCAAGACCGGTGGGCGACGTTCGACTGCTACGGGACCCTGATCGACT
>Ga0307299_10000756_pt1 | contig 10757 bp, 25 predicted proteins | sample ER_DNA_159_FD_194466 | JGI IMG/M metagenome (GOLD analysis project Ga0307299, IMG submission 194466) | Bulk soil microbial communities from the East River watershed near Crested Butte, Colorado, United States - ER_DNA_159 | ecosystem: Environmental > Terrestrial > Soil > Floodplain | place... | reverse complement strand
CGGGCAGGCTCCGAAAAAGAAACGGAGCCCCGGCCGCCCCCGCGCTGCCAAGCCCGCAGGTGCGAAACCGCGCAAACGTCGGAGCGGCGGTAAGACCCGCGCCGACGAGGCGGTGAAACTCGTCACCAAAAAGCCGGGGATCAGCGCCTCCGACATCGCGAAGGCGATGAAGATCAAGCCGAACTACCTCTACCGGGTGCTCGGCGATCTGGAGAAAGAGGGGCGCGTGAAAAAGGACGGGCGCCAGTACTTCCCGGCGGGATAAGTTGGGCGCCCACGGACAACCCGGCCCGCTGCGTTCATGGCATGGCGCGGCCGGGTTGTTCGCCGCCTTCGGCTGGGTCGCTATCTTTCACCCGGTCACCGCTATGGAGCAACCGGACACCATCTTCTCCGGCATCCCGATTCACACCGACGACACGTTGCCGCCGGGCCACGTGAAGATGCTGGAGGCTGGAGGCAAGGCGATCGTCTTCCGCCTCAACGACGACGAGTCGGTCACGCCGGTCGCCGAATGGGATGAGGGACCCTGCCCGAGTTCACCCTGACGTACGAGGACACGCCGCCGAGTTTCAACGCCGTCGGCCACAGCGGCAGCCGGTGGAGCTGGACCAAGGCCAAGAAGACCTGGCAGAAGACGATGGAAGACCTGCTGGTGCAGGGGGCGGTTCCACGGCGGCTCGGTCGGGTCGAGGCCCGCGCCGTCATCACCTTCACCACTCGCCGGCGCCGTGACGCCGTGAACTACCGGACCCTGCTGGAGAAGTGCCTCGGCGACGCCCTGGTCAACGGGGGCTGGCTCGAAGACGACACCGGCGCCGAGTTCAGCTTCGGCTCCGTCGCGTTCGAGGTCGGCCCGCGGCCGCAGACGCTGCTGGTGCTGGCGGCTTTTCCATCGGAATCGGATGGAAATTCGGTTACCCCCCCGCGGTTGAACACGCAAGATGGGACTTCGCCGCCTACTCGCCGGTTTCGCCGCCCGCCGCGAGGTTAGGCCACGGCCGGCCCGCGAGGTCGCCATCGAAGCAAGGAGGGGGGAACAGCCGCGTCGGATACCTGATCCGCGCACCGCCTCGTCGCGGCGCTGGTAACCGGCGCGGCCACGTTCCAAATTCGTCCGTAATAGCGGGAACCCTTCACAAGTTCGTCAACTTCTTTGGTAGGTTGCCGCGCTATGGCTAGTAGCGCAAGGACGAGGTAGTGGATGCCTGCCCGGTGTGTGGGCAAACCGTGGAAGCCCACGGCGAATTCCCGACCGAGGAAGAACGGTATGTCGGCGGCGAAGACGGCGCCGAGATGAAGATCGTCCTGCCTTACTGCAACCAGGGCAACAACTGCTCCGCCGTCATCGCGGCCAACGCGATCGACAAGCTGGCGGAGGAGTTCGTGCTCCTCGTGGAGGCTCGCTGATGCCGGCGGCCCGGACCCCGGAGTGGGTAAGGAGCACGCCGCAGTACGCTCAGGCTAAAGAGGCCCGCGAGGCAGCCGAACATGCCGCCCAGCGCGCGGTCGAGGTCACCGACGAGGCCACGTGCGCTCGCGCGGCCGAGATTCTCGTGCAGGCCAAAGGTGCGGCGAAGGCGATCGACAAGGGCCGTATCGACGCCGGCGCTCCCTACCGAGCGTCTGAGAAAGCGATCAACACGGAGTTCAAAGAGCTGGCGGCGCCAGTCAAGGGGATCGTCGAGCGGCTGACCGAGGAGGTCGGCAACCACGAACAGAAAGTCCGCGACGAAGAAGCTGCGGCCCAGCGCAAACACGAAGAGGCAGTGCGGGCTCAGGAAAAAGCTCAGCGCGACGCCGAGGCCAAAGCGAAACGCGAGGCCGAGGAAGCTGCGAAACGGAACGAGCCTCCGCCTCCCCCGCCGCCACCTGCTCCACCACCACCGCCTCCGCCCCCTCCGCCGCCGGCACAGCGAAGTGGCGCCGTACGTCACACCAGCGGCGGGTCGGTGGGAAGCCGCACCGAATGGAAGCACGAAATCGTGGACCCGGCGATGATCCCGGCCAAGTACCACTTGATCGACGAGGTTCAGCTCGGCAAAGACGTTCGAGCGGGGGCGCGTGACATCCCCGGAGTCCGCATCTTCCCCGTGCAGAACGTCCAGGCGCGGACGAGGAAAGCGTGATGGCCTTCTCCGAGACCGACCTCGTGGCCGCCTTCGACTGCGCCGACGAACGCGAGGGCGACACCCGCGCTCTGGTGACCCAGCATCTGCTCGGAGAGTGTGACTGCCAGCGCGACCGCTGCCCGCTCTGCGGCTGTCGGCCGCGCAACAAGCTCCCGCGGCACCGCAAGGAGTGCCCGATGGCATTGGCGAGCAAGTGAAGCTGACCAAGCAGAAACTCGCGGGCGCGATCGGCATCGCCGTCGATGAGGCCAGGGAGAACCCCTCTCTGGAGGCGGCTGACATCGTGAACTCGGTCTTCGCCCGCGTCGTCGAAGAGGTCGGCGACGACGAGCCCGCCTCCAACGATGAGGTCAAGCAGGCCGCACACAAGCGTCTGCACGCCGCGGCTGACCAGCTTCAAGAGCTTGGCGACACGGCCGAGAAGCCGCTGGTCAATGCCCTGATCGGCATCGGGCTTGCGCTCCTTGCCAACGGTGAAGACGCCGAGCTGTTCTACGCCTTCTTCCTCGCCGGGAAAGAGCACAGTGCTTAAGCCCCGGATCAGACTCAAACGGCGTCGCCCTCGCTGGCGGCACAGGACCGTGATCGAGCTGATCGGTTCTGGTCAAACCATAATGCGGATCGACCTGCCGACGGTCATCGAAGAAGATGACGACGGCCAGTATCCGCTCGTCCAGGCGCACGACCGCAACTACGATCCGCCGCTGCCGGCAGTGGACGCGATCTCGGTCACGATGCGACACAGGAGCCTCGATGGGTGAGCCAGTTCGAGTTGAAGTTCCTCGACGGACCCGGCGCGGGGCGCTCGGTATGGGTAGACCACGTTCCAGGGACCGTCTGGCTGTGTCACAAAATCAGCGGCCGATACTGGACCTTCACCCAGCCAGAGAAGATGTTGATCGAGGCGACGTACAAGCTGATCGGGCACGCCCCACGGTTCGACGGGACGGCGCTGCTCGTCTACGGGGTGGCCGATGACTGAGCCGGGCAAACTCGACTTCGAGCAGGTCAAGAACATCATCTCGTCATTCTCCGACGGGACCTTGGAGAAGCTGGCCGAGGGACCGCTGCCAGACCATCCGACGAAGGAGTGCTGCCGGGCCTGCGACGTGCTGGAGGGGATGACTCACAACGCCGGCGCCGAGCGACTGCGGGAGTGGCACGACTTCGTGGAAAAGGGTTACTCACTCCTCTGCACCGTCGTCCAAGGTGACTACGCCCAGGAGCTTGAGGGCAAGCTGGTCGAGGAGATCGGCGAGCTGATGGGGACGCTCTCTTACTCGCGGTGCCTGATCATCTACTTTGCAGCCGCGGCCGAGCTGGAGTCGAGGCGCCGGGCCTACGTCGAGGACGGGCTCGACAGCACCGGGGAGCCGCCGGACGAGCGTGATCCCCAGGAGCGCCGACAGGACGAAGAAGCCGAGGACGCCGAGCGCCGGCTCGACGCCGAAAAAGTCGGCGACCTATGAGATTTTGGCCGTTACCCCCCAAGGGTGGATCAGGCATGAAGATCGCCTGTCCCCGCTGCGGCAGCACGAGGATCAAGGACGCCGTTGTTGGCGCCCAGAAACCTCTGAACTGCCACAAGGGACACGCCTTCACCTACCAGGAGGGACTCATTTCCTTCCAAGATGCAGTGGTGACGGCGCAGGCGATCGGAAACCCGATCCGGCTCAGGATTCTGCTGCTGTTTGGCCGGCGGGCGGAGATGTCGAACCAGGAAGTTGCTCGGGCTCTCAATGAGGACCCAGGCAACACCTACTACCACATCGGCCGCCTGCTCAGCCACACTCCGCCGCTACTGAAACGCGGTCGCGTAATCCCCAACAACGGGGCACGCGAGCAGAAGCTCGAACTGAATCGGGGAGTGTTCGCCGGGTGAACGAGAAAAAAACCGTTGGCGAGCCCGACCCCAAGGGCAGCTTGGGTCGCATAGACCGGATCGGCTCAATCTTCTGGGGCATCCACAACGTCGAGGAGATCGTCGAGCGCGTGCTCGCCGACTACGCGATGGTGGGCAAGGTCCCGATCGACGTGCTCAAGCAGCGCGCGAAACAACGAGTGGAAAGGGCGAGGGATGCGGCTAAAAGTTGAGATGGAAGTGGCCGGCACGAAAGGCCAGAAGCTGCTGACCGAGGACGGCGAGATGGTCGAGGGTGTCAAGAGCATCGAGTGGCACGCCGACGCCGTTGATCGACCGCGGCTCGTGATCGAGATGTTCCCCGAGAAGGTGGACTTCGACCTCGGCTCGACGCCCCTCCCCGAGTCAGAGGACGAGCCCGAGCAGCCGTGACGGACGCACCCGACTTCCAGATCAACGAGTACGTGTGGGATCGCGTGCGCGAAGGGTCTGCCATCGTGATCGGCTTTTCTGAGGAGGCAGGCCGATACACGGTCGCCGAGATAGTGCTGCCCGCCAGGAAGCTCGGGCGGGTGGCACTCCGGCAGGCCGACGAGATATGCCGGTACGTCAGGCTGATCGTCCCCGAGGATGAGGTCGAGGCGCTCGACGTGGTGCTCGGCGGCAACATGAGCGTGATCCACCCGAAGCGCCTGGGCGATTCCCTCGGGCGATTCACCAGGCGCCTCCGCGAGGCACGCACCGCAAGGGGCATCGTCCGTGGAAGTTGAAAACGCCGAACTGCGCCCGCTCTCAGAGTTCAGGCGCGACCTGCCGACGCTGATCGAGGAACTCCAAGACGGCCGGCGCGAGAAGGTCGTCATCACCAAACACGGTCAGCTTGAGGCCGTGGTGATCTCCGTGCCCCGCTACGAGGAGCTGACCAGTGGATAACGACGACCTCGGCATCCCGCACGTCTCTATCGGCGGCCTGCCCCCTGACGATCAGAGCGTCGATTACGTCTGGGTGCTCGTCGCCATCACCCCGGCCGGAGGCGAGGGCATCTACAGCCAGACGATCGGGAAGTACATGTACAACTTCGTCGTCACCGAGCCCGCGATCAAAGATCAGCTTGAGGATCACCTGCGCGACCGCGGCTCGATCGAGCTGGCGCGCCGCGACGGGCTCAAACTCGTCTGGCGGCGCTTCGGCGGCGTGGAGGAAGAAGTCGAGATCACCTGATGGCCGACTTCACTCCTCCAGCGACCCTTCCGGGCATCCCCGGCTACCTGGCGACGATGCGCCTGGTCAACGGCACGCCGGGCGGCAGCAGGTTCAAGCCCGCCTGGCAGAAGCTCGAACTTTTCAGCGTCGCGGAGGCCGAAGGCTTCCTTGGCGACAAGCTCGCGAAGGCGGTGAAGATCAAGGACCCGGACGAGGCGGTGGACATGCTGCTGGAGATCACGCTCGGGTTCGCAATCACTTCGGTCTTTGCTGACCGCGAGAACACTCAGTACATCGAGGAGATGGCCGCTCGCGGCCGTGCTCGCGCCGAGACAGACCAGATCGAGCGCGGGATCGAAGAAGAGGCGACGAGCCCAACGTCCATCGACTGGTGATCGTAGATTAGGGAAGGCGGACATGAGGAAAAAACTGAGTCGCATAGTCAAGGAAGCTGTTCACAAGTACTCGTTCTTCGGCAAGGTCGAAGAGATCGCCGACGACCGGCGCCACAAGTTCAACGTCGAAGCGCGGGAAGACGCAGCGCGGGTCAAGCGGGCGCAGGAAAGGCTCGACTCCGCGATCGAACGCAAGATGCCCGTGTCGGTCGTCGAAGACTTCGAACAGCTCCTCGCCATCGCGCAGATGGCACACAAGCGCTCGGTGCGCAAGCGTGAATTCTGGCGCAACCGATACACCGAGTCGCACGCACGTCACAACCATTGGGGTTCGGTCCTCAAACACCGCCGCGATCGTCTTCGCCGCTGGGTGAAGGCGCACGAGGGGTTCCAGCCCTACATGGCGAACGGCAACCCCTACGAGAAGCTGACGCCCGAGGCCAAACATGGCATCTACCTCGCATTCCGCGACGGCAACTACGTCACCAGCACCTACGAGGGATTCCCCGGTGACGGCGTTCACGCGACCAGCTCCTACCACTACTTGCAGAACCAACCCGACGGCAAGGCCCGCTGCTGGGACGCCGGCGCCGGCACGCGCGCCCCGATGGTCAAGACCCAGATCAGGCAGGCCCGCGAATTCGGTCCCTTCCTCGTCGAGCAGTTCGGGCCGGAAAACACCTTCGCCTACAAGAACGGCGTCCAGTTCACCCTCGCGGAGGGCACCGAACTGGAGGAAATGCACGACAACCATGTCCACACGGACATCAGAGACGGAGCCCCACATTGACCCGGAAACGTCTGACCTCGAAACTGCGCCGGCGCAAGCGTCGTCGCGACCGCCAGGCCGAGCAGTTCGACAAGACCGGCGACCGCGGCCACGCGAAAGCCGCGAAGAAAGAAGCCAAAGCGGTGCGCTACCTCAAGCACCTGCTGCGCCTCGTCAACCGGCGCAACCAGGAGGGGCTCGATTGGGCCTGGGGCGAGATTTCAGGCGAGGGGATGCGCCAGGCCGGCAAACGCTTCGCCTGCCGCTACCTCAGCCACGACGCCTCGAAGAACCTGGACCCGGCCGAGGCGCACCGGCTCGCCAGCGAAGGCGTGGCCGTGCTCGTCGTCTGGGAGACCACGGCCGATCGAGCGAAGGCTGGCCGCGGCGCCGGGCGCGACGACGCCCGCGACGCGCAGCACCAGGCGCAGGCGTGCGGGATGCCGAAGGGCCGCCCGATCTTCTTCGCTGTGGACTTCGAAGCCCAAGGCCCGGAGGTCGCCGAGTACTTCAAGGGCGCCGCGGAAGTCATCGGTGGCGATCGCGTCGGCGCCTACGCCGGGCTCGACTGCATCTCCTATCTCTTCGACCACCACCTGATCCGGTGGGGGTGGCAGACGTACGCCTGGTCGCGCGGGCTCTGGGATCGGCGCGCGCGGCTCCGCCAGTACTCCAACGGGCACGTCTTCGAAGGCGTTGGAGTTGACTACAACCGATCCGTCCACCCTGACTTCGGCCAGTGGAAGCCGAGCTGAAAGGAACCATGAATCTCAACACGTTACTGATGAAAGTGCCGCTGGCGAGCACGGCGTTCTTGGCCTACGCGATCGTGGGCGCCGTGATGCTCGTCATCGGCACCCTGGAGTACGGGCAGTTCTCGCAGAACCTCCTCTACGTCGGTCTCGCGTGTGGTGCCATCGGGGCGCCGCGGGCAGTCTCGAAGCTGGCGAACGGGGTCCAGTCGATCAACCTGCTCGGGATCATCGAGAAGGTGCCGATACCCTCGGCGGTCTTCCTGATCTTCCTCATCGCCAGCTCCGTCTCGCTCGCCACCAACGTCATCACCTTCGGCGAGTTCAGCGAAAACATCGTGAAAGTCGGCGTCGCCTGCGGCGTGATTCAGGCAACCAGAGCAGTCGAGCACGTCTTCGAACCCGAAACGCTCGAAGTCGATCCTGCACCTGCACCACCTGCGCCCTCGGCCGTGCATACTCCTCCGCCCGGCTCGGCGTCACCAAGTCCCGCAGTTTCCGGCTAGGCGCTCCTACCCCCGTCGGGCTTCGCGCTCGGCGGGGGTAGGGTTCCCGCTTCATGCCCTGGGACACGATCGTCACCCTCCGGCCGACGCCGGACACCGCTGTTCGCAGCCGCCGGTTCTGGCCGCCGCGCGACCGCCACGATCGGGCGATCCCACACCACGCCGAGGCGACCGGCTGGCTCAAGGCGCTGCCCGGCCTGATCGGCTTCTTCGACCGCAAGGTGCCGGCCGAGTTCTGGACCGAGAGCACCGAGCCCGGCGGCGAGTGGGTCATCACGATTGCCTGCCGGTGCGGCGAGGAGCCCATCTTGCGCTTCCGGCTCCGCGGCTACTCGATGACCGAGTGCCCCTGCGGCCGCTTCTTCATGCACGACGGCAAGGAGGTCCGCGTCGGCCACGACCCCGAGAAGCTGCCGCGCCCGGACCCAGAACCCGCCGTCGATCCCGAGCTGCCCGTCGAGCGGGAGCGCCGCGAGGCGCTGGAGTCCGACTTGGCTTGGCAACCCTGATCGCTCGGCACTCGTAGATTAGGTACAGCGACCGGGCAGGGCACCGGGGCGCAAATATGAGCCGTGGACCCCGCCGAAAGAGACCAAGAACGGAAAGCTACCCAGGCGGCCATCGAACTTGCGCGGTGGCAGGGTGAGATGGACCAGCGCATGAAATCGGGCGACGACCGCTTCGACCGCATCGAGTCGGGCGTCGGACGCATCGAGGCCAGGGTTACCGAAACGAGGGAAGAGATGGCAGAAATCAAGACTAAGGTGGCCCTCTACGGCGCCCTTGGTGGGCTGGCCGGCAGCGCCGTCGTCGGGCTCATTGTCGCGATCGGAACGCGGGCCTTCTGATGACGGTGAAGACCAAGCTGAGGCTCGCCGCCGTCGGCGCCCTGATCCTGGCGCTCCTCGTCTCTCTCGGCCTCATCCTCCGATCGAGCACTGACTCCCGCGAACAAGCGACGGAGCAGGCGAAAACGACCGCCCACAAAGCGAAGGCACAGGCCGACGAAAACAGCAACAAGATCGAACGAGTCACCAAATACCTTCGCGGCGAACAAGGTCTACCCGGCGCCCCAGGCTCCGAAGGCAGGCCCGGCGAACCAGGACCCCCCGGCCTCCCCGGTCTGATTGGGCCGCAGGGCAAGCTCGGCCTCGTCGGCGCACAAGGGCCGCCCGGCCCGGAAGGTCCCAGGGGCGAAAAGGGTGAAGCTGGTCAGAACGGCTCCTCCGGCTCCAACGGCTCGAAAGGAGACCCAGGCGAACGCGGTCCCCAGGGCGCCGGCGGTGAAAAAGGCGACAAAGGCGATCAAGGCGCCGAAGGGGCGGCCGGCCAGCAGGGTCCAGCAGGCCCACAGGGACCGCCCGGCCCGGAAGGTCCCCCTGGTCCTCAAGGTCCGCCCGGTCCCGAAGGTCCCCCCGGCGGTGCGAGCACGCTGATTTGTACGGACAATGGGGACGGCACCTTCACCTGCACGCCGGCAGCGTAGCTTTGCCCTTGCGCCGCCATCGGGGTTGCGCTATACCTGCTCCCTTGGCTAGTAGCGGAACATGGCGATAAAAGCCGACTGGCACGAAGGCGAGGCGGCTGCGATTGGACCTGACGATCCGTTCGCATTGGCATCATCCCTGGGGATGGGCCACTCACCCCTCACCATCGACGTGTCACTCGACGATCTGCGCGACCGCCTCAAGCGGCTGCTCAAACGCGAGAAGTTCCTCTTCGACAAGATGGGAATCTCGTGCCCGATCAAGGATCGCTGCGACACGTCCTGCCTTGCCTGCCCGCTGAACGAGGCCAACGACCCGGACAGCCCCAAAGGCGGTCTCTGCCGCGTCGGCGTCGAGCAGGAGCAGTGCGAGACCCTGTTTGCGATCAAGATCGACCCCGACCACGCACCGAGCCTCGCCGTACCGAGCGCGCCCGAGCCTGAGCCCGAGCAGCCCGCTCTCAAGTGGTAGCCGGGCGTGGGCTCTAGCGGCGCCGGTCCTCGGCCCTGGAAACAGCGGCAGGCCCGGACGATCTTCCTTCGCGTCCCGCACTCGGAGTGGGCGCGGGTCTCGACCGGGCGCAAGACTGAGTTCCGCGCCTCGCCGAAAGCGATGCCCCAGCTCTGGGATGTCGAGCCGCCGCTGCCGGTAGTCGCCTACGCGATCACGCCCCAGCAGGGCTACCAGAACTCGCTGATGGTGCTGACGGCGACGTGGCGCGAGCGGCTCGAAGACATCTCGGCCGAGTCGCTCGCCGCGGAGGGCCAGCCCGACTTCGCCAACTTCCGCCGCTACTGGATGATCCGCGAGAAGACCAAGTTCAAGCCGACGCGCGAGGTCTCCGTCTTCCAGGTCCGGCTGTGGGAGCCCGCCGACGATCGCCGCATGGCCGACCGGCTCCTCGAACGACTCTACGGCGCCTTCCGTGGGTAGCCCGGTCTCCACCTTCGAGCCGCCCGACTACTCGATGGACCCACTCAAACGCGCGTTCCACGAAGAGGCTCAGAAGCAGCGCATCTGCCGCCAGGAGGGGTGCCGGCGGAGCTGGCCCTGGCACCCCCACCACGTCGTCTACCGGCAGGAGCTGGAAAAGCTCGGGATCACCGACATCTCGATCCTCTGGGACAAGCGCAACTGCCTCCGGCTCTGCCCCGACTGCCACGCGAACCACCACGGCCTGCACCACGTCAAGCTCACCTGCCTCCGCGAAGAGAACTACGAATTTGCGTTCGAACATCTCGGGGAGGGCGCCGGTTCCTACCTACGGGGCAAGTACGATGGCGACGACCCTCGACTGGAAGCATGGGAACGTGACTGGACCAGCAGACTTCACCGTTGATCAACCCGCCGGCGGGAAAATCATCCTGCGCTCGCAAGAGGAGGTTGACTACTACAACGAAACGGCGAAAGCGTACATGGAGGATTATCGCCTCGTGCGCATCAGCGAGAAAGTGCTGCTCGGGGCGATCCTTGCCCAGGTCATCACCATCTACCGAGCCCAGCTCGAACTCGTCGGCCTCAAACCGAAACGGGACACGAGCGGGGTGCCGACCGGCGAGTACGAGGAGGTCAAACTCTCCGCGCCCGACCGCAACGGCCTCCAGAAACAGATCGGCGAAGCGACCAAGGAGATTCGCGACACGGAGAAAAA
>Ga0307299_10000750_pt1 | contig 10783 bp, 12 predicted proteins | sample ER_DNA_159_FD_194466 | JGI IMG/M metagenome (GOLD analysis project Ga0307299, IMG submission 194466) | Bulk soil microbial communities from the East River watershed near Crested Butte, Colorado, United States - ER_DNA_159 | ecosystem: Environmental > Terrestrial > Soil > Floodplain | place... | reverse complement strand
ACCTCGGACAAGCTCGCCCTGCGCGCGTCGGGAGCGAAGGTGGTCGAGCGCGATGAGGCACCCGCTCTGCACGACATGATCGAGCGGCTAGCGGGCATGGCCGACCTGCCCAAGCCGCGCGTGGCGATCATCGAATCCGAGGTGCCGAACGCTTTTGCCACAGGCCGGAACAAGAAGCACTCGGCCGTGGCCGTCACAACCGGGCTCTGGAACCGGCTCGAGCCGCAGGAGATCGAGGGGGTGCTCGCGCACGAGCTCTCCCACATCGCCAACCGCGACGTGCTCGTGATGACGGTGGCGAGCTTCTTCGCGATGCTCGCCGGTCTGCTGACCCGCTTCGGGCTCTACTCGGGGATGTTCGGCGGCTTCGGCGGGAACCGCGACAGCAACAACAATTCCGTGCCCGTCTGGCTGATCGTCGTGGTCGTCTCCGTCGTGACCTACTTCCTGAGCCAGATCCTGATCCTCGCGATCTCGCGCTACCGCGAGTACGCGGCCGACCGTGGTTCGGCACTCATCACTGGCGCGCCTGAGCATCTGATGAGCGCGCTGCAGAAGATCGCGAGCCAGATCACGATGATCCCGCAGGAGGACCTGCGTCAGGTGGAGACGATGAACGCGTTCTTCATCATCCCGACGAACTGGCGCAAGCGGGGCGCCGAGCTCTTCATGACGCATCCGCCGATGGAGAAGCGTCTCGCCGCTCTCGCCGAGATCTCGCGCGAGATGGGCCGGCCCGTCTCCTAAGGCGTGAGTGGCAATCCAAGTGGGTCGAATGGTCAGTTCCGACGGAGGCACGAGCAAGCTCGTGCCTCCTGATGCCAGCGCCGCGAGCGGCGCCTAGTAATTGGGTCTCGGGAACGTCCTCTTCGGGCGCAAGAAGCTCAAGGATGCCGCCGGCGAACGGCTGTTTGCGATCTCGACAGCGCGGATCACGCTGGAGACCGAGCTCGACCTGAAATCCACGGGCGCGGCCGGTGTCTGCTTCAAACCCCTTTCCGCCGGAGAGTTCGTGCGCGCCGAGAACGAGCTCCAGGAGCTGCTGGACGTGGTCGCGAACGAATCGGGCTCGAAGGTCGAACGGCGCGGCGACGAGCTCGGGTTCGAGTGGTTGATCATCCGCGACCAGGATTTCGAGGATCTGGTCAACTCGGTGCATCTGGTGGCCTCCGAGCTCGAGTCCCGCGGGTTCGGCCCACAGCTCTTGGCTGCCCTGTTCCCGTTCGAGAGCAAGGGCTTCGACGCGAAGCGCGTCTACTGGATCTACGGCTTCAAGCGCGGGAAGTTCTGGCCCTTCGTGCCCAAGGGCGAGGACAAGGAGCGCGACAACGCGGAGGAGCTCGAGTTGAAGGCGAAGCTCGAGCAGGAGCTGCCGATTGAGTCCGACCTCTCGCGCTGGTTCGGCATCTTCGATGCGCCCGTCTAGGCTCGACGAGCTGCTTTCCCACTACGACTTCGAGGAAGCGCACGCGCGGCAGGTCGGGGCTTCGCCGGCCGCCGCGTTGGCCGCTGCGCGGACGGCGACGCCGGGCGAGATGCCTCTCGTGGTCTTTCTCTACGCGCTGCGCTCGGTGCCGGCGCTACTGGCCCGAGGGCGAGGGCTACCCCGTGAAAGGGGCCGGCCGCAGTGGGAGCAGATGCTCGAATCCGCCGGCTTCCTGGCGCTCGTCGACGAGGAGGACGAGATCGTCCTCGGCTACGCCGGGCAACCGTGGAAACTCACGGGAGGCACGGGGGCCGGGGTGAGCTCGGCTGAGGACTGGAAGGAGTTTGAGGCGCCGGGCTACGTCAAGGCGGCAATGAACTTCAGGGCCGACCCGGCGGTGGGTGGTGCGCTGCTCACGACCGAGACGCGGGTGCTGGCGACCGACGAGGGCTCTAGACGGGTCTTCGGTTTCTACTGGCGCGTGATCCGCCCCGGGAGCGGCCTGATCAGACGCAGCTGGCTCCGGGCCGCCGCGCGCCGCGCCGAAGTCGCCTAGTCGGCTCTGTTTCGGCGCCGTCCCGTCACAGACACGCGCGCTTCTGCGGGTTACGCTCAGCCCGGGCGGCGGGTGGATCTTCCTCTCCCCACCCGGGTGGGGAGGCGCGCGTGAACCTTTACGAGGTCGGCAAGTCCGGAATCAAGCCGTCGCCCTCGAAGAGCTCCCGCGCCTCGTCGAGCGTCAAGTCCTCGGGCGGGATGATCGCCTCCGACGGCGAGAGATCCTCGTCCGGCAAGCGCGAGCCGTTCGTCCGCACCGCCTCGGCCATGCGCTGGAGCAGTTCCGAGAATTGCTTCTGGTCGCCGGCCTCGAGCGCCCGCTCAGCCTGTTCGTCCAGGTCGTTGAGGCCCTTGGCGACCTCTTCGTCCACCTCGAACTGGCCGTCGCCGAGTACCCGGACGATCACGACTGGAGCTCTTTCTGTTGCTCGCCGGAGCCGAGCTCGGACTTCATCTGCGCAAGCTCCTTGTCGACCTGCGACTTCGACGCGATCGCCCCGAGCTCGCGGTCGAGCTCGGTCTGGTCGGAGGTGAAGTCCTCGAGCGCGCCCGACTCGGTCAGCTCGTCGATCGCCGAGGCCCGCGCCTGCATCTGCTCGGTCTTGTCCTTCGCCCGTTGGATCGCGAGGCCGGTGTCGGCCATCTGCTCGCCGATCCCCGTCGCCGCTTCGCCGATCCGCACCTGCGCCTCGGCGGCCGAGTACTGGGCCTTGATCGTCTCCTTCTGCGAGCGGAAGGCCTCGACCTTCGCCGACAGGGTCTTCTCACTCGCGATCAGCTTCTCCTGCTGAGCCTCGAGCTGCTTCGCCTGCTCGTCGAGTGACTGGAGCTGCTGTTGCAGGCCGGACTTGCGTTCGAGTGCCTGGCGTGCGAGATCCTCGCGGCCCTCGGCGACTGCCTGCCGCGCCTGGGTGTCGAGCTTGACGATGCTCTGCTGAAGCTTCGCTTCCTGCAGCTCGAGGCGCTTCTTCGAGGTGACGACGTCGGCGATGCCGCGCTTGACGTTCTGCAGCAGCTCGAGTTGCTTCTCGTACGAGTAGTCCAGGGTCTCGCCCGGATCCTCCGCGCGATCGAGCGCTTTCGACAACTTCGACTTCACCACGAGCGACGCGCGTGACATCAGACCGGCCATCCGTTCTCCTCTCGGTGCGGAACGTCTAGCCTAGCGCCCGGTGATCGTCGAGCGGAGCATGCACCCGGGCTGGCTCTCCAACGCCTATCTGATCGGCGATGAGCCCGGCGGCACGGCGGTCTTCGTCGACTCCGGCGCACCGCTCGAGCCACTCTTCGAGGCCGTGGAGCGGCACGGTTTGACCGTCTCGCATCTGCTCACGACGCACGCCGACGCCGACCACATCGCCGGCGACGACGAGATCCGGGCGCGCTACAGCTGCCCGGTCGTGAAGGGCGACCTCGAGACCGGAGGGCTTTCGGTGCGCGCGCTCGAGACCCCAGGCCACAAGGACGACCACCTGGCCTTCGTGATCAAGGCGCTCGCTCGCGACGCCGACAAAGGAGGCCGTGCCGGCTCTGCCGGTGCGGCCGTCTCAAGCGAACTGTGCTGCTCCGGAGACGTGCTTTTCAAGGACGCCGTCGGGGGCGGCGACTTCGAGCAGATCCGCAGCTCGGTGATGGAGGTGCTGATGAAGCTTGCTCCCGAGACACGCCTCCTGCCCGGCCACACCGACGAGACAACGATCGGCCGCGAATGGGAGCACAACCCGTTCGTGCGCGTCTGGCGAGGTGCGCAGCCCGAAGGCACCGAGCGTGTCCGCGTCGGTGGCGAGCAGGCGACGCTGGTCGTCTGGTCGCCAGACTACGACGGCAAGGGCAAGGCCTGGGTGCGCTTCGACGACGGACGCGATGCGATCGTCGGCGGCTCGCGCCTCGAGCGCGGATAAGCTCGACCGATGGCGATCAAACTCCACCGCTGCAGCAACGTCTGGGTCAAGCTCGGCGGCCACCCCTGCTGGAAGGTGCAGAAGGCGCTCGACGAGGCCGGGATCCCCTACGAACTCAACAAGGAGCCGTGGCTTCGCTCGAAGCGAGACGAGACCAAGCGCAGGACGGGGCAGTCGGGCTATCCGTGGATTGAGTTCGAGGACGGCTCGATCTACCGCGAGGAGTCGAAGGAGATGGCGCGGCGGATCAAGGAGGGCAAGTTGAACGAGGCGCCGCGCACGCAGCCGCCCGTCGCATGAGCTTCATCGTTCCGGAGGAGATCGAGGCCTACGCCGCGGCGCACACCACACCGCCCGAGGAGCTCCTCGCCGAGTTGGCCGAGGAGACGAAGGCGACGTTGCGCTCGCCCCAGATGCTCACCGGTCCGATCGAAGGCCGTCTGTTGGAGCTGCTCGTTCATGGGATCAAGGCCAAGCGCGTGCTCGAGCTCGGCACGTACAGCGGCTACTCCTCGCTCTCGATGGCGGCGGGTCTCGCCGAGGGTGGCCACGTCGACACCTGCGAAGTGGACGAGAAGCACGCCGAGGTCGCTCGCCGCTATATCGGGCGCAGCCGATACGCCGACCGGATCACCGTCCACCTCGGCCCGGCGCTGGAGACGATCGAGCGGCTCGGTGGAGAGTTCGACTTCGTCTTCATCGACGCCGACAAGCAGAACTACGGCGCCTACTACGAAGCGCTGCTGCCCCGACTCGCGTCGCACGGGTTGATGGCGATCGACAACACACTCTGGAGCGGGCGGGTGCTCGACGAGAGCGACGACTCCGAAGACACGCGCGCCATTCGTGAGCTGAACGACCGCATTGCAGCCGATGAGCGCGTCGTCGCCGTACAGCTCACGGTTCGCGACGGCGTGACGATGATTCGGCGCGCGAGCTAGCTACAATTCGCTCGCGCGGGGCTATAGCTCAGCTGGGAGAGCGCCTGGATCGCACCCAGGAGGTCGCCGGTTCGAGCCCGGCTAGCTCCACCATAAAAAAGGCCCGCACCAGCGGGCCTTTTTTGCTAGGAGTAGGCGCGTCCTGCACGGGGTAAGCTCGCCTGGGGTTTTCTTGCGACGATGATTGAATTCGACCTGAACGGGCGAAAGCTCGCCCTCGACGAAGCCGTTGTTCGTGAGCTGCGCGAGAGGGCGCAGGCCGGCGCAGGTTCGTCGTCGACACTCAATGACCTCGCCGTGCTCCTGACACGCGCGCTGGCCGAGGAGAAGCCGGTCACGCTGCGGCGAGCCGAATCGCGAGCCTTCGAGCGGTTGCTCGAGCCATCTGACTGATGGCGAACGGGTCGCGCGAAGCGCCTAGAGCGCGTTCCTGATCTCGCGGAGCCCCCACGCCCAGAGTGCGAGCGAGAGGACGCCTGCAAAGACCAGTTTTTCGCCGATGGGACGTTTGAGCTGTCGGGGCCGCCTTCTCACACGTGGTTCATCGGCAATTCCGGGGCATCTTTGAGGATCGCGACCGCGCGGTCGCCGCGAAACTGGTTCGAAGAACGCGTTGGCGTTACGGTGGCGCTGCGCACATCGGATCTGAAAGGGGGACGAACATGAAGAACGGTGGCATCACGACCGGCGGGATCATCGTCATTCTCGGGATCATCCTGATCATCGTCTGGAGCTTCTGGATCGGGCTGATCGTCACGCTGATCGGGCTAATCGCCTTCGGCGGCTTCGCCCGAGGCAAGTGGTATTGACAGGCCTGCCTCAGTAGACGTGGCCCCGCAGTTCGCGAAGCTGCTCTCGCAGCCGCTCAACCTCTTCGAAGAGCGCTTCCTCGAGCGCGGGCCGCTTCGTCTGGCGGAGGTGCCCTTGGAGGGCTCGTTCGGCGCACTCGATCTTGTCGAAGGAAGCACGAAGCACGGGCACCACGACTTGGTACGTCTTCTCGTCGTACGTCTCACCGCAGATGTCACAGATGACCAACGCCGCACCCCCCTCCTGCACTCATGCTGGCTGACGGCAGGGTGCTCGTCGCCTAGCCGTTCGGAGGGTTCTCGCTGGCGGTTTGGCGCGTCTCCAGCTCTCAGCGTTCGCCCGCCAAGTAGAACGCGGCAACGAAAGCCGAGTACGCGAGCAGAAGAATCGTTCCGCCGAGGCGGGTCGTTCTCCCGGCCGCAAGCACGATCGCCGGCAAGACGGCCGCGGCTCCCATCGCCACCAGCTCGACAGGTCGAAAACTGAGAGCGAGCGGCTCGAAAAACCACGAGACCAGCGCCACCAGCGGTATCAGCAACCCGGCGATCTGAGCGCTCGAGGCCAACGGGATCTCGACCGCCAACTTGACCCTGCCGCGGCGCGCCAGGAGCACCGCGCTTCCGTGCTCCGTCGCGTTCCCGACGATCGCGACGATCACGATCGCGACGAAGAACTCCGATAGGTGCGCCTGGTCCGCGAAGGCTTGCAGCGTGCCGACGAGCGTCTCTGTCAGCAGGGCGGTCACGACCGTGGCGAGCCCGAGCACGCCGACGGCCGTGGGGAAGGGCCAGCCGCCCTCTTCCGGCTCCGCGGACGAATAGAGCTGCCGCTGCCGCCGAAGCGCGAGGCGCGTCACGGTCACGCGGACGATCATCAGCACTACCGCAAACGGAAGGGCGAGCTCGGCGAGCGAGCGGCGGTCCGGATCGCCGTGGAAGCCCACCACCGCCGGGATGAGCACGAGAACGGTGGCGAGGCCGACCAGGCCGAGCGAGACGTAGGCGGAGCGCCGGTCGATCTCGCCGGTCCGCCCGGAGAGCAGCGTGAAGCCGAGGACGAGCAGGAGGTTGCCGACAATCGAGCCCACCAGCGATGCCCGCACGACCTCGGTCAGGCCGTCGGAGACCGCGACGATCGCAATGATCAGCTCCGGCGCGTTGCCGAACGTCGCATTCAGGAAGCCGCCGATGCCCGGACCGGTGTGCAGCGCGAGATTGTCCGTCGCCTCGCCGATCAGCCACGACAACGGGACGAGCGCAGCGGCGGCGAGCACGAACAGGGTCAGCTCGCCGGCATAACCGAGCCGGTCCAGGAGGACAACGACCGGCCCGAGGAGCAGCAGCGGCGTGAGAAACCGGCCAGCCTTTCTGAGCGGCCCGGGCGACATAGGCAGCGCTAGTCTTCATGGTTCGTGAGGAACGCGAGCCCGCCGCCGTGAACGCAGCGCGCGAGGAGCGGGGCACGAACGCGGGCCCGCCGCCGGCACCGCGCGGGCCGACGCCGCCACCGCCGCAGCTGCCGCGCTTTCGCATGAGCAGCCGCTGGATCCTCTTCGCGCTCGCGCTCCTGGCCTTCAACTTCTATCTGGGCTCGCGTGCCACCCAGCCGACGTCTCGCGTCCGCGTTCCTTACAGCCCGTTCTTCCTCAAGCAGGTGAGCGCGGGCCACGTGAAGGAGATCACGTCGAAGGGCACCGCGATCCAGGGGACCTTTACGCAGAAGGAGCGGTACGCGGGATCGAAGCCGACGACGCTCTTCCGGACGGAGATTCCCGCGTTTGCGAACAACGACGCACTCTCGCAGCTGCTCGAGGAGAAAGGCGTGATCGTCAACGCCGAGCCGTTGGATACCGGAGCGCCGTGGTGGCAGAACCTGCTGCTCGGCTTCGGCCCGACGATCCTCTTTCTCGTCCTGCTGTTCTGGCTCATGCGGCGCGCCGGGAACGTTCAGAACATCCTCGGCTCCTTCGGCCGCTCGAGGGCGCGCCGGTATCAGCCCTCCGGCGACAAGGTCACGTTCGCCGATGTCGCGGGGATCGAAGAGGCCGAGGCGGAGTTGACGGAGGTCGTTGACTTCCTGCGCCATCCCGAGAAGTACCAGAAGCTCGGCGGCCGGATACCGCATGGCGTGCTGCTCTCCGGTCCGCCGGGCACGGGCAAGACGCTGCTCGCCCGGGCGGTCGCGGGAGAGGCCGACGTTCCGTTCTTCTCGCTGGCAGCCTCCGAGTTCGTCGAGGCGATCGTCGGCGTCGGCGCGTCGCGCGTGCGCGATCTCTTCACGCAGGCGAAGGAGGGCGCCCCGGCGATCGTGTTCATCGACGAGCTCGACGCGATCGGCCGGTCACGTACGTCCGGCGTTGCCGGCTTCAGCGGCGGCAACGACGAACGGGAGCAGACGCTGAACCAGATCCTGACCGAGATGGACGGGTTCGACTCCTCCACCAGCGTGATCGTGATCGGTGCGACCAATCGGCCCGATGTTCTCGACCAGGCCCTGCTTCGCCCCGGTCGTTTCGACCGGCGGGTTGCGGTGCAGCCGCCGGACCGGGCCGGCCGAGAGGCCATCCTCAAGGTGCATACGCGTGGCCTCACGCTTGGCCCTGACGTCGACCTCGGCCGAATCGCGGCGACGACGCCGGGCATGGTTGGAGCCGATCTCGCGAACCTCGCCAACGAGGCGGCGCTGCTGGCGGCGCGGCGGAACCACGAAGTCGTCGACGAATCCGATTTCACCGATGCGCTCGAGCGGATCGTGCTCGGCGCCGAACGGCAGGTGATGATCAGCCCCGAAGACCGGCGCCGGACCGCCTACCACGAGGGAGGCCACGCAATCGTCGGCATGCTCACCGAGGGCGCCGACCCGGTGCGCAAGGTCTCGATCATCCCCCGCGGAATGGCGCTCGGTGTCACCTTCGCAGCGCCCGAGAGCGACCGCTTCAACTACCGCGAGCCCGAGGTGGAGGCGAAGATCAAGGTTGCACTCGGCGGTCGTGCTGCAGAGGAGATCGTTTTCGGCGAGACGAGCACCGGCGCGGAGTCGGACATCCAGCAGCTCACGGAGATCGCGCGCCAGATGGTCGGCCGCTGGGGCATGAGCTCCGCGATCGGCCCGGTCGCGGTGATCCCGCGCGAAGGCACAGGCCCGTTTCTCCCGGGGGCCGCCGAGGTTTCGTCCGACACACAGCGACTCGTCGATCAGGAGGTGCGTCGCATCGTCGACGAGGCGCACCAGCAGGTCATGTCGCTACTTCGGGAGAATCGGGACAAGCTCGATTCGCTTGCGAGCGCGCTCCTCGAGCACGAGACCCTGGACGAGGAAGACGCCTACGCGGCGGCAGGAGTCCCCCGAGCCGAGACGGAAACCGCCGACTCCTACGCGGCGGCCGCTCGAACGCGCATCGACCGCTAGCCTGGCGCGCTTGCTCGCACCTGAGAACCGTCACACGTTGGCGCTTGCCGCCCTCGTCCTGGCCGCATTCTCATACGGCCTCCAGCAGACGATGGTGCTGCCGGCCCTCGCTCATCTCCAGCGCGACCTGCACACGACGACGACGTGGTCGACGTGGATCTTCACCGGCTTCCTGCTCAGCTCGGCGGTACTGACACCCCTGATCGGGAAGCTCGGCGACCAGCACGGCAAGGGCCGGCTGCTCACGATCAGCCTCGCGATCTTCCTCGTGGGCTGCATAGGTGCCGCGGCGGCCTGGAGCATCTGGTCGCTGATCGCCTTCCGAGTCGTTCAGGGCACAGGGGGTGCGGTCTTCCCGCTCAGCTTCGCGATCATCAAGGATGAGTTCCCGCGCGAGCGTAGCGGCGCTGCAATCGGCGCCATCTCCGCCGTTTTCGGCGCCGCCGGCGGGTTGGGCCTTCCGCTCTCGGGGCTGATCGTCGACCACCTCTCGTGGCGCTGGCTGTTCGTGGTCGCGGCGGTTGTGGTTGCGGCGGCAACCGTCGCTGTGGTCGCCTTCGTTCCGGAATCGCCGATCAAGACACCGACCCGCCTCGATGTGCCCGGAGCGGTGCTGCTCTCACTGATCCTTACCACGTTCCTCCTGGCGTTGAGCGAGGGGCAGCACTGGGGCTGGGGCTCCGGCCGCACTGTCGGCTTGCTGGTCTTTTCGGCCGCCGCCCTGGCTGTGTGGATCCCGGTCGAGCTGCGAGTGGAAGAGCCACTCGTCGACATGCGCGTACTGGCGGGGCGAACGGTCGCGCTTGCAAACGCGACCGGATTCCTCGCCGGGTTCGCGCTCTTCTCGGCGTTCGTGCTCGTCCCCCGGTTCGTCGAGACGTCGCGGAGCGTCGGCCTCGACTACGGCTTCGGATCGAGTGCGACGCAGGCCGGGCTCTTTTTGCTCCCCGGGGCACTGATCGGCCTGATCTCAGGCCCGTTTGCCGGCCGGCTCGGAGACAGGTTCGGGTTCAGGTTCCCGCTCGCGCTCGGGATGGGCATCACCGCGGCCGGGCTCGTACTGCTCGCCGAGTGGCACGACCGGACCTGGCAGGTGGTGCTGGGAATGACGCTGGCCGGGGGCGGCGTGCCGCTCTGCTTCGGAGCGATGGCGAAGCTTGTCGTCGACGCCGTCCGGCCGAGCGAGACCGGGATCGCCAGCGGGCTGAACACGGTCATGCGGACGATCGGCGGGGTCGTCGGCGGCCAGCTGGGCGCGACTGTGCTCGCGAACAAGACGATCGGCCGCACCTCCGTGCCGACCGGCTCCGCCTACTCGACGGCTTTTTGGCTCGGCGCAGTCGTGGCGATCTGCGGGGTCGTCACCGCGCTCGCGGTGACGCCGCTGCGCGGCCGAAGACCGGCGGTCGCCGTCGAGACGGACTGACCCGTCACGCCGGTGGGCGGGAGGCCTCGGTCGCGTGCCGGCCGAGATACGTCTCCAGACGCCACAGATTGTCGAGGTGCTGGCTTGTCCAGAGCAGGACGAGGGCGGGTCTCCGCTTCGACTCGTCGATGCCGGCCACTGCCTCGCGAACGCAGGCGAGCAGGCGCCTCTTGCCATCGGCGTCTCGCACGTGCGGCGGCGGAACCGGGCTGGCGTGAACGAAGGAGTCGCCGAGGGTGACGTACCAGGCGCGCAGCGCGTTCACCTCGCCGTCGAGGTTCTCACCGCACCGCGCCAGCCCGCCGTCGCCCTC
>Ga0307299_10000748_pt1 | contig 10792 bp, 8 predicted proteins | sample ER_DNA_159_FD_194466 | JGI IMG/M metagenome (GOLD analysis project Ga0307299, IMG submission 194466) | Bulk soil microbial communities from the East River watershed near Crested Butte, Colorado, United States - ER_DNA_159 | ecosystem: Environmental > Terrestrial > Soil > Floodplain | place: USA... | reverse complement strand
CACACCGAAAATAGAGCCTGGAGCGTAAAAAAGCGAGACCTGAGGACCCGATGCCCCTCCACCTAGGACGTTGACCACAGGGAGGTTAAGCCTTGAGATCGCGAAATTACTTGAACCATCGAGGCAGACGAGGGTACCTCCACCCCGAACAAACTCCGAAATGGCGTTCGCCCCCGCTTCCCCCATACCGCCTGCGTACTGCACTGGAATGCGAGTCGAGTCCACCCCTTGCAGCAGGCCCCGGGCGCTCTCGTTCGGTAGCACGATCACGTCGAACCGCTGACGCAGTGCGCCACGCCGAAGCTCACTGTCGTGAACTGTCGTATAACTGATTCCATATTGCTCGAAGACCCAGCGCGTCCAACCCTCGTCGATGTTGCCGGTCCACGGCTGATACAACGCGATGCGTGGCAGCGTGCGCAGCGTCTTCCCCGACACCGGCGCGATCGCCACCGCCCGCACAGGGAAACCGTGCAGCGCCGCTTGCTCGCCGAGGATCCGCCGCGCCTGCGGGCCGCGCACGACCAGACTGTCTCCGGCAATCGTCACGGATTGCCCGGCTGCGAGCAACGCGGCCACGGCGCGTGACTCTCCGTTGGTCTGGTTCCTCAGCACGAACATTTCGCCTCGTCCCTCGATCCGCCCCGGCGCCGGGACCACGCTGTCTACGTTCACGAGGTTGGCCGTGAACGGCTCCTCCACGACCTCCGCCCGGACACCCATGGTGAATGGCAGCGTCCAACCCGCGACGTCGTAGGGGGGCCGGTCGTTGACCGGCGTGTACTGCTGCGCCTCGAGCAAATCCTTGGCGTGCGCCCGGAATGGCTGCGCCATCGGGACGACCAGTGATCCCGCCGGGTAATGCCGGCTCCCCGCTGTGAACGGCTCAGCGGCGCGCCACACCTCGACGCTCCCCGCCAACAGCACGTTGGCCAAACTGCTCCAGGCCTCTGGATCGCGCTGCGCCGGCGGTGGGGGGAGGACGTAGGCGAACGGGTGTCCGGCCCGCCCGGCCTCGACGGCCCGGCGGCCCAGCCCGACGAACCGATCGATGAACGTGAGGCGATCGCGCGCCGCGAGCCGCACCAACGCTTCCGACGCGATCAGCTCGTAACGCACGATGTCGCCGAGGCGCCAGGTGCCGCCGGGCCAGGGTCCCGGGTAGTTCACGCCGCGCCCGGGTTGCCGCACCGAATCCACGGCAAACGTGATGGGGGACGCGATGCGCACACTCGCGGCCTCGGTCAGGACACCGATCATGTTGTGACGGGTGGGCGTCGAGCGGAACCCGCCGTGCCACCACAAGTCATAGCGCTCCTGGTGCGCGACGCCCGTCGCGCCGGCGTCGTACAGCGCCGAGGCCATCTGCGCGCCGACGAGATTGATCCCGGCCACGAGCGCCGGATCCAAATTCGGATTGACGGGATCCTGAAACGGGGGCACGAACAGCCGCACGCCGTTCGCGCCCATCTGGTGCACGTCGTAGACCACCTCGGGGAACCACTCGTTGTACAGCATGCGCGTGACGAGCTTCGTCTCGGCCTGCGTCACCATGAACCAATCGCGGTTGTTGTCGTGGCCGACGTACTTGTGGTAGAGCCAGGGAAGCGGCCCGCCCTCGTAGCGGGTTCCCTTGTACCGCCGGTACCACGACACGACCGTGTCGAGACCGTCGGGATTCATCGACGGGATCATCAGCACCACCAGCGAGTCGAGCAGACGGGTCAACGCCGGATCGGTCGCAAGCCGGTAGGCGAGCGTCATTCCCATTTGGCTCGACGCGATCTCCGTCGAGTGAATGTTGTTGCTGATCAGGATCACCGCGGGCTGCTTGGCGCGCAGCTCGGCGAGCGCCGCCTCGGTGAGCGAGCGCGGATCGGCGAGGAGCTTCTGACCGCGCTTGATCGCCGTGAGCCGATCCTGGTTTGCCGGCGACGTGATCGTGAGCAGGAGGAACGGCCGTCCTTCGGTGGTGCGGCCCAGGGTGTCGACGTGGACGTACGGGCTGCGCTGCGCCAGTCCGTTCATGTACGTCGAGACCTGTTTCCAATCGGCGAGCATGGAGTCGGCGCCCGGTTCGAAGCCGAGACTTGCCGCCGGGGATTGGAGGAGCGCGAGCAGTAGTAGGGTCATTAGATCAGTCCGAGTTTAGAGCCCACCTTCTTGAAAGCGCGCAGCGCGAAGTCGAGATCGGAGCGCGTGTGGGCCGCCGACAGCTGGCAGCGCACGCGTGCATGTCCTTGCGGTACAACGGGATAGCCGAACCCAGTCACGAACACCCCCTCGGCCAGCAGCAGCTCGCTCATCTCGATCGCCTTGGCCGTCTCGCCGAGGATCACCGGGACGATGGGCGTCTCGCCGGGCAGGGGTTTAAAGCCGAGCGCGATGAGCTGGTCGCGGAAGTAGCGGGCGTTCTCGTGCAGCTTCGTGACCAGCTCGGGGTGGCGCTCTACGTGGCGCACCGCCGCCAGCGCGCTGCCGGCGACGGTGGGCGGCAGCGCATTGCTGAACAGCTGCGGCCGCGAGCGCTGCGTGAGGTAGTCGGCGAGCGCCGTGGGGCCCGCGGTGAAGCCGCCGGCGGCCCCCCCGAGCGCCTTGCCGAGCGTCGACGTGATGATGTCGACCTGGCCGAGCATCCCGTAGTGGTCGGCGGTGCCGCGGCCCGACTTCCCGAGCACGCCAGTGGCGTGGGAGTCGTCCACGGCGACGACGGCGTCGTACTTTCGCGCCAGCGCCACGATGTCGGGGAGCTTCGCGATGTCGCCTTCCATCGAGAAGATGCCGTCGGTGAATACCAGCTTCAGGCGTGAGCTCTTTGCGGCCTTCAGCTTGTCTTCGAGGTCCGCCATGTCGGAGTGCGTGTAGACGGCGGTCTGGCATTTGGTGATCGTCTTGGCGAGGCGGATCGCATCGATGATCGAGGCGTGGTTCAGCTGATCGGAGATGACGATGTCGTGTTCGCCGAGCAGGGTGGGGCAGAGGCCCTCATTGGCGTTCCAGCAGCTCACGTAGGTGAGTGACGCTTCGCAGCCGACGAACTTTGCGAGCGCGGCCTCGAGCTCGCGGTGCACGGTGAACGTGCCGCAGATGAAGCGCACCGAGCCGGTCCCGGCGCCCCAGCGGTCCAGCGCGTCCTTGCCGGCCTGCACGACGTCCGGGACGTTGCAGAGACCGAGGTAGTTGTTCGATGAGAGGATGACGACCTCGCCGCGCCCTTCCATTTTCACGCGCGCGGCCTGCGGTGAGTCGAGGTAATTGAGGCGCTTGTAGACGCCCTCACGCTTGAACTGCGCGAGCTCGGTTTCCAGCTGCCCGGCAAAGCTCATGCGATCTCCAGAATGACCTTTCCCGCGTCGCCCGAGCGAATGGCGGCGAGTGCGTCGTCGATCTTGGCGAGCGGGAACCGGTGGGTGATGACGGGGCGGGGGTCGAACTGTCCGCCCGTGAGAAAGCGGCGCATCTGGTGCCACGTCTCGTACATCTTGCGGCCGATCACGCCGTAGATCGTGATGCCCTTGAAGATGATCTCGTTCGCGAAGTCGACGGGCACGTCGCCCTTGGGGATGCCGAGCAGCTGTACCCGGCCGCCCATGCGGACCGCGGCGAACGCCTGATGCAATGCCGACGGGACCCCTGACATCTCGCACACCACGTCGGCGCCTTCGCCGCCCGTCTCGGCGATGACGGTCTTCACGACGTCGTCCTTGGCCGCGTTGATCGTGACGTGCGCGCCCATTTGTTCCGCGAGGGCGAGGCGCTTCGGATTCACGTCGGAAGCGATCACTTTCGTCGCGCCGGCGGCCCGGGCAATGCCAACCGCGAAACAGCCGATCGGTCCGCATCCCACAATGAAAACGGTGCTGCCGGGAATCTCCGCGGTCAGCACCGTGTGAAACGCATTGCCCATCGGGTCCATGATGGCGCCGACCTCGGTGGGAATGCCCGAAAGCGTCAGCACGTTGGTCGTCGGCATCACGATGTACTCGGCGAACGCGCCGTCACGATCGACGCCGATGATGCGCGTGTTCTTGCAAATGTGGCTGTTTCCGGTGCGGCATTGGAGGCAGTGCCCGCAGACGATGTGTCCCTCGGCGGTGACGAGCTGGCCCTTCCGCAGCCCGGTCACGCCGTCACCGAGCGCTTCGATCTCACCCGCGAACTCGTGGCCGATGACGATCGGCGGCTTGATGCGGCCCTGCGCCCAGGGGTCCCAATCGGCGATGTGGAGGTCGGTGCCGCACACGCCCGCGTGCCGCACCGCGATGAGCACCTCGCCCGGACCGGGAGACGGCTTGGGGACGGTCGTGACGGTCAAGCCGGGGGCGCGACGTTCTTTGACGATGGCTTGCATGGAGTCCCGGGATGCGGGATGCGAGATGCGTTAGAAGATGGACCGCGTGAACCCGCCGTCCACCTGGAGCACGGCGCCGGTAATATAGCTGGCGGGTTCGGAGGCCAGGAACGTGACCGCCGCGGCCAGCTCGCTCGTGTTGCCGATGCGCCCCATCGGTATTTGGGCAAGCATCTGCTTCATCATTTCGGGCTTGGTCCGCGTCAGCTCCTCGACGCGCTCGGTCGCAATGAAACCTGGGCAGATGCAGTTCACCGTGATGCCGTCGGCGGCGACTTCATCCGCGAGCGCCTTAGAGAACCCCAAAACGCCGGCGCGGGCGGTCGTAGAAAGGATCAGTCCCGGGAGAGGCTGCTTCGCGGCGACCGATACGAGACAGATGATCCTGCCCCATTGCGCCTTGCGCATGATCGGCACGGCGGCCCGGCAGAGATTGATGGTGGAGAGAAGGTTCAGCTCGATGGCCCGCTGCCAGGCCTCGGCGGGTTGGTCCTTGAACGGCGCCGCCGGAGGACCCCCCGCATTGCAGAACAGGATGTCGAGCCGGCCGAACTGCTTGGCGACATCGCGCACCAGTCGTTCCGCTTCGGCCGGCACGCTCACGTCGGCGGGGAACGGAGCCGTGGCGTCGCGTCCGTTGATGGCGACGATCGCGCCTTCGTGGGCGAGGGTCTTCGCCACCGCGCGGCCGATGCCGCGGGTCGAGCCGCACACGAGCGCAACGCGCTTCGAGAGCCCTAGATCCATTCGACCCCCAGGTTGAAGCCTGGGCTCGGCACTACTCGGTGCTTAAGCACAGTGCCTCGCCGAGCCCATCCTTCAGGATGGGAACAATCACGCGGCCGGTACCCCCGCCGGCACCGCTTCGATCCGGATCGCACAGACCTTCAGCTCCGCCATCTTCGCGTAGGGATCGAGGATCGGGTTGGTGAGGAGGTTGGCGGCCGCTTCGCGGAAGTGGAATGGCACGAACACCTGGCCGCGCGCCACGCGGTCCGACACCCGGCAGGCGGTGACCATCGAGTTCCGGCGCGACGTCAGGCGCACCAACTCGCCTTCGGCGACACCCAGCTCTCGGGCGTCGGCGGGATGGATCTCGACGATCGCCGTGGGCTCGCGCGAGTCGAGACCCGAGGCGCGGCGCGTCATCGTACCGGTGTGCCAGTGGTACAGCTGGCGGCCGGTGTTCATCACGAACGGATACTCGTCGTCGGGGAGCTCCGCGGGGTCGGTGTACAGGACGGGCACGAAGGTCGCCTTGCCGTCAGCCGTGGGGAACGCGTCCGCGAACAGGAACGCGGTGCCGGGGTGGTCCGTCGTGGGTACCGGGTACTGCAGCCCGGCACCCTCGAGCCGCGCGTACGTGACGCCCGCCCAGCTGGGCGTGACCTGCGCGATCTCCGTCATGACGTCTTCGGCCGTCCGGAACGGCGTCGGCAAGCCGAGCCGCTGCGAGAGGTCGATGAGGATGTCGAGATCGCCCCGGACCTGCCCGGGCGTGTCGACCGCCTTGTGGGAGATCTGGATGCGCCGCTCCGTGTTCACGAACGTGCCGGTCTTTTCCGCGAAGCTCGACGCGGGCAGCACGACGTCGGCGTAGCGGGCCGTCTCGGTGAGGAAGAGATCCTGCACGGCGAGAAACTCGAGCTCCCGGAACCAATGCTCGGCGTGGGCGATGTCGGGGTCCGAGATGATCGGGTTCTCGCCCATGATGTACATGCCGCGGACGCCGCTCTCGGGCTTTACGACCTCCGTCACCATCAGCCCCTTCTTGAGCGATAGCGACTCGGGCGGGACGCCCCAGGTGTCGGCAAAGCGCGCGCGGATGCGCGGATCGCCGACGGGTTGGTAGTCGGTATAGACGAAAGGGATGGCCCCCATGTCGGAGGCGCCCTGCACGTTGTTCTGGCCGCGGATCGGCAACATCGCGGCGCCCCAGCGCCCGATCATGCCGCACGCGAGCATCAAGTTGAGGAACGACGCCACGATGTCGGTGCCATTGGCGTGCTGCGTGAGGCCCATCGCCCACAGCGAGCTGGTATTGGGGCCGCGGGCGTAGATCTCGGCTGCGCGCCCGATCTTCTCGGCCGGGATCCCGGTGATTTTCGCCGCCTTATCGAGCGTATAGGGCGCGACGGCGGCGCGCACCTTTTCGAAGTCATGGGCCCGGTTGGCGATGAAGGCTTTGTCTTCGAGACCCAGTGTCAGGATGTGGTTCAGCATCGCGGAGTACAGGGCGACGTCGGTGCCCGGCTGCAACTGGAGGTGGATGTCGGCCCGGCCGGCGAGCTCGGTGCGGCGCGGATCCGCCACGATCAGGGTCGCCCCGTGCTCGTGGGCCCGTTTGATCGCGGCGCCGAAGACGGGATGCGACTCCGTGGTGTTGGCGCCGCCGATGAATATGACGTCGCACGCCTCCTCGATCTCCCGCATCGACCCTGAGGCCGCCGACGTACTCAGCGCGCGCTGCATCGCCGCCACCGAGGTCGAGTGACACAGGCGGGTGCAGTGATCGACGTTGTTGGTGCCCAGGGCGGCACGGAACATCCGCATCATCAGGTAATTCTCTTCGTTCGAGCACTTGGCCGAGGAAAAACAGGCCAGGGCGTCGCCACCCCGCTCGCGCTTGATGCGGGACAGCTCCTGGGCGGCCAGGCTGAGCGCTTCCTCCCACGTGGCCGCGCGGAACGGTTCGTACCAGTCGGCCGGTGTGGCCACCCGATCGCGGATGTCCTGGTCGAGCCGCTCGAGGAGAGGCAGGTCGCGCACCGATTTCCCGGTGGCGCGGGGCGGCGTTCCGGGCTTGGACTGTTGCCCTTCACCCTCGATGCTGCGCCACGGCCCGCCGCGGCGCTCCACCCCCGTTGCGCCCCTCCACACCCACCGGTCCCCCTCCTTGGTCCAACCCTTCCTCATCAAGGGCTTGGTCAGGCGATCCCGATGCTGGGGGAAGTCATACCCAAAGCGGCCCTTCACGCAGGTCGAGCCCTGGTTGGGTGTGTTCAGCTCGATGTTCGGGGAGGTGACGCGGAGGACTTGTTCATCGGCGACGTGCAGGTCCACCTGACACCCCACGCCGCAGTAGGGGCACACGGCCCGGACGACGCGGTCGGGATGGCGGATCTGCTGGGGGGCGAACCGCTGCCGCGGCATGACCTCGAAGATCGCGCCGGTGGGACAGACGCGGACGCATTCGCCGCACCAGGTGCATCCGGCCTTGTCGGGATCGCCGTCGGCGCCGACAATGATCTCGGCGTGCTTGCCCCGCCACCCCACATCGAGCACGCCGACGACCTGGATGTCCTCGCACGCACGCACGCAGCGCGTACACAGGATGCAGGTGGACATGTCGTGGCGGATCATCGGGTCGCCGGGCCGCTCGTCGCCCGAGCGAAGCGGGAGGTCGCGGCCTTCTACGGGCGTAGGCGTCACGCCGTAGCGCACGACATAGCCCTCGAACTCGTTGCGCGGGCTTCCATTGAGCGCTGGATAGCGCTCAGTGAGAAGGCGGAGAACCCCTTTGCGGTTCTCGACCGCCGCATGCGACTCGGTCGTGACGACCATGCCGTCCGCGACTTTGGTCGCGCACGCCGGGAGCAGTTTGGGCTGGCCCTCGACCGAAACGAGGCAGATGCGGCAATTGCCCACGATGGACAGCTTCGGGTACCAGCAGAGCGCCGGGATGTCGATCCCGCCGGCCCTGGCCGCCTCGAGGATGGTCCGACCTTCCGCCGCGGTGAGGGAGCGGCCGTCGATCGTGAGCGTCGCCATGTAGCTATAGATATCGTCCAGGAGGGGAGTCGCAAGACGAGTCAATGAAAAACGAACGGGGCCGGCGCATGGCGCCGGCCCCGTCGTGCATCAAAGTGCGATCAGTTCACCGAGGATCCACCGGCAGGTGCAGGTGCGTGTGGTCCCCGTTCTCCCCTTCGTCGGTGAACCAGCAGTAGGCCCAAATCTTCGCGGGGCGCAGCACCTGCTGTCCGGCGCGCAGGATGATCCCCATCGGCTCATCGTCGAGTACTAGCGGGAGACTGGTCATGCCACGCTCCAAAGCAAGGCGCTTGCCACGGAGCCTTGTTCGCAACCTGCTGTCTTACAGCGATTTACGAATTGCTGCTGCGTCGCTGTCGTTATTCTGACACGTTCGACACTGTGTCGGCTTGACGCGGGGGCTTCGTCGCGGTGAAGCCGCTCCGCTTGGAGCGCCGACTGCGCTGCAGCTGCCAGCCGGCGTACAACGCTTGGAGCGCCTCGGGCGCGAGGGGGATCACCTGTCGCGACGCGCCCGCGGAGAGGACGATGTGCACGCCGCCGGAGCGCGTTCTGGCCTGAAGGTCCGCGATCAGGGCGGCGCGATCTTTGGCTCGGAGGTCGGCGAGGCTTTTCGGCTCCAGCACGACGAGGGACGGAGAGAGGTCGGGGAACCAGCTGCCGAAGTTGATCACGAGGGCCTGGAGGGCGCCCGCGAGCTGCTCCGTCACCGCTCGTCCCTCGGCGGCCTCGATGGCGCCAAGGTCTTGGTCCACCAGGAACACCTCGATGTCGTGCGCCGCGAGGTAGAGCGCTTCGGCGAGGGCGGCAGCGCCGACCACCACGACGAGGTCCCCCGCTTCGAGCCGCGGCGCCCAGGGGACGATCGGGTGCGTGTGGTCGAGCCCCCAGTGAGTGGGCTCGCGCTGCGCTTCCCGCAGGGCCCGGTGCTTCTGGCGCCAGCGCGGGAACGACGGCAGACGCAGGCGCCGCGAGATGATGCGGTCCACGTGCTCCAGGAGCAGCACTTCGGTGAGGAGGTACTGATCCTGGGCGCTCGCCTGCAGCTCGCGCACCGCCTCGTCGCCGATCTCGAGCAAGGCCCCCCGCGGGATCGCGTTCTTGTACTCCTCGATGCGCTGCAGGATGAACTCCTGGTATTCCTGTTTGAGCGAGCGAGGGGCTCGGGGGGCCCGCGCCGTCGCGAGCCGCTCGGCGGCGGTCGAGGTCAGCATGGCTCGACGTGCACCGTCACGGCGCTCAGCTCGAGCTCGCGTTTCAAGCGCTCCTCGACCTCGTCAGCGATGGCGTGGGCCGCCGCGACGTTGGCGTCGCGGTCGACGGCGATCGTCACTTCTGCGTAGCGCACGCCGACGCCATGGCCGCCGCGGGACCGGATGCCGTACGCGCTCTTCACACCGTGCACCTCCTGAGCCGCGTGGCGGATGGCGCGCTCGGGGATCGCGCGCTCGTCGACCAGCACCGGCACCGTCCGCGCCAGAATCTGGTAGGCGACGCGCACGATCAGGGCCGCCACCACGATCGCGACCGCCGGGTCCACCCACGAGGCACCGCCGCGCGCGAACAGTACCCCGATCAGCACGCCGATGGTGATGAAGACGTCGGTGCGCGTGTGCGCCGCGTCGGCGATGAGCAGCTCGCTCGACAGTTCGTGTCCCCGGCGGTTTTCGTACCACGCGACGAGGACGTTGACGCCGAGCGTCGCGAGCAGGACCACGAGGCTCAGATCGGTCACCACCACGGTGTGGCTTCCGCCCAACAGTTTTTGGACCGCGTTACGGACCAGCTCAAAACACGTGATCGAGAGGAAGACGACGATGGCGAGCGCCCCGAGCGTCTCGAACTTGCCGTGGCCGTAGGGGTGGTCCTCGTCGGGCGCGCGCGCCGCCACGCGAACGACGATCAGGCCGAGCACGTTGTAGAGCGAGTCGACCGACGAGTGGAGCGCGTCGCCCCACACGGCGAGCGATCCCGACGCGGCCCCGATGAAAACTTTCGCCGCGACGACCGCGAGGTTGGCGCCGAGTAGGCCGAGCAAGACGCGGCGAACCGCGGCTGAGGACATGGGCTGTAACCTTGTGACTGGGGCGGATTTAGTCAACTTTGCTTGACAATAATAAGATAATTGTCTAAATATCTATCCATGCATGACTCCCTGTTCCGCGCCCTCGCCGACCCCACGCGCCGCCGCATCCTCGAGCTCCTCTCCGAGGGCGACCGCACCGCGGGCGACATCGCCGAGCAGTTCCCCATCGCCTTCGCGTCGGTGTCGCACCACTTGGGAGTGCTCAAGGCCGCCGGTCTCGTGGCGACCGAGCGAGAGGGGCAGTTCATCCGCTACCGCCTCAATACGACCGTGTTTCAGGAAGTCGTGCGCTACTTCATGCAGAGCTTCCCGGGAGGGAACAATGCGTAGCCGCTGGTTCGGCCTCGTCGTCGCGGCGCTCGGCGCCGTGGTTTCGGTCTGGGCGTATGGTCGCTTGCCCGAGACGGTCGCGACACACTGGAATCTGCAAGGGACCCCGGACGGGTTTTCGTCGCGCATCTGGGCAGTCGTCTTGATGCCGCTCGTGACCGTCGGCCTGACGAGCCTGTTCAATGTGCTCCCGAGGGTCGATCCCAGGCGCGAGAACTACGCCAAGTTCCTGGACAGCTACTGGCTGATCG
>Ga0307299_10000747_pt1 | contig 10792 bp, 10 predicted proteins | sample ER_DNA_159_FD_194466 | JGI IMG/M metagenome (GOLD analysis project Ga0307299, IMG submission 194466) | Bulk soil microbial communities from the East River watershed near Crested Butte, Colorado, United States - ER_DNA_159 | ecosystem: Environmental > Terrestrial > Soil > Floodplain | place... | reverse complement strand
CGGCCACGCCACCGCCGCGCCGCCGAGGAGGGTGATTAACTCCCGCCTTCTCATTCGATGACCTCGTCGGCGCGCGCGAGCAGCGTCGGCGGGATTTCGATCCCGAGCGCCCTGGCTGTTTTGAGATTGATCACCAGTTCGAATTTCGTGGGTTGAATGACCGGAAGGTCGGCGGGCTTCGCCCCCTTGAGGATTCTGCCGACGTACATGCCCTGTTGCCGATGAGCATCGGCGAGACTCGTCCCGTAGCTCATCAGGCCGCCGGCCACAGCGAACTCGCGCCATTGAAAGATCGCGGGAACCACATGGCGTGCCGTCAGCGCAACGAGATGCTCGCGCCGGCCGTCAAAAAACGGATCGGCGGCGACGACGAGTGCGTTGGCGCGCTGTTGGACGAGAGTTGCAAAGGCGGTATCGAAGTCGCGATCGGCGCTAGCGCTCAGCACGATAACTTGTTGCCCTCCGGCGCGCGCGGCCGTCTCCAGGTCTCTCGCATTTGCCTGGGCATTCTGGTTATTCGGGTTTACGAGGAAGCCAATCGTTGAGGCCTTCGGCACCAGTTCGCGCAGTAGCTCAAGTCGCTTTCCGACCAGCTCGACATTGAGCATATTGACGCCCGTAATGTTTCCGCCCGGCCTGTTGAAGCTGTCCACGAGACCAAGTTCGACCGGATCGCGGCCGATGAGGAAAACGATCGGAATTGCTGACGTTGCCGCCTTAGCTGCGAGCACCGAAGGAGTTCCGGCGAACGCGGCAATGACGGCCACCTGACGGCGAACCAGATCGGCAGCCAGCGCAGGCAATCGATCATACTGACCGTCCGCCCAGCGGTATTCAATCGTGACGCTCTGGCCATCGACATAACCGACATCCTTCAGACCCAGATTGAACCCAGCCACGAACGGCATCCACTCGGCGCGCGACGTGCCGCCAAGGACTCCGACCAAAGGCATCGCAGACTGCTGCGCCCGCGCCCTGAGCGGCCACGTCGCCGCCGCACCGCCCATCAGCGTTATGAACTCCCGCCGTTTTGTATGACGGGAAAAGAGCATTGTGAGGGGCGACGGGGGTTCGGTCATGACCGTCTCCCTGTCGCGACCGGAAGCCCGCGGCCGTTTCGGATAGCAAACCGCGAATGAGCTTGGAGCTCCGGTCGCCTCTTCCATACCCGAACAGTGGCTGCGCCCAAGAACCCAATGGTCGGCATTTTGCCCGGCTGCTGCGCGCGCGCCGCGAGCGGCCACGCGGCCGCCGCGCCGCCGAGAAGCTTCATGAACTCACGCCGCCTCATGTCGGACATAAGGGCTTCTTTCCTCCCGCCCGGTTTGCCGCACGCTCAGCCTGCCACAAAAGTGGGCGGAAAGTCCTTGCGGCCGAACTGAATCGTCCTGAATCGGGGTGGCTGACTCAGGCCAGCACGGTGCGCCTGCCCTTGGGGGCCAATGTCCGAGTCGGGTCCAGGCTCGGCCTTCCAGCGATATTCGTGACAGGACCGCTGTTACTCCATAAGCGAACCTGCACACGTCATCGGCACAGGTCTCAAACGTGCCACATCCGGACATCCCGCTGAACCAATGGAGGGGAGCCTGTTTTGATTCTTTGAGCGCGTCTAGACGTGCCCGAACAGGGTTACCTGGCGCGTCAGCGCCACGTCCCGAACATTCTATCGATGGCAGCCGAAGATATGCTCGCTGATGCCAAGTGGCAGAACATCAGCTGGCGCACCGGCACGAAGGGAAAGTTTGCGGCTGTGCGTGTGCGCATGGCCGACGGTCCAGGGAGGCCCCGGCTCTTGCCAGGGCCTCCTCGCCCCGCGTCATCGATCATTCGATCACCTCGCCGGGCGCAGCCGAGCACCCGCGATTTCGCGTAACGCGATTTTGGAACGCGCAGCCGCACGATTATTCCGGCTTGATGTTGGCCGCGCGGATCACCTTGCGCCACTTCTCGGTTTCGTCGGCGATGAGCTTTCCGAATTCGGCAGGCGAGAGCGCAAGCACCATGCCGCCCAAATCCGCAAGCTGCGCCTTCATCTTGGGATTGGCGAGAGCGGCATTGATCTCCTTGTTGAGTTTGTCGACGATCTCGGTCGGCGTGTTCTTGGGCACGCCGACGCCATACCACCCGCTCGCCTCGTAGCCAGGCAAGAAGTCGCTCACGGTCGGGATTTCCGGCAGCGCCTCCAAGCGGGTCGCGGTGGTCACCGCCAATGGCCGCAGCCTACCGGCCCTGATGTACTCAATTGACGCGAGCGTAGTATCGAACACGACTTGCACCTGTCCGCCGAGCAGGTCGGTCAGCGCGGGCGCCGACCCGCGGTAGGGCACATGGGTCATGTTGACGCCAGCCATTATCTTGAACAGCTCACCGGAGACATGTTGCGGAGTACCGTTGCCGGCCGACGCCATGTTGAGCTTGCCCGGGTTTGCCTTGGCATAGGTGATGAACTCGGGAACCGTCTTGACTGGAACGGATGGATTTACCTGCATGACAAGGGGCACGCGGATGATGCCAGCGACTGGCGCGATGTCGCGGATTAAATTGTATTTGAGCTTTTCGTAGAGCGTCGCGTTGATTGCGTTCCCCGCGTTGACCAGGAGGAGCGTATAGCCGTCGGGGGGCGCATTCACGACCGCCTCGGTGCCGATATTGCCGCTGGCGCCCGGGCGGTTCTCAATGACAAATGGCTGGCCGAGCCGGTCCGACAGCCATTGGCCGATCAAGCGTGCGGCGATGTCGGTCGCGCCGGCGGGGGGATAGCCGACGATCCAGCGGACCGGCCGCGTCGGATAGGTTTGCGCCCTTACGATCCGCGAGAAGGCCGGCAGAACGGTAGCACCGGCTGCCAGATGCAGAAATCGACGGCGGGATAGTTTCATTGTGGCCTCCCTAATTTCCGTTCGTCTCATTCGATCACCTCGTCGGCGCGCGCGAGCAGCGTCGGCGGGATTTCGATCCCGAGCGCCCTGGCTGTTTTGAGATTGATCACCAGTTCGAATTTCGTGGGTTGAATGACCGGAAGGTCGGCGGGCTTCGCCCCCCTTAAGGATTCTGCCGACGTACATGCCCTGTTGCCGATGAGCATAAACCGTCCTTGGCGCGGAAACTCTTGATCGAGGACCAGGCTTCCACCAGCGTGCCGTCGACCGAAAAGTGCTCGTCCGACAAAAAACGCGTGACCTTGGGATGACGCAGAACGGCTGCGAGGAACTTGGCAGCGACATCGGCGCCGAGCAACCGGTCCCGGTTCTTCGAGAACGTCGAATGATCCCAAACGGCGTCATCAATGCCGAGGCCAACGAACCAGCGGAACAGCAGATTATAGTTGATCTGCTCCATCAGCTGACGCTCGGAACGCACAGAGTAAAATGCCTGCAACAGTGAGGCGCGCAGCAGCCGCTCCGGCGCAACCGACAGTCGGCCGATGCCTTCGTAAAGCGCCTCGAACTCGATATCGAGTGCCGCCAGCACCTCATTCACGATGGTCCGGATCGTGCGCAGCGGGTGCGTGGCCGGTACCCGCGCCTCCATGTCGACATAGGAGAACAATGACCCCGACGCTGCATCCGATCCGCGCATCTCCATCTCCGGTTGTTTGTCCCGATGACGGAATCATATTCGATCAGCCCTGTCAGCAGGCGAGAAATTCAACGGCCTGCTAGACCAACTCGACCGGGTGCTGGCCGCCCACCAGGGCGAGCAGCAGCCCCCGTAGGCCTTGGCTGTAACAACAGCGAAACAATAGCCAGCACGCCGGCGGGCCTCGCCGCCTCCGGCAGGCTAAAACGGACTCGAGCCGTTGAGTAATCGTGAGAAATCGGCTGCGCGTCGGCACCGAAATGGCGCTGCACGTCCTGGCCTACAGCGATGCCGAAATATTCAAGGAGCACGCGACCGAATTTGAATTCCGGAGGTTCGGCACGCACGACGAACATCTGGATCGCTGACTAGGCGAAGAAACACAAACGAAACATGTCACATTCTACGACACCAAATTGAAATGGTTCTTTCTGGGGCTGGCGAATGACGAAACATGTTTACAAATTCCTCGGGAAATCTTCAAACAAATGCCAGACCTGGCTCAAGCTTGCCATCTCATATGCAGCTAAACAGTCGTCATGTGCTCGCGCACGACATCGCCAGAAGTAAACTGCTTCACGTCCGCCGGAACTTGCGCGTGGCACTGACGATCAGGTGGTTGGCATTGGGCCCGCCACCCGCAACCTGCAACATAGGAGACGATCATGACTAAGTTTGTCCTCGCCCTGGCTTTGACCATCGCCACTCTTGCAGCAGTTCCGGCTTCAGCCGGCCCTTACTGTCAAGAAGACCTTGGATATGGCCGAACGAGCAGCTTCGGCTGCGGCGGTTAAGTGGGTTTGTTGCGCGCGCCCGGCCGCGCGAGCGGCCGGGACGCGCTTCGACCAGATAGACGTGGGTGGAGGACATCATGCCGAGAATCGCAGCAACGTTGGTGATTGGACTGGTGGCTGCCATCCTGGTGACAGCTCTCAGCATCAGCATTATTGGCAGCGCTTTTGCGCAGTCGCGACTTGGACAAATCGCGCGCGACGCCCTGACCAACCGCTACGAACTGCCGCAGTCGGAGACTGAAATCGAGCTTCGGCTCGATATGTGAGTCACCGCTTCGCCCTATCGCCGAGCGTACACCATAAGCTGGCGATGTGCTTCAGTCCGGCAAGATGTTGACTCTTGGTCTGCGACACCAGGCATGGACCGACATCGCGAAATCAGCCAATAAGAGGATAGTCATGCGAGCAAAAACGTTCACTGGACCTGAAAGGATTGAAGTCCGTACCCAAGCCATGGAGTGGTGCGCGGCCCATCAGGCTTCGAAGCAGATTAGCACATCAGCCCGCTATTCCCCGAAAAATCAGGGCGAGTGGACGATTACGGTTCGATACGAAGAAAGAGCTGGTGCCGCTCAAGGAGGTGGGTCGGGCGCAATGCCTGATCGCTGAATGAGCGTCGCAGAGGTCTGCTTTGCAATGGCGTGCAGCTTAACTCTCTCGATACCTGGTTCGGGAAGTGAGCACCTTAGCGGGCAATCCGACATGAGCTTGATTTCGAACGGCCTGCCGCCAAGACCGGGTTCGTCAGCTTTGGTGAACGTCCGCCCCTTCTCATGCTAAGCTCGCGGGGGAAAGCGGTAATACACAGGGGAACTCCCATGACAATGAGGCCTGATCCGTCCTTTCACGCATCGCCCAAGCTTGCGATGGAAGCTCCCCCGGAGAACTTCGCCTACACGTTGCTGCTTAGCGCGGACTTCTCGAAGCCTGACGCGCTCGCGGTGGTCGACGTGAAGCCCGACTCGCCTACATTTAGCCAGATCGTTCACACGGTGACGATGCCCTACAAGGGGGACGAATTCCACCATTTCGGTTGGAACGCGTGCTCTTCGGCATTGTCGCCGCTCACCGGTCACGCGTTTCTCGAGCGCCGCTATCTGATCATTCCCGGGCTCCGTTCCTCGCGTATTTATATCGTGGATACGAAGCCCGACCCAACCAAAGCAAGCATTCACAAGATCATTGAGCCCGAGGAGGTCTTCAAGAAGACCGGCTACTCGCGCCCCCATACTGTGCATTGTGGTCCGGAAGGTATCTACGTCAGCACACTGGGCGGCGGCGGTAAGGATGGTACCGAGGGGCCGCCCGGCGTGTTCATCATGGACTGCGAGACGTTTGACATCCTCGGCCGCTGGGAGATCGATCGCGGACTCCAGAATCTTCACTACGATTTTTGGTGGAACTTGCCACGAGACTATATGGTGACAAGTGAATGGGCGCTGCCGCCGCAGTTCGAGAACGGGATCGTCCCAGAGGACTTGCTCTCCAACAAATATGGCCATCGCCTCCATTTCTGGGATCTTCGAGCTCGGCGCAATGTCCAGACCATCGATCTCGGCGCCAACCATCAAATGGCGCTTGAAGTGCGGCCTGCGCATGATCCCGTCCGCGAGTACGGGTTTGTGGGCGTAGTGGTCGATACCACGAACCTCGAAGGTTCGATCTGGACCTGGTGGCGCGAGGGCGGCAAGTTCCATATTGAAAAGACAGCGACGATCCCACCTGAGCCGGCGAGCAAGGACCAGCTGCCGCCTCTCCTGCAGGGATTTGGCGCAGTGCCGCCGCTGGTGACCGACATCGACCTCTCCATGGATGACCGGTTCCTCTATGTCGCCTGCTGGGGAACCGGCGAGATGCGTCAGTACGACGTGACCGACGCAAGAAATCCTAAACTTGCAGGCTCGGTCCATGTCGGCGGGATCGCGCGCCGTACGCCCCATCCGAGCGGCAAGATATTTGCCGGCGGTCCGCAGATGGTTGAGATTAGCCGTGACGGCAAACGGGTCTACTGGACCAACTCGCTTTATTCGACCTGGGACAACCAGTTCTATCCTGATGGCGTGCCAGGCGCTGAGGTGATGGCCAACGCAAGCCCGAGCGGCGGCCTTGAGCTGGCAAGGGACTATTGGGTGAGCTTCCCTGATGGATACCGGGCACATCAGATCCGGCTTGAGGGTGGCGATTGCTCGACGGATTCGTTCTGCTACCCCTCGGTTTAGATTTGACCGAAGCGGATTGGACACAAGTCGGGCTCTGGCTGGCGGTCGTCGCGAGCGGCCTCTATCACGGGGCGAACCCGGGGATGGGATGGCCGCTCGCGGTTTCAGCCGGGCTGATGGAAAGGCGTTCACAGGCGCTCATCGCGGCGCTGTGGCCCCTGACACTCGGCCATTTGCTGGCAATGTTGGTGGTGATCCTTCCCTTTGCGCTACTGATCGCGGTCATTGAATGGCACCGGCAAATTCAAATTGGCGCCAGTCTCCTAGTCATCGGGTTTGGTGTCTTCCTGCTTGGCAAACGACGCCATCCGCGGGTACTGGCGCGGATACGACCGACGCAACTGGGTCTTTGGTCCTTCGCGGTGGCGATCGCGCATGGCGCTGGATTGATGCTCGTGCCGATCTATCTCGGGCTCTGCCGGGCCGCCGACCTCGACGAGGGCCACGAGCCGGCCGGCGTGCTCGTTAACACCGATTTGGGAATGGCCATACTGGTCTCTCTCGTCCACTCCTTCGCGATGATTGCCGCCGGTGGGTTCTTGGCCTGGCTCGTCTACCGCCATTTGGGTCTCACGTTCATGTCGCGGAGCTGGTTCAATCTCGATGCGACTTGGGCCTTCAGCCTCGTCCTGGTGGGCGCTGTATCGCTCGCGGTCAACCTTTCAAGCCAGCATTGACCCCCATCTCGGTCTACTAAGCCGCGCCTCGATTTTGATTCGCTCCCCCGGGCGCCTGCACCAGGCAAACGACCAGAACACCCCGCCGGCGCGGCCCGTCAGACGACATCGCCCTTGAAGCTGGTATTGTGCTTCGGGAACCACACGTGACCCTTCAACATGTAGTTCCAGTACATCAAGGGCAGGCCCGTCACTTTGATCCACCAGCCGACCCAATGTTCTTTGGCGGGGTTGAGCGGCAAGGTGGGCGTGACCTTTCCGCCGTAGATGAACTCCGCCAGGATGGTCTTGCCGAAAGCCGTGGTCAGTGGGCATGACGCATAGCCGTCGTATCCGCCCGCAACCGCTGTCTTTCCCATCATATGGAGAATGTTGTCGACGACGACCGGCGCCTGTTTGCGCACGGCTGCGGCGGTCTTCGAATTCGGCGTCGAACTTACGTCGCCGAGCGAGAATATGTTCGGGTAACGCACGTGTTGCATGGAATTCTGGTTGACTTCGACCCAGCCCGCCGCGTTTACGAGCGGGCTCGACTTTATCTCGTCGGGCGGGCTTTGGGGCGGAGAAACGTGCAGCATGTCGAACGGAACAGTGATGCGCTCACCCTTGTTTTGCTCGGTGACCTTCTCGAACGTTGCGGTCTTCAGCGACCCGTCAACCGCCACCAAGTTATGCTGGTAATGCACTTCGATGCCGTATCTTGCCGCGATCTTGACTAGCTCGCGTGCAAAGAAGGGGACCCCGAAAATGACAGGCGCATGGACATAGTAATTCAGGCTGCAGTCTTTCAGGATGCCCCGGTGCTGAAGATGATCGGCGGTCAGATAGACGATCTTCTGTGGCGCGCCGGGGCATTTGAAGGGGAGCGGCGGCTGAGTGAACACCGCCCGGCTGCCGGACTTCAGTCGGCTCAAACAATCCCACGTGTAGGTCACATGCTCGGGTGAGTAGTTGCTGCACACCCCATTCTTGCCTAGGGTCTCGGCGAGCCCGGCGACCTTGCCCCAATCGAGCTTCACGCCGATACAGACCACGAGATAGTCGTACGTTACCGTATCGCCGTTCTTGAGGCGAACCGTGTTCTTCTCCGGCTCAAAAGTCTGGGCCGCGTTGCGAATCCACTGCACGCCGACTGGTATCAGGCTTTCTTCCGCGCGGCGCGTGCGGGCCAACGGATAGACGCCAGCGCCAACCAACGTGAAAGCCGGCTGATAGTAATGATCATGCGCCGGCTCGACGATGGCAAGGTTAATACCCGGCGCGCGGCGCTTGAGAATCGCCGCCACGGTTATGCCTGCAGTGCCACCCCCGACGATGAGAACCTGATGGTGTATTGAGCTCGGCATGGTTTCCACCCTTGTCTGTTGCCTGTGCTCCATGTGAGGACGGGGGGACCCGCCAATTTGCCTTTGCCAGTCTGACGTTCATTGAGCTATGAGAATGGAGCTTTTCTGCCGCGTGGGCAACGTCATTGCTATGCGTTTTGCGCCCTCATGCCTTCGGCGCGGCGGGCCTTACAACTAGCCTTGGGCGGCTGCTTAGGCGAACGCTCCGGTGAAAGGACTGCATGAGCAACACCGAACGTCGAATCGCGGAACAAGCGCCATCACCTCAGCAAGTGCTGATGCAGATACCGCAGGGCATGTGGGTCGCACAATGCGTCGCCACGGCAGCAAGACTTGGTATTGCAGATGCCTTGGCAGAGTCGCAGCCGCAGCGAAGCGATACGCTAGCGCGTGCTGTTGGTGCTGACGCATCGGCCCTGGCGCGACTGCTCCGGGCTCTGGCCAGTTTGGGCGTGATTACAGAGGCGCTTCCGCAGCAATACGCGCTCACTTCCATTGGCGAATTGCTCCGGCGCGATGTTCCAGGCTCGATGCGCGACTGGTTGATAGCCGAAACTGATACCCCGCATTGGCAGGCGTGGGGCCAGCTCTATCAGGGTGTGCGCTCTGGCCGGACGGTCGTGCCCGAGCTGTTCGGAATGCACATTTACGAGTATTACACTGCGCACCCCAGCGAGCTCGCCTGTTTCAGTCGTGCGATGGGCGACATTTCAGCGCTGGTAGCCAACGGCACTGTGCAGCATTATAATTTCTCGCGCGTTCGGCACATCGTGGACGTCGGTGGGGGAAATGGCGGTCTTCTGCTCGCAATTTTGGAAGCTAATCCTCATGTGCACGGCACAGTGTTCGATCGGCCCCAGGTAGTGGAAGCTGCACGTCAGGCGATCGATGCCAAGAATTATCAAGCACGTTGCCAAGCTGTTGAGGGAGATTTCTTTCAAGCGGTGCCTGGAGGTGGGGACCTGTACGTACTAAAGTTCATCTTAGTCGACTGGAAGGATACCGAGGCGCTGCGAATTCTGCAGAACTGCCGCACGGCCATCACTCCAGACGGAAAGCTACTCGTCATTGAGATGACCATCCCCGACGATAATAAACCGTCTACGGGCCAGTTATTTGATTTGAACATGCTAGTGATGACCGGAGGTCAAGAACGCACGCATAGCGAATATGGCGCTCTATTAGCTCAAGCAGGGTTTCGTCTGAATCGGGTTATTCCGACAGGTTCCCCGTTTCACGTGCTGGAAGCAGTGGCGGTTTGATCCGCGTAGTCGAATCGCACAGGTCAGCAAGGGTGAGGCTGCGCGCAACCAGATTCGTCAGATATTGGAGGGTGCGATCGATCCTAAGGTGCTGACGCGGCTCGAGCTCGGCGCCACGACCGGCGGAACGCTGGAGGCGATCACGCACGATGCGGTCACCATGACTCTGATTGGGCGACCAACAGAGGGTTTGCGACGTCCTCAACCGCCGTCCGCGAGAGAGTAGGAGTTCCGTTCAGAGCTAGAAAAAAGTTGGGAGCCGGTTGAACGAAACCGGCTTTGTCGGATTGTCGACATAAGGGACGTGACGACCGAGGGGAGGTTTCTGTCGGAGACTCGGTCACGATGCGCCGTTCGACACCCGTACCTCTCGACCCAATGAAATTCCCATTGACGCTTGCGGGCGGGTTGCAGACCACGTTCGGCGACGTTGTTTCAATTCCTCTCTCGGGACGGTTGGCGGCGCTCATACGGCGATTGAGTGCCGATCATCACGAGCGCTCAGGGGAGGAGCCCGGCCATGGGGCAAGCACAACAACATCGAGCCGTATTAATCGTCGAGGACGACGCAGAACTGCGCAGCCTCACTGCCGCGTTGCTTGAAGACGAGCAATTGGACACGATCGAGTGCGAAAGCGCGGAAGCTGCGCTTGCCATCATGCTGATCGGTGGGCAGCACGTTGCATTGATCTTCGCAGACATTCGGCTGCGTGGGGTCATGGATGGGATCGATCTGTGCATCCTGCGCGGACCCATCGTCGGCAGTCGGGCACTCCTGAAGCGGTCTCATGATGAGATCGCGATAGCGTGACCGCTGGCAAGCTTGGCTGAGGGGCGAGGGGCGTGTCTCCCGAGCGACAGCGCCCCCCGGAAGAAATTCTTCGCGACGAAACCTCAAGGGGCTGGCAGGCCAAG
>Ga0307299_10000742_pt1 | contig 10855 bp, 11 predicted proteins | sample ER_DNA_159_FD_194466 | JGI IMG/M metagenome (GOLD analysis project Ga0307299, IMG submission 194466) | Bulk soil microbial communities from the East River watershed near Crested Butte, Colorado, United States - ER_DNA_159 | ecosystem: Environmental > Terrestrial > Soil > Floodplain | place... | reverse complement strand
ACCGCTCCGGTCGAGGTCGTCACCGGCGACGAGGACCCGTGGCGCGGCGGCGCGGACGGCATCGGGCCGGGGCTGCACGGGCGCCAGAACACCGTCGGCCACGAGCTGCTGGACGGCGACGCTGCGGGCGAACCCGCCGGTCAGCAGCGCCGCCGCGCTCTGCGTCGCGCGGAGGCGGAGGACGTCGCGCACGTGCGGATAGGGCGCCCGTGGCTCCTCGAGGAGGTCGTCGCCGTCGTCCCACCAGGCGACCAAGCCGAGATCGCGGAGCGGGGCGAAGGCGGCGGCGCGGGTCCCGACGGCGCAGCGGACGTGGCCGCGCCGGACCTTGAGCCAGGCCGTGTAGCGGGCTTGCGGTCCCTGGTCGGCGGTCAGTCTCACGTGCTGGCCGGGGCCGAGGAGGGCGGCGAGCTCCCGGTCGACGCGGTCGAGGTCGCGGTGGTCGGGAACGACGACGAGCGCACCCCGGCCGGCGGCCACCGCGGATGCGGCGGCGACGGCGAGCGCCCGTGGCCAGTCCTCGTCGGGCGGGCGGCCCGGCAAGGCGAGCCACGCCGCGGCAGGAGACTCGCCCGCCGCGATGCGGCGCAGCAGGGCTTCGCCGGCGGCGTATGCGGACCACGGCCCCGGTTCCGGGATGGCGACGATCGCCGGTGTCGGGGATCCGGACTTGTCGAGTGCGCGCTCGGCGGCGGCGTGGCGCTTCGGCACGGCGAGCCTCAGGACGTCGCCAAGGACGCCGGCATGGTGGTCGGCCACGGCGCGACTGAGGGCGAGGATCTCCGGCGTGAGAACGGGTTCCCGGCTGACGACCCGCCGGATGGTGGCGAGCCGACCCGGGTGTTCGGCGTGTCCGCGCCGCTCGACGACGAACCCGTCCAGGTCGCGCCCGGCGAAGCGCACCCGCACCCGGCATCCTGGCTGGGCCGCGTCGGACAACTCGGCAGGTACCGCGTACTCGAAAACCCGATCCAGATGGGGGAGCCCGGTGTCGACGACGACGGCCGCGACCGGCTGGGTCACGGGACGGGAGGCGTCGTCCGCGGTGGGCACGGCCGCAGGTCTAGCAGACGACGGCGACGCGCCGGCCCCTCTTTCCGGGTGGAGGTATAAGCGAGACGCTAGAGCGCTCGGATATACCTCCGACCGGCCAGGGGCGTCAGCCGTGGACGGCGGCCTGCAGCGCCTCCACCTTGGTGGTCTGCTCCCAGGTGAATGCGTTCTTGACCCCCTCGGCGTGGGTTCGCCCGAAGTGTCCGTAGGCCGCCGTCGGCTTGTAGATCGGTCGCAGCAGGTCCAGCTGCTCGATGATCGCCGCCGGGCGCAGGTCGAACACCGACGTGATCGCCGCCTGGATCCGGTCCACGGGCGCCGACTCGGTGCCGAACGTCTCGACGTAGAGCCCGACCGGCTTGGCCGTGCCGATCGCATACGCCACCTGGATCTCGCAGCGCTTGGCCAGCCCCGCGGCGACGACGTTCTTGGCCACCCAGCGCATCGCATACGCGGCCGACCGGTCGACCTTCGACGGGTCCTTGCCGGAGAACGCGCCGCCGCCGTGGCGAGCCATGCCGCCGTAGGTGTCGACGATGATCTTGCGCCCGGTCAGGCCGGCGTCACCCATCGGGCCGCCGATCTCGAACCGCCCCGTCGGGTTGATGAGCGCCCGGTAGTCGGAGGTGTCGAGCACGGTGCCGGTGTCCTTGAGCTCCTCGAGCACCGGGTGGATGACGTGCTCGCGGATGTCGGGCTGCAGCAGCGACTCCAGCGACACGTCGGCGGCGTGCTGCGTCGAGAGGACGACGGTGTCGAGGCGCACGGCCCGGTCCCCGTCGTAGGCGATGGTCACCTGGGTCTTGCCGTCAGGTCGCAGGTAGGCCAGGTCACTGGCCTTGCGCACCGCGGTGAGTCGCTCGGCGAGCCGGTGGGCCAGGTAGATCGGCAGGGGCATGTACTCCGCGGTGTCCTCGCAGGCATACCCGAACATGAGCCCCTGGTCGCCGGCGCCTTGCTTGTCGAAGGGGTCGACGGTGCCGGTGCGGCTCTCGTATGCGGTGTCGACGCCCTGGGCGATGTCGGGCGACTGCTGACCGATGGAGACCTCGACGCCGCACGACGCGCCATCGAACCCCTTGGTGGACGAGTCGTAGCCGATGCCGAGGACCGTCTCGCGGACGATGGACGGGATCTCGACGTAGGCCTCGGTGGTCACCTCCCCGGCGACGTGCACGAGGCCGGTGGTGACGAGGGTCTCGACCGCGACCCGAGCGCCGGCGTCCTGCTCGAGCATCGCGTCGAGGATGGCGTCGCTGACCTGGTCGCAGATCTTGTCCGGGTGACCTTCGGTGACGGACTCGGACGTGAAAAGGCGTTCTGGCACTCAGGTCTCCTGGCTGGCGAGCGGGGCGGGTTCGGGTGCATGACGTCCCCCGAACCGCGGGCGAGTCTAACGGGGATCGAGGATCGCCTGTACGCCGTTCCACACCTCGGCAGCGATCTCGACTTTCGGAGCCGGGCCCGCGCTGCGATCCCGAGGAGCCCCGGGCAGGCCGTCGCGGAACAGCAGGTGGACGGTGTTGCCCTCGGTGCCGAACCCCTTGTCGCGGCCGACCTCGTTCGCCACGAGCAGGTCGCAGCCCTTCCGGGCCAGCTTGGCGCGGGCGAGCTCGAGAACGGTGCCGGTCTCGTCCCCGGTCTCGGCGGCGAAGCCGACGATCACCGGCCGGTCGGCCGCGCCGCGCGCCTCGACCAGGCCGGCGAGGATGTCCGGGTTGCGGACCAGCTCGATGGTCGGGGCCGACTCGTCGGGGCTGGCGTCGGCCTCGGCCGGATCCTGGTAGGTCTTCTTGATCTTGGCGTCGGCGTAGCTCCGCGGTCGGAAGTCGGCCACCGCAGCGGCCATGACGACGACGTCGGCGTCCTTGGCCGCCTGCGTCACGGCCTCCTGGAGTTCCAGGGCCGTACCGACGGGGACGATCTCGACGCCGTCGGGCGTCGCGAGCGAGGTGTTCGCCGAGACCAGCGTCACGGACGCCCCGCGGGCCGCGGCGACGTGCGCCAACGCATACCCCTGCTTGCCGGAGGACCGGTTCCCGAGGTACCGCACCGGGTCGAGCGGCTCCCGCGTCCCGCCGGCGCTGACGACCACCCGACGCCCCGCCAGCGGCTTTCCCGCTTCCGGGCTCACGTTGTTGTCGATTTCGGCGGCCCCGGCACCCGAAAACTGATGAGAACGTGAGTCTGGAAGCGAGAGGAGGCGGCGGCAGACCGCGAAGATCTCCTCCGGCTCGGGCAGCCGACCCGGCCCCGTGTCCTCGCCGGTGAGCCGCCCGGACGCCGGGGGAACGAGGTGCGCGCCGCGCGAGGTGAGCGTCGCGACGTTCGCCTGGGTGGCCGGGTGGTCCCACATCTCGGTGTGCATGGCCGGCGCGAACACCACTGGACAGTGCGCCGTGAGCAGCGTCGTCGTCAGCAGGTCGTCGGCCAGCCCGGCCGCGGCGCGGGCCAGCAGGTCGGCGGTGGCCGGCGCGACGACGACGAGGTCGGCCTGCTTGCCGATGCGCACGTGCGGCACGGCCGGCACGTCGGACCACACGTCGGTCGACACCGGCTTGCCGGACAACGCCTCCCACGTGGGCGCGCCGACGAACCGCAGCGCCGATGCCGTGGGCACCACGGTGACGTCGTGGCCCGACTCCGTGAAGAGGCGCAGCAACAGCGCGGCCTTGTATGCGGCGATGCCGCCGCCGACGCCGAGGACGACGCGCAGCGGCTCACCGGTCACTGGCTGGCTCCTCGGTCACTCTTCGGGAGCGGGCTCGGCGGTCACCAGTCCCTGGTTGATCTCGCGCAGCGCGATCGACAGCGGCTTCTCGCTGATCTCGGTCTCCACCAGCGGGCCGACGTAGTCGAGCAGGCCCTCTTGGAGCTGGCTGTAGTAGGCGTTGATCTGGCGGGCCCGCTTGGCCGAGTAGATGACGAGCGCGTATTTGCTGTCGGCCGCCTGGAGCAGGTCGTCGATCGGCGGGTTGGTGATGCCGATGGGGTTGGCCACGGTTCCGGACATGGGTTCGCTCTCGTCTCTCGATAGGGCAGCGTCAGCGTTCCCGCTGACGCGATCGCATCCATGATACGAGCTCTTCGCTGGCACGCCGAACGTCGTCGTTCACGATGACCACGTCGAACTCCGGTGCGGCCGCCAGCTCGTCCCGCGCGGTCTGCAGACGCCGCTCCCGCTCCTGCTCGCCCTCGGTACCCCGCCCGACGAGCCGGCGGACGAGCTCCTCCCACGACGGCGGCGCGAGGAACGCGAACAACGCACCCGGCATCGAGTCGCGCACCTGACGCGCGCCCTGGAGATCGATCTCGAGCATCGCCAGGCGACCCTCGCGCAGCGCTCGCTCCACCGGACCCAGGGGGGTGCCGTACTTCGCGCGGCCGTGCACGATCGCATACTCGAGAAACTCCCCCGCTGCGACCAGCCGGTCGAACTCGGCGTCGTCGACGAAGTGGTAGTGCACGCCGTCGACCTCACCCGGCCTTGGTGGCCGCGTCGTCATGGACACCGACAGCCACACCTGCGGGAAGTGCGCTCGGATGTATGCGGAGACGGTCCCCTTGCCGACGGCCGTCGGCCCGGCCAGAACGACGAGACGGGACGGTGATGCCTCGGGCGCGGCAGCCGGCTCTGTCACTCCCGGTCGAAGCGGGCGATGAGCGCCGCGGCCTGGTTCGCGCCGAGGCCGCGCACCCGCCGGGACTCGGAGATCCCGACCTCGTCCATGATCTGCCGAGCCCGAACCCGGCCGACTCCGGGCAGCGACTCCAACAGCGCCGAGACCTTCATCTTCCCGATGACCTCGTTGTCCTTGCCCTCCTTGATGACGTCCGCGAGGGAGCCCTGCGAGTACTTGAGCCGGTTCTTCGCGGCGGCCCGCTCCCGACGGGCGACCGCCGCCTTGGCCAGAGCGGCCGCTCGTTGCTCCGGGGTCAGCGGCGGGAGGGCCACGGGTGCTCCTTCGGCTCTGCGGACGGTCGGCGGCGCTGCCAGCGAACCTACCCATCGCCCGACTCCCGGTGCAACGAGATGGCCTCTGCCGCCGGGCAGACTAGGACCATGAGCCTTCCCATCGAGCGGCTCACCGCCCGGGTATGCGTCGCCGGCGGCGGTCCCGCGGGCATGATGCTCGGACTTCTGTTGGCGCGCGCGGGGATCGACGTCCTCGTCCTCGAGAAGCACACGGACTTCTTTCGCGACTTCCGCGGCGACACCGTGCATCCGTCGACGCTCGACCTCATCGACCAGCTGGGCTTCCGCGACCAGCTCGAGGCGATCCCCCACACCCGGTTGAGCACCCTCGACATCGTCGTGGGGTCGATGCGTCTCCACCCGATCGACTTCGGGCGACTGCGGGGGCGGAACCGCGAGATCGCCATGATGCCGCAGTGGGACCTCCTCGACCTGCTCGCCGCGGAAGGGCGCCGGTACGCCGACTTCCGACTGGTCATGGGCGCCGAGGTGATCGATGTGGTTCGCACCGCCGGACGAGTCACCGGTGTCGTCGCGCGGACGGCCGAGGGCGAGATCCAGGTGGACGCCACCTTCACCGTCGCCGCGGACGGTCGGCATTCCACCGTGCGCGACCGGCTCCGGCTCACCGCACAGGAAACCGGCGTGCCCATCGACGTGCTGTGGCTGCGGCTGCCAAGACCGACGGTCCCGCTGCCCGACACCCTGGCGTACATCCGCGCCGACACGATGGTCGTGACCATCCCGCGGCCCGACTACCTCCAGTGCGGCGTCCTCATCCCGAAGGGCACGTTCGACGACATCAAGGCTGCCGGACTGCCGGCCTTCCGAGAGCGCGTCGCCCACTGTGCGCCGCCGCTGTCCGAGGGCGTCGACGCCCTCGTCGACTGGGACGCGGTCAAGTTGCTGACGGTCCAGGTCGACCTGCTTCCGCGATGGTCGGTGCCGGGGGCGCTGTGCATCGGGGACGCCGCGCACGCGATGTCGCCGGCGCTCGGCGTCGGCATCAACTACGCCGTCCAGGATGCCGTGGCCACGGCCAACCGGCTCGTGCCGGTGCTGCGGTCACATCCCGACGACCAGGCCGCGCTGGACGACGCCGCTCGGCAGGTACAGCGGCGGCGGCGCCGGCCTACGGCGATGATGCAACGGATCCAAATCGTCGCCCACCGGTTCCTGCGCAGCGGTCGAGAGCTGGTGCACGACCCACCAACCCGATTCGAGCGCACCGTTCCGGGGGCTGTCCTCACCGCACTACGACCGGTGACGGCGCGGTTCATCGGGTACGGGTTTCGTCCCGAACGGATCAGCGACGACGTGTTGAGGTCTCCCCCGCCCTGACCAGGCCGCACTCGTACGCCTGGACGACCGCCTGAGCTCGGGTCTCCGCTCCGAGCTTCGCCAGGATGCGGTTGACGTGCGTCTTGACCGTCACCGGACTGACGCCGAGCTGGCCGGCGATGTCGTCGTTGGTCAGCCCGCGGGCCACAAGCCGGAGGACGTCGACCTCGCGGACGGTCAGCGCTGACAGAGCCGGCGGCGTCCCGGCGATCGGCTCCGGACCCCGCACGTGCTCCTCGATGAGGCGGCGGGTGAGCGATGGCGCGAGCAGAGCCTCGCCGGCGGCCACCAGCTCGATCCCGGCGACCAGCCGATCGGGCGCCGTCGTCTTGAGAAGGAACCCCGCAGCGCCGGCTCGGAGCGCCCCGTACACCAGCCCGTCGAGGTCGTACGTGGTGAGGACCAGGACGCGCGACGGCATCCGCTCGCGGACGATCGTCGCCGTCGCCGCGATGCCATTGACGACCGGCATCCGGATGTCCATGAGCACGACGTCGGGTCTCAGTCGGCGGGTCAGCTCGACCGCCTCAGCGCCGTTCGCCGCCTCCGCCACGACGCGGATCCCCTGCGATTCCAGCACCATTCGCAAACCGGACCGGATGATCTCCTGGTCGTCAGCGAGGAGGACGGTGGTCACGAGGCCACCGGCTTCAACGGCAGGTCGATTCGAACCGTGGTCCGTCCGTCGGTCTCGTGGTCGACGTCGAGCGCCCCGCCGAGCAGCTCGGCGCGCTCGCGCATGCCGACCACCCCGAGACCCTCGCCGCGGCCGACGCCGTTGGCCTCGTTGGAGGTCTCGATGACCAGGTGGTCGGCGTCGCGGCTGATCCGGAGGGCCACGGCGGGACCTCGGGCGTGCCGCAAGGCGTTGGCGAGCAGCTCGCGGACGATGCGGTACCCCGACAGATCCTGCGGCGCCGGCAGCTGGTCGAGGCTGCCGTCGAGGTGGTAGTCGACGGCGAGACCCTGTCGCCGGAACCGCTCCACAAGTCCGTCGACGTCAGCCAGGCGAGTGTCGGGGTCGAGTTCCGGTTCGTCGTCCTCGTCGCGGACCAGGCGCAGGACCGCGCTGGTCTCCGCGAGCGCCTGACGGCCGGTCTCCGTGACCTCGCGCAACGATGCTCGCGCGCGACGGGGATCCGACTCGAGGACGGCGTCCGCGGCCGACGCCTGCACGACCATGGCGCTGACCGAGTGGGCGATGACGTCGTGCAGCTCACGCGTGAGCCGGGCCCGCTCCGCAGCTGCTGCCTGACGCCGGACCAGCTCACGCTCGACCCGCAGCTCCTCGGTGACCCGCTCGAGCTGCGCGTTACGTTCCGCGAGCCGGCGGACGAGAATTCCCAGCACAAGCGGCGGCCCGGCGATGGCGGAGACGAACGTCACGTCACCGAACTCGAGCCGCTGGCCACCCTCGGAGACGGGGATGGCGAGGATCGCAAGGACGATGAACACCACCGCTGGCACGGACACCCGCAACGACGCCCAGCGTCCAAGCGAGTAGCAAGCCACCAGCGCGAAGAGCACCGGGACCGCCGGCCCGTCGCGCGGCACCTCGACGACGTCCTGCAGGAGCAGTGACACGAGGACAGCGCCGGCCGCGACGAGGGGCCAGCGGCGACGCACGATCAGGCCGGCGCAGGCCAGCCACTCGACGGCGATGCCGGGCCATGGGTTCGCGAGGCCGAGAGACAACATCTCGACGATTCCGAGCAAGGCCAGGGCGACCGGGAGTCCCACATCCGCGAGGAGCCGTCGTCCGGCCGTGGGTGCCGTCCCGTCCACGCTCTCGACGGTACCGGCGCGCGATGGTGGTGTCCTCCACCCAGTGGTGTAGGCGCCGTCCTCCGTGCGCGTGCCGGCCCGCCTTCCGGGGGCCGACGACGGGGCACCTCCGCGTTCCTAACGTCGAAGCCATGACACCTTCACGCACCGTCCTGGCGGCCCGGCTGGCGATGGCCGGTGCCGTGTCGTCGCTCGTTCTCACGCCGCTGCACGGCCTGTCCCGGTTCAACCCGGCGCTCGGTCACCACGACCTCGAGGAGTGCTGCGCCGCCTGGTGGGGGCGGCCCGGGCTCGAGCACCTTCAGCCCATGCTGGGGTGGTCGGACGCGCTTACGGTCTACCTCTGGTACGGCCGGGTCTGGATCCTGCTCCTCGCCGCCGCCACCTTCAGCGCCTACGCAGTCCACGCCGTGCTGCGTCCGGCGAACCGGACCCAGACCTGGGCCTGGCGCGCGGTCCTCACAGGCTTGACCCTCCAGACCATCGGCCTGGCCGGGGCGTTTCTCACCCCGTGGCTGGACCAGTCCTACACCTGGGTCGCCATTCCTGGTGGTGTGCTCAACCTCGTCGGCGGCACGGTGCTCGGGATCTGGTCCCTCCGGCGGGGTCCGCTGCCCCGCTTTACGGCGGTGGTCCTCACCGTCGGCATCCCGATCGACCTGCTGCTCAGCACCTTCGTCTACGCCGGCGGGGCGGTCGTCCCGATGCTGTTCGCCTGGGCCGTAGCCGGCCGGGCCGCCGCCCGAACGGTCACCGCGGGCGACCCCGACGTCGGCGCGACGACGGTCGCCGCGACCTAGCCCAGCGCCTCGCGGAGCCGGGCCGCCGTCCCCGTGGCGGCGGCCCGCAGCGCCGCCACGTCCGGGCCCGCCCCGAGAACCTCGCGACTCGAGCTGGCCAGCACCTGCGGCAGCGCGTCGCCGAAGGTCCTTCGCAGCGCCTCGACGGTGCCGCCCTGGGCGCCCAACCCCGGAGCCAGCACCGGCGTGTTCGCCGCCACGAGGTCGATCCCGAGATCGGAAACCGCGTCGCCGACCGTCGCGCCGATGACCAGCCCGACGCTGCCTAGCTCACCCCGACGGGCCGCCGCGGAGTTGTCCGCGGCCACCCCGTCGACGACCGATGCCGCCACCGACCGGGCGTCCCGCACGGCGTGCTGCACCTCATAGCCCTCGGGATTCGAGGTCAAGGCCAGGACGAACACCCCGGCCCCCGTTTCCTCGGCAAGGTCCAGCGCCGGGCGCAGCGACGCATACCCCAGGAACGGGCTGACCGTCACCGCGTCGGCCCGGAGGTCGCTGTCCTTGCCGAGGTACGCGTCCGCGTAAGCGTGCATGGTCGACCCGATGTCGCCGCGCTTGACGTCGAGCAGGGTGAGCGTGCCTGCCTTCCGCAGGTCGCCGAGCACCCGCTCCAGCACTCGGATCCCGCCCGACCCGAACACTTCGAAGAATGCCGACTGCGGCTTCACGACGGCGACGTGGCCGGCGTATGCCTCGACGCAGGTCAGCGCGAACCGCTCCAGCCCGGCGAGCGAGTACGCGAGCCCCCACTGCTCGACCAGCCCGCGGTGCGGGTCCAGCCCCGCGCAGAACGGCCCGTGTGCGTCCATGGCGGCTTGCAGCCGCGCCCCGAACGGTGTGGTCACCGGTACACCTCCTGACGCCGGTGCGCGGCACCGACAACCTGCGTGAACGCGTCGAAACCCTTCTCCGCCAACAGGCTCTCCAGCTCGCGGAGCACCCGAACCGGTGCGGTCGGGTCGTTGAAGGTGGCCGTGCCCACCTGGATGGCACTGGCCCCGGCGGCGACCAGCTCCAGCGCGTCGCGGCCGGTGCGCACTCCGCCAACCCCGATGATCGGCACGGGGCGGAACCGGCCCTCGGCCATCGCGGACCGGACCTGCCAGATGGTCCGAACGGCGACGGGACGGATTCCGGGACCGCTCAGCCCACCGGTCACGCCGGCCAGCTGCGGCCGCATCCGGTCGATGTCGATGGCCATGCCCAGCAGCGTGTTGATCATCGTCAGCCCGTCGGCGCCGGCCTTCACGCAGGCGGAAGCGATCGCGACGATGTCGGTGACGTCGGGGCTCAGCTTGGCGAACACCGGCACGTTGCGTGGCAGCTGCTCCCGCACCAGGGCGACGACCTTGGCGGAGGCCAGCGGGTCGATGGCGAAAACCAGGCCGCGATTCGCGACGTTCGGACAGGAGATGTTGACCTCGACGCCGACGACGCAGTCGAAGGCGGGGCTCCGCCGCAGCACGCCGGCCACGTCGGCGAACTCGCCACTGGACCCGCCGGCGATGGACACCAGGACCCGCGCACCGACCGACTTCAGCCAGGCGAGGTCGTTCTCGACGAACGCGTCGATTCCAGGGCCCTGCAGGCCGATCGAGTTGAGCATGCCACTGGCGGTCTCGGCCATCCGCGGCGTGCCGCGGCCCGAGCGCGCGCCCGCCATCACCGACTTGGTCACGAACGCGCCCAACGTGGACACGTCGAAGAACCGGTGCAGCTCCTTGCCGTTGGCGGCGCAGCCGGAGGCCGTCATCACCGGGTTGGGCAGATCCACTTCGCCGAGGGACACCGACATGTCCACCATCAGTGCCCTGCCTCAGTCGGCGCACCGAGCGCATCGGCCGGGACCAGCCCGTACCCGTTCTCGAGCGCATCCCACCGCACCCGATCGCCGCGG
>Ga0307299_10000739_pt1 | contig 10862 bp, 11 predicted proteins | sample ER_DNA_159_FD_194466 | JGI IMG/M metagenome (GOLD analysis project Ga0307299, IMG submission 194466) | Bulk soil microbial communities from the East River watershed near Crested Butte, Colorado, United States - ER_DNA_159 | ecosystem: Environmental > Terrestrial > Soil > Floodplain | place... | reverse complement strand
GCGACGCGCCACAGAGCGCCCCAGCGGCGAGTCCACCAGAATGGCCGCGACCGGGATCATCAGGGCGACGATGAGAATGATTGCGAGAACCCACATATGCAGACGGATTCTATGGAGAGCCCGTCCACCGCGCCACCTCCGCCTCGAGAGCGTCCACCAATCCGGGCCCATAACGCACCAGGAACGATGCCACTGTGAGCACGCGCTCCTGTGGCTTCCCCTCGGGGGCGAGTGCGGCGCGGGCGCGCGCGAGCTGGCCAGTCAGCGTCTCGTTGGCGCGCTTGAGGCTGGCCACGAGCTTTTTCTCGACCTCGTGCGTGCCGGCCAGGGCGGCGTTCCGCGCCGATTGCACGGTGCGTTCGAGGGTCGAGTCGACGCGCGCGATTTCCGTCGCCAATCGCTCGTAGTGGAGATCCAGCTCCGCCCGCAGGCGCACCAGCGTGTCGGCGAGTTCGGGTGGCACGGCGTCGCGGGCCAGACGAGCCTCGAGCACCCCGGGCGGACCAGCGAAGTCCGCGGGCGTCAAGCCGTAGCGTTCCAGCACTTTCTCGACGCGCGACTCCAGCACAATCCCCGACCAGCGCGGCACAGGCGTCTGCGGTGTCACGCCAAGGTGGGCGTACAGCGGAGCGGCGTCGGGAAGGTACTCGAGCTCGCCCGGCCCCGCGGCGTACGCAACGGTCGGGAACAAAGCCGCCTCGATCACCGGCCGCAGCAGTACGTTGGGGGACAAGCGCTCGGGCGCCTCAGCCGCGATGCGCTTCAGCGCCTCGGGCGTGAACCGCTCGCCGCTACGCCGAGTGACCGGCGCATCACCGCCCGAGCGCAACCGATCGCGGCCGGCACTCCCCTCGACCAGGACCGGCGACAGGCCGTCCGGGAGCGTCACGTCCAGCGCGCGTAGCAGGAACGGGGCGGCGGCGCGTTTGGCCGTGGGATCGTGCGCCCGGAACACGGCGATCCCGCGGGCCCCCAGCAATCGATTGAGCGCCTCGGCAAACGCGTCAGCCAGATTCGTGTCGGGCCGGTACGAGGACTCGAGCCAGGCGAGGACGTCAGCCTTGAATTCGGTATCGGGAAGGGCGGCGCGCAGCTGCTCGAGTGTTGCCCCGATCTCCGGCCCGCACGGCTCGCGAAACAGGGGGAGGAGGAGTCCGTCGGCGGGGCGCTCGCGCAGCACGCTGCGGACCACTTCGCCCGCGGCATTCAAGACGGAGACGTGGTTCGCTTCGGCAAAATCGTGATCGTCACCGGCCACCCAAAACACGGGGACGACCGGCACCTTGCGTTCGCGCTCGATGCGCCGCGCCAGCGCCGCTGCCGAGAGCGCCTTGTAGATCGTGTACAGGGGCCCCGTGAAGAGCCCCGGCTGCTGGCCTGTCGTCACCACCAGCACCTCGCCGGCGGCCAACCGGTCCCGTCCCGGGCCCGGCATCACCGCCGCGAGCACGTCGGCGCTCACGCGGCGCGGCGTGCCGGTAGCCGGGGCCGCCGGCGCACCGGTGAGTGGCGTGGTCACGACGCGCGGCATCGTCATCACGAGCGCGTCGCCACCAGGATCGTGCGGGTGGCGTGGCCATCGAGCGGGCCGCCATCGTAGTCCCCGAATACCGCGTCCACGCGCAGGCCCTCCTCCTCGAGCAGCCTGCTGAGCTCGGTGGGACTGAATAGCCGCACCCGCTCCTGGAAGCTCCGGTTTTCCGCGCCCAGCTCGATCTCCTTCACCACATACTTGCCCTCTTCACTGAAGCGCCTGCGGACGCGCACTTCGGTCGGAGCGCCGTCGACCTCCTCAGTGCCCCTCCGCAGCGTGCGCCGCACGTGATCGGCATTCAAGTAGTCCAGCACGAACCGGCCTCCCTGCCGCAGCGATAGAGCGACTTGGTGCACCACGTGCCGGTGCTCCGCATCATCTCGGAAGTAGCCGAACGACGTGAACAAGTTGACCGCCAGGCCGAAGCTTCCCGGCCGGAACGGCAGCGCCCGCATGTCACCCCGCACCAACGGCCCCCCGACGCCCACCCGTGCCCGGCGCAGCATTGACGGCGAAAGGTCGAACCCGACGACGCGCGCTCCCAACCGCTCCAACTCGGCCGCATGTCGTCCCGCGCCGCAGGCCAAGTCGAGCACCCACGCGCCCTCGGCCCACGGAGCCGCCTGCCGGACGAGGGCAACAGCGCGCCGCGCCTCCTCCTCATCCCGATGAGGATAGAGGACGTGGTACTCCTCCCCGAACCACTGTTCGAACCATTCCGTCATTCGCCGAAGACGTCCGCCTCAAACGTGAATACTTGGGTGCCTGGTTCCCGCCAGGCGTGGGCGCCGAGGCCCGCCTTGCGGCTGGCCGCGGCAAGAAACCCTGCGGCGCTCAGGCTGTGCTCCGTGGCCACCTGGGGCAGCAGCACCCCCACGGCGCTGCCGCGCCGCACCAGCAGGCCGTCGCGCCCGATCACGACCTTCTCGGGATCTCTGGGCTCCAAAGGAGACGGTTCCCCCAGGACCGAGATCTCGATCCGCAGGTCCGGGAGCTCCTCCGGGGCAACCGCAGGAAACCGGGGGTCTTCCACGGCCGCCGAGACCGCCACGCTGCGCACCACCTCGCCGAGCGGCCGATCGCCCTCGCTACGGCCGACGCGGCCGATGCAGCCGCGTAACGCGCCGTCGGCTCGTTCCTCGAGCGTGACGAAGGCCCCGCGCCGGAGCCGCGCGGCCGGGACATCGGGCACGTCCGGCGCGGGATCCCCCACAAGCGCAGCGGCGATGGCGCGCCGCGCCAACGCCAGCAAGGCCGCGCGGTCGGCCGCCGTGAGCTCAGGATTCGATCGATCCGCGATGGTACGGCTCCCCCCGGCGAATGGTGTACGCCCGGTAGAGCTGTTCGTGCAGGACGACGCGCGCCAGCTCGTGCGGGAGCGTGAGGCGCGACAGACTCCACAGCCGCTCCGCCTTGCCCAAGACGTCGTCCGGCAGGGCGTCCGCCCCGCCGATGGCGAACGCGACGTCGCGCCCGTCCATCTCCCAGCGCCCGGTCCATTCCGCCAGTTGTGCGGAGGTCCACTCTTCCCCGCGGCGGGTCAACGCGACGAGGCGCGCACCCTCGGGAATCGCCCCGAGGACCCGCGCCTCGTCCTTCACCTCTCGCTCTTCGACCTTCGTGTAGTGCCGCAGCCGTTCGATATACGCATCACATGCCGCCCGGAGCGCCGCGTCCTTCATGCGGCCCACCGCGACGACGCGGTAGCGCATCAGGCATACATCCCGCGCAGCCGGTGCATCCCCGCGACCCGGTCCACGGCGAGCATGTACGACGCGATGCGAGCGCTCACCTTGTGCTTGTCCGCCATCGCCATCACTTCGGTGAAGGATCGAACCATGATGCTTTCGAGCCGCCGGTTCACGGTTTCTTCGTCCCAGAAGTAGCCGCCGCGATCCTGCACCCACTCGAAGTAGCTCACCGTCACGCCCCCGGCGTTCGCCAGGATGTCCGGGATGACGAACACGCCCTTCTCCTCGAGGATCTTGTCGGCGTTCGCCGTCGTGGGCCCATTCGCCCCCTCGCAAATGATCTTCGCCTTGATGTTGGGAGCGTTCTTCTTGGTGATCACGTTCTCGGTGGCGGCGGGCACCAGCACGTCGCAATCCACGGTGAGCAGCTGGTCGTGAGGGATCGTCTCGGCTTTGGGGTAGCCCGCCAGCGAGCGGTGCTCGCGCACCCATTGGACCAGGTCCGCCACATCGAGACCCTTGGGGTTGTGCAGTGCGGTCGACTTGTCGGACACGGCGACAATCGTGGCGCCTTCCTTGGCCATCAGGTCCGCCGCGATCGAGCCGACGTTGCCGAATCCCTGGACCGCGATCCGCGCGCCCTTCATCGCCATGCCGAACTTGGCCAGCGCCTCGCGCGTGACGAACATGCAGCCCCGTCCTGTCGCCTCGCGCCGGCCGAGCGAGCCGCCCATCTCCACGGGCTTGCCGGTCACGACGGCGGTGACCGTGTGGCGCTTGTGCATGGAATACGTGTCCATGATCCACGCCATCACGCGCTCATTGGTGTTGACGTCAGGAGCGGGCACGTCCGAATCGGGTCCGAGCGTGTCGATGATGCCGGAGGTGTAGCGACGTGTCACCTTCTCGAGCTCCAGCATCGACATCGCGGTGGGGTCGCACACCACCCCACCCTTCGCGCCGCCGAACGGGATGTTCACCAGCGCGCACTTCCACGTCATCCAGGCGGCGAGGGCCTTCACTTCCTCGAGCGTGACGTTCAGATCGAAGCGGATGCCACCCTTCCCCGGACCGCGGGACGTGTTGTAGAGCACGCGGTAGCCGGTGTACACCTCGACCTCGCCGCTGTCGCGCACGATCGGCACCGAGACGATGATCTGCTTCTCGGGGTTGCGCAGCACCTTGTACAGGCCGGGGTCCAAGTTGAGCAGCTTCGCCGCGAGGTCGAAGCGCTCCATCATCGATTCGAACGGATTCTCCTCCGCCAGGAAGGTGTCTTTGTCCGGGCGGATGATCGCTGGCTGGCTCATAGGGGTCGTCGCAGGATTCCTTCCAGGGCGCGCTCCACGGCTTCGCCGTTCAGTTCCCAACGCAGTTGCAAGACGGCGACCAGCGGCTCAGGAACGTCGGTGGGCCATCGGTCGCGCAGCTTCACGGCGTCCTTTTCGGTGACTACAACATAATCGGCCCCTCGGGCGACCTGCACGAGGTGCGCGACGTCGGCCGGTGGGTAGGGGTGATGGTCTTGGTACGCCACGAGTTGCACGATCGCGCCGGAGGCGCGCACCTGCACCGCGAAGCTGGTTGGGTCGGCGATCCCCGCCGCCACGATGACGCGTTTCCCGGCCAGGTCAGCGGCCTTTGCCTTGCGCCGCGTGCGAAGCCCCTCGAACCCGTGCAGCGCCAGGTGGAGCGCCGCCACGGGGATCCCAGGCCAGCGCGCCGCGAGCTGTTGCGCGAGGCGGCGTGCCTCGTACGCGGGAGCGCGACGGCGGGTGACGACAATCAGATCCGCGCGGCGCAGCGCCCCCCACCCTTCGCGCCAGGGACCGGCCGGGAGGGGCCACGGCGCCGCGCGGGCGTTTTCGGTGTTGAGGAGGACCAGGTTCAAGTCCCGCGCCACGTCGAGCCGCTGGTAGGCATCGTCCAGCACCAGCACCTGGGCGCCCGCCGCGCGGGCCCGCTCCGCGCCGGCAGCGCGATCGGGATTGGGCACGACGATCACGCCCGGCACGAGCCGTTCGTGCACGCGATGCTCATCGCCGCCATAGCCGCGCAGCAGGATCCCGGGCCGCAGGCCGCGATGCGCGTAGAAGGCGGCGACCCAAGCCGCGACCGGCGTCTTCCCCGCCCCCCCGACCGCCAAGTTGCCGATGGCGACCGCCGGAAGGGGCAAAGCCTTCGTCGCGAGCCAGCCCCGGCGGTACGCCGTCGCGCGCGCCAGCATCACGCCGCGATGCAGCAGCGCCGGCGGTAGCAGCAGCACGCGCGCGACCCGAGCGAGGAAGTGGTGACTCCACCACAACCAGTGCGCCACTCGAGGACGCAGGCTGCGGGCGGTCATGCGGCGTGCGTCACTGCTTGGAGGGCGCGCCCGACCTCCTCCATCGCCCCCCGCAGCCCCTCTTTGCCCGGCCCCACCTCGAGCGGTGGACCGTACACGACGTCGATGGCCGCGAACGGCTTGGGAATGCACATGCGATCCCACGAGCCGAGCCACCAGGCCGACGAGGCCCGGGCACCGATCGGGAGCAGGGCGGCACCCGCGTGCTGCGCCGCGGCGACTGCGCCGGGCTGGACCTGTTCGGCGGGCCCGCGCGGGCCGTCGGGGGTGATCGCGACCACGGCGCCGCCCTGGAGCGCGCGCACGATTCCCAGCAAGCCGACTTCCCCTCCCCGTTTGGTGGATCCACGCACGGAGCGGTAACCCCACCGCTCGGCGAGGTTCGCGAGGTATTCGCCGTCGCGATGGCGGCTGATGAGCAGCACGATCTCCTCGTTCCGATGGTGGTACAGGAGCGGCAGGATGCGGCTGTGCCACAACACGAACACAAAGGGACGGCGCGCCTCGCGCAGGCCGTGGAGGTGCTCGGCCCCCCGGACGCGGATCCGCCATGTCGCCGCGAGGGCGTGCACCAAGAAGGGTCCGATCGCGGCCGCGATCGGCTCCGCCCAGCGCAGCTTCATCCGAGCAGCTCGGCGGCGATGGCGGCCACGCGGTCGGCGGCGCCGGGGGCTCCCAGCCGCTCCCGCACCAGGGCCAAGCCCTCACGCTGTCGCACCGTCGTGGGGTGGTCGGCGTCCAGGAGCGGCAGCACCGCCTCCGCCAGCGCCGCGGGGGTGGCACGCCGTTGCAGCAGCTCGGGGGCGACCGCGTAGCCCGCGACCAGATTGACCAGACCGACCCACGGCACTCGCAATACACGGAACGCGATGAATGAGGAGACGGGGTGGAGACGGTAGGTGATCACCATCGGCACGTCGGCCATCGCGGCCTCGAGCGTCGTCGTGCCCGACTTGCAGATCCCAGCGTCGGCGGCGGCAAACACCAGGAGCGGGTCCCCGCTGTGCACCCGGATCGGACCCGGCTCGGGATAACTCGCGCCCGGCGACCCTGCGACGACGATCTGCACGTCGGGGCGCAGGGCCGCGACGCGCATCGCCGCCGCGCGGAAGATCGCCCAATGGCGCGCGACCTCCTGAGCTCGGCTGCCGGGAAAGAGCCCGAGCGTGGGTCGCGCCGGATCGAGCCCCAGCGCGCGGCGCGCCGCCCCGCGCTCGGGTGGCGGCGGGCGATCCTTGAGCGGATGGCCGACGAAGTTCGCCGCTATCCCTCGCTCACGGAAGAATTCTTCCTCGAATGGCAAGATCACCGCGAGGCGCTTCACCGCGGCCAGCTTGCGGACACGCCCAACGCCCCACGCCCACATTTGCGGCGCGATGTAGTAGAGGACCGGAATGCCTGCTCGCGCGGCGGCGGCCGCAGCCCGCAGGTGGTAGCCGGGATAGTCCACCAGGATGACGAGGTCGTAGCGTTTCGCCGCGAACGCCTTCCGCACGCGGCCGAGCAGGCGGTAGTGGGCGGGAATCTTGGCGATGGCCTCGACGAAGCCGACGACGGAGAACGACTCCATGCGGTCGAGCACCGTCGCGCCCGCCCGCTCGAGCAGCGGGCCACCGAACGCTTCGAGCTCGACTTCAGGCAGGCGGCGCCGCAGGGCCCCCGCCACGGCAGCGGCGTGCGCGTCCCCCGACGGTTCGCCCGCCGAGATGTAGATGCGCGGCGCACGGCTCACGGCCGTGCGGCGGCGAGCGGCGAAGCCTGAATGGCGTCGGCGACGCGGTAGGCGAGCGCGAGGGCCTGACGGCCCGCGGCGCCGGTGACGACGACGTCACCATCGCCCCGCACCGCGCGCAGGAAACTCTCGAGCTCGAGCTTCAGCGGCTCGGCTTCGGGCGCCTCGAGGGCGACGTGCTCCACGATATCCTCGAGTCGTGTCGCCCCGAAGGCCTGCCACCCGGGCTTCAGGCGGTAGAAGTGCCCGTTGCCCTGCGCCAAGTCGAGCGAGAAGTATCCCGTCGGCTGGAAGATCCGCAGCTTCCGAGTCCGTTCCCGCGACACCCGGCTCGCCGTGATGACGGCGACCGCGCCGTTCGCGAACTCGACGCGCGCATTGACGATGTCCACGTGCGGTGTCAGGACCGGGACCCCCGTAGCGCGAACTTCGGTCACCTCGGCGCGAATGAGCTCGAGCACCAAGTCCAGGTCGTGGATCATCAGGTCGAGGATCACCGCGACGTCGGTGCCGCGCGGTTGGAAGGGCGCCAGCCGCTCCGTCTGCAGGAAGCGCGGCTCCTCCAAGTAGGGCGTCGCCGCCCGCACGGCCCGGTTGAACCGCTCCACGTGCCCCACCTGCAGCGCCACGCCGCGCTGCTCGGCGGCGCGCACGAGCTCCTCCGCCCCCGCGAGGCTGTCGGCGAGGGGCTTTTCGATGAGGGCGGGAAGCCCCCGGCTCAGCACCGCGAGCCCGACCTCGACGTGTGCCGTCGTCGGCACCACGACGGTCGCCGCTTCGATCTTGTCGAGCAGGGCCTCGAGCGATTCGTGCGCCACCGTGCCGAGTTCGCGCGCGACGTGCGCAGCGCGGGCGGGATTGACGTCGTAGATCCCCACCAGGTCGGCGCCCTCGATGGCCTTGAGCAGCCGTGCGTGATGGAAGCCGAGCGCGCCCGTGCCCACCACGCCGACGCGGATGCGGCGGGGGGGGGGCGCAGCGGCGGCCCTGGTCACACCATCACTCCGCGCTGCGAGGCTTCGATGAACTTGAGGAACGTCTCGACCTCGGCGACGGAGGGCAGCTCCGCCCGCGCGCGGGCGATCCCCTGGCTGACGGTGAGGTCCGAGTTGAAGAGCAAGCGATAGGCGCGCTTCAGCGCGAGTTTCACCTCGGGGGTGAAGCCGGCGCGCTGCAATCCCACGGAGTTCAGGCCGTACAGGTGGACCGGGTTGCCGACGGCCTTCGTGTAGGGCGGCACGTCCTGATTCACCCGCGAGGCCCCGCCGACGAAGGAGTAGGTCCCGATGCGCACGAACTGATGGATCGGCGTGAGGCCGCTGATGATCGCCCGGTCGTCCACGCAGACGTGGCCCGCCATCTGCACGCCGTTCGCGATGATGACGTCGTTCGCGATGACGCAGTCGTGCGCCACGTGCACGTAGGTCATCAGGAAGCACCGCTCGCCCACGGTCGTCTTGCCGGTCGCCGTCGTGCCGCGGTTGATGGTGCAGTACTCGCGGATGATCGTCCCGTCCCCGATCTCGACCCAGGTCTCGTCGCCCTTGTACTTGAGGTCCTGGGGATCGTTGCCGATCACCGTCCCGTAGCCGATCTTGACGCCTTCGCCCACGCGCGTGTTGCGCTCGATGACGGCGTGCGCCGCCAGCGACGAGCCCGCCCCCACGGTGACGTGCGGACCGACGATCGCGTACGGCCCCACTGATACGTCGCCCGCGAGGTGCGCGGTCGGATCGATCAGCGCCGTCCGGTGAATCACCGGTCCACCACCATCGCCATCATCTCCGCCTCCGCCACGACCTGGCCGTCCACGTACCCGGCCCCCTTCATCTTGCAGGTCTTGCCGCGGAACTGGATCAGCTCGAGCTCGAACCGGATCTGGTCGCCCGGGACGACGGGGCGGCGGAACTTCACGTTGTCGAGCGACATGAAGTAGACGACTTTGTTCTCGAAGTTCTGCCCCTCGAAGTGGCTCATCAGGAGCATCCCGCCGACCTGCGCCATCGCTTCGATGATCAGCACGCCCGGCATGATCGGGTGGCCCGGGAAGTGCCCCTGGAAGAACGGCTCGTTGATCGTGACGTTCTTGAGGCCGACGATCCGCTTGTTCCCTTCCACCTCGAGGATGCGGTCCACGAGGAGGAACGGGTAGCGGTGCGGCAGATAGTTCATGATGCGGCTGATGTCCATGACCGGCTCGCCCCCCCCGGTGCGCTTCCCGGCCCGAGCCAGCGCCCGGGCCAGCGCGACGTTGCCCCCGTGACTCGGCCGCGTGGCGATGACGTGGGCGCGGACCCGCGCCCCCGTCAGCGCCAGGTCTCCCACGATGTCCGCCGCCTTGTGCCGCACGAACTCGTCGGGCCAGCGCAGCTTGCCGCCGCTCGCGATGCCGCGCTCGTCCAGCACGATCGCGTTCGCCGCCGAGGCGCCCTTGATCAAGCCCTTGGCTTGCAACTGCGCCACTTCGCTCGTGAACCCGAAGGTGCGGGCCGGCGCCAGCTCCGCGGCGAACGCCGCGGCGGTCAGATCGTACGTCCCTGTCTGCCGGCCGATAAGCGGATGCGGCCACTCGATCGTGACGGTGAGCCGGAGCGCCTTCGCTGGCGCCACGACGTACGCCGAGTCGCCTTCGGTGACTGTGAAGGGGGCCTGCACGCTCAAGACGAGGGGCTCGCCCCCCACGTCGGTCGGCCCGGCCTGGGCCAGCGCCTCGAAATACGGCAGCACGCTCCCGTCCAGAATCGGCGGCTCGGGACCGCTCAGCTCGATCGTGAGGTCATCGATTTCGTGGGCCGCGACGGCCGCGAGCAAATGCTCCACGGTGTGGATCGTGGCTTCGCCCCGGCCGATCGCGGTGCGCCGCTCCACCGCCTCGACTTCGGTCAGACGCGCCGGCACTTCGGGCGTCCCATCGAGATCGGTGCGACGGAACACGATCCCGCGACCCGAGGGCGCCGGGAGGAAGATCGCCTCGGTCGCGGCACCGGTGTGTAGACCGGTACCCCGCACGGCGGCCTTGTGCGCAATGGAGCGTCTACTGATCGGCGCCATGCTTGGCCTTCACCAGCTCCTCGAGTTCGTCCACGATCGTCATGAGCCGATACAGCGCGGCCTGCGCCCGCAAGAACTCCCGGTGCGGGCGGGCCGGGTACCCCGACACGGTGATTCCGGGCGGGACGTCGGCGATGATCCCCGATTGCACCAGCAGACGGGATCCTCGACCGATTGTGATGTGATCCCCGATCCCCGACTGGCCCGCGATGATGGCCTCGTCCTCCACCCGCACGCTGCCGGCGAGCCCGGCCTCAGCCATGATGAGGCAGCGGGCGCCGATGCGCACGTTGTGCGCGATGTGGACCAGGTTGTCGATCTTCGTTCCGGTCCCGACCACCGTGTCGTCGACGCTGCCGCGGTCGATGCACGTGTTCGCGCCGATTTCGACGTCGTCGCCGATCAGGCAGCGGCCCACGTGGGGAATCTTGCGGTGCGCCTCGCCCGACTTCCCGGCCACGTACCCGAACCCATCACTCCCCAGCACCGCGCCCGCGTGCACGATGACCC
>Ga0307299_10000735_pt1 | contig 10919 bp, 15 predicted proteins | sample ER_DNA_159_FD_194466 | JGI IMG/M metagenome (GOLD analysis project Ga0307299, IMG submission 194466) | Bulk soil microbial communities from the East River watershed near Crested Butte, Colorado, United States - ER_DNA_159 | ecosystem: Environmental > Terrestrial > Soil > Floodplain | place... | reverse complement strand
CGGCGCCGGCTCCCGCGTCCGGACGGATCCCCAAAAAGACACTCCCCGCAAGCGAGGTCAGTCAGACCCTGAGTCACGAACACAGGCGCTCGGCGCCAGCCTGCCAGGTGCCCAAACGACACGCCCTCCACTCTCACAGTCAGACCCGACCGCTGTGACGAAACGGTGACGGTAGTGCCACACCGCCCGCCTCGCTCGGGCTCCTTCCTGACTTTCGGCACAGCTTTGTCACGCCGGCGTCTTCGTTTAGGGCCAGACCCTAAGACGGGTCCCCGTTGGACGGGGATTCTGTGCCTAAACCGCCACGGGAGTGAGTAGCGGGTCGCCTCGCTCGAAGGCGAGGATGTTGTCGACGACGATGCGTGTCATCGCCTCGCGCGTCTGGCGCGTTGCGCTGCCGAGATGCGGCGTCAGGACGACGTTCCGTAGCGCCAGCAGCTCGGCCGGAACGTTCGGCTCGTGGGCGAAGACATCGAGCCCGGCACGCAGGCGGCCAGAGACGAGCTCGGCGACGAGTGCTGCCTCGTCCACGATCTCGCCGCGCGCCGTGTTGACGAGGCAGGCTCCGTCACGCAGCAACGCCAGGCGCCGCGCGTCGATGAGCCCACGCGTCTCAGGTGTCAGCGGCGTGTGGATGCTGACGACGTCCGACTCCGCGAGCAGCGCGTCGAGCTCGCGATACTCGCCGAGGTCCGTCTCGGCGGGCCTGCGCTGCGCGTAGAGCACGCGTAGCTCGAAGCCCCGCGCCCGCCGGGCCACCGCCTGCCCGATGCGCCCGAGCCCGACGATGCCGAGAGTCGACCCGGTCAGCTCCTCCGCCACGAAGCCGTCGGTCCACTGCCCCGTCCACTTGCCGGCACGAACGAGTGCATCGCCTTCCACGACCCGTCGCCGCGTAGCCAGGATCAGCGCAAACGTCAGATCCGCGGTCGCGGCCGAGAGGACGCCGGGCGTGTTGCTCACCGCGACGCCCCGGCGGGAGAGCTCCTCGATGCCGAGCCGGTCATACCCGACGCTGTAGTTCGCGACGAGTTGCAGGCCCGGCAGCAGGTCGAGCGGCATGGGCTCGTTTGCGACGACGACAGCCTCGACGTCGGGTCGGGGCGACTCCAGCTCGGTCAACTCTTGCACCTCGACGTCCAAAAGCTCGTCGAAGGCGGGACCGGGATACCGGCGAGTGGCGAGAACCTTCAAGGGATGAGTCTCCCATGCCGAAACGAGTGGCGATGAAGGTGAGACTTGCATTGACCCTGGCCGTGATGCTCGTAGCAATCGTGATCCCTTCTTCCGCCGGCGCGTTCCGCCTCGAAGGCGGACGGTGGCCCACAGCGACGATCACGTACTACAATGAAATCCCCGCCTATGCGTGGGCCGTCGACTCCGCCGCGTACGCATGGAACACGAGCGGCGCCCGCGTGCAATTCCTGAAGAGCTCACGCCGCAACGCGAAGGTGTTGGTCGGAATCCGCTGGTACAAGGAGGCCGGCGACGCCCACGTCCAGCGAGTGAACGGCCGCTTCGTCAGCGCAAAGGTCGGAATTCAGAACGGCCAGGACCGCTACACGATGGCACTCGTCGTCGCGCACGAGCTGGGGCACGTGCTGGGCCTCGACCACGAGGACCGGGTCTGCGCGACGATGAACACGTATCTCGTCGACAACCATCCGGAGTACTGCGACGCCGCTCCCGTGGGACAATGGGTCTGCCGACTGCTGCGTGCGGACGACGTGCGCGGGGCCGTGCGGCTGTATGGCGGAACCGCCCGCCCGATCCGCGGCCCCGAGTTCTGCAGCAAGTAGTCAGCGCCGGCCGGCGAGCACCTCGTCGAGCCGTCGCGTGTTGACCACGTGAGCCGCAGTCGCCCACCCGCGGCGCGCCGTGTGCACGGCGAGCCGCATGTTGCCGAGCCCGCGGACCGAATGGGCATCGGTGGACACGACGATCGGCACGCCGGCCTCGATCGCAAGCCGAATCTCCGGCCCGGAAAGATCGAGCCGGTCGGGCAGCCCGTTCGTCTCGAGCGCAACGCCGGTCTCGAGGGCGACCTCGAAGGTCCGCTCTAGATCGAGAGCGTTCGGCGGACGGTGATTGATGATTCTCCCCTTTGGATGACTCAGCGCGCGTACCGCGGGATGGCGCATCGCTTCCGTGACCTTGCGCGTCAGCTCGTCTCGTTGCTGCCGCTGCCCTGCGTGCAGACTGAGCTGCACCCAGTCGAGCTCCTCGAGCACGTCGTCGGGTAGGTCGAGCGTGCCGTCGGCGCGGATGTCCACCTCGGTGCCTCTGAGGACGCGGAAAGGCGAGAGTTGCTCGTTGACCGCGGCGATTTCCTCGGCCTGACGCCGGAGGCCGTCCGCGTCCAGACCGGGAACGACGCGCACGTTCGGCGTGTGGTCGCAGATCGCGACGTACTCGTAACCGAGGTCGCGCCCCGCAATCGCCATCTCGAGGATGGATGCCTTGCCGTCCGACCACGTCGAGTGCATATGGAGGTCGCCGCGGATGTCGTCGCGCGTCAACAGCGGCGGCGGCTCACCGCGGAACGGGTGCTCGCGGAGCTCCGGCGGGCACCACGGGATGCCGAGCTGTGCGTAGACGGATTCCTCGTCGTGTCCCGGCGGCAATTCACCCAGTCCTGCGACGTACGCCTCTGTTCCGGTCGCGACCAGCAACTCGGTGCCGAACCGCGCCGGCTCTGCAACCACGAGCCCGACGGGAACGCCTTCGACCGTGACGCCGACCGCGCGGCGTTCGCTCCGCTCGAGCACGGAGACGATCGCCGGGAGCGTCTCGAACGTGTCGAGCACCGGGCCGGCCCGAGCCGCCGAAGAGACAACTGCAAAGTCGAACGAGACGTCGGCCCACCGGCGGGGATCACCCGCAACCTCGCCGCCGACCCCGGCCGCGATCTCCTCGAGCAGCCCGCGCGCACGATTCAAGACCATTCCTTTTTCAGGCTGGGGTTTGCCTTCGCGCTCGAGTGCGGCGAGGAGCCGCTGCTCCGTCTGCGGCCCGATCCCGGACACGGATGTCAACCGCCCTGCTCGTGCCGCCGTCCGAAACTCCTCGGCCGTGGTCACACCGAGTGCCTTTCCGATCTCGACCATCCGTTTCGGCCCGACGCCGAGGAAGCGGCCGAGCCCGATGAGCTCCGGCTGCACATCGCGTCGGAGCTCGTCGAGCTCGACGATTCGCCCTGTTTCGACGAGCTCGCGGAGTCGCGTCGCGATCCCGGGCCCGATCCCCCGGAGCTCCTCGACGCGGTCCTCGGCCACGAGCTCGACGATCGGGGCTTGCGTCTCGCGGATCGTCTCGGCCGCCCGGCGATATGCGCGTGAGGTGTAGAAGCTCGAGCCCGAGAGGTCGAGGAGCGCGGCGAAGAGATCCAGCTGCTCGCCGATTTCCGCGTTCGTAAGCCGTTTCACCCCCGATAGTCTGCGCACATGGCGAGAATCGTCGTCCCGTTCCGCGGGTTGGCAGGGAAGCAGCGCCTGACCGGTCTGGGCGCGGACGCCCACAGAGCAGTCGTCCTCGGCATGTTGGCCGACGTGCTCGCGGCGACGACGAGGGTCGGGGTGACCGTCGTTGTGACGAACGACGGTGAGGGCCGGCGGCTCGCGAAGGACGCGGGCGCGCTGCTGGTGGACGATCCCGGCGGCGGGCAGAGCCCGGCCGTTGCAGCCGCGCTCGGACTGCTCGAGATCGATGCCGTCCTGATCGTCAACGCCGACGTCCCCTGTCTGGTGCCCAAGGACCTGCGGTCGTTGCTCGCGGCGACACCGCTCGGCGGGATCGCTCTCGTTCCATCGGCGGACGGCCGGACGAACGCGCTGAGCCTCTCGGTTCCGAATCTCTTCGACCCGCTGTACGGGCCGCGCAGCGCGGAGCGCTTCCTGCGTGCCGCACGCGAGCTCGGGCTCGAGGCGGTTGCGGTTGCGATCACGAACCTCGCCGATGATGTCGATACGCGCGAGGATCTCGACCGTCTGCAGCTCCGCGCGGGCCCGTACACACAGGCGGCGCTCGAGGGGCTGAGGCTCGCTTCGTGAAGGTCGCCGTTCTCACCGGCGGCGTCGGCGGCGCGCGCTTTCTGCGCGGGATCGTCGATGCGGTCGATCCCGCGTCGGTTGCCGCGATCGTCAACGTCGGCGACGACCTGGAAGTCCTCGGCCTGTCCGTCTCACCTGATCTCGACAGCGTCCTCTACGCACTTGCCGGCCTCGCGGACGATGAGCGCGGGTGGGGCAGGGCAGACGAGACGTGGAACGCGCTTGCCACGGTCGAGGCGCTCGGCGGCGAGTCGTGGTTTCGCCTCGGCGACCGCGACCTCGGGCTCCACGTCGTGCGCACGCAGGCGCTGAGGGAAGGCGCGCCGCTTTCCACCGTGACTGCGCGACTCGCAGCAGTGCTCGGTGTGGAGGCGACCATCCTCCCGGCGACGGACGAAGAGCTGCGGACGTGGCTCGACACCACGAACGGCAGCTTCTCTTTCCAGGACTGGTTCGTTGCCCGCGCGCACCGTGATCCGGTCGACCGCGTCCGCTTCGAGGGTGCGAGGGATGCGCAGCCTGCACCCGGTGTGCTCGACGCGCTGCACGAGGCGGATCTGATCCTCGTCGCGCCGAGCAATCCGTTCGTCTCGATCGGTCCCATCCTTGCCGTCGAGCGGATCAGGTCGGCGTTGGAGCGGCGGCGGGTTCCATGCGTCGCCGTCAGTCCCCTCATCGGCGGCCTCGCTGTCAAAGGCCCGGCTGCAGGAATGCTGCAGCGGCTGCAAGGCGGGACGACAGCTGCGCACGTGGCGGGCTGTTATCCAGGGTTGATCGACGCGCTCGTCATCGACGAAAAGGACGCGGACGACGCCGAAGCACTCTCGAATGCAGGTGTCCGGCCGATCGTCACCCACACGCTTATGCGTGACGCAACCGCTCGGAGACGTCTCGCCGAAGCGGCACTCGACGCGGTCGCATTCGCATGAAGGTCGCGATCGTCGGCGGCACCGGCGCTTTCGGCCGCGCACTTGCGAAGAGACTCCACGAGATCGGGAAGGACGAAGTCCTCGTCGGGTCGAGGGACGCCGACAGAGCGCAGGCGACCGCCGCGGAGTTCGGCGTCGAGGGGGGCCTCAACCGGGACATCGCCGCGGACGCCGACCTCGTCGTGCTGGCCGTCAAGTCGAATGCGACGCTCGAGATCGCGAGGGAGCTCGCGGCGGCGATCGGGACGACTCCGGTCCTCTGCGTCGCCAGCGATCTTCGGTTCACCAAGGAGGGCGTGCTTCCCGGCCGCCACCAGGGCTCGCTGGCCGAGGAGGTCGCGCGGAGCGTGCGCGCACCGGTCGCTTCGGGGCTGCAATCGTTCGCCGCGGCGAACCTGCTCGAGGGCGATCCCGGTGATGCGCTGATCTGTGGTGGTGACGATCGCGCGAAGGAGCTCTCCCTCGAGCTCGCCGGCCGCCTGGCCGACCGCGCTATCGACGTCGGCCCACTCGAGAACTCACGCGCGCTCGAAGGGATGACCGCCGTGATCCTCAACGTGAACAAGCGCTACAAGGCGCACGCCGGTATCCGCCTCACGGGTCTGCCCTGAGCGGCGAGCTTCGCATCATCCCGGTCACCGGCCTGCCCGAGATCAAGCAGGGGGACGACCTGGCCGAGCTCGTCGCGGCGAAGCTCGAGCTCGAGGACGGCGACGTGGTCGTGCTTGCCCAGAAGATCGTGTCAAAGTCCGAAGGCCGAGTTGTCGCGCTCGCCGGCATCGAGCCTTCTGAAGAAGCGCGAGAGATCGCCGGCGGCGACGAGGATCCCCGCCGCATCGAGGTCATCCTGCGCGAGGCCGCACGCGTCGTGCGGGTCCGGCCGCCGCTCGTCATCGCGGAGACGACGCACGGGTTCATCTGCGCGTCTGCGGGCGTCGACGCCTCGAATGCGCCCGAGCCGGAGATGCTGGTCTTGCTCCCTCACGATCCGGACGCCTCGGCGAAGGACATCCGTGACCGCATCCGTGAGCTCACCGGCAGTGAGGTCGCCGTCCTCATCACCGACTCGTTCGGTCGTCCATGGCGCCAGGGAACGATCGACGTCGCCCTCGGTGCGTCCGGGCTCGAGGTGATGCGCGACCTACGCGGAACACGCGACCGCGTCGGCTACGAGCTGCATTCGACGATGATCGCGGTGGCGGACGAGATCGCGAGCGCCGCCGAGCTCGTGATGGGAAAGGTCGACGGCGTTCCGGCGGCAGTTGTTCGCGGCCTCGAGGTCGCGGGCGACGGACGTGCCCGCGACCTCGTCATTCCGGAAGAGCGAGACTTGTTTCGCTAGCTCTAGCTCTTCTCGGCGACCTGCCGGTACTGCTCGAGCACGCCCGGCCAGCCGCTGGCGTAGCCCTCGCGTCCTTCCCGGCGCTCGCCGGTGAGGTTCTCCCACCCGCGATGCTCGAGGACGACGAGCGTGCCGTCCTTGTCGGCCGTGAAGGTCACCTCGACCTCCGTCGGCTCGTCGTCCGCCTCACGCCCGGGATGCCACGTGAGGCGCAGCCGGCTCGCGAACTCGTAGTCGAGCACTTCGCCCCACTCCGTCTCACGACCGTCCTTCGCCTTCTCGACGAGGCGCCAGCCGTTGCGGTCTTCGAAGACCACGGTCTCGGCGCCCTCGAGGAAGATCCCGTACTTCTGCAGCGGCCACCAGGCCGCGGTCTGCTCCGTAAACACGCGGAATGCGGTTTCCGGGGCAGCGTCGACGAAGATCTCCTTGCGAATCGTCTCTGTTGCAGTCACAGTCACTTCTTCCTCCCTTCCTCTTGCTCGGCCACCGCTTTGAAGTTGGCGAGCGCCTCTTCCCAGAAGCCTTCGAGGTACTCCCGCACTTCGGCGAGGCCATCGGGGTCGACGCGGTACAGACGCCGCGTCCCGTGCTGTCGTTCCGTCACCAGACCCGCCTCCTTCAGGACCCGGAGATGCTGCGACACCGCAGGCCGGCTGACCGGAAGCCGGGCCGCTATCGCTCCGACTGCCTGGGGGCCGTCGCGGAGCTCTTCGAGAACCGACCTCCGGGTCGGATCGCCGAGTGCCTGCAGTGCCTCTTCGTAAGCCATGACTTACCGTAAGCCTACACTTACGATCTGATCTGTCAAATAGGCTGGCCGCCGTGGAGGAGCTGCGGAAATCCGCCGTCGATTCGGACCCGCTGGAGCAGTTCCGCCGCTGGTACGCCGAGGCGGAAGAGGCGGGGGTGAAGGTCCCTCAGGCGGTGGCACTGGCCACCGCGACGGCTGACGGCGCGCCCTCGGTGCGGATGGTGCTGCTGAAGGGCGCCGACGAACGCGGCTTCGTCTTCTTCACCGGCTACGTCAGCCGCAAGGCCGCTGAGCTCGATGCGAATCCGCGCGCGGCCCTTCTCTTCCACTGGGATGCGCTCGGTCGCCAGGTGCGGATCGAGGGTCGCGTCGCGCGAGTCGCCGGTCAGGAGTCCGACGCCTACTTCGCCACGCGTCCGCGTGGAGCCCAACTCGCAGCCGCAGCATCACAGCAGAGCTCGGTGCTCCGCGATCGAGCCGAGATCGACAATCGCGTCGCCGAGCTCGCTCGCGAGCATGAGGGCAGCAACGTCCGCCGGCCCGATCATTGGGGCGGCTACCGCCTCGTCCCCGAGACGTACGAGTTCTGGCAGCACCGCGACGACCGCCTGCACGACCGCCTGCGCTACCGGCGCGCGAACGGCGCCTGGGTCGTCGAACGGCTCTCGCCCTAGATCTCGAGCGTCACTCGAATAGCGCGGCCACTTCCTCGGCTTCCCCACTCGTCAGCGGCTGCTCGAGTGCGCGCAGCGCCGGCTCGAGGTGCTTCGGCCCGCGGGGCCCGACGACGACCGCCGTGACCCACGGCTGCGCGAGCAACCAGGCGATCGCGAGCGTCGCGGAGTCGACTCCGCGTCTCTTTGCGATCTCCGCGAACCGGTCGAGCGCCTCGAATGTCTCCGGCCTGCGCAGATGCTCGTACGGTCCCGGGCGCATCGCCATCCGCGATCCTTCAGGCACGGACTCGTCACGCTTGTACTTCCCGGTCAGCCAGCCGCCGGCGAGCGGGCTGTACGGCGTGTACGCGATTCCGAGCTCCGCGCACAGGTGCGCGACGCCGTCGTCGGCGCGATCGAGCAGTGAGTACGAGTTCTGCACGACCGCGGGTTTGCCGGTTCCCAGGATTGCCTCGAGCTGCTTCGCGTCGAAATTGCTGACGCCGTAGGCCTTGACCAGCCTGAGCTGGATCAGACCCTCGAAGGTCGCGATTGTCTCTTCGACTGGAACATCGGGATCGAATTCGTGCGCCAGATAGAGATCGACGGCATCGACGCCGAGGCGGTCGAGGCTGGACTCGATCTGTCGGGTCATGCGCGCTCGCGCGAGCCCGTGATCCTCGCCTTCGGCCATTGGGTTGAACGTCTTGGTTGCGATCTCGGGCCGGACGCCGCGGCTCGCCGTCCAGTTGCCGATCATCGTCTCGCTCCGTCCGCCGCCGTACGCGTCGGCGGTGTCGAAGGTCGTGATCCCGAGCTCCCAGGCAGTGTCCATGATCCGGAACGCCTCTTCCTCGCTCTCGCCTTGTCCGAAGAACTCGGGCGCGGAGCCGATTCCGCCGAAGTTGCCGCAGCCGAGAATGATCCGCGAGACCTCGATGTCGGCCCCGCCGAGCTGACGGCGTTCCATCGCGAGAGTCTACGAGCGGCGGTTCCTCAGGTGCTTGCGCAACGCCGCAAGGCGGGCGTCCCAATCTGCGCCGACGCTTGCCATCCAGTCCATCGCCGCGCCTAGCGGCGCGGGCGTCAACTCATAGAGCGTTTCCCTTCCTTCGCGCCGGCTTTCGACGAGCCCGGCTTGGTTGAGTGCGGCGAGATGCTTCGCGACCGCCTGCCGGGTGACCGGGAGCTCGGCGGCGAGCTCGGTCGCAGTCGCCGTTTCGCGCGACGCCAGCGCCTCGAGGACGTAGCGGCGGTTGGGATCGGCGAGTGCGTTGAAGACGCGCCCCGTTGCGTCGTTCACGCGTACGTGAGAGCCAGCGCCCGGAGCTCGAGTGCGGTCGAAAACTCGGGCGTGGATTCGCGCACGAGCAGGCGGGTGCCCTCTTCGACCTCCTCCAGCGTGAACTCGACCTCGCCCTGGTCGTCCCAGTCGAGCACCAGTCGCTCGCCCGGCTCCGCTACGAGGACCTTGGCGCGGCGCTCCTCGCCGTCGTCCCAGCGGAAGACGCCGTCCCCGCCTTCGCGGGGATCGAGCTCGACGTCGTTCGCAAACCACTCCTCCAGCTGCTCCGGCTCGGTCAAGGCCTTCCAGACCTCGTCGGTCGAGTCCGGAAAGACGATCTCACGGGTCACTTCCATCGCTCCTCCTAAACGGCCGCCCGGACGAAGCCCGCGCGGCCTTCTCTGCGGCGCCGACGAGTCGGCACCTTGGAATCTGCAACCTCCGGGTTGCGTATACTAGGTGCAACCAATAGGTTGCACATTACCAGGGAGGCCAGATTGCCCTTGATTCCGATGGTCGTCGAACAGGACGGCCGTTACGAGCGCTCCTTCGACATCTACTCGCGCCTGCTGCGCGAGCGGATCGTGTTTCTCGGCCAGGAGGTCGAAGACGGCATTGCGAACGTCATCACCGCGCAGCTCCTCTTCCTCGAAGCGGAGGACCCCGACCAGGAGATCTCCCTCTACATCAACTCGCCCGGCGGCTCCGCCTACGCCGGAATGGCGATCTACGACGCGATGCAGTACGTCAAGCCGGACGTTCGCACGATCTGCACGGGCATGGGAATGTCGGCCGCCGCCATGATCCTCTGTGGCGGCGCGGCCGGGAAGAGATTCGTGCTTCCGAACGCCAAGGTGATGATCCACCAGGGCTCCGCCGGCTACCGCGGCTCGCCTGCCGACATCCAGATCGCCGCGAAGGAGATCCTCGAGATGACTGAGCGGATGGCGGAGATCATCGCGCGCCATACGCGACACCCGGTCGAGCAAGTGCTGAAGGACATCGACCGCGATCACTTCATGACACCGGAAGAGGCGGTCGCGTATGGGCTTGTGGACGAAGTCATCCAGCCCGCCGATGCTCGGCTCGCGAAGAAGGCACGCTGATGGAGCTCGGCAGACCCCAAGGAAAAGTGGAAGCAGGCGCGGCCGTGCTCGGCTGGCGGGCGTGGGCGGTGACCCGCACGAGTGGAGGTGTGAGGCTCGCCTCGCCGCTCTTCGATCACGTCTGGCTTCCCGGCGAGCCGGCCGTTGCTTCTTGCCTTCGCCATGAAGAACGGTTCGCCGCTCCGCTCGGAGTGCACAACGTCGGCAGCGCGGACTGCTGCTGCGGGTTCCACGGGGCGCGCGATCCGTGCTGACCTACCTGCACGGACGGGACGCCCCGTCGACGCTCTGTCGCGTGCTCGGCGAGGTCACGCTCTGGGGTGAGGTCTTGCAGACCGAAGCGGGTTGGCGAAGCACGCTTGCGTACCCGGCCCGGCTGTACGTCCCCGACGCTGTGCTCGCAGAAGAATTGGCGGCCTACGGGGTGTCCGTAAGCTCCGCAGAGTGCGGGTCGCACTCCTCTCAGACATGCATGGGAACGCCGTTGCGTTCCGCGCGGCGCTCGCCGACGTCGAGCGCCACGAAGTCGACCTGATCGTCTCGCTCGGCGACGTCGCGCAGGGCGGTCCGCAGCCGAAGGAATGTATCGACTTGCTGCGCGAGCTCGACTGCCCGTGCGTCTTCGGGAACTCGGACGACTTTCTTCTCACCCTTGATTTCGGTGCGGACGCGGTTGACGACGAGGAGGACCGCCGACGCCTGCTCGAGACGGCCGACTGGTCACGCGGGCAACTCGGCGCTGAAGGGCTCGATTTTCTGCGGGGCTTCCAGCCGACCGTGCACGCCGGCGACCTGCTC
>Ga0307299_10000733_pt1 | contig 10925 bp, 14 predicted proteins | sample ER_DNA_159_FD_194466 | JGI IMG/M metagenome (GOLD analysis project Ga0307299, IMG submission 194466) | Bulk soil microbial communities from the East River watershed near Crested Butte, Colorado, United States - ER_DNA_159 | ecosystem: Environmental > Terrestrial > Soil > Floodplain | place... | reverse complement strand
TGGGGTTCACCGTCGAGGACAAGCGATGACGACCCAGGTGATGGGCCCCGTCCCATCTTTGTAACTTGACGGATACGTAACCGGGCGTTTACGGTGAGCGCCGTGGAGCTCGCGCTCAAGGCCATCGCGGAACCTCGTCGGCAGGAGATCCTCAGGCTCGTCTGGAGCCAGGAACGAGCTGCGGGGGACATCGCACGCCATTTCGATGTGAGCAGGCCTGCGATCTCGAAGCACCTCCGCGTCCTCCGGGAAGCGGGCCTGGTCGAGGAGCGGCGGAGCGGAACCCAACGTCTCTACACGGCTAGGACGGAGTCGATCGCGGAGCTCCGACGGTTCCTGGAGAGCTTCTGGGACGAGGGTCTCCACGCGATCAAACATGCGGCCGAGACAGGATCGAAGGGCGGATCGTGATGGCGACCGCACAACCCGACATCGTGCGCGAGGTCGTGATCGCTGCTCCGCCCGAGGTGGTGTTCCCGTTCTTCACCGACCCCGAGAAGATGGTCGTCTGGAAGGCGGTCGACGCGAAGCTCGATCCTCGGCCGGGCGGCATCTTCTGGATCGACGTGACCGGTCACGACGCCGCCCGCGGTGAGTACGTGGAGATCGACCCACCACGCCGTGTGGTGTTCACGTTCGGATGGGAGTCGCAGGGCTCTCCGATCTCGCCCGGCACGACCACGGTCGAGATCACGCTGATCCCCGACGGAGACGGGACGCGCGTCCGGTTGGTGCACAGCGGCGTGCCCGATGTGATCCGGGCCGGTAGCGCCGAGGGATGGGATCACTATCTCCCGCGCCTCGCGATCGCCGCCGAGGGCGGCACCCCCGAACCGGATCCCTGGGCCGCGACCGACTAGAGGCACGAGACAGGAAGGAGCCACCGATGGACCCCATGCGGAACAAGCAGAGCCTCCAACGCTTGTATGACGAGGTGATGAACGCTCATCGCATCGACGCGGCGGACGACTTGATCACGCCCGACCGCCCTGATCACGACCCGAACCTGCCGCCCGAGTTCACCGAGGGTCGCGAAGGCTTCAAGCGCCTGTTCACGATGTTCATCGAGGCGTTCCCGGATCTCAGCTTCCGGAACGAGCACATGGTTGCCGAAGGCGATCTGGTGGCGGCACACAACCGCATGGAAGGCACCCATGAGGGCGCGTTCATGGGGATCCCTGCGACGGGCCATTCGTTCTCCGTCTACGCATCGGACGTCTGCCGCTTCACGGACGACGGGTTGATCGCCGAGCACTGGGGCGTCTTCGACATGGGCTCCCTGCTGCGTCAGCTCGGGGTCACCCCTCAACCCGCCTGAGCCCGATGGGGATCGACCCGATCGTCCTGTTCGCCATCCAGTTCACCTTCGTCCTGGTGGCGTATGCGCTCCTCGCCCGCTGGTACGTCTGGCCGCGGCTCTCCGGCCTCCCCCCGGTGGTCGCGCTCGTACCGCTGATCTGGGTGCATGTCTTCAGGATCGCGGGAGGCTCGATCCTCGCGCCGGGCTCGGTCGGCCCCGGCGTGCCGGCGGAGTTCCGCGAGGTGATCGGCTACGGCGATATGGCGACGGCTGTGCTCGCCCTCGTCACGCTGGTCGCCCTTCGAGCCAGGGGCAGTCGTGCGGTCCGGTTCGTCTGGGTCTTCGTGGCGCTGGGCTTGCTCGACACGGCGAACGCGATCATCCAGTCGATGCGGTTCAGCGTGTTCGATGAGCCGCTCGGCGTGAACTGGATGATCGTCACCTTGTACGTGCCGGCCCTGCTGGTGAGCACCTATCTGATCGTCGTCGAGCTGCTCGAGGCGGAACGGATCCCTCAACGGTCGTCGCAGGAGAACCTCGCATAGGAAGCGGCCCGTGAAGGGCCCCTCGGGCCGCGCGTACGGCGTCAACGGCTACTGCGTGGCGAGCACGAGCCGCTCCCGCAACAGCCGCACGTCGCTCTGCTCGCCGGACACCTCGAGGGCCTCTTCCGGCGCCCTCCCCCACAGCCAGAGATCGACGTTCGAGGGCTCGCCCCCGACCGTGGCCGAGACGCCGTCGAGGAAGCCCTCCGCGACCTGGATCGCGGTCCGTCCCAAGGTGATGATCCAGGTGCGGTCACCTCCCACGACGGCCACGCGCTGCCCGATGCTCTCCGGACTCGGCGCCTCCGACCAGTCGCCGGCCAGCATGATCTTCAGGATCTCGTCGATGCCGTCGACGGCGAGCGCCGCGTCCAGGGGTGTCGCGGGACCGAACGCCAACTCGGCGTCGGCGCCGTGGATCGCCGTCTCGTGCGCCATCCGGCGCGCCCAGAACCCGACCGTCTGGTCGTCGGGCCACCAGGTCGGTGACGGATCGGTGGGCTCGTGGACCCGGAACATCGCGAGCAGCCGGCCGTGCGCGTCACGGAACCACTCGACGGGATCGCGATCGGCGGGCCGATCGGGAGGCCACGGGTCGGGAGCGCGCTGCAACTCCGTCGAGGCGATCTTGTGCTCGTACACCTGCGCGACGTGGCGCACGAGATCGCTCGCCGACCAGCCCGGGCAGGTGGGAACGGCGACTTCAAGGTCCTGTTCGGCGTTGTCGGCGAGCCGCGTGCCGAGGTGGTCGACCTGTTCGACGAAGGCGCCGTACCGCATCCGGCCACTTTATCCGTCCGCGTAAGGCCGAACGGCCGGGCGACCCTCCTTGTACGCCCGCATCAGCCGCTCGGCCCGTCTGGCGTCGAGGTACTTGACGGCCTCGCGCATCGTGACGCCGGATGCCCGGTGCGTGCGCGGCGCGATCCAGCGGTACACCTCGTCGGGGCGCGTCTTCGAGGTCTCTCGCAGGACCCAACCGATGGCCTTCCGGATGAAGAACTCGGTCTCATCGAGCATCGCGTCCGCGCGGCGCGCGAATGGCTCGAACGGAGCACCGTGGTTCAATGGCAACAGTTCTGCGAGCAGCGACGACCGTCGGACCCAGAAGTCGTCGTCGCGAGCCCACCGATCCAACGTTCGCCGGATGCGAAGGTGCAGCCCCATCTCCCCGACCACGTCGCCGGAGAGGACGTCCACCAGCGCCCACGTCCGAGACTCGCGGATCAGTCGCTCGATCAGCGAGAGGTCCTCCGATCGCAGATCGTCGGCGTGGAGCTCCAGGATGAGCGCCGCGGCCATGCGGCGTTCGAAGGTCGGGACACTCCAGAGCTCCTCGACCAGGCGGACGGCGCTGTCGCGATCCAACCCCTTGGCTGCCTGCCGGGCGACCCGCCTGATGTCGGCGAGCGTCGCCCCCAGGAAGTCCATGTCGCTCTCGAGGTATCGCTTCTCGCCCGCCGCGCGTTCCGGAGAGCCGGTGCGTTCGAGCTCCGTCTCGATCGTCCGCGCGAGCTTCGCGGGATCGACGGTGTCGGTCATGCGTCCTGTCGGTTCCGACGCACGCGGAAGAGCGGGATCGGCTCGGGAAGGCCCTTGAGTTGCACATCGCCGGTGCGTTCGAACGCGAACGTCGCGGCCCCGGCTTCGTCCATCACGGCTTCGCTGGCGAAGACCTCCCCCGGCCCCGCCGCTTCCGCGATCCGCGACGCGAGATTCACCGTGTTCCCGTAGATGTCAAGATCACGCTCGATCACGGATCCGGCGTGGACCCCCGCGTGCGGCGAAAGCGCACCCTCGCCGCTCAACGTCTCCACGAGGTCCAGCGCGGCATCCAACCCGGTGGCCGCATCCGCGAGACGCATCATGGCGCCATCGCCGAGAAGCTTCACGAGGCGCCCACCATGGCGGGTCGCAACGGCATCGGCGTGACGCTGGAGCGAGGATGCCACCGCGACCGCCGACCGGTCGCCTCGCTCATGCGTGAGGCGCGTGAACCCGGAGAGATCGACGAAGACGATCGCCGGCGGCGCCCGTGGATTGGGGATGGGTGCCAAGCCACGCGAGGCGAGGAACTGCTCGAATCCTTCGACGATGCCGTTCACGCTGCGATGTTCCAAGTACCGGGCACTCAGCCACGTGAACATCTCGGGAGCGAGGTTGGTCGCCTTCATGAACGCGACGCGCACGTCGTCAGGAAACTCATCCAGCTCGCCGCGGTAGAGGCGGTCACGCGCCGGCTGCGCGAGTTGCTCATCCTGGAGATCCATCCAGCCGAGCATCGCTGCGCGGGCACCCTCCGCCATCAGCCTGGCGGCACGGATCGGTACGTCGTCGTCGGGCGACATCGCCCACGCATCCAGGAAGCGCTCGAACAATGCTTCCTCGTCCACGTGGATCGGCGCAGCAGGGTCGGGCTTCGGCAAACCGAGGACCTCGTAGATGGCGGGCAGCAGCTCTGCCCTCGGTCCGGCGCTCCTCTGGAAGTCGGCGAACGTCCGGTCCGAGCGACGACCCGGCTCGTACGGGAGGTACTCGTCGGTCCGCCGGAAGGACAGGATCCCGTCGGCGGCTGCGCGTTCGATCGACGCAGCGGGGACGCCGCCGTCGAGCAGGGCCCACACCATCTTGACCGTGAGGACGTCTCCGAAGGTGAACTGGCCGCGCTCATCAGGCGTGATCAGCCCGATCCTGGTCGCCCACTCGACCCGATCCTCGGGACACGCTGCCTCCGCGGCTATCTCCTCCATCGAGTAGGTCTTCGCCATGAGCGGCATCGTAGCCAGGCAAGTGTCGGCAGGCCGTGACAGCAGCCGACGATGAGTTTGGCTCCTGTAACGTCGTACCCGAGGGGGGACAGGTAGGAAGTGGCGGGAACGACGTTCGTGCTGGTCCCTGGCGCCGGAGGGGATGCCCGGTATTGGCATCTCGTCGTCCCCCGGCTACGGGAGCGAGGCCACGACGCCGTGGCGATCTCACTACCGGCGGGCGACGATTCGGCGGGTTGGACCGCATACGCGGACGCGATCGTGGGATCGATCGGCGACCGGGCCGGTGTGATCCTCGTCGCTCAATCGCTCGCCGGCTTCAGTGCGCCACTGGTATGCGAACGGATCCCGATCGACCTCCTGGTCCTGCTGAACGCGATGATCCCGCGGGCAGGCGAGACGGGAGCCGAGTGGTGGTCCAACACCGGTCAGCAGGAAGCGATGCACGCCCACCTGGCCGCACTCGGGCTCCCGCCCGAGGCCGCCGATGACGACGCGACCGTCTACTTCCACGATGTCCCGCCGCAGGTCCGTGACGAGGCCTTCGGGCGGGGCGAGCCGGAGCAATCGTGGACGCCCATGACGCAGGCCTGGCCCCTCGACGCGTGGCCCGATGTGCCCACGCGGGTTCTCGTCGGACGCGACGACCGACTCTTCCCGGCAGACTTCCAGCGGCGCATCTCCCGAGAGCGACTGGCGATCGCTGCGGATGAGATCGCTGGCGGCCATCTCGTCGCCCTGAGCCGCCCGGCCGAGCTCGTCGACAGCCTCGAGGCGTACCGGATCGCCGGCTCGATCCCATCGTAGGGATCGGCCCGCGCGAGCCCGCGAGATCCACGGGGTCGGTCTTGCATCGTTCTTATGCCCTAGGCCGCGGGCACAGTCAATGGCTCCATCGCGATGGCGTTTGCGGAAGATCGCGCGAAGGCGTGGAATCGCGTGTATCAGCCGTGAAGGGAGGAGAACGATGGCGATACCACCGCCGCCGCCACCGCCGGCATATCCGGTGAACCTATCCGTCGAGTACCCCGACCGACCGCTCGATCGGCTTTCGACGGCCTTCCGCATCTTCGTCGCGATCCCGATCATGATCGTGCTCGGGACCGTGAGCGGCACCACATGGTCCTTCTACTCGTCGTCGGGGACCGTGCACGTGGTGGCCGGCGCCGGGGGGGTGCTGTTCCTCGGGCCGCTGCTGATGATCCTGTTCCGTCAGAAGTACCCGCGATGGTGGTTCGACTGGAACCTGGAGCTGCAGCGGTTCACGAACCGCGTGCTCGTCTACGTCCTGCTCATGGACGACCGGTACCCGTCGACGGACCAAGAGCAGGGGCTTCGCCTGGACTACGTCTATCCCGACGTGCCGCGCGAGCTGAACAGGTTCCTCCCGTTGGTGAAGTGGCTGTTGGTGATCCCCCACTTCATCGTCTTGGCGTTCCTGTGGATCGCGGTCTTCTTCGTCGTGATCGTGGCCTGGTTCGCGATCCTGTTCACCGGGCGGTACCCCAGAGGCATCTTCGATTTCGTCGAAGGGGTCGTCCGGTGGGGTCAGCGGGTCGTCGCGTACGCGTTCACGCTGGTGACGGACCGGTATCCGCCTTTCTCCCTGCGGCCGTAGCACGAGTCTTCGTCTGGGTCGGTTCCCTGGCCCAACATGACCCGTCACATCGGGAACGCGAACCATATGGTAGTTCATATGCTATGGTCGCACGGATGTCTCGTAAGCAGGTCCTCGTGCAGCTCGACGATGCCCAGGTCGCCCGTCTGGACGTCCTGAGCGACGCGGTCGGCGACAGCCGGAGCGGCATGATCCGGCGAGCACTGGACCTCTACCTCGAAGCTGTCGCCGAAGGCGTCGCGGATATCCGGTACGCGCAGGCGTACCAACGCATCCCGGAGGACCTCGATGACCTCGCTGGGCTCCGTTCCCTCGGCCTGAGCGTCTGGCCGGACCGCTGAGCGCGTGTGCGACGCGGAGAGGTCTACTGGGCGCGGCTCCCGGCTCCGGTCGGGCGACGTCCCGTGCTGCTCGTGACCCGGACCGCCGCGATCGCCGTCCGGACCGCCGTGACGGTCGCACCGATCACCCGAACGATCCGCGGCATCCCGAGCGAGCTCCCACTCGGCCGGCAGCACGGCCTACGCGGACGATCCGTGGCCGGCTGCGACTCGCTGCAGACGATCCCGAAGGACGTTCTCGGGCCACATCCGGTCGGCGCGCTCTCTCCGGACGAACTGGCTGCACTCGATCGGGCGCTCCGCTTCGTGCTCGGGATCCGAGCCTGAGCGGCGGTCGCGACCTCGGTTCTGAACCCCCCGCCGCGCTTGTGCGAAGCGATCGCTGCCTACTTGAATGGAGAGAGTGCTGGACCGGATACGCCAAGAGAACGGAGCCATGGCATGACGGCGGAAACACCGCTCCTCGAGACGCCGACCGGGAAGCCTCGAGCTCGAGCCCTGGGGATCCCGTTCGCGGGCATCGTGGGGGCCAACAACGCCATCACGGATGTACCCGGCGTAGAGGTCGGGTACGCCACGCTGATCGAAGGGGACAACGTCAGGACCGGGGTCACCGCGATCCACCCGCGCGGTCGAGCGAACCCCGGTGATCCGTGTGCCGCGGGGACCCATTCCCAGAACGGGAACGGCGAGATGACCGGGGTGTCGTGGATCGAGGAGTCGGGAACGATGGCCGGCCCCATCGCGATCACGAACACCCATGCGGTCGGGATCGCGCATGCATCGATCATCCGCTGGACGGTGGAGCATCACCCGGAACTGGCTGAAGCCTGGCTGCTCCCCGTTGCCGCCGAGACGTGGGACGGCTACCTGAACGACATCAACGGTGGTCACGTGACCGTGGACGTCGGACTGGCGGCGCTCGAGTCGGCAGGATCCGGCCCCATCGATGAGGGTTCGGTCGGCGGCGGCACCGGGATGAACTGCTACGAGTTCAAGGGGGGCTCGGGAACGTCCTCGCGCGTCGTCGAGCACGACGGCACCCCCTATACGGTCGGCGTCATCGTCCAGACGAATTTCGGCGCACGCCACGAGCTCGTCATCGCGGGCCTGCCGCTGGGTGCGGAACTCGCCGACGACAACCCGTTGGAGGAATACTTCTCCCCCGCCGGGGCCGGCTCGTGCATCGCGGTCGTGGCGACCGACGCACCGCTGCTCCCTGGCCAATGCAAGGCACTCGCCCGCCGCGTCACCCTTGGGCTCGCTCGCACCGGAACCACCGGCTCGCATTTCTCCGGCGACATCTTCATCGCTCTCTCGACCGCCAACGCCGGTTCGTTCACCCCGGGATCCGAGACGCTGTACGGGCGCGGTCGTCCCTACGATGAGATCAGGTTCGTTCCGTGGGGTTGCCTCGACCCGTTCTATGAAGCGGTGGTGCAAGCCACCGAGGAAGCGGTGGTGGATTCCCTGGTCGCCAACAGGGAGATGACCGGGTTCCGGGGACACCGGGCGCCTGCTCTCCCCCGGGACCGGCTCGTGAAGATCCTGAAGGCTCGCGGGACGATCGTCTGAACACTGGGAGGCCCCTCAGACCCAGTCCGGGAGGGACGTTTCCCCTATCCCCTCGGCCCGCAATGACGTGATGCCGGAACCATCCGCTCGCATCACGAAGAGTCCCGGGGCGGAGAACACGATGCGGCTTCCGTCTGGAGACCACGCCGGCGTGTATGCGCGTGCATCCGTCAGGCGTTGCACACCCGACCCGTCCGGGCGCATCACGTAGATGTCCGTGTAATGGTTCGGATGGTCCCGCTCCGAGGTGAAGAGGATGGACCGGCCGTCGGGCGACCAATCGACCTGCCACCCCTCTCCCACCCCGGACAGGTCCACGACGTGGGAACCGTCGATGTGGACGATGTACATCACATGATCGCCGGAGAGGTTGGAGTTGAAGGCGATCCGTTCCCCGTCGGGGGACCACGTCGGGTACTCGCCTCCGTCGGTGTTCGGCACGCGGTGTTGCCCGGAACCATCCGCGTTCATGATGGAGAGCCCCGAGCACCGGAGTCCCCGGCCGGGAGGACAAAGGATGTCCCCCGGGCTCGCGTACGCGATCTTCGAGCCGTCGGGTGACCAGGCCGGAGAGAGGCCACGGGTCAACCGGTGCCGGCCAGATCCGTCAGCGTTCATGAGCCAGATCTCTGGATCGCCACCGCGTTCGGAGCGGAACGCGATCTGCGTTCCGTCTGGAGACCACGTGGCGTCGAACTCGGGCCAAGGTGAGCGGGTGAGGCGGGTGAGGTTCGTGCCGTCGGCGTTGATCGACCAGACGTCTTCATGGTTGTCGAAGACGATGCGCCCGGAGAGAGAGGTGTCGGGCGCTCGCGTACCGATCGGGGCCGAGGGAGATGCGCCGGCCGGGGACGACTGCTGAGCACGGTCCGATACCGAGGCTCCGGAACAAGCGGCGAGCAGCAGGAGCGCCGCGGCCGTCGTGAGGGCCCGACGTCTTTCCATACCTTCCCTACTCCTGAGCCCGGGAACCGGTTCCGGGGCGGCGGCCGACGATCCGCGCTGGAATCGTCATACGCGGAAGGATCGTCCGTCTCGTCCGCTCGAACGACAGCCGGCGCGCGGGGAGGATGCGCACGCCCATGCCACCCGAGGACGGTCGAATGGGGATCGGCACGCTCGTTGCGCCCGCGGCTCTACGCCCCACCTCCTACGTGCCCTTCCCAACCAAGGGGTTCCGGGGCAAACTGCGGCCGTGCCGAAGTCCTCGTCCAACGTGCTACGCGCGGTGCTGTTCACCGACGTGGTCGGCTCGACGGAGCTGGCGCGCGAGCTGGGAGATCAGCGTTGGTCACGGCTCCTCGGCGCGCAACGGCGCGTGATCCGCGGCGAGCTCAAGGCGCACCGAGGCCGCGAGGTCGACACGGCCGGAGACGGCTTCTTCGCGGTCTTCGAGGGGCCCGCCGACGCGGTGCGGTGCGCGTTCGCCGCCGTTCGGAAGGTCCAGGACCTCGGTCTGGACATCCGGGCCGGCGTCCATTTCGGCGAGGTCGAGCGGCAAGGCGATCACGCGCACGGGATCGTGGTCCATACGGGCGCGCGCGTGATGGCGCAAGCCGGCGCCGCCGAGGTGTTGATCACCCAGACCGTCAAGGATCTCGTCGCCGGGGCCCGGTTCGGCCTCGCGGAGCGTGGGGTGTTCGAGTTGAAGGGCGTTCCGGGTAACTGGACGCTCTTCGACGTCATGGAGGTCGACGATCGGCTCCGGCCGGAGCCGGTCGAAGATGCGACCGTGGCGTCGGAGCGTCGCCAGCGCGCGTCGGCCGGGCCACCGCCGGTGGTCCACAGGCGCTGGCTCCTCCCCGCGGCGATCGTCGCCGTCCTCGCCCTGATCGGCGTGGTGTTCGTCGTCACCCGACCAGAGCCGGCCTACGTTCCGGGAGCAGGCACGGTCGCGCGGATCGACGGGGAGCGCTTCGATCGACCGATCCCGGTGGGTTCGTTCCCGTTGGCGATCACCGAGGGCGAAGGACGCGTGTGGATCACGGACCGGCAGTCGCAGATCTACTGGGTGCAAGAGGGTGACGACTCCACCGGCTCCCGCGGCACCGTGGGCGTCCCGACGAACGCGGCCACCGGATCGGGCGCCGTGTGGATCACCGCCGGCTTCGGAACGGGCGGGGGCGCCGACGGTGCGGTGAGCCGGCTCGACCCGGGCAGCGGACAGGTCACGAGCGCATTCGATACTCCGATCGGTTCCCAGGCGATCGCGTACGGCGCGGATTCCGTGTGGGTCGCCGATCCGACCACCGCCACGGTGACGCGCTACGACCCGGTCTCACAGACGACCCAGCCGATCGCCCTGCCTCGGTCGCAGCCGCCCGCGCGACCCGACGCGATCGCGTTCGGCGAGCTGGGCGGCGCCGCCGTGTGGGTCGGGGACGCGCTGTCGTCGAACCTCTACCGCGTGGACGCCGGCGGAGGACACCAGATCCGCACGTACACGGTCGGCGGGCCACCTACCGCGATCGCCGTCGGCCCGGACGCCGTGTGGGTCGCGAGCGAACACGAGGACGCGATCTACGCGCTCGACCCGCTGACCGGATCGGTTCGGACATCGGTCGACGTCGGCGCCCAGGGGTGCAACGGCCCCGCATCGATCGCGATCAACCAGGATGGTGTCTGGGTCGCGTGCGCGATCTCGCGGCAGGTCATCCGTATCGATCCGTCGGGGGGAACCGTCGCGACGTCGTTAACGGTCTCAGCCGCGCCGGTCGCGCTCACGACCGCTGCGGACGGCTCGCTGTGGGTAGCCGTCCAACCGTCGTGACGCAGCTC
>Ga0307299_10000731_pt1 | contig 10944 bp, 10 predicted proteins | sample ER_DNA_159_FD_194466 | JGI IMG/M metagenome (GOLD analysis project Ga0307299, IMG submission 194466) | Bulk soil microbial communities from the East River watershed near Crested Butte, Colorado, United States - ER_DNA_159 | ecosystem: Environmental > Terrestrial > Soil > Floodplain | place... | reverse complement strand
GGCCAGGGAACCGCAGGAGCCGGGAGCCATGCGGAAACCCACATTCGTCCATCGCCGTCTATGCGGTCTAGGTCGCGAAACGGCGGGCTGTGGTCCCGGTGTGGTCTCTTCTGCTCAGGACGGCGCGGTTTCGCGTTCTCACCTGCGCCTCCCCTTGCTGACGACGAGGTTGACCCTGCCGCCCTTGGGCCGGACGGCGCCGAGCCCGGGCTTCTGCGAGATCACCCGGCCCCGCTTGACCCTCTTCGAGTAGCTGCGCCCGACCTTCCCGACACGGCAGTTGACGCGCGCGAGCAGCTGCTTGGCGGCCGCGAGTGTCATCGTCGTCAGGCGCTGTACGTTGCAGCGCCCAGGCGTGTTGATCAGCACGTCGACGTCGCTGGCGGATCTTGCCCGGCGCCGGCTCGACCAAGCCTGGCGGTGCGCTCCCTCGACGCGAGAAGACCGACGCCCGCGAGCATCACTGCGCCCGCACCATGGCGGAGATAGGCTCAGTCGAGTGGAGGTCGTGTTCGAGGTCGCCCACCAGCCGTACCCGCTCGACGAGCGGGCGGCAACGCTCATGGCGGAGAACCTGAGGCTGAAGGCTGCGCACGAGCCTGGCGCCGAAGGAGCCGTGGGAGCTCGGGCCGTCGCCGACGCGATCGAGCTCCGGCTGATCGAGGACACCGCCGATCCGGTCAACCTGGGCGGAGATGAGGCCGAGGCCGTCTATTACTCGCTGAACGTCCCGAATGGCGCCGGCGACCGGCCGCGGGCGCTCTACCAGGCCGTCAAGCGGCTCCATGACGAGCGGCTTCGGCAGGAGAGCTAGGACATCCTGCCCGTCGGGTCGAGAGCCTCGGATAGCCCGAGATCGGTGCGCGACTCCTCGACCTGAACGGCCTGAGTCGCCCCCGGTCAAGCGCGCCGCCCCCGCGCAACCTGCTGCCTGGGAGAGGAAGCAAGCAGCTCCTCGTACAGGGACGCGAAGCGACGAGCGATCTCCGCCCAGCCGTATCGACGGCTGTCCGTCTGAGCGCGTCGGCCACGCGCCCGGCGTTCCTCCTCGCCGCTAGCGGCGATAACGAGTACGTCGACGAGTGCCTCCTCGTCGTCAGGCCGAATGAGCCAGCCCGTCTTTCCGTCGGCGACGATCGCCGCCGGGCCATGCGCGCGGCAGGCGATCACCGGTAGGCCGCAGGCCATCGCCTCAACGAGGACGAGCCCGAACGCCTCGGCGACGGAGGGCAGCACGAGCGCGTCGGCCGCGTTCAGCGCCTGCGGCAGCTCCTCGTGCGGGCGCCAGCCGGCGAGGAAGACCTGCCGGTTCCCGATCCTCCTCGCCGTGGCGAGCGGATGCTCCCCCTCCCACTCGCCCGGATGACCGCCGACGAGCACGAGTGGCGCAGGCCTACCGAGCCGCGCAACCGCACGCGCGTGGGCGCTGATCAGAAGCGGCAGGCGCTTGACCGCCGTGTAGCGACCGACGTAGAGGAAGACAGGGCCACCGGTCCGGAAGGGAGCGAGCTCCTCGTCACGGTAAGCAATGCTCCCCGGCCGGCCGCTCTCGTCCCAGCCGCGCGGTTGCTCGACGAGCCAGCGGCGCCAAAACGCGAGTCGCTCGGCGTCTGCGAGCGGACGCCGCGAGAAGCGCTCAAGCTCGACGCCACTCGGGAGCCCGCGCAGCTTCGCCCGCTCGAGGCCGAGCAGCAGGGCCGCATCCGCCTCCGCCCCGGGCGGTACGACCAGGAGGGCACAGCGCCTCGCCCAGGCTCGCAGCCGCCGGTTCCAATCCTGAGCGTAGCGCCAGCCCGGCGGTGCTCCCGCCTCGATCCTGCGCAGCATGGCGAGCTCGGTCCCGTGCAGCTGGCCCACCACGGGCAGCGAGGGGAAGCCGCGTGCCGCGGCCTCGTTCGCGGGTGTCAGGTGGTGCAGATGGAGCAGGTCGGCGGCACCCGCACCGGCGCGCGCGAGCAGCTCGATCCAGGCAGCGACGAGCCGTTCGTAGGCCCCGTCGTCGACGGCGGCAAAGATGCGATCGGGCGCACCCGGACGATCCTCGTAGGAGGGCTGGAAGGGAACGGGCGCAGCCAGAGGCTCCGCAAGCCCGAGCGCGGGCGAGTAGTCGAGCGCGTGGACATCGATCCCGGCGAAGAAGCTGGCCGCGTGGGTCGGCTCGCCCGGCTGTCCGAGCGAGCCGGCGGCGAGCGTCGGCTGCCAGCCGGCGGCCGGCAGTGCACGAGCGAGCGAGCGCGTGACCTGCGCCGAGCCGCCGCGAGGGAAGAAGAAGAGCGCCGAGACGACGAGTCCGCGCGCGTCCGGTGCGCGGCCGCCTCGCTCAGGAAGGTGCTCCCATCCCGGATCGCCTGCTACGTACACAGTTCGATTCTCGTCCGTCAGCCGGACACGGCGGCGCGGAGCGCGCCTGCCGCTCTAGGCTCGAGTGCCCAGCCCGAGGACGTCTCCGGGCCTGAAGGCGCAAGGGGTCGCAAAGTGCGCAGCCAGCTCCTCATCGTCGGGAGCATCGCGGTTGAACCCGAGGGGATCGCGCGCGAGAGGACGCATCCCATCCACTTGTGGTCCGGTGCAGCGACGGCCGGGCGGCCTTACGCCGGCACTCGCTCCAACTCGCGCGTCTGCGCCGTGCCAGCCGCAGCAGTCTGCACCGGAGCCAGGTCTGCCAGCTCCGTCTCCAGCTGCTTCAGCGCCTGCACCTGCAGCTGGCGCACTCGCTCGCGCGTGAGCCCTAGCCCGCGCCCGACCGTCTCGAGCGACTGCGGCTCGCCCTGAAGGCCGAAACGACGCTCGACGATCACCCGCTCCCGTGCCGGCAGCCTTTCGAGCCCGCACTTCACCGTCTGCCGGAGAAGCGACCGCTCTGCCTCCTCGACGGGGTCAGCGGCAGCCGGATCGACTAGGAAGTCGGCGAGCTCGGTATCGCCGTCCGGGCCGACCGCCTGGTTGAGCGAGGCCGAGGCCTCGGCGCAGCCAAGCGCTTGGCGGACGTGCCCGAGCGACAGGCCGGTCGCCCCGGCGAGCTCCTCCAGGCTCGGCTCGCGGCCGAGTGCGGGCGCGAGCGCTCGGGCAGCGCAAGCGAGCTCGTGCTGGCGCTCACCGATGTGCGTGGGAATGCGGATCGTCTTCGCCTGGTCTGCGATCGCGCGCGAGACCGTCTGCCGGATCCACCAGTGGGCGTAGGTCGAGAACTTGTAGCCCCGCCGCCAGTCGAACTTCTCGACCGCGCGGTTCAAGCCGAGCGTGCCCTCCTGGATCAGGTCGAGGAAGGGAACGCCGACGCCGCGATAGCGCTTGGCGATCGAGACGACGAGCCGCAGGTTCGCGTTGATCATCTGCTTCTTGGCAGCGACATCGCCGCGCTCGACCCGCTTGGCAAGCGCCACCTCCTCGGCGGCGCTCAGTAGCCGGTGGCGGCCGATCTCCGCGAGGAAGAGCCCGAGCCCGCTTTCCTTCGGGGCGGAGGCGAGCTGCTCGAACTCCTCCTTCGACGTCATTTTTCGAGCGATGCTCCGGCTTGGCCCGGGCGAAGGTAGCGGATCGGCTCCTCGGCCGTTGGCGAGGAAGGCGCGTGGATGCGACGTCGCTGGCTTTGGGTGCCAAAGGGAAGGGCAAGGTCGTCAAGCAGCTGGAACGAGGGCTGCCACTCAACATGCTCCCAGCGTCCTTCGCTACACATCGGGCAGCCCGGAGGTCGCCCGTACACGACGATGCCGTAGCCGCAGGCAGCGCAGTAGTACTCGGCCCGCGTGCCCGGCCTGCCAGCCGCGACCTCGGAGTCCTCGACCTGGCGCAACAGGGCGACCGGCTTCGAATCGCTCTCGCGCAGCTCGACGATCGACAGCTGATCGCCGTCGCTGAGTGGGAGCGGGTGCAGGTGCAGGCTCAGATGTCGGCGAAATCGCCACTGTCTTACTCTTTCCTCAGGCCTTCGCCCGATCGAATCGGTGGCGGTTCCGCGCTAGAGTCGGAGCGTGTCGGCTTCCGCCTAGTGCTCGGACGCGTGTCAGCTTCCGCCTAGTTGCGTGTCGACTTCCCCCTAGTCGCAGAACCGCCTTCGAAACACTCGACCTCCTCCATAGGCATCACCTCCCGCTCTTCGATTTCGCGGACGGCCTCTTCGCCGGTGGCGAATGTCTCCTTGACCGTCCGTTCTCGGCCGTCCCCGCGGACACGTTGCGGACGATCTCGAATGCCTCGTCGGAGGTCTGGACAGATCCGAGGATGGCCTTCTCAACCCGGAGCAGCGAGAGAGCCAACTGATCCTGGGAGAACTCGAGTACTTTCTTGCGCCGCTCGTGCTCAAGCTGACGCCAGGCCTGAAGTAGCTGGCGCAGCTCCGGATCGTCAGGCGTGATTTGACCCGAGAACTGCCGCCAGGCCTCGAGGTGGTCGCCGCCAGCGGTCGTGTGCAAGAAGAGGCGGCCGGCGAAGGCGCAGACCTCCTCGCTCTGAGCATCATCTAGCTGCTCAAACTGCCGGCGCTTCTGAGCGACTTCGACCGCACAGCCTTGGGCAAGCATCCCGAGTTCGCGCAACCGCTCCTGAGCTTCGGGCAGGCGCTTTGTTCGCTTGCTACCCGCTACCTCGAAGCGGGCCTCGTCCAGATCCTGCTGAGTCTTTGCCGCCACCCTCTCGGCGTCGGCCAGCTCTTCCCGGAGCCGATGCTCGCGCTCATCCTCGGCCTCGAGCCGCGCGAGTGCATCGCCCTGTTCAGCTCTGCCTGGCTCGGGCAGGGCCTCGATCGCCTCTCGCAGGAGCTGCCGTGCCCTTGCACCCCTGATGTGTCCGGCGAAGACAAGAAGGAGCTGCGCGTCCCGATCGAGTGCTTTGGCGAGCCTTACGAGGGTCTCAGCAGCGGGCCGCTCTACCTCGCCCGCCTCGATCCGGCTGATCTGCGCAGCCGAGAGGCCACTCCGCCGCGCCAGCCCCCGCATCGAGAGGCGCGCACGCAAGCGTGCCTCGTTGGTCACCTCGGCCAGCGTCCGTTCCTGGTCTTGCATCGCGACCCAAGCTTAGCCGCTTGTGTACCGTCGGTCAAATGCTAGTGTTTGCCTCCGATGCGATCAGGTTCTGTTACTTAAAGAAACGATACCCTCGGGGCTACCGCCCGTTCGAGGTTGTAGAAGCAAGAAGTACTGCCACAACGGGAGCATGGCCCTCACCCCCATCACCGCGGCGGGGGTCCACCAAGGGCATCACGGCCCCCTTCGTGGACACCCAGGAAGCAATCAAGTTTGCAGGCACGTCCGGCGAGCTCGTCGTCGGTCAGGTACGCCCAGCGTTCCTCGTCGGCCGGCAGCGAGCGGGCGTCGCACTCGGCGCACTCAGGGATCAGAGCGACGCTCTCGGCGCTCACGATGAGGCGCCAGCTCGGTGGGGGCGGGGGAGACCATCGCCGGAAGTACGGAGGGATCGCACCACTCCTTTACCGAGCTAGCAAGCGATGATCCTGCACTGGTTCGGCTGACCCGGATCGTGGACAACCTCGCCCAGGCGGTCCTTCGTCTCGCCGAAGAGGTCGAGGAGTTGCAACGCCGCTCATAGCGCGGCGTTTACTCTCGCAGCATGGGCGGCGGCCGACCACGGGCCGCCGTACTCTGGCAGCATGGACCGCGCGCTTGCCCCACGGCTCAACTTCCCGGCGTGGAAGCCCGGAGACGCTACAAAGCTTGCTCGACCGTCCACGGTTTCCTCCTAGCGTCCCGTTCGCATATGGCTGTTCTGCGATAGCCCCTCACGCGCGTCTTGCACCGCTTGGTTCCCGGTGGGAACTAGCTTGCTCGTGTAGACCCGTCGACGCTGCCCCCAAAGGGCGAGGATCGTGGACCCTTGAGCGTTCTTCCCTGCAAATCAACCGTTTCTTGGGGTGCACGAAGGGGCATGATGCCGTTCATGGACCCTCCGGCCGCACGCCACTTGTCGGCCGATCTCGGAAGCCGCCGCCGTGATGTGGGGCGAGGGCTATGCCCCCGTTGTGGCAGTACTTCATGCCGACGGTTGCCTTGCAGAGCCCTTTCTTTGCGCACCGCATGCGCGAAGGTCGCTCACGGGCCCAGCCGGAAGGGCGGGTACTCGTCCCGCATCAGCGCAGCGTAGGCCACTACGCGGAAGACCCAGCGGTTCATCCCCAGCACGAGCTCAAAGATGTCGCGCAGGTAGCGACCTGTGAAGAGAAGCACAACCGCGGCGAAGAAAACGAGCAGGCCGATCAGCCCTCCGCCGCACCAGAGCAAGTGCCAGGGGCCGCTCCACCAGAGGCCGCCGAGATACCACCCGCCGGCAAAGACGGAGACGACGAGGTACTGCGGGATCGCGAGCAACCACCACTTAACGAGCACGAGCCCGCGCGAGAGCCGCTCGGGGTAAGGGACGTCGAGCGTCGCGGGATAGTCGGGAACCGGGTCGAGCGTGAAGGGTGGGTAGCGGTCGGTGGCGAGCGCTCCGTAGGAGTAGAAGAGCACGCGCCAGGTCCAGCGCAGCACGCCGAGGTTGAACTCGAAGATGCCGCGCGGGTAGCGGCCGGTGAAGAGGATGGCGAAGAAGGCGATCATGGAGAGGACGAAAAAGGCGACCCAGAGGATCGCCAGCACGACGTAGTGCGGGAGCGCGAGCAGCCACTTGACGAGCCAGAGCCAGCGGCTGAGCGGCTCGTCGAGCCGTCCTTCCACGACGACCGGATAGCCGGAGATTACGCCGACCTCGGCGGCGGGAGCCGCGGCGGCGGGCGGCGGGCCTGCTGCCATCGCTGGAGCGAGGGGAGCCGGTCTGCGCGCACCGAGGTAGATCAGGCCGCTGCCCCCGAGCAGGAAAAGGACGCCTCCGGCCAAGAGGCCGGCGGCGATCCAGCCGAGGAAGGAGAGCTTCGCGCCGAAGCTCGCGTCGACCGCAACCGGCTGCGAGCCGTCTGCGTTCATCGCCACCACCGACCAGGTGCCCTTGCGCACGCCCCAGGTCAGGGCCTGCGATCCTGACCCCTGCGCCGAGGCGACCCAGAAGCGCTGCTGCGCGGGAGGCGTCACCGGGGCGGCGCCGGCGTGGTTTCGGTAGTCGACCGAGAAGGGATCCGCCTCGAAGTCCGTGACCTCCTCGTAGCCGGTGCCGGCGAGGTAGTGGGCGACGTCCTCGTTTCTGCCGATGCCGATGAAGATCGGCTTCGTCGAGGCCGGGCTCGAGGCGGTGATCCGCACCTTTGCGTAGCGCCCGGAGCCGAAGACCCAACCGGGCGCGTCGGTGCCGACGTCGAGGCTCTTCGAGGCGATCGCGTAGGAAGAGCCCGCGAAGCGGTGAGTATGGGTCGTGAAGTAGCCCTTGCTGTCGGTCTTGGCGTTCTGGGCCCAGAGGAGTCCGCCGCCGCCGGTGAGGAGCGCCAGCGCGAAGAGAACGGCGAGCGCGCCGAAGACGATCATCACGACGCGGGCGACGCGCCGGCCGCGGACTGGCTCAGCTCGATCGGCGGTCGGCGGATCAGCCATCAGTGCGCGCTCCATTCACGGCTAGGACTGCTTGGTGCCACAGAGTACGACGTAGCCACCGTCGATGCGCCAACCGGACGGCCTGAGCCCGCATCAGGTGCGGGATTGAGGGTTCCCGAGCGTGCGCCAATAGCTGCGCGCGACGCTAAGGAGCAGCACGTTCTTGCCCTCGATCGCCGCCGTGACTCCGTCCAGGCGCTCAACGATGCTCACTGTCTTGAATCGCTGTTTTGATGGGGACGGTCTAGCGCCGGTGGACTGCGACTCTGTCGTCGGCGTTTTTGCTCAGCTGAGCTGCGCGCCTGGCCGTGTTCGCGGCCTCCTCGCTCCTGCCGGCGGCTGTTAGCAGTTGTGACCACTCGCGGCAGATCGCGGCGGCCTCTCGCTGCATGCTCGAGGCGGCGAGGGCGTCGACCGCTTGGTCGAGGCTGAGAGTGGCTGCGTCAAGATCGGCGCGCGCTGCCTCGGTGAGTGCTTGTGCAAACCACAGGAGGCCTTGTTCTGCAGGCGCGTCCGCAAGCTCTTCGTGCGCGGATTGGATCAGGCGACTAGCGCGTTCGGAGTCGCCCCGGCGCGCGTGTGCGAGCGCCTGGCACGAGTGGAGGACACCGAGGTCGCGCGCATCGGCAGCCAGGTTTTCGAGGCCCGCGGCGAGGGCTAGGTGACGCTCCGCCTCAGGGACGTTGTCGGCCCAAAGGTGCACCTCGGCAGCGAAAAGGTGAGCGCGGGCGAGCTCGAGGCTGTCCTCGGTGTGATCGAGCAGGATGATCGCGCGGCGGATCTCGCGGAGAGCGGCCCGCGGCTGGCCCTCCATATAGGCAAGCCGCGCCAACGACCAGTGCATCGTTACCTGCTCGTGCGGGTCGAGCGCAGCACCGGCGTCGGTGTCTTCGAGAACCGAGCGCGCGCGCTCGAGCTGCCCAAGATCGGTGAGCGCATAGCTCAGGTAGGTCGCGAGCCGCAGTCTGATCCCGGCCGCCTCGGGTGTCTGGGAGCCGAGATCGTCAAGCGCGTCCTCGAGCATCTTCGCCGCATCGTCGGCGCGACCTAGGAACCTGAGCGCTTTGGAGAGGCTGACGTAAACGTTTGTATGCGACCGGGGCGTGACAAGCGGCGAGTCGATAGCTATGGCTAGGTACTGGGCTGCTTGCCGCTCGTTGCCGGCAGCGAGCGACGAGAGCCCCAGTGCGATCTGGGCGCGGATCGCGATTTCGCTCTCGCCGGCACGCTGCGCCTCCTTCAACACTGCCTGTAGCGCGTGGCGCACCTCCGCGCTGTGGTCGCCTAGGCGAAGTCGCAACTCGGCATCGGTGAGACGCAGCTCGAGCGCCTCTACCGGCCCGATGTCGGCGCCGCTTTCGAGATATTCGGGAGTGACGCCGAGCCTCGGGGCGAGCAGTCGAATCGCGCGAACGGAGGGCGTGCGCTGCCCCGACTCGATCCGGGAGATATAGGCATAGCTGACTCCCCGCGACGCCAGTTGGCGCTGCGAGAGCCCACGCTCGAGCCGCAATCTTCGAACGCGGGCTCCGATGCTCTCGGTGAGGCCGTCAGGGCGAGAGTTCACGATCAAGGCACCTGCATCATCCGGTCGTGCCCTTTGCCCGTCAAGCCTCCTGGCTTGACAGGATCGAGGTCGTCGTCTCTGGTACCCCTATCTCTCCTTCTTCGCCCGCTGAAGGGCGCTCGCGACTCAGCCTGAAAAGGAGGTGACAAATGGCCCGACTGATCTCTCTTGCGGTAGTCGCCGCATCGGTACTCTCAGCCGCCTTCGCCGCCGGCCTCACCTGCGGCGGCTAACGGGTGCTGGACAGTGTCTCGGGGCGGCGCCGCATACCGCCCCGAGACACTGCGCCGCACGCCGAGGAAACCGGCCCACAAGAAGCCCGCTTCGCCGAGCGTTACCCCGGCAAGATGCCGCACCGACCGCTGCCGGTGGGCAGCAAGGCTCACTGACATCATTCGCCGCGCAGGTCACCGATCGCGTCTGGGCGAGCAACCAGGGGCGATATGTCGGGCGACCAGGCTGCGGCCCTCCGGCCGCCCGACCTGGCGAGCATAGCTCGCGACCTCGGCCCCGTCACGCAGCGCACGGCTGAGAGGGCGTGATCATCGAACGTCGGCCGCCTGGATCCCTTGGGCACCGTCGTTGCGGGCGGGATCTGGTCGGGCGGCCGCATGCAGCAGACGTGTCGGCACCAAAGACGCTCTGCCAATTCACGCTCCAGCCGCCGGTTGGGTGGAGACCGAATCAGCACTATTACGCTGCAGGCGGCACACTGGCAAGTAGCTCCCGGATGCGCCTGAGCGCTCGTTCCACGTCCGCAGGAACCGCCTCGAGATCGCGACGAACCCCCGCGAGAACGTCGGCGAGCCCGATCGCGTAGAGGCGTTGGGTTTGGTAGGCCTGCTCCCGCGCCTCCGAGCGTGCGTCCTTCAAGGCCGTCTCCAGTTCCCGGATGCGCCTCTCGGCCTGGTTCTCCAGTCGCATGCGGCTTTCCTCAGACGATGCCAGCTGGGCGCGAAGGTCTGCGATGACCTCACGCCGCGTCTCGGCGAGGGCGAGTGCCTCATCGCGCGCATCGTTCGCCTTCGACCGCTGCACGAAGTACAGGTACGCGAGGAAACTGCCGATCGTCGCAAGGCCTGCGAGGACGGCCACAAGCGACGCAATAGCGCTGGCAGTTGCGAGCAACACTCTGACGGCGTCCTTCCTGTAGTGAGGGACTCGCCGTAGCCGTCAGAGCGCAACGCCGCGCCAGTCACGTGGACACGCGGCGGACCCCCGAATTGGTCCGCAATTCTACCTGCGCTGTGGGGCCTGCCGAGCGGAGATTGGGTCGGCCGAGTGAGCGAACCACTCCGACTCCTTCTCTCACATGAAGCGCGCTTCACGCGACAAACGCAAGGGGCGCCTAGACCAGGCAGGCGAAGCCAAGGCTCGGGTGCAGCTCGATCGCGTTCGGCGCTCAGGACGGCTGACACACCGCCAGTCCCGGCCGCCCCGGGCGCCTCACTCACTAGATGCCCTGGAAGGTCTGTTCTTGCGCAGGCGCGGCCGTGACGGCTTGTTCGAAACGTCGAGCTCGAGCCGTCTGATATCCCTGACTCACCTCAAAAACCGCATGGTTAGGCGGGCAGGGCCTTAAGCCACCGGAGCTCTCAAGGAGCAGCCACCGTTCTGCCGAAACATGACGTGAGCCGGGGAACGGCGCGGACCTCCTCCCGCCGGGGCGCCGGCTAGCCGCAGGCTCTAGCGCCCACCCTCGGCTCCCTTCTCCTTCCCGACCTTTAGGCGTCCGGCCCGCGGCTTAACGGCACCGTGCCGGGGGTATGCAGATCTGCGCGGCAGGGGCTGACTGCGGCAACCTGGGGTAAACGCGCCCCGTCCGGCGGCGCGGGTGCCCGGTCCCCCTGCCGTTGTCGAGTTCTCGAGACGTGGCTACTCGTCGCAGACCTCGCGCTCAGCGCA
>Ga0307299_10000728_pt1 | contig 10959 bp, 7 predicted proteins | sample ER_DNA_159_FD_194466 | JGI IMG/M metagenome (GOLD analysis project Ga0307299, IMG submission 194466) | Bulk soil microbial communities from the East River watershed near Crested Butte, Colorado, United States - ER_DNA_159 | ecosystem: Environmental > Terrestrial > Soil > Floodplain | place: USA... | reverse complement strand
CAGACGCCGAATGGGAAAATCGCGAGCTAAGAGCAATTCTGGATACCGCCACCGATGGTGTGCTGATGCTCGATGTAACCGGCCGCATCATTTCCGCAAACCGCAGCGCACAAGCACTGTTCGGTTACGACGCCGTCGACTTCGCCAACCACTCACTCGACGATCTGCTTGCGCCGGAAAGCCGCCGCGCCGCCCTCGAGAATCTTGACCGGCTGATGCACAAGCGGGGCGCCAGCATGCTCGATGCCGGCTATGAGGCGATCGGCCGCGTACGGCAGGGCGGTCTCGTTCCGCTGTACATCACTATGGGCCGTATCGAGGGGAGCGAAAAGCTGTGCGCGGTGCTGCGTGATATTACCGCCTGGAAGCGCAGCGCGGAGGAACTCAACAGCGCCAAGCAGGCGGCCGAAAAAGCCTCGATCGCCAAGTCGGAATTTCTCGCCAAGATAAGCCACGAAATTCGTACACCGCTCAACGCCATTATTGGGTTTTCCGAAGTGATGATGGACGAGCGCTTCGGCCCTATCGGCAATGAACGCTACCGGCAATATCTCCGCGATATCCACGCATCCGGCGGGCATCTCATCTCGTTGCTCAGCGATCTTGTCGACCTGTCGAAAATTGAGGCGGGAATCCTTGATCTCACCTTCGTAAGCGTCAATCTGAACGATCTGCTTCAGCAATGCGTGGCCATCATGCAGCAGCAGGCCAACCGCGAGCGCGTCATTATCCGCACGGCGCTAGCCGCCAGCCTGCCGCACATCATCGCTGATGCGCGTTCACTGCGTCAGATCGCGCTCAACTTGTTGTCGAATTCAATTAGGTTCACAGGTGCAGGTGGTCAGGTGATCGTTTCGACAGCGCTGACCGACAACCAGGAAGTAGTATTGCGCGTGCGCGATACCGGCAATGGGATGAGCAAGGAGGACCTCGAGACAGCACTCGAGCCCTTCCGTCGGGCAGACGCCACCGGCCAATGGAGCTCAACCGGAAGCGGTCTCGGTCTGCCGATCACCAAGGCTTTGGCCGAAGCCAATCACGCCCGTTTCAGCGTTGCGAGCGAAGTCGGCGATGGAACGCTCGTCGAGGTGGCATTTCCAACCACCCGTCTGCTGGCGCATTGATTTCAAAATCGGCTAGGCTCCAGGCATGAGCCAGATGTTCTGCCGCGCGATTGTCGCGCTTGCGCTTGCGAGCGCAATCTTTACCACATCGCCTGCACGGACCGAGCCCGTAGACCTGCTTCTGGTTTTGGCGGCCGACGTCTCGCGCAGTGTCGACAGCCAGAAATTTCAGCTCCAGCGCGAAGGGTATGCCGCGGCACTGGTTAATCCGCGCGTGCTTGACGCAATCCAATCGGGTCGACGCGGCCGGATCGGCGTAATGTTCCTCGAGTGGTCTGGATTGGGCAACCAGAAGGTCGTGATCGACTGGATGGTAGTCGACGGCCCGAAAGCGGCTCAGGCCTTCGGTGACCGACTGCTCGAATCGCCGCGTTCCTTTGCTGATCGCACGTCGATCAGCGGCGGCATCGACGCCGCAGTGGCCCAACTCGCGCGCGCGCCGTTTGAGGCTCAGCGCCGCACCATCGACGTCTCGGGTGATGGGACCAACAATGCAGGTCGCGACGTCGGACAGGCGCGCGATGAGGCCGTGGCTCTGGGTATCAGTATCAACGGACTGGTGATCCTCAGTGAAATTCCGCTGCCATGGAATCCGGAACACACAAATCCGCCGGGCGGCTTGGCGAAGTACTACCGCGACAATGTTATCGGCGGGCCCGGGAGCTTCGTGCTTGAAGCAAAGGATTTCGATTCATTCGGAGAGGCGATCGTCAAAAAGATGATCGCTGAGATCGCTGAGATCGCTGCGCTCCGCCAATAGGCGCCGACTGTCGTGGGTATCTTAACCCTTTGATCTCTCAGCCTTGAAAGGGTCACAGAGCCCGTCCAAGTTGGCGGTTGCGGGACCGATGCTATAGTCCGCCGGCACCAACAGCACCTAAACAACCGGATTTCTCCCCTTTGACGACGGCTACCGGCTTGAAACGCCTGGGATTTGTCCTGCTCGCGGTCATCGCGGGGGGCTTGGCCGTGCTCACGACCGCCGGGTACCTCATATCCGCCGATACGGTGCGGCAACGGGTCCTGGCGGAGATCCGCGAGGTTACCGGTCTCGATCCGGTTTTGCGCGGCAAAGCCAGCGTTTCGCTGTTCCCGAGCGGCAGCGTGAACTTCGCTGATGTCGCACTTGGCGACACGAAGCAGCCCGCCCTTATCGCCGAACGTTTGACGGCACGTTTGCGGTTTTTCCCACTGCTGATTGGTCGCGTCGAGATTGCCGACGTTTCGCTCGATCATCCGAGAATCATGATCGACTTTCTGCCGAACGGCCAATCCAACTGGTCGGGCCTGATCGAGGCCCTGACGCGCAGCCAGGCGGCGGCGCATCGGGTCGCTGCGTTTTCAGAAATGCGCATCGACGGCGGCACTGTGACAATTCGCGACGAAGCATGGCAGCTCAACGAGACATTGTACGGTGTGGAATTTTCGCTGGCCTGGCCGTCGATCTCGAAGACGTTCGGCGCCACCGGTCGGTTCATCTGGCACGATGCGCCCATGGACGCGAGCCTGACGCTCGCCGACTTTGCTGCCGCCCTTTCGGGCAGCCGCAGTGGCGTAAAACTACGTATTGCGGGCACACCGATGAAGGCCGCTTTTGATGGTGCCGTCAGCTTCAAACCCACGCTGAAGATTGAAGGAACCCTGGCCGCCGACGCACCCTCGTTGCGCAATGTATTGATCTGGTCGGGCCAGAAGCCAATGCCTGGCGGCGGCTTCGGCCGTTTTGCGATCAAGGCACGAACGAATGTCGTGGGCGGCACCATCAGCCTGTCTGGCGTAAATGTTGAGCTTGATGGCAACACCGCGGAAGGCGTGCTCACCTTCGCCGCCGATGGACGACAGACGCTGCAAGGCACTCTCGCCGCAGACGCGCTCGACCTGACGCCCTATGTTTCGACCGTCCGCCTGATCGCCGCCAACGAGCGCGCGTGGAATAACGGACGCATCACGCTAGACGGTCTGGCCGGGCTCGATCTCGATCTACGTTTGTCGGCGGGGACCGTCGTCGTGTCGAATGCCAAGCTCGGACGCACCGCAATCGCGGCAAACCTGCGTAACGGTCATCTGGTGCTGACCGTCGGTGAGGCACAGGCCTATGGCGGAGTGATCAAGGGCTCCATGACGCTCGCCAATTTCGAGCAAGGGGTCGACGTCAAATCGCAGTTGAATTTTACCGATATCGACCTCGAAAGCTGCCTGGGCCAGTTGTTCGGTCTGCGTCGGCTCGAAGGCAAAGGGAATATTGCGCTCGTGGTCGAAGGCAGCGGCGACAGCGTGCTTGCAGTGACGCAGACCCTCAATGGGACGGCAAACCTCACCGGGACGAACGGCGCGCTGGCGGGCCTCAATGTCGAGCAATTGCTGCGTCGGCTGGAACGTCGTCCGCTTTCGGGCGGCGGCGAGTTCCGCAGCGGTCGCACGCCATTCGACAAGATGACGGTCACGCTGAAAATCAATCAGGGTATGGTGACGGTCGAGGACGTAAAGATCGAGGGCGCTGCGGTGGTTCTCGGACTAGCCGGTTCGGCTTCGATCCCGGCGCGTGAGCTTGATCTGAAGGGCACAGCGGCCCTTGTCACACCACCCAAGCCGGGCGCAACACCCTTCGAGTTGCCATTCATCGTCCAGGGCTCGTGGGACGACCCGATCATGCTCCCCGATCCGGAATCGCTGATCCGCCGGTCCGGCGCCGCCGCTCCTTTGCTCAATGCAGTGCGCGAACGCAGCACCCGCGATTCGGTTCGCTCGGCTATCGAGCGCCTGACCGGCAGTACGCCGGCCGCCGGAAGCGCTCCCGCGGACTCGTCCGCACCGGCGGACCGGGGAAAGACCGAGTAGTTGCGAACTGCCGTGCCTCCGCACGCCATGCCCGCCCGGCAAGAGCAGCAGCGACTAGATCGCACGACCGGGTTCCCCGGCCTTCAGACTTGGGCACCCAGCGCCTCACGCTGACGCCGTGCGGCCCCGCCCTTGGTGATCAGCGACGCCACAACGGTTCCGGCCGCGACGATCGCGATCATGATCGTACAAACAGCGTTGATCTCGGGTTTTACACCCAAACGCACTTCGGAATAGATACGGATCGGTAAAGTCGTCGCGCCAGGTCCGGTGGTAAAGCTCGCGATCACGAGATCGTCGAGCGAGAGCGTGAATGCCAGCATCCACCCCGCGGCAATAGCTGGGGCGATCAGAGGCAACGTGATAGTCAGGAAGGTCTTGAGTGGCGGGCACCCGAGATCCATCGCCGCCTCCTCAAGACTGCGATCGAAGCCGATGAGTCGCGATTGCACGATGACCGTGACGAAGCACATGGTCAGCGTGGTATGGGCAATCGCGATGGTCCAGAAGCCGCGGTCGACGTTGAAGGCGACGAACAGCAGCAAGAGTGAAAGACCGGTGATGACTTCCGGCATCACCAGTGGTGCATAGACCATTCCGGAAAACAGCAATCGGCCGCGAAAGGATCCCAGACGAACAAGCGCCACGGCCGCAAGGGTCCCGAGAATGGTAGCGGCCGTTGCCGAAAGCGCCGCGACGCGCAGACTGATCCAGGCGGCCTGCAGGATAGCGGTATCGTTCAATAACTCGCGGTACCAAGTCAGCGACCAACCACCCCAGACGGTGACCAGTCGCGAGGCATTGAACGAATAGATGACCAGGATGGAGATCGGCAGATAAAGAAATGCGAGGCCGATCGCGACCGAGACGATATTGAAGAGCGAAGCGCCGCGCCGCATTACCGGCCCCCTTCCAGCGATCGCTGCTGCAGACGCTCATAAAAGAGCATTGGTACGAGCAGCAGAGCCAGGAGTGTGACGGCAATGGCGGACGCGACCGGCCAATCGCGATTGGCGAAAAACTCAGTCCACAATGTCTGCCCGATCATCAGCGTTTCCGAGCCGCCGAGCAGGTCGGGAATGACGAATTCACCGACAATCGGAATGAAGCAGAGCAGCGCGCCCGCTGCCGCGCCTGGCAGCGACAGCGGCACGACCACAAGCCAAAACGTCTTCCACCGCGGGCAGCCAAGATCGGCGGCCGCCTCCAGCAGGCTCTCGTCCATTTTTTCCAGAGCCGCATAAAGCGGCAGCACCATGAACGGCAGGTACGAATAGACAATCCCGATGTAGATCGCGGTGTCGGAGGACAGCCAAATGAGTGGCACATCGACGATGTGCAATCTCATCAACACATCGTTGAGCAGGCCATCTCGTTGCAGAATATTGATCCACGCGTAGACGCGGATCAGAAACGACGTCCAGAACGGCAGCACGAGGGCCATCACCAGCAATGGTTGCCAGCCGCGGGGCGCGCGGGCGATGCCGTAGGCGAAGGGGTATCCGACCAAAACTAGTATGAGCGTGGAGATTGCCGCGACCTGCAGACTCTTGAGATAGGACAACAGATAGATCAGGTCGGTGAACAGCAATCGGAATGATTCAAGCGACAACTGCCTCGCAAAATCTAAGAAACCTGCCCATCCGGCCGACAAGTCGAACACCGGTGAATATGGCGGCTGCGCCAGCGCGGTTTGCGACAAGCTGATCTTGAGAACGATGACGAACGGCGTAAGAAAAAAAACAACGAGCCACACACAGGGCAGAAGCACGACGGCTCGCCCGCTCCACTTCCGCCCCTGAGGTTCTCCCCGCATCGCTACTCCGTCAAAACCACGCCGACTTCCGGCGGCCACGACAGCCAGATGAGGTCGTGCAGCGAAAAAGGTGTCTCGCCCCGCGCACTGACATTGGTGAGCGCAACTTTCATCACTGACCTATCGCTAAGGAGAATCTTGTAGACGGACATGTCGCCGCGATAGCCAATCTCCGACACGGTGCCCGCGACAGCATTGAGGCCTTCGTTTGGGCGCTCGGCGGTCATGCTGATCTTCTCAGGACGTAGCGCCAGCCAGACCTTGTCGCCCGACCTGGCGTTACTCGATCCAGCGACCCGCATGCAGCCGAGCACGCTCTCGATATTGCTATCGGGGCCAAGCCGCCCTTCGATCATAGTCGTTTCCCCGATGAATCCGGCGACCCAACGCGAATTTGGTCGCTCATAGATTTCTGCCGGTGCCGCGACCTGCATCAGGCGACCGCGATCCATCACAGCGATGCGATCGGCGATGATCATCGCTTCTTCCTGGTCGTGCGTGACGATGACAAACGTGGTGCCGAGCTTGCGCTGCAGTTCCATCAGCTCGAATTGGGTCTCCGCACGCAGCTGTTTGTCGAGTGCGGCCAGAGGCTCGTCGAGCAGGAGAACGCGCGGACGTTTGATCAGCGCACGCGCGAGCGCCACTCGCTGGCGCTGTCCGCCGGAGAGTTGATCGATTCGTCGTCCGCCGAAGCCCTGCAAACGCACCAGCACAAGCATTTCCGCGATGCGATCGGCGATTTCTGCCCGCGCAACATTTTCCTGGCGCAGGCCGAAGCCGATATTACCCTCAACGCTCAAGTGCGGAAATAACGCGTAGCTCTGGAACATCATGTTCACCGGTCGCCGGTGCGGCTGCACCGGGACGATATCTTCACCGTCGAGCAGGATGCGGCCTTCGGTCGGCGCTTCGAATCCGGCCAGCGTCCGTAACAAGGTTGTCTTGCCGCAGCCAGACGGGCCAAGCAGCGCGAAAAATTCGCCATGCTTGATATCGAGCGAAAGCGTCTCCACCGCCACGACCGAGCCGAACCGCTTGGTGACGGCCTCAAAGCGCACCAGCGGCGGCTTTTCGATCGATACCGGTTCCTGTGCTGCCTGGCCGCCGTCCGCCATCGAATCCCCGTTTCGCAGGAGTTACGCTAGCGGGGCGCGAGAACGCACTCAACCCGGCGCGTCGGGCTCGCTGTTGCCCACGGGCTCGGTCAGTCTTGGCACGTCAGCGTGCGCTGAACGGCGTCGCGCCAGCCGGAATACTTGCGCTCCCGCGCTTTGAAATCCATGCGCGGTTCGAAGCGCCGATCGAGCTGCCATTGCGTGGCAAAGCCTTCCAGGTCTGGGCAGATTCCGGCGGCGCGCCCCGCGAGATAAGCAGCCCCCAGTGCAGTCGTTTCCATTACGACGGGTCGATCGACCGGACTTGCCAGAATGTCGGCGACATACTGCATCGTCACGTCGCTTGCCGTCATCCCGCCGTCGACCCTTAGCACCGTCGCGGAATCTTTCGCGGAAGGCCAGTCGGCTTGCATGGCTTCGAGCAGATCGCGGGTTTGATAGGCAACCGCCTCAAGCGCGGCGCGGGCAATCTCGGCCGCACCGGAGTTGCGGCTCAAGCCGTAGATAGCGCCGCGCGCCTCCGCATCCCAATAAGGCGCACCAAGTCCCACAAAGGCCGGCACCATATAAACCTGCTGAGCAGGATCGGCCCGCTGCGCCAGGAGGCCAACATCTGATGCCGCGTCGATAAACTTTAACTCGTCGCGCAACCATTGCACCGCGGCGCCCGCGACAAAGATCGCCCCTTCCAGTGCATAGGTCCGCTGGCCTTCGAGTTGATAGGCAATGGTGGTGAGCAGCCGATTGCGTGAACCGACACGCTCGCGACCGGTATTGAGAAGCGCGAAACAACCGGTGCCGTAGGTCGACTTCATCATGCCAGGCCTGAAACAGCCCTGCCCCACCGTAGCGGCCTGCTGGTCTCCGGCGATGCCGAGAATACGGATCGGCCCTCCGAACAAGTCGGGCGTTGTTTCTCCGAATGTGCCGGCACAATCACGCACTTCGGGTAGGAGACGATGTGGCACGCTGAACAGGCGACAGAGGTTGTCATCCCACTCCGACTTGCCGATATCGAACAACAGCGTGCGCGACGCATTGGTGGCATCGGTCAGGTACACTTTACCGCCCGTGAGACGCCAAAGCAGGAAGCAGTCGATGGTGCCGAATGCGAGCCTGCCATCTTGGGCCGCCGCGCGGGCGCCTTCCACATGATCGAGCAACCAGGCGATCTTGCTCGCGGAAAAATAGGGATCGAGCAGAAGTCCCGTCTTGGCGACAATTTCCGGTTCATGACCGGTACGTCGCAGCGACTCGCAAAACTCGGCAGTGCGACGGTCCTGCCACACGATCGCATTGTAAACAGGGTCGCCGCTTTGGCGGTCCCAGATGACGGTGGTTTCGCGTTGATTGGTGATGCCAATGCCGGCAACGTCTTTCGCCGTGAGCCGCGCTTCGGCCATGACGGCCCGCACTGTTGCGACGACTGTCGTCCAGATTTCCTCCGGGTCATGCTCGACCTCTCCCGGTGACGGATAGATCTGACGCAGCTCCATTTGTGCTGTCGCGAGAGGGCGCAAGGCCGCGTCGAACGCGATTGCACGCGTCGATGTCGTACCTTGGTCGATTGCAACGAGAGCGGTCGGCAAATGAAATCCCCCAGGTCGTCAACGCGCGGTCATGGCTGCCTTTCCACCCAGCGACACAATGAAGCGATCTAGAGCCGCGCTGCCCTCAGTCGTAGCTTTCAGCCCGATCTTGCTCCGGCGCCAGAGCACATCGTCAGCATTCTGCGCCCACTCGTTTTCTACCATGTAACGCACCTCGGCAGCGGTGAGGTCGCCTGCAAAGCATTGACCCAGATCGTCCATGCTTTTGGCATCTCCGAGAAATCTTTCGGCACGAAGGCCATAGGCGCGCATGAGCCGATGCACGTGTGAAGTCGACAGGAATGGCCATCGTTTGGTGGACTCGCTCACCTGCGCTTCGAACTCATCAGGAGAAAACTCGCCGCCGGGCAGTTTCGAGCTCGCAGTCCAAGACGGCATCGCTCCGAAGAAATGGCCGATCTGCCTCATGGCCGCCTCCGCCAGCTTTCGGTACGTCGTAATCTTGCCGCCATAGATGGTGAGCAACGGGGCCTCGCCGCCGCCGTGATCGAGAACCAGTTCGTAATCGCGCGTGACATCCTCGAGCTTGTCGGCGTGATCGTCATAAAGCGCGCGCACTCCCGAAAATGACCATACCAGTTCGTCCGGCACGACCTTATCGCGGAAATACTGATTAACCGCGTCGCAAAGATAGGCGATTTCCTTCGGGTCGGGCGCCACCGAACCGAGGTCGCCGACGAAGTTACGATCGGTGGTGCCGATCAGCGTAAAATCCTGAGTGAAAGGTAGAACAAACACGATGCGCCGGTCTGCGGCCTGGAGCAGATAGCCGTAGTCGTGATCGAAGCGCCGACGAATAACGATGTGGCTGCCCTTGATCAGCCGGACAGGCGTCGGCAGTTGGCGGCGGATGACAGTGTCCGCCACGGCGCCGATCCACGGACCAGCCGCATTGACCAGAACGCGCGCCGTCTTCACTTCGCGCCTGCCGCGCGCGTTGAGCACCAGTTCCCATTCATCCCGCCGCTCCACCCGAGCACAGCGAGTACGGGTTCGGATGACGGCACCACGCTCCGCGGCATCGACCGCATTGAGCACAACGAGACGTGAATCGTCGACCCAGCAGTCAGAATATTCGAAGCCATAGCGAAAGGTTCGCTTTAGAGGCTGACCGACCTTGTGGTGGGTAAGATCGACACTGCGCGAGGCGGGCAACAGCTTGCGCGCACCCAGCAAATCATAGATGAGCAGACCGAAGCGTAGCAAAAGGGACGAGCGCAGCCCGGGCATGGGCGGCAACATGAAACGCATCGGTCGCACCAGATGCGGTGCCATGCGTAAAAGTACTTCACGCTCGCTTAGCGCCTCGCGGACCAGACGGAAGGCGCCGTGCTCAAGATAGCGCAGACCACCATGAATCAACTTGCTCGAAGCTGAGGATGTGCCCGAGCCGAGATCGTTCATCTCGACCAGCAGCACTTTTATTCCGCGGCCGGCGGCGTCACGGGCGAGGCCCGTTCCGTTTATGCCGCCGCCGATGATGGCGAGGTCAAAATCGGCCATTGCCTGATGATTCGCTTTGTTCCGCAGAATGAGGGGCTTGGGTAGAGCACTCAAGGACAGAGCGTGTTAAGTTTGCGTTTGCGTTATAGCATTCACCGCAATTGAAAAATCGCGCCGTCGGAGCCATATCGAGCCAATTAATGCCCCAATTCGTTGCTTGAACGCCCGCCAGGGAACATCCAGCCACCAAATGCCCTCGCCCCGCCTGCTCGTCATCGAAGGCAATTCACCACAGACAACGGCCGAGCACGTGGCGGTCGGCGGCACCGCGGCGAGCAAGGGTTATTCGGACCTCCTGCGTGAACTCCTCCCCGGCACCGTGGTGGATATCTGCTATCCCGGCGACCCGGCGGCGCTGTTGCCGGAAGGCTCCTCACTCGAAGGTTATGATGGCATCGCCATTACCGGTTCGAGCCTGCACGTCTACAACGGCGGGCCGGAGGTGATGCGACAGATCGATCTGGTGCGCGCCGCGCTCAAGACTGGAACGCCGCTGTTCGGCTCCTGCTGGGGTCTTCAGGTCATTACGGCGGCGGCCGGCGGCAGTGTCCGGAAAAATCCGAAGGGGCGCGAGCTCGGCTTCGGCCGCGGTATCCGCCTCACGGAAGCCGGGCGAAAACACCCGATGTATGCGGGCAAGCTTGATGTGTTCAACGCGCCAACTGTGCACCTCGACGAAGTCGAAGCGCTCGCACCGGGCTCAACAGTGCTGGCGACAAACGCCATATCCGATGTGCAAAGCGCCGAGATCCGCACCAATGGGTCGATCGCCTGGGCCGTACAATATCACCCGGAATATCCCCTGCGTGAGGTAGCGGCGATCGTCCGGCGCATCGGCACGCGGCTTATCGAGGAAGGTTTTTTTGCCGACACTGCGGACATCAAAACATTTGCGCAGGATCTCGACGTCCTCGATTGCGATCCGGGCTGCAGGCGGCTGGCCTGGCGGC
>Ga0307299_10000724_pt1 | contig 10980 bp, 11 predicted proteins | sample ER_DNA_159_FD_194466 | JGI IMG/M metagenome (GOLD analysis project Ga0307299, IMG submission 194466) | Bulk soil microbial communities from the East River watershed near Crested Butte, Colorado, United States - ER_DNA_159 | ecosystem: Environmental > Terrestrial > Soil > Floodplain | place... | reverse complement strand
CGGAGCCCGACTTGGCTCATCGTCCAGATCATGGCCTGCAGGCGCGCGCCGCGGCGGCGCTCCAAGTTCTCCGCGAGGACCCCGGAATCGACCGACTGGAGTTGCTCGCGCTCGTCGTGTGGCCGACTGCCAGGCTGGAGCACGTTCGCGCACGCCCCTGGACCGACGCCGAACGGGAGCTCGTTTTCCAGCTTTCGGCCCAGGGGCTGAACCAGTACGAGATCGCCCGCGAGCTCGGCCGGCCGCGATCGACGGTGGCGCAGATCCTGCGCGACGGGCGAGCAGCGCTCGAGCGCTGGCGCGCCGCTTAGTCGGCTAGTCGGACCGCGGAGTGCGTATGCAGCGATACACGCCCGCCAGCGGCTCGCGAACCGCCGGGCGCGGGCAAGCTCCCCCATCCGCGGGGCCGGCGAGCACACGTTCCTGTAGCAAACGCGAGAGTACTGCCACAACGGGGGCATGGCCTTCGCTCACCATCACGGCGTCGGCTTGCCTGGCGGTCCACGACGGCCCCCTCCGGCGGTCCCCTGAAAATAGCCTTTTTGCAGGGAAAAAGCCGCACAGTCTGGGGGTCCGTGCCCTTTGGGGGCCGCCATGGACTCGTCTGCCTGTCTTTCACTGCGGGCACAAGTACTCCCACAACGGGGCATGGCCTTCTCTCGCTTGCACGGCCGCGGCCTAGGCCGGCCCAGAGCTTCCAGACACCCCTGGGGTCCACGAACCCCATCACGGGCCCCTTCGCGGCCCCAACGAATAGTGCCAGTTTGCAGGGTAAAAATGCTTTGGAGCCTGGGTCCGCCGCCCTTTTGGGGCAGCAATGGACTCGTCTGCCTGCCTGGGCTCCAGCATCTGGGCCCGCTCGGGGACCTCCGCGAGCTGCGGAAAACCGTTCGCCAGGCGCAACCGCGCGGCTAAACGCGGGCCACGCCCTGAGCCGTTTCAGAGCAGCTCAGCGATGAGCGCGGCAGCTCGTGCGGCGCCGTCGCGCTCCACCGGCCGGTAGTCGACCGGACGCCCGATCTCCTCGGCGATCGCCTCCGCGATCGTCTCCGGTGTCGCGACCTCGAAGTCCATCGCGCGCCCGGCGGCGTAGCGCCCGAGCCGGTGGCGCACGTGGAAGTTCTGCTCGAAGTGGTGGCGCAGCGGGAAGTACAGAAACGGCCGCTGGTTCGCCGTCAGCTCCATGCACGTGGTCAGCCCGCCCTGCACGACGGCGAGGTCGCAGGCCGCGAGGTAACGGTAGAGGTCGTGGACGTAGGCGCGAACCTCGAGCCCCTCGTGGTGCGGCAGCGTCGCCGGGTCGATCCTCGGGCCCGCGACGACGATCATCCGCAGCGCCGGGACCCGCTCTTTGGCCTCCGGGAAAGCCTCGATCACCCGCCGCAGCAGGTGCCCGCCGACGCCGGAGCCGCCGACGGTGACGATGCAGACCAGCTCGTCCTCGCGGTATCCGAGCTCGTGGCGGAGCGCCGCGCGGTCGGCGAAGTCCGAGGGGTCGAAACCTGTCACGTACCCGGCGAAGGAGAAGTGCTCGCGCGTCCAGTCGCGAATCGGCGGCAGCTCCGGCCCGAACGAGTCCGGGACGATGTCGGGCTCGTTGCCGACGAAGACCGCCCGGTCGCGCACCCGCGGGAAGCGCGCGATGTGTTCGATCATCTCCGCGTTGTAGTCCGCGGTCAGGAACGCCTCGTGCTCGCCGCCGTCCTGCATCGGCAGCCAGCCGACGAAGTCCGTCAGCCACACGTAGGCGGCCTGCTTCTGCTCGGGGTTCTCATGCAGGTAGTAGTCGAGCTCCCACGCCTCGTCGCCGATCCAGAGGTCGTACTGCTCGTCGTGCACGAGGTCGTGGAAGACCATGAAGTTCGAGAGCAGGATCTCGTCCATCCGCCTGATCGCCTGGAAGCAGTGCAGGTCGTGCTCGGCCGACTCGCTCTCGATGTGGCCGGACTCGTTGGCGAGGAAGTCGCTGGCCGGGTGGATCCGTTCTCCACGAGCCTCGAGCACGGCGGTGACCGGGTGCTGTGCGAGCCAGTCGATCTCAAGGTCGGGGTGCAGCTTGCGCAGCTCGTCGGCGATCGCCGCGTCGCGCTGGGCGTGGCCGAGGCCGATGGGGGAGGAGATGTAGAGCGCGCGCTTGCGGCGGGATTTCCCCCGCACCCAGCGCGCGGCCGGCTTCGGCGGCACGACGAAGTCGTGCAGCAGAAGGTTGACCTTGACCGGATCGCGGATGTGCGGTGCGTGTCCCGACCCTTCGAGCACGACGAGCTCGCCGCCGGTCTGCTCCGCGAACGCCGCGCCGCGGGTGACGGACGTGGTCGCATCGCGCTCGCCGTGGATCACGAGCACGGGGCAGCGAACACTTTGACAGAGCGCCTGTGACTCTTCCGGGGTCAAGTCTGGGGCCTCCATCGTCGCGATCATGGTCTCGGCGTCGGTCTCGAGCCCCCAGCCGACGGCGTCCTCGATCGGCTTCGTCGAGTGCGGCTCCGGGAACCAGTTCGCGATGAAGAACTCGACCCAGTTGCGGTAGTCGCGCAGCCAGTGGAAGCGGTTGTGCTTCGCCCAGCCCTCGACGGTGTCGTACTCGGTGTCGAAGTCGTAGAGGGTCCGCTCGGGCAGCGGTGAGCCTCCGCCGGGGAAATTCGGCCCGATGAAGACGGCGCCGTCGATGCGCTCCGGATGCTCGGCCGCAAGCAGCAGGCCGCGCTGCCCGCCGAGGGAGAACCCGACGATCACGGCTCGCTCCGTCTCGGTCGCGTCCATCACGGCGAGCGCGTCGGCCGCGAACTCGCGCTCGTCGTAGGCCGCCGCGTCCCGCGGCCGGTCGGAGCGGCCGTTCCCGCGCCCGTCGAACGCGACGACGCGGCAGTGGCGCGCGAGGTAGGGGATCTGCATCTTCCAGTGGCGCGAGTGGACGAGCGACCAGGTCGGCAGGAGCATGACCGTCGGCTCGCCCGACCCGTAGACCTCGTAGTAGACCCGCACGCCGTCGCGCTCGACGTAGCCGGCCTCGTCCGGGTAGCGCGCCCGGGTTTGCTCGGCCGCGGGTGCGGTCAGCTCGACAGCCATTGGTCGATCCACTCCAGGAGCTCCGCGTGCCCGGTATCGACGCCGCCGAGGCGCTCGACGATGATCCCGATGTTGAACGTCATCACCAGAGAGACGAGCGCCTCAAGCGGCATGTCGATCCCCAGCTCCCGATGCGGCTCTGCAAACGCCTCTCTGAGCACGGCCCGCCATTCGGCGTTCACCCGCCCGAGCCGCTCGCGCAGGCCTTCGTCGTTCCAGGCAAGCGCCTGCAGCTCGAGCCAGACCTTCTCGTAGGTGACGTCCTCGCTCACCAGGTAGCGCATCGCCGTCCGCCATTTCTCCACGAACGGCATCTCGGCCGCGTACAGCTCTTGCTGGCGGGCGATCAGGCGCTCGGTGAAGCGCTCGAGCGCGCGCACCATCAGGTTCTCGTTCGAGCCGAAGTAGTAGTGGACGAGGCCGTGGTTGACGCCCGCCTCCTCCGCCAGCCGGCGCGTGGTGATGCCCGCGTGCCCGACGTCGACGAGCAGCCGCTCCGCCGCGTCGAGCAACGCTCCTTCGGCCGCGGCCCGCGGAGTCGTGGAGGCGGTCTCCGTCACTTCGGCTGCCTTCAGCGCCTCTTCAACCGATTGAGCAGCCGCCGGCCGGCGATCGCGAACGCGGTCACCGTCACCGCCCCGGCGGGTGCGAATTGCAGCACGGTCTCCTCGACCGGGATCCCCATGATGTGCCCCAGCATCACTGGAAGATCTCCGTCGTGCAATCCCCGCCCTGCAGGCGCACCTCATGCGCCCGAGCGGGACCCTCGGGCCGGTCGTGGAAGTCGACGAAGAAGTCTTGGTCGATCTCCATGCCGCCGTTCGGATCGCAATCGACCCGCAGAAGCCACGAGCGCATCTCCGGATAGAACTGGTTGTCCCAGGTCGAGTAGAGCGAGTTGGTGACGTAGAGCCGGCGCCCGTCGTAGGAGAGCTGCAGCATGTTCGGGCCGCCGCTCAGCTCGCGCCGCGCGTCCGTCGGCTTCCCGATCACCCCGCCGAGCCAGAGCTGACTGGTGAGCTTCGGGTTCGCCGGGTCGGAGATGTCGTACCGGCGGATGTCGCCGTGCAGCCAGTTGGCGAAGTAGAGGAAGCGGTCGTCCATCGAGACGACCAGGTCGGTGATCAGGCCCGGAACCGGGAACGGCCAGCCTTCGAGCTCGACCCCCTCGACGGCGATCACCTGGTCGGCCGTGAAGCTGCCGTTGTCGCGGTGGAAGTGCCACATCGTGCTCGAGAGAGCCGCGCCGACGAAGCCCTCGTCGGCGTCGGGGTCGTGCAGCCAGCGCGCCTCGAGCGGGACGAGGCCGTTCTCGCCGAGATTGACCGTCTGTTCGACGCGCCGTTCGGCGAGGTTCCAGAAGTGGAGCCGGCTGCCGTAGCGTCCGGCCGCCACGTCCTCGGGATCGAAGCCCTTCTCGTAGGCGTTCGGCTCGCCGAACTCCGACGAGACGAGGGCGTTCTTGCGCGGCTGGTACCAGAAGTCGTAGTTGAAGGGAGGCGTCTCGCCGCCGTTCTCCCAGCGGCCCTTGACCTCGAACGTCTTCGCGTCGAGGACGGCGAACCCGCCGGCACCGTTCCCCTCGGCGTCGCCGAGCATGGAGATGACGACGTTGTCCCCGGGCATGCAGTGGACGGTGTGCGGCCTGGTGTAGCCCGTCTTCGCGACGATCTCGTCCGCCTCGATCACCTTCTCGATTCGCGGCCGCCGAGAGTCGGTGCTCACGTCGACGACGTGGATTCGCGACGACCGAAAGCCCGGGATGATCAGGTGCGAGCGGTCGGGGCCGTGGCAGGCCGACGAGCAGCGGTTCCAGCCGAAGTGGTGGAGCTCGTCGCCCGGGCTCGACATGGGCAGCTCGTGGACGATTCGGCCGTCCTCGGTGTCGACGACGGCGAGGAAGTCCGGCGCATCGACACCTGTGCCTTCGCGCAGGCAGGCGAGGTAGAGGAACTCTTCGGGCGGCGCCTGCATCGCCTCCTGGGGCGAGCGGTAGAGGGACGGAGCGGTGCTGTGCGGCATTCGGTCGTCCTCCTTTGAGTCAAGTGTCTAAGTCATTTGACTAAACACTACCTCGCGTGTCAAGGGCTTGGGTTCAGACGCCCTCAGCATCAAGACGCCTTGCTCGTTCTCGGCGCCGCGGGCGAGCCGCAGGCTGCGTAGAAGGCCTCGGCGCCCGGGTTGTCCGCCAGCATGGCTAGCAGACCGCGAGAAGTACTGCCACAACGGGGGCATGGCCTTCGCCACAATCACGGCGTCGGCTTGCCTGGGGGTCCACGACGGCGATCATGGCCCCTTCCGGCGGTCCCCTGAAAACGGGTGGTTGCAGGGGAAACATCCCGCAGGGTCCGGGGTCCGTGCCCTTTGGGGGCAGCAATGGACTCGTCTGCCTTTTTTTTGGAGCAGTCGAGACAAGTACCGCCGCAACGGGGCATGACCTTCGCCCACCATTCCGGGAAGGTCATCCGGCCGGGGTCAACCATCAGCATCGTGGCCCCCGGCGCGACCCGTCAGAAACCCAGCATTTAGCAGGGAAGAGGTATGGGTCCGGGATCCGCCCTCTTGGGCCGCCATCCGCTCGAGTGGCTTCTCGTTGCGCGCACCGGCGAGCACCGGTGGCTCATGATGGCGGGTCTCGTAACGACAGCTGTTCTCGTCGCCGCCTCCGCGTTCGTCCTCCACCGCGCGCACCACGAGAGACGGGAAGTGGGGTGGGATCGTGGAAACCCTCGGTCGACACGCGCCAGGTACGCTCTGCTGGTCGAGCCGCTCAGCCCGGAACTAGCGCTCGTCGATCCGGAACTGGCCGAAAAGGCGCGCGCACAGCTTGCCGACGACCGCGGGCCGGCGCGGCGACCGGCGCCTGTACGGCAGCCGGAGCCGCCGCCGCTGCCGTGTCGTTCTCCGAGGCCCGCGCGCGCCGATCGGGCACAGCCGGTCGAGCCCACACGTCGCTCGCGGGGCAAGAGCAGCGCCATCGTTGCCGCGATCGCGCTCGCAGCCGTGCTCGGAGGAGCGGCCGCGGCCTGGGTTCGGTACGACGACAACATCTCGAGCTCCGGAGAAACGGAGCAGCCCGCCACACACCAGCAGCGCGGGAGACCGCCGGTGACTGCCACGAGCGAACCCGGCGAAGCGAGGACGGTGAGGTCATCTAAGCAAGGCGTGGCCGGCCGCCGCTACGTCAGATCTGCGGCGCGCTCCCGACCAAAAGCTAGTGGCGGTTTCGGCCCGCCAACGCCTCTCAGGCCACCTGCCTTCCACGTGCCAGGCGCCCCGAAGGAGCCGCTCGACGAGATCGCCCTCCCAGTCCGTGCCCGCCGACTCGACGCCTGGCTGACGCCGGGCCGCAGCCCGATCGCCGCCAACCAACATCACTGGCTCTACCAGCACGCCTGGATCGTCACGGGCGCGAAGTTCGGCTGGTGGCACGGCGCCGAAGCGCTCCGGGTCCTCATCCGCGTCGATCGCCGCGTCGAGTCCCAGTGGGGCATCGGCTACCGCAGTGAAGCGGCCGCGCGCCGAGCCCTCGCAGTACTCGAGGCGAAGGCGAAGTGAGGCTGCTGGACGGTCGGCCTCTGACGGCCCGCTAGCGCGCCGGCCGGTGGAGGCGTGCGTGCGCGCGGAGGCCCGCCCATGCCCAAGAGGGGGTGCGGCGCCGGGCGAGTCTGACCGCTTTCCGAAGCGCTCCGGTTGCATCCGCGTGGATACCCTCGCCGTGGCCGACGAGCACGTGTTCGGGCTCAAGCGCGAGCAGCCGCTGCGGCGGCGTGATCCGGAGCAGGGGCGAGACGGCAAGCCGCTCTCCCGGTGCCCGGTAGTACTGGGCGGTGCCAACCGCGTCGGCACAGACGAGCGTCCGCTGCTCCGGATACCAGAGCGCGATCTCATGCCACCAGCGGCGCTGCAAGAGCGGCACGATGTGAAACGGCTCCCCCGGTGGGGGCTGTCGGGGAACCTCGTAGTGTGGGACGCCGAGTTGCTCGGCGACGGCACGGCAATCACGGCGGTGCCGGTCGAGCAGCTGCAGCACGCCGGCCGGCTCGCCCAACTCTCGCGCGCGCACCAGCGCGCTCTCGTCGGCGACCGGATCGATCACCCAGACGCGCCCGTTCGAGGCGACGGCGTGCGAGGTCCGCTGCATGAAGCGTGGCTCGGGTGCAATCCAGCCGAACGCGAAGCCGATCTCATCGACGAAGCGGACGCCGCCCATGCCACCGACAGTACCTGGGCTCTACTCGATGAGCGGTTTCTTGGGATCCGCTGCGGAGAGGCTCGCCGCGGGCGGGGGTGGAGCCACAAGCGAATGTAGGTGCTTCCCGGGTTGGATCCACGCTTGACGGGCGTCCCTGAGCCTCGTTTTAGCAGACGTGCGAAGTACTGCCACAACGGGGCATGACCATCGCCCCCATCACGGCGGCGACTACCGAATCGCCCACGAGCGGCCTGCGACCCCGGAGGGTCCATGACGGGATCATGGCCCCCATTCCTGACCCCAAGAAACAATTAATTTGCAGGGAAGAACAGCCAGGGGTCCACGATCCTCGCCCTTTCGGGGCAACCATGCGCTCGTCTGGCTTTTTTTGTGTGGCTGAGAAGTACTGCCACAACCCGGGCATGGCCTCGCCGTCTCAGTTAGCTCGCCGGAAGGGGCGAGGATCGTGCCTCTCCGACCCCCTTTCTAGATCGAAGCGGTCCGGCTAGCCGCGGGCTACTGGTACTGGGCCGTCCATCGCGTGCCTGTCGCTCCGACTGCCCCGGTACGGGTTGTCCCGATCGAGATGAGGTCGCCTGCCGCAAACGCGGCGGAGTTGGTCACGTCCGAGCATGTGGCGGCTCCGCTGGCGGTCGTGATCGTGCACGTAACGGTCGTGGCGGCACCGTTCTTGCGCACGGTGTAGGCGATTGACGTCCCGCCCGCCAGCGCGGCGTCGAGTCGGACGAAGAAGCTCTTCAGCGTTCCGGCAACGGGCATCGGCTGCCGAACCAGGGCCTCACTCGCGTTCGAGCCCGAGACGAACATGCCCATGAACGCGTTGGCGCCGAGCGTGCCGCCGACGGTGGTGCCGCCGCCGACGACCTGCGACGCCGGACCGGTGGCTCCGGTCGGGCCCTTCGCACCGGTAGTGCCCTTCGAGCCCGTGGCGCCCTTTGCCCCTGTTGGACCCTTCACGCCCGTTGGGGCCCTTCACGCCGGTTGGGCCTCGCGCGCCGGTCGCGCCCTTCGCCCCGTTTGATCCGGTCGCGCCCTTCGCGCCCGTGGCACCTTTGGCGCCGGCAGGGCCGGTCGGTCCGGCAGTTCCCGTTGCTCACTTGGCGCCGGTGGTTCCCTTGGCACCGGTTGCGCCCTTTGCTCCCGTGGCTCCCTTTGCCCCGGTGGCTCCCTTCGCGCCGGTCGGGCCTCTCGCGCCGGTTGGACCGAGTGCTCCGGTCGGGCCCGTCGCTCCGGTCGCACCCTTCGCGCCTGTGGCTCCCTTCACGCCCGTGGTTCCCTTTGCGCCCGTCGCTCCTTTCGATCCCGTTGCGCCCTTTTCGCCCGTCGGTCCGGACGCGCCGATCTGACCGCGCGTGCCTGTCGGACCCGTCGCGCCCGTGATACCTGTGGCACCGCTCGAACCCTTCGCTCCGGTTGCGCCCTTTGCGCCAGTCGCGCCCGTGGCGCCTCGAGCCCCGGTCGCGCCCTTGGCTCCAGTCGCACCCCCAGCTCCGGTTGCGCCTTTCGCTCCCATTGCACCGGTTGCGCCGCTGACACCAGTCGGCCCATTCGCACCTGTGGTTCCAGTTGTTCCCTTGGCACCGGTCGGCCCCCTGGCGCCCGTCGGACCGAGCGCTCCGGCCGGTCCGGTTGCTCCGGAAGCACCTTTGGCGCCCGTTACACCTTGTGCGCCAGTCGCTCCCGTTGCGCCGCTCGCTCCCGTCGCACCCTTTGTTCCGGTGGCGCCACTTGCGCCCGTGGCGCCGCGGCCACCGGTCGCGCCAGAGACTCCCGTTACACCACGCAGCCCTGTCGCGCCCTGCGGGCCGGCGGGGCCGGTGGTGACTGCCGGGGGCCAGTCGATCCGTTGCTCATGAGCGGCACAGTGGCCGACGCGCAGCTTGAGGTCGCGCTTCGTCGCGAACTTGCCAGTCAGTTCGATGCAGCCGACGAATCCGGTCGCCACGGCGCGCGGTTGAGTCGCTTGTGCGCGCGGCCGCCTCCCCGCGCTCGGCATGGCGATGACGAGGGCGACGATGATGAGGACTCCCAGGAGGAGGCCTCCGGAGCTAGCGCCTGGTTCGATTCGACTCATGGCTACTGTCGCTTCCGGGCAAGATTGGCCAGGGAAGAGGACATACCTGCCACTCCCGCTTCATTGCACGCGCGACTCTCTACAGGCCGGCGGGGCGTCGTCCTCCCGAGCGCGTGGTCGTCCCCGGGGGCACCGTGATCGGTGCGATGGGCGCCCTGTAAGCGCCGAAGGGTGCCCAGAATCCGTCGATTAGCAGCGAGAACTTCGCTTTGCACTGTTAAACGCCCTCTTTTGGGCACCACCATCCGCTCGTTTGGCTCTCTCCTCCGACGCCCTCGCTGGGACTCCTAAGGGGGGTCGAGCGGGGCGTCTGTCCGTGGATTGAGCCCGGCGCCTAGAGGGGCACGCCCACTGCTAGCTTGGATCGCTCCGACCGGAAGCAACCAGGAAGGAGGTGAGCGCGCTGCTCGCACTCACCGACAGCGCGGTTGAGGCCGTGAAGGACATCGTCTCGTCCTCGGAAGTTCCCGAGACGGGCGGTCTGCGGATGGTCGCCGAGCGTGCAGGGACTTCCAACTCAGCGTCGTTCGACTGCCCGCTGAGGATGACGAAGTGATCGACGAGCAGGGAGCCCGCGTGTTTCTCGAACCAGAGGCGGCCTCGCTCCTCGACGACAAGGTTCTCGATGCCGACGTCGAGCAAAACCAGGTCGCGTTTACGATCGCGGACCAAATCGAGAGCTAGGAGAGTTGCATGGCACGGAGAGGTCGGTTGCACGAGCGATCGGCCTCTCCGACTTGCTCCGCAACGGCTGGAGGATCGTTGCGGAGGTGTGCTTCCGGACAATGCGAAGCGGCCGCTACCCTGCCGGGGTGCGACTGGCAGTCGGGGACATGGTCGTCTACGCCTCGCACGGGGCTGGACACGTGGCAGCCAGAGAGAGAAGAGTTGTCCTCGGCAAGCGGCAAGAGGTCATCGTGCTTGCGCTCGCGGGCGGGCTCTCGGTGGAGCTGCCGATGGAGCGCGCCCACGAGCTGCTGCGGCCGCTGGCCAGCGAGGCGGACATGTCCCGGGTGCGAAAGACGCTCGGCGCAGATCACGCCGCCAACAGGGATCCCTGGCCCAAGCGCCGGACGGACTCGCAGGCGAAGCTGACAGGCGGCGACCCCATCGAGCTCGCAGAGATCATCCGTGATAGCGCGCATCGCGAGTGGACGCTGCCCGCGCAATCGCAGCTCTCTCCGGGCGAAAGGGATCTCTTCGTGAAGGCACGCCAGCTTCTCTCGACTGAGATTGCCCTGGCGCGCGGCGTCGAGCCAGCGGAAGCGAACGCCTGGATCGACGAGCAACTCACGCGAACTGGCTGATCAGCCGGGGAGCGGATCTCCTCCAACTCCGGGGGGACCCCGGTTGGTTAACGCCCAGGCCCGGCGCCGGCTCAGCCATTTCACGGGTGGGGGGAAGTACTGCCACAACGGGGGCATGGCCTTCGCCCCCGAGCACGGCAGGCGACTGGCTCGGGGTCCAAAAAGGCGATTTCCGAGATCTGGTCTGGACGCAGATTGGCTGGCTAGTACAGCAGTGACTGTTCCGCCGTCTGCCTCAGCGGTGGCCGATAGCGGAGAGTTGCTCGGCTAGGCGGCGGCGGAAGGCCGGCACGTGTGCGAGGAGGCGTAACGCC
>Ga0307299_10000723_pt1 | contig 10988 bp, 8 predicted proteins | sample ER_DNA_159_FD_194466 | JGI IMG/M metagenome (GOLD analysis project Ga0307299, IMG submission 194466) | Bulk soil microbial communities from the East River watershed near Crested Butte, Colorado, United States - ER_DNA_159 | ecosystem: Environmental > Terrestrial > Soil > Floodplain | place: USA... | reverse complement strand
TGGGCGAACGCCGCCACGTACGCCAATCAGGTGACCCCCACCTTCAAGTACTGGATGCGGTGGGTGGACATCCCCGGGGGCCGCAACCCGCTGCAGGGGATCAGCCAGGGCGGGAACTTCACGAACGGGATTCACCCCTGGTTCACCGGCGTGCACCCCAGTTTCGACGGGACGGGATTCGCCTTCACCAACGACAACGTGATCGCGCCGCAGACCGATCCGCGCATTCAGCACTACGTCACCGACCGGACGGGGCACAACGGGCTCACCCGGCTCTACAAACTGATCCAGGGGCTCCGCTACGGCGACTACACCGGGCAGACGATTGCGCCGGCGTCGGCCGGCTGTCCCTCGTGCACGGGCACGACCGACACACTGATGCCGCTGATCGCCGAGTTCGGTACCGATATTCTGCTGGCCGATTACGTGGAGGCGCAGCACCAGTACTACGAGGCGCTCGACATGCAGGGCGGCAACGAGCCGGCGGTGCTGGCTTTCGTGAACGCTCGGCGCGCAGTCGGCAACCAGCCCGCGGTAACGTTGTCGGGGCAAGCGTTGCGCACCGAGCTCCGCAAGCAGCGCGCGCGCGATCTGTTCATGGGCGGCTTCCGCTTGCCCGACCTGCGGCGCTGGACCCGGTTCGACCCGGCGAACGGGCCGTTCGCCGGGGGGGGCTATTTCCCGACCGGGGCGCACCCCAACGCCTCGTGGGGGCAGTACGGTGCCTGGACCTGTTTCCCCATCCCGCTGCAGGAGTACGAAGGGAACCACAATCTGCAGCGCCCAGCGGATCCGTCGGTGCCGCCGGGGATTTAGGAGCTGGTGCTGAAGCCGAGCGCGGCGCTGATCCTGTGTCTGATAGCGCTGGCGGGGTCTCACCCCGCCGGCGCCCAGCGCCTGCAGGGACGCCTCTTGGATCTCGAGTCCGGCGACGCCCTCGTCGCCGGATTCGTGATCCTGCAGGCGTTGGACGGTACCACGCTGCGCAGCGCCGTGTCGGATCGCGAGGGTCATTGGCTGATCGACGTTCCGGCGCCGGGCTCCTACTACGTGTCCGCGAGACACGTGGGGTATCGCCCCTGGGTGGCGGGGCCGATTGTGCTCAAGGCCGGTGACGACATCACATCCGTATATCGCCTAACACGCGTTCCCGTTACGCTCGACCCGGTCACGGTGACGGCGGTGGTGACGCGGCGCTACCTGGTGCAGGCGGGCTTCTACGATCGCCAACGCGCCGATTTCGGGCACTACATCACGCCGGAGCACATCGAACGGCGCCATGCCGTCCGAATCACTGACCTGTTGTCCGGCCTTCCAGGAGTCTCGCTCGTGCCCCCCGCCGCCGGGAGCGCCGGACCGTTGGCGGTCCAGTTACGCGGCAGCAACCTGTCGGAAGGCGGTCTCTGCCAGCCGCGAGTGTTCGTGGACGGGTTGGTGTACGCTCGCGGTGGCTCGCGTCCGAAAGGCCGGGACCGCGGGCAAGCGGCGGAGCGCTCGCCGGAGGCGGAGATCGAGCGGCTCGATCAGGGTCTCAGCATCGACGACATCGGGCACCCATCGACCATCGCGGCCATCGAGGTCTACCGCAGCGCCACACAGGTGCCGGTGCAGTTCGGGGGGGCGAGTGTGGAGACGCTGTGCGGCGTCATCGTTATCTGGACGCGGACGGGCAGCCTGCGGGTCCAGCAGTCGGCGGACAGCACGCCGCCCTAAGGTGCGCCACGCAGGGCCTGGAGCACCAGCTCGATGATCCTGGCTTCGAGTTTCCCGACGGACGGGCAATACACGGCATTCCCGCCGACCGCCTGCGGCTTCCCGAACGCCTGGACGGTCGTCGCCACCACGGTTCCGCCGTCGGCAGCCGGTGTGAGCCGGGTACGCACCGCCATGGTGATCGCATACTCGTCGGCCCGGGGCACTGCCGTGACACCTCTGCCGCAATCGATGTACGCCGACAACAGCTGGCCGCCGTCGAGGCGCCGGGGATGGAACTCCAGACTCCCGAAGGTCCCGCCTCGAACGTCGCCTCCTGCTCCCACAATGCCGAGCGCCGCGTACACGCCCGGCAGTGCAGCCCAGATCTGCTCGACGGGCGCGGCGATCGTACGGGTTACGGCGACCGCGTCGTTGTGAATCCGCGTGGTGACGATGGCCCCGCCCGGACCGGAGACCTGGACCGGCGACGCCGCTGCCGTGGACTGGGTGCCAGACGTCGCCGGAGCGCAGGCGCCCACCACGATGCAGATGATCAAGCGCCGGGTGCGTCCTTCCATCTGGCACCTCCGATCGACAGGGGTTGATACGGTGCGAGCGAGCGTGTGGCTGGGCGGACTCCTGCTTGCCGCGGCAGCCTGTGAACCGGACCTACATGTGTCCGTCACCGGCCTCGAGATATCTCCCAATCCTGCTCACGCCGGGGAGGCCGTGTCGTTCTCGTTCGATCTAGTCGTGGTTCCGGAGCAGGGGTTCACCCTGATCATACTGATCGACGGTACGGAGCACACGCGCATCACCCGCTTTGCGGCCGAGGACGGCCCCGTCGCAATCGACGTCGGCGATGCGGCGGGCCTGATTGCTGCGTACGGTCTCGGCAATCACGACGCCGCGATCGAGGTTCGTTTGGACCACGGGGCCCGCACGGCGACAGCGCGACGAACCTTCACCCTCGAGGAGCCCCTTCCTCCGTGATGTGCGGAACGCAAAGGGGGAGCCGCGTGGACGGCTCCCCCTTTGCGTCTCGCCTCTTCGTTGGTCTAGTCGACGATCGCGTCGGGCAACACGTACTTCATCGGATTCGCCGGTTTGCCGTTCACCCACACTTCATAGTGCAGGTGCGGCCCGGTCGAAAGACCGGTCGACCCAACGTTCGCGATCTTTTGGCCACGCTTCACGCGCTGCCCGCGCACCACGAGAATCTTGGAGCAGTGCGCGTAGCGCGTCACCAACCCGTAGCCGTGGTCGATCGTCAGCATGTTGCCGTAGCCCTCGACCCACGACACGTTGGTCACCACGCCCGAAGCAGGTGCCTCGATCTCGGTCCCCATCGGCGCCGACACGTCGATGCCCTCGTGCGGCCGCGCCAGATGCAGGATCGGATGGACCCGCTCCCGCGCGAACGCGCTCGTCAACCAGCCCTTGGTCGGCATGACGGACGGCGTGGCGGCGTAGCGCGCCTGATGACTGGAGAGCGAGTCGTAGGCTTCGCCGATCGAGCGGACGAGGATATTGGCGCGCCGGGTGAGCTGATCCATGTCGACGCGGGCGGCGAGCGCCATCGAGCCGTTCGATCCTGCCGACGCGAGACTGTCCCGCTCCGACCATTTTCCCGCGGGCCCACCGATGCCGGCTTGCTGCACGTCGGCATCCACCGGCGACAGGCCGGCGAGGAGCCGCAGCCCCTGCTCGCGCTCGGTGAACACATTGAGCGTGTCCCGCAATCCGACCAGTCGATCGCGCAGGCGTTGAATCTCGCTCGCGAGCAAACGGTTCTCCCGCTCGAGCGCGCGGCTGCGCGTCACGTTCACCCCACGCGACAACGCCGCGCCACCCAGGACGAGGAGCAGCAGCGCGACGACGCTGCCGATCCCGACCAGAGTTTTGACGACGGTCTGTGACAACTCGACGGCGCGGGACGCTCCCGAGCCGTGAGGCACCAACATGACCGTCCAGCGGCGCTCTGCGTTCTTTCGCATAGGGGCAGCAAAAATACGCTCCGGCCCACGGGCCCGTCAACCACGACGGTGTGCGCCACGTCACCGGCTTTCCGGCAGCCTGCCTAACCCGCGTCGGGCTTGGGGAATAGGGGTGGGGGCTTGGCGACCCGCTGTCCGGCGACCGGCAGGGCTGTGAGGTCGGCAAACCCGACCCGGTCCCAGGGCTGGGGTGCTCCCAGGGCGCCCCAAATGAGCTGGGCCTTGCCGGGGAGGAACGGTCCCGCGAGCACCGCGAGGCGGGCCACGGTGCGCACCAGGTTCGCGAGCACCGAATCGAGCTCCCCGTCCTTCTTTTCCTTGGCGAGCTTCCACGGCGCCGTCTCCTCGACGTAGCGATTCGCGCGCGAGGCCAACTCGATCAGGTGGGCCGCGCCGTCCTGGAGCGCCATCGCGTCCATCGCGCGCGCGTACTCGGCGAGCGCTTCGGTGCACGCGCGCTCGAGCGGCGTGTCTCCGCCGCGCGGATCCGCGGGCACGACCCCGCCGCGGTAACGTTCCACCATCGAGAGCGTGCGCGACACGAGATTGCCGAAGGTATCGGCGAGGTCGGCGGTGTAGCGCGCGTCGAACCGCTCCCACGTGAAGTTGCCGTCGCCCGCGAAGCCGACTTCGCGCAGCAGGAAGTAGCGGAGGGCGTCGGCCCCGTGTCGCTCGATCGCGCTGGCGAGGCTCACAGCGGTGCCGGCCGTCTTGCTCATCTTCGTGCCCTCCCACTGGACGTAGCCGTGCGCCCAGACGAGACGGGGCAGCGCGAGGTCCGCCGCCAACAGCATCGCCGGCCAGATGACACAATGGAACCGCGTGATGCCCTTGCCGATCACGTGAACGTCGGCGGGCCACAGCCGGTCGTAGCCCGCATCGGGAAAGCCCGTGGCGGAGAGATAATTGATGAGCGCATCGAACCAGACGTAGACGGTCTGTTCCGGATCGCCGGGGAAGGTGATTCCCCACGGGAGCTGCACCCGCGAGATGGAGATGTCCTGCAGGCCGTCCTCGATCAGGCGGACGACCTCGTTGCGGCGGATCGCCGGCTCGACGCGGAACGCGCCGGAGCGGATCAGCTCGAGTAGCCGCGGACCATAGGCGCTCAACCGAAAAAAGTGGTTGCGCTCCTTTGTGGGCACCAATTCGAGCGTGGGATGCTCGACGCAATGGCCGTTCACAATCTGCGCGCCCTGTTTGAACTCCTCGCAGCCGGTGCAGTAGAGGCCCTCGTAGTCGGCCACGAACAAGGCATCGGGCCGGCGCTGCTGGATGCGTTCGAGCAGCGCGACCACACCCTTCACGTGTCGCGGCTCGGTCGTCCGGATCCAGTCGTCGTTGCTGCACTCGAGCCGCCGCCAGTAGTCGGCAAAGACCCCGGCCATCCGGTCCACCCAGGCGCGCGGGGACACGCCGCCCCGCTCCGCGGCTTGGATGACCGACTGGCTGTGCTCGTCCATCCCCATCAGGAAATGGACCTGGTCGCCGCGCAAACGGCGGTAGCGCGCGATGCAGTCGGCCCCGACCTTCTCGAGCGCGTGCCCCAGATGGGGATCGCCGTTCGAATAGTCGATGGCGGTGGTGAGGTAGAACTTCGGCACTAGGTCTTGATCAGCTCGAGCGGGACGACGCGCGTGCTCCCGTCTTCGGCGCGCAGGGTCACGCGCTCGCGGAAGATGTCGATCGCCAGCACCCGTTCGAGGCCCTCGGGCGTGCGCACGACTTTCCCCTCCTTGGGAAAGCGCTTGCGCTGCTGTACGTAGAAATCGTGCTCGTAGTGCAGACAGCAGAGCAGCCGGCCGCACGGTCCGGAGATTTGCGTGGGGTTCAGGGAGAGGCCCTGATCCTTGGCGAGCGACAGGCTGACCGGCCGGCCCTCCGGCAGCCAGCTCGCGATGCAGAGCTGCCGTCCGCAGCGGCCGATCCCGTCCAGACGCTTCGCTTCATCCCGCGCGCCGATCTGGCGCAGCTCGATCCGCGTGCGGAACAGCCCGGCCAGATCCCGCACCAGGGCCCGGAAATCGACGCGTTGTTCGGCGGTGAAGTAGATGGTGAGCTTGCGGCGGTCCCACTGCCACTCGGCGTCGGACACCTTCATCGGCAGAGCGTGGTCGCGCACGCGATCTCGCACCTTGCGGCGGACGTCGTCCTCGGTGCGGCGCAGCTCGCTCTCGACTCGGAGGTCGCCTTCGGTCGCGCGCCGGACGACGCGCGCGTCCACAGTGGCCTCCGCCTTGTCCAACGAGCAGCCGTTGCAGCGACTGCACCGCTTGATCGCACCGTCACCCAGCGCCGAGACCCGCCCGCAGTCCTGGCCCCGCTCCACCTCTACGATGACAGGATCGTCGAGGTGCAGCGAGGTGGGGTCATCGGTCGGCCAGCTGAAATATGCCTTACGGTTCCCTTTGAACCGGACTTCGACGACGAAGGTCAACTCATTTCTCGGTCAGCGCACCCATGGAAAGGTACTTCTCCTCACGATGTTTGAGGAGCTTGTCGATCTTGAGCTTCTTGAGCTGGCGCAGATGGCGCTTCAACGCCTCGCCGAGCGCTAGGGCGGCGGCCTCGGGATCGGCGTGAGCGCCTCCCGCCGGCTCGGGAATGATCTCATCGATCACCCCCAGGTCGAGGAGGTCCTGCGCCGTGATCTTCAGGGCCTCCGCCGCGCGCTCCCGCTGCGTCGCGTCCTTCCACAGGATGGCGGCGCACCCCTCCGGGGAGATCACCGAATAGACGGAGTTCTCGAGCATCAGCACCCGGTCGGCCAGCCCGACCGCGAGTGCCCCGCCCGAGCCCCCCTCGCCGATGACCGCCGTGATGATGGGAGTCTTGAGCGATGCCATCTCGATCAAGCTCCGCGCGATGGCTTCGGCCTGGCCCCGCTCTTCCGCCCCGAGACCGGGGTATGCTCCCGGCGTATCCACCAGCGTGATCACGGGCGCGTCGAACTTTTCCGCCAGGTGCATCAGCCGCATCGCCTTGCGGTAGCCCTCCGGGTGGGCCATCCCGAAATTGCGGCGCAGGTTGTCCTTGGTATCGCGGCCCTTCTGATGGCCGATGGCCATCACGGTGGTGCCGTCGAGCCTGGCCCATCCGCCGACGATCGCCGGATCGTCGCGGAACAGGCGATCGCCGTGCAGCTCGACGAAGTCGGTAAAGACGGTGTTCAGATAGTCGAGCGGGTAGGGACGCTTGGGGTGCCGGGCCACCTGCACGCGCTGCATCGCGGTGAGGTTCTTGTAGATGTCGTCGCGCAGCGCCGCCAGCTTGTCCTCGAGCGGGCGCAGCTCCTTCGTCACGTCGACGGTGTCCCCGGCGGCGCGCTTCAACTCCTCGATCTGGCGCTCCAGCTCGAGCAGGGGTCGCTCGAAGTCCAGCGTGTGCGTCGCCATGAGGCTCCTCTACGCGCGTACGAGGTGGACCCGGTCGGCTCCAAGCAGGTCCTTCAGTGCGGCCAACAGATCGTCCGCCGCGTCGACGCGCAGTGACCGGCTGCGCAGCCGGGCCGTCGCGCGTTCTCCGTTTCCCTCACCCGCGGTCCACTCGACCAGCAGGGGCGTCGGGCCGGGGTGGGCGGCGCAGAGCGCTGCCACGGCCCGCGTCGTTTCGGGATCGGGCTGCGTGCCCGCCGTCCACCGCAGGGCCACCCCGATCGCGCCGCTCGGCTTCAGCTCGTCGAGTGGCCGGGCCGCCTCGACGATGAACGGCGCTTGGTCCTCACCGCGGTCGCGGGCGCTGTAGCTCCCCGTCAGGAGCAACGCGCCGTCCGGCTTGATCACGCCGTTCAGCTTCGCCCACGCCTCCGGGAAGACCAACGCCTCGGCGGTGCCGTGGAAATCCTCGAGCGTGAGGCGCGCGTACTCCGCGCCCGTCTTCTTCGACGTCTGCCGCTTCACGAGCGTCATCACGGCCGCGACCGTCACTTTCTGGTCGGTCCAGGTGCCCAGAGTGGCCGTCGTGCGGGTCCCGAAAAGCTCCACCTCCGTGCGGTACTTGGCGAGGGGGTGCCCGGAGATGAAGAACCCCAGCACCGCCTTCTCGCGCGTCAGCCGCTCGTGCTCGGTCCAGGGCGGCATGTCGGGAAGGCGGGACGAGGGACGGGGGAGGGGGGCCGCCTCGCCGAACAGGCCGTGCTGACCCGAGGTACGCTCCTGCTGGCGCACCTGGGCCTCGCTGAACGCGTGGTCCAGCGCCGCGACGAGCTGGGCGCGGTGCCCACCCAGCGAGTCGCAGGCACCGGCGTCGACGAGCGATTCGATCACGCGTTTGTTGCAGAGGCGCAGGTCGATGCGGTCGCACAGGTCCACGAGCGCGGTGTACGGTGCGGCGGTCCGCCCGGCGATGATCGAGGCGATGGCGCCTTCGCCGACGTTTTTGACCGCGCCCAGGCCAAATCGAATGCGCCGGTCGCCTACGACCGTGAACTTGAATCCCGACTCGTTCGCATCCGGAGCGAGCACCTCGAGTCCCAGCTCGCGCGCTTCATTGATGTAGTGGACGACGCTGTCGGTGTCGCCGATGACTGACGACAGCAGCGCGGCCATGAACTCGGCAGGATAGTAGACCTTGAACCAGGCGGTCTGATAGGAGAGGATGGAGTACGCGACGGCGTGCGACTTGTTGAAGCCGTAGCGCCCGAACGTCTCGATCTGCGCCGCGATATCCTCGATCACGCGCCGGTCGTGACCGCGCTGCACAGCGCGCTCCACGAAGTTCGTCAGCTCCTCCTGGATCAGCTCCTTGATCTTCTTGCCCACCGCTTTGCGCAGCACGTCGGCTTCGGCGAGCGAGTAGCCCGCGAGCACGTTCGCGATGCGCATCACCTGCTCCTGGTAGGTGATCACGCCGTAGGTGGGCGTGAGGATCTCTTCGAGCGCGGGGTGGGGGTAGCGGACCTTCTCGCGCCCCAGTTTGCGGTTGATGAAGACGAGGTGCATCCCCGTGTCGAGCGGGCCGGGCCGCATCAGGGCGTTCGTGGCGACGAGGTCGTCGAACCGGTCGCACTTCATGTTGCGGAGGCAGTCGGTCGCGAGCGGCGACTCGAACTGGAAGACGCCCGCCGTGCGGCCCGAACGCAGCAGCGCGTAGACCTTGGGGTCCTCGAGGTCGGGACGCTCCAGGTCCACCGTGACCCCGTGCCGATCGGCGACCATGCGCGCGCCGTCGTGCAGCACCGTCAGCGTCTTCAGGCCGAGCAGGTCGATCTTGAGCATGCCGACCTTTTCGAGCGCCACCATATCGTACTGCGTGATGATCGCGTCGGTGTCCTTGGGGTCCAGGCACACGGGCACGTAGTCGGAGAGGGGGCCCGGGGCGATCACCAGGCCCGCCGCGTGCACCGACGAGTGGCGGGCGAGCCCTTCGATTCGCGAGCCCAGCTGCAGCACCTTGCGGATGCGCTCGTCCTGCGCCGCCGCGGCCTTCACCTCGGGCACCTTCTCGGCAGCTTCGGCGAGGGTAAAGGAGAAGGCCGGGCCCGAGGGGATGAGCTTCGTGATCCGGTCCACGTCGCCCATCTCGACCCGCAGCGTGCGGGCGACGTCGCGAAAGGCGGCCCGCGCCTTGAGGGTCCCGAACGTGATGATCTGGCCCACCGACTCGCGCCCGTAGCGCTCACGCACGTATTCGATCACCTCGCCGCGCCGCTCGAAGCAGAAATCGAGATCGATGTCGGGCATCGAGATCCGCTCGGGGTTCAGGAAGCGCTCGAACAGCAAGTCGAACCGCAGCGGATCGACGGTCGTGATGCGGAGCGCGTAGGCGACGAGCGAGCCGGCCGCGGACCCGCGGCCCGGCCCGACGGGGATGTCGCGATCGCGGGCCGCTTTGATCAGATCGTAGACGATGAGGAAGTAGCCCGCGTAACCTGTCGTCGCGATCACGTCCAGCTCGTAGCGCAGCCGCTGCTCCACGGGGGCGGGCAGGGGATCGCCGTAGCGATCGATCGCGCCCTCCCGCGCCAGGCTCTCGAGCAGTGCCTGGTCGGTGGCGAACTCCGCCGGCCGGGGGAACTGTGGCAGGAAGTAGCGCTTCTCGAAGTCGAACTCGCACAGCTCGGCGACACGAGTGGTTTCGGCGAGCACGTCGGCGCGATCCGGAAACAGCGTCCGCATCTCCTTCTCCGACTTGACGTAGCTCTCCTGGCCGAAAAAGCGGAACCGCTTGGGATCGTCGAGGTCCTTGCCGGTCCCAATGGCCAGCAGCACGTCGTGCGCTTCGGCGTCGTCCTTCTTCAGGTAGTGCGCGTCGTTCGTCGCCAGAACCGGAATGCCGAGCTCGGCGGCGAGCTGGAACATGCCGGCGCTCACCACCTTCTCGTCGGCGATGCCGTGGTCCTGCACTTCGAGCCAGAAACTGTTCGGCCCAAACGTCTGGGCGAACCACGCCGCGCTCGCTTTCGCGGCCTCGTAGTTCCCCTGCCGCAGGTACAACGCGATTTCCCCCGACAAGCACGCCGCGAGCCCGACGAGACCCTCCTTGTGCTGCGCCAGCACCTCTTTGTCGATGCGCGGCCGGCGATAGTAGCCCTCCAGAAAGCCGATCGAGGAGAGCTTGATCAGGTTCTGATAGCCGGTCTTGTTCTTGGCAAGGATGACGAGATGCGAGTAGGCCGCGGGCGCGTCGGCGACCTTCTCGCGAGCGTGCCGGCTGCCGAACGCCAAGTAGGCCTCGAAACCCAGGATCGGCCGGATCTTCCGGGCCTTGGCCTCTTCGTAGAACGACCAGGCCCCGTGCAGGTTGCCGTGGTCGGTGATCGCGAGAGAGTCCATGCCCAGCGCCTGGATCCGGTCCAGCAGCTCGGGGATCCGGTTGGCGCCGTCGAGGAGAGAGTACTCGCTGTGCGTGTGGAGGTGGACGAACGACACCCCGATAAAAATACCGGCGCTGCACCGCATTGTCAAAACCCGGCGGCATCGTATCTTGCGCCGTCATGCAATGGGTCGCGCTGATCTTCTCGCTCGCCCTCATGGGTCTCTTCCAGCTGCTCACGCGAGCGGGACCACTCGAAGCGCGCGCGACCCTCGCGCTCGGGTTCCTGTTGCTCGCCGCGCACCTGGGCGGCGATCTCGCCAAACGGTTCCGGCTGCCACGCATCACCGGTCTACTGGTCACGGGTCTCCTGGTCGGCCCCGCGTGGCTCGGTCTCGTGCGCAGCGACGAGGTCGCCGCGCTCGGATTCGTGGGCGACGCCGCGGCGGCCTTGATCGCTTTCACCGCCGGCTCGCGGCTCAACCTGGAGATGCTGCGCCAGGGTCGCGGTATGCTGGTGCGCGTCACCGGCGCGTCAATCGT